>Ga0181520_10001037_pt1 | contig 58494 bp, 43 predicted proteins | sample PEATcosm2014_Bin_29_FD_132451 | JGI IMG/M metagenome (GOLD analysis project Ga0181520, IMG submission 132451) | Peatland microbial communities from MTU Mesocosm Facility, Houghton, MI, USA - PEATcosm2014_Bin02_30_metaG | ecosystem: Environmental > Terrestrial > Soil > Wetlands > Peat | place... | reverse complement strand
CGGTGAGTGCGTTGGTGGCGGCGTAGTGATCGGGGCTGGCTTTGAGGGCGAGGAGGAACTGCTGGCGGGCCTGATCGGGGTGGTTGAGCCCGAGCTGGCCGAGGCCGGCGAGGTAGTGTGCGTCGGCGATGTGGGTGCGCTGGTCGGAGTTAGACGCAGCGGCTGCGGTGTCGCCCAGGGTCTGGTTGCCGGCGTCGATGAGCTGGGTAAAGAGCGTTCCAGCACGGTCGGCCTGGCCGAGTTTTTCGAGAGCGAGCGCCTGATAGTAGAGGGCGGCCTGCTCCACATGGACACCGGCGGCCAGGCCGCCCATGCTGCCGTTGCTGAAGTGGCCGGAGTACCGCGCTGCCGCGGCGCCTGGCTCTGGAGTGGGAGCCGGGGTGGACGCTTCGGTCCAGGACTGGCGGGCCTTTGCGGTATCGCCCATGGCCGCGTAGGCGGCGCCGATCCAGTAGGAGATCTCGGCTTTGCGGCCGAGGACGTTGCCGGTGGCTTCTTCAAGATTGATGGGGATCGCAAGAGCGGCCTGGTAGTCAGAGAGCGCCAGCGCGTATTGCTTTGCGGCCAGGTGTTGATGGCCGCGCGCGAGGTTGGCGTTGATCCAGGAGTCGCCGAGCGAGAAGCTGCCGCCACCCTCCCAGGCGCGGAAGAAGCGGGATTGGAGCAGCTTGATGGCGGTGTCGGGTTTGCCGGCCAGGATTTCGAGGTTGATCTCGCGGGCGATCACGTCGTCGCGATCGATGACGGACTGGTGCGCCTCCATCAACGCCAGCCGTTTGGCCGGAGAGACGCCATTCTCCTCGTAGAGTTTGTCGAGATCGTTGAAGACCATCGCGTTGCCGCCGAACTGCACCGCCTTCTCGAGAGCGGCCTGCGCCTGGTCGCGCTGATTGCCTGCGCGCAGGTAGACCATGGCGAGGTTGCGGTAGACGACCGGAAAATCCGCGCCGAGGGAGGCGGACTTCTCCCACAGCGCCTGCGCCTGCTGCGGCTGCCAGTCGAACAGCAGGTTGCCGAGATAGTAGGGCGCGCGCGCATCGGTGGGGTTCGCCCGCATCGCGTCGTCGAGCACTGCGATCATCTCCATCTGGAAGGGGAAGACGTATTCGGGCGACGCCTTCTGGGCCAGCTCATCGTACTGGCGCGCCTGGGCGTCCTGGTGCATCTGCCCGGCGAAGTAAGCCAGGTAGTAGTAGGCGAGCGGAGAGACTTTGGATTGGTCGGGGGTAGCGCTGACGATATGCGTGAGCAGCGCGGTGCCGTCCTGCCACAGGCCGGCATTCCTATAATCCGCAGCGACCTCAAGCGCGGTCGCGGGGAACTGGCTCACGGCCTGCATCAACGCTGCGTCATTCTCTGGAGACTGCTTCGCCAGCCACTGCTCGGCCATGCCCTCGACATCCAGCGGATCGATCTTGCGGACGGCGGCAACGGCGGCCAGCGCATCGTCGCTGCGGCCGGCGTGACGCAGCAGCGCGGCCTTTAACGCCAGCGCGCGGAGATTCAGGGTGTTGGCTTCGAGCGCGTGCTGGTCGTCGGTGAGAGCGGCGTCGAAGTTGCCCCGGGTGGAGTCGATCTCGGCCAGCGCGAAGTAGCCGGGCGCGCGCCAGGCCGCGCTCCAGGTGGACTTATACAGCTCGGCGTAGGCCTCGTCCAGCTTGCCCTGCGCCTTCAGTGCCAGGCCGAGATAGTAGATCGGCTCACCGTCCTTGGGCGAGGTGTAGCTGGCCGTGTCGCGCTCCAGGGCCTTGCGCAGATAGGCCTCCGCGGCAGCATAGCGGCCGGCCTTGATGGCGTCGATGCCGAGCACGGTGTTGACGCGGATGTCGCCGGGATCGCGGCGCAGCGCCTCCTGCCAGTAGGCGTTCGGGTCGGCGTCGCCGGGCGCGTGGAACTGCTCCATGCGCAGGCCGGTGAGGTACAACTCTTCATTGGTTTTGATGGCGCTGGGCGGCGGAGGCGGCACGACAGGCGATGGCATCGGCTGCTTCTCGAGCCGCACCGGCGAGTAGGCCACCAGTTCGCGGCCATCCGCTGACATGGCAGCGCGCAGATCATGCTCGTCGGCCCCGGCGGGCAGATCGACGGTCTTCACGAAGCAGTGGCCGGGGCTGATGGCAACCGTCTCGCTCAGCAAGGCCTGGCCTTTCAGCTTCAGAGAGACCGTTGCCGCCGGGCGCGCCTCGGTCGAATAGAACCCGACGGTTGCCTTGCCGTCCTTGACCACCAGGTTGACGGCCGCGTCGGTGTTGGCGTTCTTGACGCCATCGATGTCGCGGAACGGGTACCAGTACTGCGTCCAGGTGCGCGTCTCGTAGGGCTGAAGCCAGCTGTAGTCGGGCTGGTTGTCGGAGTAGGCTCCCACCATCAGCTCGATGTAGGGGCCGTCGGAGTCGGTGAGCAGATGGTCCTCCCGATGGCCGACGGGACCGTCGCCCCAGGTCCAGAACTTCTTGCCGGGAACCACGTTGTGGTCGGCGATGCTGAGGATGCCGGCGTTCTTTCCGTGATCGTAGCCGGCCAGAAAATCATCCTGGTAGTTCCACGCGAACATGGAGTTGGCGGTCGGATGGTTCTTGTACCAGCTGACGTCGACGCCGGCGGTGAAGTCCGAGCCGTTGAACCTGGTGGTCGCAATCGGCCAGGTGGTGAAGTCGCGCTTGCCGTGGTAGGTGACGAACTGCGTGCTGGGCGGGAAGATCACCTGGTAGGTGTCGTCGACGTGGACCGCGACGTTGGAGAAGCTGAGCATGGAGGTCGGCACCGGGGTGCGGTTGATCATGCGGAACGATGCCGCAAAATAGGATTTGCCGGGATACAGAGTGACCCCGACGGCCCAGTCCATGCGGTCGCGCAGCTCCAGCTCGCCGATCCAGACGGTCTTCGAGCCGTCGGGATTTTCGTCCACCTTGTATTGCATGGGCAAAAAGCTGGTGGCGCGGTGATGGTGCGGCAGGTCCCACTCGATGCCGCCCGAGATCCACGCGCCCAGCAGACTGATCAGCGCCGGCTTGATGACGTGCTGGTGATAGATGAAGTCGTAGCCGTTGGTCTTGTCGATCGCCTCGAAGATCTTGCCGCCCAGCTCGGGAAGAATGCCGATCTTGATGTACTCGTTCTCGAGATACACCATGGTGTAGGTCTTGTCCCGCTTCTGGGTGGTCAGGTTGTCGTACGCCGGATAAGGATAGATGCGATGCTGCGCGCCCTGCGAATTGCCGCCAAAATAAAACTGCGGATTCGGGTCCGCAGGCCCGATCAGATAGGTCGGGATCGTTACCTGCTCCTGCGTCACCGTGACCGGCCCCAACGCCAGAACAGGACAGGCAAACCCCAGGCTGAGAAGCCATACCAAAAGAGTGCAGCATGTTCTTGGTTGCATAAACATCCTCCGAGATCGTCGTAAATTCAGTCCAGGGGCCAAGGTGAGGAAGGCGCGCCGGCGTCCGACGCCAACGGGTGCCGGGCAAATGGCAACGCCTTACCGGAGTGCACGTCCAACAGCCGCCGATGGGTGGCCTTTGCTGCTTCAATCAGTTCGGCATACGGCCGGTCGGTGACGTCGACGAAGCCAATGTTATAGTTCTCGCCGTCCATGCGACCGAGCACGGGCTCGTCGCGCCATGCGAACCAGTATGCTCCGAGGAACCATTGGAGCGATGCGGCCTGCTCCACGTAATAGCGATAGGCGATGCCGCGCTCGAGCTGATCCTTCGCCTGTACCAGTCCGGCGGCGAGGCCGTCTGCCGGGACACCGATGTGGTATTCCCCGATCAGGATGGGGCGGCCGGAGAGCTGCGCGGCGCGGATGATCTGCTTGGTCGGCTCGTATTCATAGACATTGATGCTGCAGACATCAAAGATGCCGGCCATGATGAGCGCCTCGTCCGACATCTTTCCGCCGTAGCGAATTCCCAGGAGCAGATGATTTGGATCGTATTTGCGAACGGCGGTGCAGATGATGTCCAGATACTTGCCGAAGCAGGCGAGAACGAACTCCCGCCGTCGCGCGCCAGAGTCGCCCTGGGCAAGAAAATCCTTCAGCCTGGTTCTGGTCGCGCTGTCGGGTCCGTCGAGAATCAGGCCGCACAGTTCACTCTCGCGGCCATTCCACGGCGGCTCGTTACCGACAAAATAGCCGATCAGGAGAGGGTCGTTCTTATGAGGGGTGCATTGGGTGCTGGCGGCAGCATCGATATCGTCGGCGAACTTCTGCGAATACACATCGGGTAAGCCAAGGAACGTCGCTCCGAGCGGCCAGCGAAGCATGACGGTGGCCGGGCGTCCGAGGCCTCCGGTAGTCATGCCCCAGGAGTCGAGCCGGCGGTTGGTGCGGCTGGCGGTCGCACCCGCGTCGCTTCCGCCAAACCCGGCGCCGCCGCCAGGGGTACCGTTGATTCCGGTCGACAGAAAGAAGTGGCCGTCGGGGTCGATGAACCACCAGCGGCCGTCGATCTGCTCGACCCGGAAGAAACCGGTGGCCCTGGCATGCGTGCTCTGATAGCCGCCATATCGGGCGTAGCCGAAATCGGCCGCAGTGCCGAAGGCTTCCTCTTCGACTGCGAGTTCCTGTGCGAGCTGATCGCGGCTCCTGAGTTTGCGTGGCCAGTCCGCGAGCGCCCACTGGCCGAAGGAATCGAGCATCGGGCCCGCTTCGAGGAACTTCGATCCCTCGTCCTGATGAGAGAGATGCACATTGCGCAGCTCGATGGTGGGCCGGTTGAGCGGGTACTCCATCGCAATGCCGATGGACTCGACAGCTTGGAGATCTCCCCATGGTCCCCAAACGGAGTACCAGCAGCAGTCGGTGCGCCGGTTTTGCGCAGAGGCGAGATCGTTGCCCCGCGAATCCCGACCGATAAAGTACTGCAGCGGAATGGAAGCGCGCAGCCACGCGTTTTGCCCAAAACCGATGATGGAGACGGAGCGCGGGCCGTGGGCCGTGTAGGCCCAGAGCAAGAGCCGCTGAGGCGAACTCATTCGCATCTCCATGACCAGATGCGAGTACGCCGACAGGTCCGCGGGAGATTGCTGGCCGAGCTCTCGCATCGGGATGTGCAACTCCGACCAGACTCCGTCAAATACGAATCGCCGCACTACAGCAACAGCGGGGACATCGGGTGAGGTTTGCGGCGGAACAGCGAAGGCCCGGGCGCCGGCGACGGCCGGTACCGCTCCGGCAAGAAGTTTGATCGCATGGCGGCGGCTGACGTTCATGACTTGCGCCTCTGGGGAGGGGACCGAATGACTCAACCGACTTGGCGGATGGCTGCAGCGGAGTGAGCTTGTCCGTATCCCGCACACAAATGCGCTCAAGTCGATTCGTAGGAATTGTATGCCAGAAATCCGCCTGCGGGATTCAATGAAAATCGAGGCGAAAATGAGGACGGTTGAAAGCCGCCAACGCAGTCTCGAATCGGGCGCGGGACACGCTTGGCACGCGGGCTGCCTATTGCGTGCGGGGCTTGCGCAGGACCCTTCCAGCGCGTACCTGGCCAATCTGGCCGGAGTCGAGAACCAGCTGTCCATTGATCAGCACTTGCTCGATGCCTTCGGGAAACTGGATGGGATCGACGAAGGTCCCCTTGTCGAGGATCGTGCCGGGATTGAAGACGACGATGTCGGCGAAGTTTCCGGGGGCCAGCAGACCGCGGCGCTCGAAGCCAAACACCTCGGCCGGCTTGGACGTCATCTTGCGAACCGCTTCCTCGAGCGTCAACGCTTTTTCTTCGCGAACGTACTTGCCCAGAACCCGTGGAAATGATCCGAAGACGCGGGGATGCGGCTTGCCGCCCAATAGGCCGTCGGTGCAGACATTCTGTTCGGGCCGCGCGAGGAAGCGGACGACGTGTTCTTCGGTGCCATAGAAATCGACCATGCCGACTGCGTTCTCCTCGGCGAGCAAAAGGTCGAATGCGGCATCGTAGGGGTTCGTGCAGCGGATTTCCGCAATTTGCTGAAGGCTCTTGCCGACGAGCTCCTGGTTCGCGGCGGTCTTCACGCTGGTGACAAAGATCTGGTCGAAGCCGGCGAAATCGACGAAGTTGTCCCAGCCGGGGATGCCGCGCTCGATATCGTCGATCATGCGCTGGCGCAACTCGGGGCTCTGCAGCCGCTGCAGCAGCTTGTCGGTGCCTCCGTCGTGCACCCAGGGCGGAAGAATTACACCCAGCATGGTGCTGCCGGCGACGTAGGGATATTGGTCGAACGAGGTGCGAATACCTTCGGCGGAGGCGCTCTCCAGCAACGCGACGACCTGATCAATGAGTGGCCAGTTCTTGCGGCCGCACACCTTGAAGTGGGAGAAGTGGACCTTCACGCCGGACCTGCGCCCGATCTCAATCACTTCTTCCATCGACGCGAGGATGGTGTCGGCTTCGCTGCGTTGATGCACGACGAACACGCCATCGAATTCCGCGACCACCTTGCACAGCTCGATCAGTTCGGCGGTTTCCGCGTAGGCGCAGGGCATATAGATGAGGCCGGTGGAGAGGCCGAATGCGCCGACTTCCATCTCGCGACGGGTGATATCGCGCATGCGGGCAAGTTCCTGCGGCGAGGGCCTGCGGTTGTCCAGCCCCATGGCCTCCATGCGGATGTTGCCATGGGGAACGAGATAGCTCTCATTGAGGCCGACGCCGTTGGCTTCGAGCGCCTGCAGATAGCCGTCGGTCGTCTCGTAGTCCCAACCCAGCTCGTCGCTCTCGCCATCGAGTCCCGCGAGATTCTTGCGCCATGGCGAGATGTACTTTTTCGGCAGCGGCGCCATGGAGATTCCATCCTGGCCGAGCAATTCAGTCGTGATGCCTTGACGGACCTTGGCCTCGACATAGGGGTTGACCATGACCTCAAGGTCAGAGTGGCTGTGGGTGTCGATGAAGCCGGGAGCCACGATCATGCCGCGAGCGTCGATGACACGATCGAACGCGCCGTCGTCGGACACATTGCCGATGGCAGCTATCAGTTCGTGCTCGATGACGAGGCTGGCTGCGAATCGGGGCTTTCCGCTGCCGTCGACAATGCTGCCATTCTTGATCAGGGTCTTCATGATTGCTCAGCCTCTCTGAAACACTGCGCGCTGGATTCCGTAGTAGCCCTCGGCGGCTTGCAGCAGTTGGTCGACTTCGATGTATTCGTCGATGGTGTGCGCGAGATTCTCTCTCGAGGGGCCGAAGCCGACGGTCGGGATGCCGGCTTCGCCCGCGTAGTGACTGCCGTTAGTGCAGAAGGAGTATTGGGTTATCTCCGGCTGGAGGCCGACGCTACGCAGACCGGCGAGTGCGGTTTGGACGAAGTCAACTTCTTGATCGAAGACCCATCCCGGGAAGAATCGTTCGCCGCGGATCTCTGCGCCCGTATAGCAGTGCTCGATGCCTGCGGCACAGTGGACCGTGGCCTCGAATTGTGGGTCGCGGGCTTTAAGTTCGTCAATCAAGGAGAGCAAGGGCTGCAGCACCGACTCCCTGGTCTCGCCAACCAGCAAGCGGCGATCGTAGGTCGCGCGGCAGTAGTCGGGCACCACCGAGGCGCCGGGATAGGGTGAGGACTTGATGTCGGTGAGTTCGAGAATGCCTTCGCCAAGAATGGGATGCATTGGGGCGGCGAGTTTGGCGATTTCGCGAATGAGTGCGGCCATTTTGTAAACGGCGTTGATCCCGGCGCGCGGATTGGCGGAGTGCGCGGGCTTGCCGAATGTCTCGACAACGATTTCGGCGCGGCCACGCTGTCCCCGATTCAGGTTGAGTTCGGACGACTCGCCGATGACGACGCAGTCCGGGTGAATGCGCTCCGTGATTGTTCTTGCGGCGATGCCCTCGAAGCATTCCTCGTGAACCACACCGGAGACAAAAATGTCGCCCGCGAAGTCCCGCTGGGTGTCCTCGGTAAAGAAGGCGGCGGCCGCCATCATGGCAGCGACGGCGCCCTTCATGTCGGAGGATCCGCGACCATAAATTCTTCCGCCAACGATTTCGCCGCCAAATGGATCGTGCGTCCATCTGGATGGATCGGGGACCGGGACCACATCGATATGCCCATCCAACAAGAGCACCTTGCCGCGGCGATTCCCGCGGATATGCCCCAGAATGCTGCCGTGGGAGTCAATTAATACTTCGTCGAATCCCCATTCCTCGAACGCATGTTTCATGCAGTCAACGACAGCGCCTTCATGCCCTGAGTAACTCTGCTTTTGGATGAGCGCCTGGCACAGATGAATGACCTGGTCGCGCCGCTCGGCGGTTAACATCGCTTGGATGCTCCTTCTCGCGCAGACCCTCTTCGACTGTAGGGCGTGTCCTTAAGCGGAAGGCTGTTGCGCAACTGGCCGTCCCGTAGAAAATAGGCGCATGCAATGGCTGGGGCCGTTGTGACCATCACGATTTCGCCGACGCCCTTGGCACCATAGGCGAGCGTGGCGTCATTCTTTTCGATGATGATCGACTGTATCTCCGGCACCTGCGTTGAGCGCAGCAGCCCCAGCGTGCCGAGGGTGACGACGGGCGCGCCATTGCGCACTTGAAAATCCTCGGTCAGCGCATAGCCCATCCCCATGACGACACCACCCTCGATCTGGCCCTCGATGCCGTTCGGGTTGATGGCCTTGCCCACGTCATGCGCGGCAACGACTTTCGCGACGCGGCCCTCGTCATCCAGCAGCACGACCTGGGTGGCGTACCCATACGCAACATGGCTCATCCGGTTGGGCTTGCCAGAGGTCATTGGATCAGTAACGCAATCGTACTCGCGATAGAACTCCTGGCCTTCCAAGTCGGCGAGCGAATTGGCGCAAAGTTCCTGCCGCAGTGCGGCGGCGGCGCGACGGGCAGCTTCGCCGGTGATCAAGGTTTGACGCGACGCGGTACTGGTGCCGCTATTCGGGGTCACCATCGTGTCCGGCTCGTGCACGCGGATCGTGGACCTGGGCAGGCCGCTGGCTTCAGCGACAATCTGCAGCAGGACGGTGGCCAATCCCTGTCCCATGCAGGCCGCGCTGGTGCAGACGATGACCTTGCCGCCTTTGATTTGCAGCTTGACCCGACCGACATCCGGCACGCCTACGCCCTTGCCGCTATTCTTGAAGGCGCACGCAATGCCCGCGTTGGGATGTGCGTCGATGACAGGCTTGACGGCCAGCAGAGTCTCCTTCAGTGCCGTACCCGCATCGGCGATCTGACCGTTGGAAAGCACCCCGCCGGGCTCGATGGCGTTGCGAAAACGAATCTCCCACGGAGAGATGCCCACGCGCGCTGCCAGCAGGTTCAGGTTGCTCTCCATGGCAAAGCAGGTTTGGGTAACGCCAAAGCCGCGAAACGCTCCGGAAGGAATGTTGTTGGTGTAAATCGCGCGGCCTTCGATATCGACGTTGTCGATCTGGTAGGGTCCGGCCGCGTGGGTGCAGGCGCGCTGCAGCACCGGGCCGCCGAGGGAGGCGTATGCTCCGGTGTCCGCAACGATGCGCGCGCGCACGGCGGTGATCCTGCCTTCCGCATCGCACGCTGTGGTGAGATCGATCTCCATTGGATGGCGTTTGGGATGAACGCGGAAACTTTCCGCGCGGGTGAAGGTTAACCTGACCGGGCGCCCACTGTGCCAGGCCAGCAGAGCCGCGTGGTGCTGCACGGAGAGGTCTTCCTTGCCGCCGAATCCTCCGCCCACGAGCTTGCTGATGACGCGGACCTTCTCTCCGGGAACGCCCAGCATCTCGACGATGCCGTGATGATCGTCGTAAACTCCCTGGCCGGCGGTGTAAACCGTCAGCGAACGGTCTGCGGACGGAACAGCAAGCGCGCTCTCCGGCTCGAGGAACGCGTGCTCCTGGCGCGGAGTCGAGTAGTGCTGCATGACCACATGCTTCGCTGCGGCGATTGCCTGATCGACATCGCCACGCTTCATCACCGTTTCCGAGAGCAGGTTGCCCTTGGGATGCAGGCGGGGTGCGCCCTCGGTCATCGCGGCCTCCGGAGACAGGAGGGGGACGAGTTCCGCATAGTCGACGCGAATCAGTGCGAGTGCTTTGCGCGCGGCCTCCTTCGTCTCGGCTGCGAGCACCACCAGCGCATCACCGACGTAGCGCGTCTCTTCGCCCTCGGCAATCATCACCGGCCAATCGTGAACGATGTGCCCCAGCAGGCGCTCGCCGGGAACATCCCCTGCCGTCAGCACGACGGCTACGCCGGGAGAGGCCTGCGCGGCGGAGATATCAATCTTTTTCACCAGCGCCCGCGGAAACTCCGCTCGCAGCACGGCACCGTGGAGCATACCTGGCACCTGCATGTCGTCGACAAACTCGCCGGTGCCGAGCAGCTTCTCGGTGGAATCCACGCGGACGGTGCGCGCGCCAACCCTGCCGGTAGTGTCGGCCGGTACGGGAATCTCGTTGCGGTTAAGGGCTTCGGCGGCCAGATGAATCGCGCGCTCGATCTTCACGTAGCCCGTGCAACGACAGAGATTGTAACGAATTGCGGACTTTATATCAGACGGGGTTGGAGCGGGATTGTGATCCAGGAGGGACTTGGCGCTGATGACCACGCCGGGCATGCAAAACCCGCATTGCACCGCGCCAACCTCGCCAAAGGCCCATGCATACGCATCGCGTTCGCGCGCAGGGACTCCCTCCATGGTCGTGACGGCCTTGCCATGGACCTTGGCCGTGGTCAGCTTGCAGGCCCGGAGCGCTTTTCCATCCACCAGCACGGAGCAGGAGCCGCAGACGCCTTCGGCGCAGCCGTCCTTCACCGAAGTCAGGCGAGCGTCTTCGCGCAGATACTCCATCAGGTTTTTGTCATCGGCAACCGCGACGGCATTCTGATTCAGCGTGAAGTGAAACATCCCTGTAACTCCCTGCACTTAGACAGCAGCAACCAGGTTGCTTTGCCGGGCCGCGACGATCTTCCCGTTGTATTCCGGCACTTTCGCGTACTGGGCGTCCCAGAAATCCTGACCGCGCATGGTGTCCAGATATTCTTTCGTGTAACCAAACGGGATCCAGTCGTTCTCTTTTTGCCGAAAGAGGCGCTCTTTTGCCGCGGGATTGCGGAAATCGAAGACATGATTGTCGGTTGCACCGAGGAAGATATCGTGCGTCCACCGATCCAACACGGCCGGGCCGAGCTCGAGATAGCGGCCGTTCAACTCTTCGAGGACGGAGTTGTAGCGGTCGAATCCATCGGTCGCGACGGTGACGATGTTGTCCCCGGGGCCGAGACGCAGGAACTTCGCCAGTTTGATGGCACCGAGCACGTTACAAATTCCGGATGGCCCAAATACGTCGCGCAGGCCGAGGGCAAAGTCACGGGCTACGCCCATTTTGACCAGAGCATCCGCGCCGTCGTGAAAGATCTTCACGCCCTGCACCGTCTCTTCATCCTTGATGAGGATGACAAAGTCGGTGTTGAGCACGTTATGAATCAACGTACACATCTTGTCGCCAATGCCTTCGATGCGATGCTGGCCGCGCCCGCCGTTGGCCAGCGTCGAACATTCGTAAGGTTCGAGCGCCGCGATCTTCGCTTCGGGGAAGGCTGCCTTGATCTGGTCTCCGGCGGCGAGCGTACCTGCAGACCCCGGCGCGGAGGTGAAGCCGGCGATGCGTCCGTTGCCAATTCCCTTCACTGCGTCGATTGCACTGTTGCCGGTGACATGGCGGTGAAAACGGTAGTTGGGAAAGAGTTCGAACTGGGCCAGCGCCTTGTTCTTTGGATCCTTCATCAGCTCGCGCGTCTTCTCGAGCGTGAGGATGACGTCCGACTCGGAGCCGGGCGTCAGTTCCAACTCGCCGCCATACCTGCGGATGCGCTCGTAGCGCTCCTTGCTCATGGTGTCGGGCATGATAACGATGGCGCGGAAGCCGAGCAGGCGGGAGATGTAGGCGGTGCCGATGCCGAAGTTTCCCGTCGATGGACCAAGGATGGTGTGCTCACCAGGAACGATCTGTCCGTCGACCAGGCCTTCGATGAGGGTGCTGTATGCGGGGCCAACCTTGTGCGACCCGGATGGGAATCCGCAACCGAGCAGGACGACGATGTTGGCTTCGATGCCGGTCAGCGCTGGAGGCAACACCAGCTTGCGCACCTGATTGGCCGCGTCTTTCCAGGTGATATTGAACAGGTTGACCGGATCGAGTTCATCCCGCTGCAAGGCGGCCAGGGCTCGCGCGCGAAGGTCGCGATCGAGCAAGCCCGGATTGAGCATTTCATCGTAGTTCGGACCCAATGGAATTTCTGCCATCTTCCAATTCCTTCCTTCATTGCAGTGCGTGAATCGCAGGGCGATGAAGCCGGCGGTCGCCATCGATGGATGCACGAACTTCATCCATCTGGGGACGTATGGAGACCTGCTGCCCCACTGCGCGAGTTGCACTTGAAATGTCTTTTAGACCGTTGCCGGTCATGATGAGCGCGACGCTCTCCGAGGAGCCGACGATGCCGAGCTCGCGGGCGTGCCTGATGCCGGCCGCGCCGGCGACTCCCGCCGGCTCGCCGAATACACCTGCCATGCGCGCCAGCTGGGGAATCGACTGGAGGATCTCTTCGTCGGAGACGGAGACGAAGGCGCCGCCGGATTCGGTGACTGCGTTGATTGCCTTGGTGAAGTTTCGCGGATGGCCAACGGCGATGGAGTCTGCCAAGGTGTTGGCGTCGCAGGGCGACAAGCCGCGGTGCTCGCGCCAGGCGGTGACGAAGGGCTTGCAGCCTTCGGCCTGAACGCCGAGCAGACGCGGCAGACACGGGAGAAGACCGAGCAGATGCATCTCGCGCAGGCCTTTCCATACGCCGCCAATGGTGCATCCATCGCCGACGGAGACGGCAACCCAGTCAGGGAAACTGCCGGGGGTGAGCGCGAGGAACTGCTCGGCGAGCTCAAGCGCGACCGTCTTCTTGCCTTCAATGAGGTAGGGATTGATGGCGCAGTTGCGGTTGTACCAGCCAAACTCCGCGCTGGCCTGCATGCACAGCTCCCAGGCCTGGTCGTAGGTTCCCCGCACGGAAAACACCTGCGCGCCGTAAACGAGCAGCTGGGCCAGCTTGGCCTGGGGCGCGCGCGCGGGCACAAAGATGGTTGCGGGAATTCCGGCAGCCGCGGCGAACCCGGCCAGCGAAGAAGCGGCGTTGCCGGTGGATGCGCAGGCAACTCTCGCGGCCCGTTGCTCGAGCGCCTTCACGACGGCAATGGCGCTGGCGCGATCTTTGAAGGATGCTGTCGGATTGCGGCCTTCGTCCTTGACCCAGCAGCGGGCGACGCCCAGCTCGGCGGCCAATCTGGGGGCGTCATACACCGGCGTCCAGCCAACCTGAAGGTTCGGGATGAGGGCTTTATCCGCGATCGGCAGCAGGGGAAGGTAGCGCCACATGGAGCGATCGGAATCGGCGGCGAGTGCGGCGGGGCCCAGTACTTTGCGTATCGACGCGTAGTCGTACACCACGTCCAGGATGCCGTCGGTCGAGCCGCACGCCGGGCAGAAGTAGGCCACGTCCTTGGTGTTGTACTCGCGCGCGCAATGCACGCATCGAAGCCCGGTGACGTAATTCATGCTTGCCTCATCCGCCTGCAAATCTCTGCGCCGATCCACTACTGCGCCATAGCCAGTGCCCCACGCTTGCAGCGGCTCACACACAGGCCGCAGGTAAAACACTTTTCCTTGTCGATCAGCAGTGCCTCGTCCCGGGAGATGGCGCCGTAGGGGCAACTGATCGCGCATAAGCCGCAGAGCGAACACCGCTCCATGTCGACATCGGGCACTCGTTCGGCCTTGGGCGCTCCGCGTTCGGCCATGCGGCGCAGAGTGAGTCCCTTGATTTCGTCCAGCGACTGGTAGCCGTGTTGATCGAGAAACGCGTCCAGTTCGCGGGCGATTTTTCCATACACGGTTGGCCCGCGCAGGATCGCCTCGGTGCAGACCTGCACGGCCGACGCACCTACCATGAACATCTCGGCTGCGTCGCGGCCGTTGACGATACCGCCGACGCCGAAGATGGGGATTTTGACCACACGCGCCGCGTCGTAGATGCAGCGTAAGGCCAGCGGTTTGATGGCCGCGCCCGACAGCCAGCCATAGCCCTCCCTGCTGCCCATCAGGGGCAGCCCGGTTTCGAGATCGATGCTGAGGCAGGGCCCGAAGGAGTTGATCATCACCAGGCCGTCGGCTCCGGCCTGCTCCAGAGCAACAGCGATCTCCTGAATGTTCGGGTGCGGGCTCAACTTCATGAAGACGGGAACGTCGACCGCAGCCTTCGCCGCCTGCAAGGCAAGGATGATGGGCGAGATATCGTTGCCGACGTAATGGGTGGAGAGTTCAAGAGCGTCGGCAAATGGCTTGACCAGCGGTGCGAGTTCGCGGATCTGATCGGCGGTGTATCCGAGGCCGACAATCACGGGCAGGCCGGTGGCGCGGGCCAAGTCATATTCCTTTTCGATCCACTGTTCCTTTGGCAGCTCCGACCACAGCTCCGTATTGAGAAAGCCGCCGCGAATCTCCGCCATGCACGGGCGCGGGACCTCCGCGGGGACCACCGAAATGGTCTTGGTGACAAGGCCGCCGGCGCCGCCGCGCGCAGCAGCCTGTAGCATCGCGCCGTCCTTGGACGGCGGTCCCGCAGCCGGCAGAATCGGGTTCGCGAATTCAAGCCCGCAGATGGTTACGTTTAGATTTGCCATCGCACTCCGCCAAATCGAATCGGCAGGCCTTTCGCAACCGGCCTGCCGTCCCGCATCGTGTGACCCAGGGAGATTCGTGTTCGCGGCTGGCGATTGTTCGGTGAAGAATCGCCAGTATCCAGATAAGCCGCACTTTGATTGTTCCGCAGCTCTTTCGAGTCCGGCAGTGATGCTGGTCACAATGCAGGCGTGGCGTCTTCACTAGAATCTCTGGGTATGGCAGAATCCTCCGTCCTGTTGGTCGGAAATGGCTGGCTGATCACGCGCGACGAGAGCCGGCCGCTGATTGAGGATGGGTGTGTCGCCATCGAGCACGGCGTGATTGCCGGGGTGGGTAAGACGGATGAGTTGCAGCAGATGTATCCCGAGGCGCGACTGATCGACGCCCGGGGCCGGTTGATCATGCCCGGACTGATCAACCCGCATATGCATCTGTACAGCACGTTTGCTCGCGGGATGGCGCTGAAGGACGAGGCGCCGGACAACTTCGTGCACATCCTGGAGCGGCTGTGGTGGCGTTTGGATAAGGTGCTGAACCTGGACGACGTCTACCTGAGCGCCATGGTGGCGATGATCGAATGCATCCGCAACGGCACCACCACGATATTCGACCATCACTCCAGCCCCGGCGCGGTTGCCGGCAGCCTGACGCGCATTGCGGAGGCCGCGCACCAGACTGGCCTGCGCAGTTGCCTCTGCTACGAGGTAACGGATCGCGAGGGCGCAGAGGTCGCCGACCTGAGCATTGAGGAAAACCGCGCGTTCCTCCGATATTGCAAGGAATCCGGGGACAAGCTGCTGCGGGGACTCTTCGGGCTCCACGCCTCCTTCACCATCGGCGACAGGACGATGGAGCGCTGCACCGAGGCTGCCGCGGAGTTCGGCGCGGGGTTCCACATCCACGTGGCCGAAGCCGCGTCGGACCAAGTCCAATGCCAGGTTGAGCACGGCAAGCGGGTGGTGAAGCGGTTGCACGATCTCGGCGTACTGGGCAGCAGAACCATCGCGGCCCACTGCGTGCACGTTGACTCGAGCGAGATGGAGCTGCTGAAGGCGACGCGGACCAACGTCATTCATAATCCGGAATCCAATATGGGGAATGCGGTCGGCTGCGCGCCGGTGCTGGAGATGCTCGCGCGCGGCGTGCGAGTCGGGCTGGGCAGCGACGGCTATACCTGCGACATGTTCGAATCGCTCAAGGTGGCGAATCTGCTGCACAAGCACCAGGCCGGCCAGCCGAGCGCGGGCTGGGTAGAGCCGCCGACAATGCTGTTTGCGGAGAACGCGCGCATTGCAAGCGATTGCTACGGCCGCACCGTGGGCAAGCTGATTCCGGGCGCGCTGGCCGACCTCATCGTAGTGGATTACGACGCGCCAACTCCCATGGCTGGGTCGAACACCGACAGCCATATTCTGTTCGGTGTCTCCGGCCGATGCGTCGAAACGACGATCATCGGCGGGCGGATCGTGATGCAGGATCGCAAGCTGCTGGCAATCGACGAGCGGGAGATCATGGCGAAGGCACGCGCCGCTGCGGCGAGGTTGTGGGAGCGATTTTGACGCGGCAGGTATTGCCCATGGCGTCAACCCCTGGGAGCTTACCCGTTAGCGATCGTCCGCGAGAACCTTCTTCCAGTTAGACTGGCTTGGCAGGGCGCAAGCCGCATGCTCCCCGGCCAGCCACACGCGTGACCTCAATCAATCCATTCCGGCCGTCGCAGCGCCGCCTGCGGATTGCGTGGTTGCTGTCGCTGGGCGTGCTGGTCAACTACTTCGACCGGGTCAATCTGTCGGTTTCACATGCGGCGCTGATTACCAGCTTCGGGATCACCGACGTCGCATTTGGATATCTTTCGGGTGCGTACAACTGGACCTATGCCCTCTGCCAGCTTCCCGTCGGGGTGCTGCTGGATCGCTTCGGGATCCGCCGCATTGGCCGCATCAGCACCTTCCTGTGGAGCATCGCTTCCTTCGGCGCTGCGGTGACTCCCAGCCTCGGAGGATTCTTCGGGGCGCGGTTTCTGCTGGGAGTGGGCGAGGCGCCGACCTTCCCTGCCAATGCCAAGGCAATCGGTCAGTGGTTTCCGCCCAAGGAGCGGAGCTTTGCCACGGCCATCTTCGATTCGGCAGCGAAGTTCGCGTCGGCGATTGGCGTGCCCCTGATCGGGATCGTGCTGCTGAAGGTCGGTTGGCGCTGGAGCTTCGCCGCGACCGGATTCGTCAGCTTCGCCTACTTCCTGCTGTTCTGGCGGGTGTACCGCGATCCGCAGGACGACCCGAAACTGACCGACGCGGAACGCGCGCACATCGCGGAACACGCAGAGCCGAACCCGCCGCAGGCGGCGCACCCGGCGGCGGCGCTCGGCTACCTGCTGCGCCAGCGCAAGGTGCTGGGACTGGCGGTGGGATTCGGATCGTACAACTACGTCTTCTATCTTCTGCTGACGTGGCTGCCCAGCTATCTCTCCGCCGCGCTGCACATCGATCTGCTGCATTCCTTTCTGTACACCGGCGTCCCCTGGCTGTTTGCCACGGCGACCGACCTAAGCGGCGGATGGCTGGCGGACTTCCTGATCCACCGCGGCTGGGATGCGAGCCGCGTGCGCAAGACCATCATCGTTTGCGGGACGGCGTTCGGCCTGGGCATTGTTGGTGCGGCGCACGCCCACACGGCCACGCGCGCACTGGTCTGGATCAGCATCTCAATCGGCGGCCTGGCGGCCGCGGCCCCAGTAGGATGGTCGGTGCCGTCCATGATTGCGCCGCGCGGCAGCGTCGGCAGCGTGGGCGGCATCGTCAATTTCTCGAATCAGCTTTCGGGTATCGCCGCTCCGATCATCACCGGATATGTTGTAGCGGCGACGCACTCGTACGCGTGGGCGTTCGGTATTGCCGGGATCTATCTGTTGGTGGGCATCGCGAGCTACATTTTCCTGCTGGGTAGAATCGAACCAATTCCGGAAGAGGTATCCGGCGCGGCTTAGCGAGCCGGGTCGACGGTAGCGCGGGTTGAGCCGGTGGAGATGCCGCCGTCGACCAGCAGCGTTTGGCCGGTGACATAGCGGCTGGCCTCGGAGGCGAGAAAGACGATTGGCCCCTCCAGATCGCGCGGTTCGCCGGGACGCCTGGCGGGAATCCGCTCGACGAGATAGTCCACCCAGCTCTGGTCGCGGTACAGCACATCATTCTGTGCGGTGTGAAACCATCCGGGGGCGAGGCAGTTGACTGTGATGCCGTGGCGCCCCCAGTCTGCGGCGAGGCTCATGGTCAGTTGCCGGATGCCTCCGCGGCTGGCGCCATAGGGAGCCAATCCGGGATAACCGAAGACGCTGGTGACCGATCCGATGTTGACAATGCGGCCATATCCGAACGGAACCATGCGGCGGGCGATCTGCTGGGCCACGAAAAAGCTGCCGCGGAGATTGGTGTCCAGGATCAGGTTCCAGTCGTCCCAGGTCACTTCGAGCGCGGGTTTGCGCACGTTGCAGCCGGCGTTATTAACCAGGATGTGGATCTGACCGCATGCGGATTCGGCCGCGGCAGACATGCGTTCGATGCTGGACTGGTCGCGAACGTCGAGATCGAGCGTTGTCACTTTGCGCCCCATCGCTGCGATCTCTGACGCGAAGGAGGATAGGTCTGCGCGCTTGCGGCTGGTGAGGACCAGGTCGGCCCCGGCCTGCGCCAGCGCACGCGCGAAGATTTGTCCAAGGCCGCGGCTCGCGCCGGTAACCAGCGCCGTCTGCCCGCTCAGATTGAAGACTGATTCGCTCATCGGCTCGAACCCGGCTCTCTCGGATCGAGAATAACCTTCATCAGGTTGGGCTCGTGCGCGTAGAGCCGCTCGAACCACTGCGGCCCGTCGTGCAGCGGCACGACCGCCGAGATCATGGGCGCAACCTTGATTCTCCCGCTCGCGACCATTTCCATGGCCTCAGAATATTCTCCGGCAGAGGCGCAGGACCCCTGCAGGCGGATCTGGCGGGTCACGATCTTTTGCAGAGGAACCGGAACCTGCGCTGCGATGTTGCCGATCAGTGTCACCGTGCCTCCTTTGCGCACGCAGTCGATCGCGGTCAGGACCGTCTCACTACGGCCCACCGCTTCGAACACGACATCCACTCCACGGCCGCCGGTGACGGCAAGAATCTGGTGGACGAGTTCGGACTCGGAGGCATGGAGGGTTTCGGCCGCACCCAGAGTCGCAGCCAGCTTCAGGCGGGTCGCGTCCACATCGGCGACGATCAGTCGCGAGCAGCCGGCCGCCCGAGCAGCCTGCAGCACCAGCAGTCCAATCATGCCCGCGCCGAGGACGAGGGCCGTTTCGCCACCTTTGACCTGCGAGAGCTTGACGGCGTGCAACGCGACCGAAACGGCCTCGAGCATGGCCGCATCCGCGAAGGAGAGCGATGGCGGCAGCTTGTAAACGATGTACTCGGGCACGGCGATGTACTCGGCAAATGCACCGGCCCGGCGGTATTCTCCGCAGGAAACGCCAACCACCTGACGGTCCTCACAAAGATTGACTTCGCCACGAAGACAGAACTCGCACTTTGCACAGTAGACAGTGGAGTCGAAGGTGACGCGGTCGCCGGGCGCGATGGAAGTTACCTCCGCACCCACCGCGGCCACGACGCCGGCAGCTTCGTGTCCCATGACGATGGGCGGAATCCGGCGGCCGGAGGAGCCATCGTAGCCGTGGACGTCGCTGCCGCAGATACCGCATGCGGCCACCTGGATCAAGATCTCCCTGGGACCGAAAGCCGGTGTGGGCAGATCTTCGATGGCGAATTGCCGGTACTCGGACAGAATCAGCGCATTCATATCTGGAGTTGCGACCCTCGTTCCATGATACGACCGTCCGCCGGGCTTCACCTTGATGGCGGCCTGGTTGCGGTTGGGGCATCGGCGATCGCCACGAAGCCTCAGGGATGAATCAGGTCAGATAGCAGCCGCAAAGGGCGCAGCATGCGGACCTGCCATTTTCGACGCAGCCCGAAGCGGGCGGCGAAGGCGTAGTCGGGTTCGATGACGCGGCCGGAAAGGATGCGAAGATGCTGAAGCCAGCGGTGGAATCGAGGCCAGCCCGGGGATTCGATCTCGACGAAGAACGCATGCACCGCGCGCCAATCGAGCGGTTCACTGGGCTCGGTCAAGAGCCGCTGCCACAGGCGGTCGGCGAGGTCTTCGAGACGGCAGTCCGGCCTTTGAAGTGTGGGGACGCCGGGCGCGACGGTGAGAGCCGGGTGGAGGCGGCGCGCCATTGCGAAGCCTAGGATGAGGAGATGATCGAGTCCGGCAACCTCCGGACGGGGCTGCCAGCGGCCGACGCTGGCGGGGAGTTTCTCGAACGCGAATTGAAGGTCGAGAACCAGACTGAGGCGTTCGAAACGATGGCGAGCCGCGTGGAGGCAAAGGAAGAGCAGTTCGTCCTCTTCAGCAAATTGCCAGCAACGCTCTCCCTGGAAGCTGGCTGGCCGTGCACGATCCAAGGCGCCCTCGATATGAAAATTGAGCGCGCGCGGGTTTTCGATATTGTGGTGCAACTCGAGCATGGTGCCCTGCCGTCGCCAGGGGCGGTGATAATCGTCGGCCGCGCCCGGGATGAAACCATTCGCGGCGAGAAGAGCTTCGGCGCGAGGCAGATCGACCCTGGCTACCAGCAGGTCGAGATCGCGGCTGGTACGTAGCGCGACATTGCCATACAGTCGCTCGGCGAGGAGTGGACCTTTGAGCGGCACGACCCGAAGGCCGTGCTCGTCGAACGCGCGCAGCACGCCTTTCAGTTCCGAACTCCAGTAGAACGCCGCAATGGCCGCATCACGCTCAATCTGTTCGAGGCGGTCGGAGATGGCCGATGAGGTCGAGGTCTGCCGCGCGCGCAAACATCGCGCCACCCAAGGAAGCACGTGCTCCTCCTCGGCCAGCGCGAGCGCAGCGTCGCGCTCGGCCTCGTCGATAGGACGAGCGAGCGCCTCGCGGCGCAGTATCTCCAGCAGACATTGCATGCCGGGTCTCATGTGGAAGCCCCGTCGTTGGCAATGGCAGACAGCAAAGCGTACGCCGCTTGGCGGGCCTCACCGCGCTCGGTGCGAATCGCGGTGGCAGTCTCCATCATCTTCGCGAGCGTAGCCATTACGCGCGCGGGGCTACGCTGCACCGGAATGGCGTGCCGCAACATCTCCAGCACCGCCATGCCCGCGGAGACGGGCTCGGGATGCCAAGAACCGGACGCCTTGTATTCCGTGAACACTACGTGAGAGACGCGCAGCGGCTCGACACCGGCGGTGCCGTCAAGTTGCGCGACAGCCACAGCGGTCTGTTCCGGACTGCCGGGACGCCGCATCTGCAGCTCTCGCGCGTACGGATGGACGCGGCCCAGTGCGTCGAGGACGGCGTACTCGTCGGAGTAATAGGTGGATCCCGCGCGCACCAGTTCGGCAACCAGCGTGGTCTTGCCGGCGAAGGTGGTGCCGGGAAGAACCAGCGCGCGGCCTCGCCACGCGACGACTCCGGCGTGCAGGAAGACGCGATCCGGAGCGTAGTTGGCGACGTGAACCATCAAGTCGCGGGCGAGTTGATCCAATAGAGGCGGCAGAGCTGCGTTCTCCGCTACGACTTCATCGCCGATCGCCAGCCGATAGCCTGCGGCACCACGGGATTCGAGCAGCGCGAATCGCTGGGCGTCTGCTTCTGCGGGTTCAACGGCGCGCACCGCGGTGCCAAGCGGCGCACATTGAAGCATTTTGGAGAGCACGAAACCGGTGTCCGCGGCCAATTGGAAGGAAACGCCGAAGGCTGTGCAATCGAATTCGCGGAGGCGGCTCATGGCTGGACCGGGGGGCCCAGCAGCGGGGTTCTGATCGGGCTCGCGAGCCCGACGAATTGAGTGATCGTATTGGCGTAGGAGTTTGCGACCCACAGATTGCCGCTGGCGTCGATGGCGAGGCCATACGGCTCGCTGAGCGGCGCGTCGAGCCCGTAGCCTTGCGACGGGGAGATAACCGCTGCGGTCGAGCCGTTGAGCTCGACGAGAAAGTTGCCAACGTAGTTCGCGGACCACACGTTGCCGACGCCGTCCACTGCGATGCCGAGCGGACCAGCGTCATCGCCCAGCGCGACGCGGTTCGCGACACTGCCGGCCGATGTAAGTTCCACGATGGCTGGGGCCCGTTGGTTATAGTCCGCAATCCAGACATTGCCTGAAGGGTCGATCGCAATTCCGTCCGGATCGGTGCAGCAGGAGAAGCTGCTGGCCGCACCCGCGGGAGTTACGCGCACCGCTCCACCCTGCACGGCGAACCAGGCGTTGTGACTTCCGTCCAGCGCGACGGCGGAGGTGAAGGGAAGTTCCGAGGCAGCGTAGCCGCTGCTTCCGGAGATGGCGGTGCCATCGTTCGCCAACAGGGTTGCCGACGAACTGGCGTAGTCGGCGACCCAGATGACTCCTGTGGAGTCGGCCGCCGCAGCCAGCGGATAGTAGACGCCGCCGCCGGTGTACCCGTAGCCGGAGAGTTCGACTCCGGCGGAGGAGAATTCGCTGACGCTGCCCCAGTGGTGATTGCTGGCGCCGGTCACGCTCTGGTAATTCGTGACCCATACGTTGTCGGAGCCATCGATGGTGATGCCGTAGGACTGTTCCAGACCGGTGCCGGCGATGCCGGTCGCCGGCTCGGGTACGCCCGCAGGCGAGAACTTCGAGACCACTCCGCCGAAGTAGTTGGCAACGAAAATATTTCCAGCCGAGTCGATGGCGAGCGAACCGGGAGTGTTGAGACCGCCACACGCTGGAGTGCAACCTCCATCGGTGATGGACATCGTCCAATCGTTGGGTTGGGAGCTGAGCGCCGGCTGAAATGGCCCCTGGGAGCCGCTCGCATTGAAGACCGCAAGGACATTGGCGGCAGGATTCCGCACGATGTTGAGGGCCGCATCGAGGGTGTTCGTGGGGACACCCTGGGAGGTTGTAGCAGCGGTAAACAGTGGTTTGCACGCCGCGCCGCCGCTTGAATTGACGCAGACGGCCAGCGCGTCGGCCAGGGTGTAGAGCTTTGCCGTCTCGGTGACAGCGCCGACCGGAAGGGCCGAGCCGGGAGCGATCCCTGTGCCGGTGTTGACGAGGATACTCGCAACCGCAAAGGCATTCTGGAGGCCGGTGAGGTTGGTTGGGGTCGATCCGACGGCGGCACCGGGCGCGAGAAACTGCGCCAGTGCCCAGGCGGCGGCAGCGGTGGTGGCCTCGTTGATGACGATGCTGGTCGAACCATCGAGATCGCCGCAGTTGCCGAGGGCCGCCATCATCACCAGCGCGGAGTTGTCGACCTCAGACCCGAGGCCGGGATTGCCGCCACTGGCTACGATATAGACCTGCGTATTGGCGGAGGGGCAACTGTAATCGCTGGTGATATCGAAATTTCCGGACATGTCTGTGGTGACTACGTTGGGCGCGAGCAGGTTGGTCGAACCCGCACCGTCTCCCGCGGCTCCAGCGGCATAGAGGACGATGGAGGCGCCGCTGACGGGCTGCTGTCCGCCGCGCACCTGTCCATGCAATGCGGTGCCAAGTTGCATTGAAGCCGCTGGCGAATGCGACAAGTCGCAGCCGGACAAGGCAGCCAGGGCGAGGCCAAGCGCGGCGGCTATTCCGATTTGTCCGCTGCGGCCCTTGCGCCCAATGAAGAAGGATCTCATATCATTCTGCTGCTTCGCTCCTGCTATTTGCCGGGATCGGCGGCGGACTGCCGTTTACGCGCCCGGGCCGCCTGGCTGTCGGAGCAATCGACACAGCCGCTGTACGCCTGCGCTGCGGTGGGGGCGACGATGGCAGCGACCGCGGGCAGCAACAAGGCTCCGCCAGTTCCAAGCCGCTGCAGCAGCGCACGACGGGAGATTGAGGGGCGAAGTTCAGCGCTGGAAGCGGGCTGGATCAGGCCGTCCCGGCGCAACTCATGGATGGCAAACGATACCAGGTCTTCGCCGATCTCGGACTTCAGTTGAACCGATGCGGCGCGGGCGATTTGCGCGGTGGTGCGCTTGCCGTCGGCAAGCTGCCAGATGGCGGTGGAACTCTGGTTCAGACAAAAGGCCACGTGGCGGCGCTCATCGTAAACGAGGGTCTCTGTGCCGACCTGCTGGACCGAGATATGTTCCCGAATTCTGCATGGTGCGTCGCGATGTTTCATGATCTCGGTCCTTTCTTTCACGACGGCGGCAGTTACTTCGGGGTGACGGCGACGCTGGCGGGCCTGCTGGCGCCCGCGCCGGAATATGGAGAGTTGCTCAGCACGGCACCGCTGCTGGTGAATGCGCTGACGGGGTTTGCGCCGCTGTTTGCGACCCAGACGTTACCGGAGCCGTCGATCGCGATGCTCGCGGGCGCATTCAGACCGTTGCCCGCGAACACCGAACCGCTGGTCCCGGCCGAGTTGAGTTTGGTGATCGAATTGTTACCCGAGTTCGCCACCCAGGCGTTGCCGCTGGTGTCGATGGCAATGGCCGAGGGAGCGTTGAATCCTCCGGCAGTGAAGCCGCTCGAGGTGGAGTCCGCCGAGCCGGTTGCGTCGAGCTTGGTCACACTGTTGTTGCCGCTGTTGGTCACCCACACGGCGCCCGCCGCGTCGGTCGCGATTGAGGTCGGCGAACTGAGCCCGCCGCCGGTGTAGGTGATGGCGATGGTCCAGTCATTGGGCGCGTGATTGACGCTCAGCGGTGGCTGGAACACGGGATTGGCGGAGCGCAACGTATTGAGGCTGGCTACGTTTCGCCCGGGAGACTGGGCGATGTTCATCATCGCGGTGATGGTGTCGGTGGGATAGACGGTGCCGGCCGCATTGGGCGCGAGGGCAAAGAGATTGCCACAGTTGCTGCCATCGCTGACTCCGCCGACCACCGCGCCACCACCCGAGTTGATGCACTGTTCGAGCATGTCACCGAGCGTGTTAATTTCGTCCTGCGGCAGTGTGGCGCCGGCGGGCAGGGACGGCCCGGGCATGGTCCCGTTCGCGGTGTTCACCACTTCGTTGATGACGTTAAAGGCGTTGGCCAGGCCGGTCGCGTTCGTCGAGCTGCTGCCGATGTTGGCGATTCCAGTCATAAACGGCGCCAGCGCCCAGACGCTCGCCACGGTCGTCAGCTCGTTGACGTTGATGAAGGTGTTGAGATCGGTGCCGCCGCAGGTGCCCAGTCCAACCATGAGAGCGAGATTGTTGTTGGTAACCGCCGGCGAGCTCATGGTGGCGGCGATCGGCTGTCCGCCGGTGCCGACCAGGTAAACTTGCGAGCCCGCGGTGCAGGTGTAGCTGGGCAGGTTGAAGTTGCCGGCTCCGTTCGTCTGCACGGGGGACCCCAGTTGCGTCGCGACCGATCCGTAACCGGTGGTGCCGGCCTGGTAGAGCTGAAGGGTCACTCCGGCCACCGGCTGCTGGCCGCCCATGACCATGCCGCGGGATGGGGGTACGGTAAGGGTTGCGGGCGCTGTGGATGTAGTTGCAAGTGTTACAACACCCGCGCCGCATCCGCAGATGCAGATCGTCGCAGCCGCTGACCCTGCGAGAAGGAGATATCGCAACCAGGTTTGGAGGCTCATGGCTCTACTCCTGGACCGCTGGCCGCTCCGGTGGCCAGCGGGACAACCGGCGCCGCGACCCCAAGGATTCGGGTGACTGTATTTGCGGTGCTGCTCGGGATCCACACGTTGCCCGAGATGTCGATGGCAATGCCGGCTGGCTTGCTACCCGGGCCGGAATAAACGCCGGATGGGGAGACTGCCGCGCCCGCGCTGCTCAACTCGCTGACCGTGCCCGCGGCGTTGGCGACCCAGACGTGCCCCGCACCGTCGACCGCGACTGCCAGCGGGTTGCTGACGCCGCCGGTCGTGTAAGGCGTGGAAGTGACCGCAACACCCTGGCGGTTGAATTCGCCCACGCCGTTGCTGTTGGCCACCCATAGTTTGCCCGATGCGTCGAAGGCCAATCCCAGCGGCGCCGCGATGGTGCCGACCCCTCCGCCGGTGAAGCCGCCGCTGCCGGTGATCGCCGTACCGGTCAGGTCGAAGGTGCTGAGGCTGCCGGTGCCGTTGCCGAACCACACGCTGCCCGCGATGACCATGAAGCTGGCGTTCTGGGTACCCGGTCCGTAGCTCGCGCTTGCAGCCTGCGACGCCTGAAGCACCACCGTGCCCGCAGCGCCGGTGAGCGTCACCGTACTGCCCACGATCGTCGCCGGCCCACTGACCACTGAATACGTGATCGCGCCGGATGAGTTCGATGTCGCTGACACCGAGAATGCCAGGTCCATGGTGTGATGGCTGGGCACAGTGAAGGTTATCGTCGGGGGCGGCAAGACGTTAAGCGTATTGCTGCCGGTCGCTGACGCGTAGTTGCTGTCGGCGATGGTGGTCCCGGTCAGGGTATGGGCGCCGACGGTCAGCGCCGAGGTGTTGTAGTTGCTGTAAGTGCAGGTGAGTGGACTGGCCGAGCCCGTGCAGGTGGCCGTGACCGGGGTGCCGGAATCGACCTTGAAGGTAAGACCTCCGGTGGGCGCCACTCCGCTGCCCAGGTAGGAGATGGTGGCGGAGAAGTTTGCCGTCGCCGTTCCGGTGCTGATGGTCAATGCCGAAACGGTCACGGTCGGAGTCTGCTTGTTGACGGTGAGCGAAGTGGTGCCCGAACCGGTGGCGTAGTTCTCATTCGTACTGAGGTAGTTGCCGGTGATGGTGTAGCTGCCCGCGGCGAGCGACCCGGACGGAGTGTATGCCTGCGTCGCGGATTCGGTGCAGGTGGCGCCGCTGGAGCAGCCTGTGCTCTCGACCAGCGCATCGTTGCCGATGGTCGAAATGGTCGGCGAACCAGAGAAGGTCACGGTTCCGGTCGGAAAGCTGCCGGGGCCGGAGACCGTCGCGGTATAGGTGATGGCCGAGGGCAGGCCGTAGGTGTAAGACGCGGCGGTGGCGGTGACGGCGACCGTGGGCGTGTAAAGGACTCCGCCGGAGGCCGCGGCCTGCCAGTCGTCCACGAGGTTTTCGATGTTCAACGATCCGATGCCGGTGGCCAAGTCGAATCCCTCGGCTGCGGGATAGGCAACCTGTGCCGAGGTCGTGCTGGTGGACAGAATGCCGTAGCTCTCTCCGGTGGGGGTGTAGCAGTTGGGCGAGCCGGCGAGGCATCCCTGAGAAATGTTGCTGGTCTGAATGTCGTAAAAAATGCACGAGCTTCCCGGAGCCGTCTTGGTGACTCCATAGTTGCTTCCGGTTCCGCTGTTTTCGCCGCTGCCGTTGCAGGTGCTTCCCGCCGTGTAGCTGGTAGTTCCGAACTCCACGCCGGCCATGTTGTAGAGGATGTAGTCCGGCTGGCCGAGCAATTCTCCGGTCTTCTGCGCAATCAGCGCAAAGACACCCGCCAGTTGCGGCGCAACGAACGACGTTCCTCCAGCTTCCTGCAGCCCCCCTGTATCCGATTCGTAGTAGTCGAGCGCGTGGGTCCAAAGGCCGTTGGCAGCGAACAGAGAGACATCCGGGAGCAGGCGGAAGTTGTAGGTGCTGGTGGGAGGGATGCCATAAACCGTTCCGTTCTGCCACGAAGGCCGCGGTTGGTAGATGCTGACGCCTCCTCCGCCCCCGCCCGTGGGGAGGAACTTGTCGGCATCGCAGAGCGCGTTCGGGTCGGTATTGCCACTCTCTTCGTAGTAACTGAGGATGGAGCTGGCGCAGGTGTCGTTCCAGGGGGTCTCGGCCACATAACTCTTGGCCGAGGACCGTCCCGTGCCGTTTGAAGAGTTCCAGTAATGGGAGCGATCGAAGGCAGTATCGCTTTCGAGCTGGTTGTAGTAGTCCTGAAAGTCGGTTCCGCCCGCGGCCACGTTGTACAGCGTTGACGCAAACCCGTTCACCGCCAGCCCATACTGCGCGTAGGACTGGTCCTGGTCTGCGCTGTTTGCCGAGCCGGCGTCGCCCGCGGAGACAACTACCGTTTCACCCTGGGCCGTCGCTTGTTCCCAGAGGTTGGAGAGAAACGTATTGTCGCTTTGGTCGCCGACCTCAGTGTTTCCGTACGACAGGCTCATGGTGGTGGCGAGGTTGTTGTCGATGACCGCTTCGGCCGAGAGGAAGATGCCGGAGGTGGTCGCGCAGCTCATAAACAGCAGTGTCGCGCCGGGAGCAACCGCGCCCGCCCACTCCGTATCCAGCACAGCCTCGGACTCTTCACCGTCGGTAAGAATGCCCGGGTCGGAGCAAGCTACCGACCCGGCGCCGTGCTCCACGTTCAAGGTGGGTGTTGCCGGCGAAATTCCCATGGTGGTGCGGAACGTGGTGACGTCGGCAGTGTTGATGTCGGTCTCTTCCAGCAACGCAACGGTGGTACCGGTCCCGGTAATTCCGCCACTCAGCAACGGCTTCTCGTTATAGATGGTGTAGAAATCCTGGGCTCCAACGTTGTAATTGCCGTGAGACGTATCCTCCGGGGTCGCGTTGGGTTGAGTTGTGGAGGCAGCAGGCGCCTGGACCGGGGCCCGTGCGGGGACGAACGTGGGATGCAGCGGAATGTTGCCAAGCGCGAGCATTCCGCCAAGGAGCGGGGCCAGCGCCTCCGGCATCTGCGCATCGTGCACCGCAGAGTAGCGCACCTCTCCATTCGCGAGCCGCAGGTTATGAATCTCGGTATGGAAGCTCTGCTGAGCCTGCGCGACCGTGCCTGAGAAGTCGACGAACATGCCGCTCTTGCCCACGTTGTTGACGGTAAATCCCTCGGACTGGAGATAGCTGGTCAGCGTCGCGATGTCGGAGGCGGACGGTCCAAACTCTGTCCCGATGATCTCCGGCGTGAGCCACTGGTGATAGCTGGGATCGCCGCGACGGTGCAACGCCGCAACTTCGGCGTCGAACGCGGCCTGACGTTCCTGCGGACGTTGCAGCATGAGCTGCATGTGCTCCATCGGAGCCGACGGATCGTGCGGGCCGAGGTCCTGCGCGGTCGCCACCTCACGGCGGACCGCACCTGGCGTCGTCACCAGGCGGCTGCGGTCGATGGTCTGGGTGATCAGCGACCGGGGAGAAGTCTGGAACTCGGCGCGAACCCGGGGAGCGGGAGTCTGCGCCGCAATGAGCGGACTGAGGCTAGCCGCCGTGGCCAGGCCCAGCACCAACGCTCCCAAGAAGCCTGCCACTCGCAGGAACTCCGGCACGCGCGAATTGGCAGGTGTGCGGAGGCTGACCGAAGACAACAAGGGAAGGCGCTCAGGCGCGGCAGAATAGATCATAGGACTACCGGGCGGTCACGAAAATGCCGGAGTTCGACGGGGCCCATGGAACTGATCCAACGGTTCTTTTACGGCGAGGTTCGGCGCGGCGCAAGGAAAAGATTCGGTAATCGATTACTCCCAGAGTAGAGCATGAAACGCCGGACCAAAAGCGTCAAGAGAAGAAGATTACATCGGCAACATACTGAAATTGCGTCCGCAGACGACGGGTTCGAGCTGGAGGGTGCGACGGACGGATTGGGACTCAGGAGAGAGGCGGCAGAGACTGAAGCAGCGCCGCCAAGCTTTCAGCCAGTGACCCGTGCGAAGCAGTATGGACCTTCCGGGATAAGGGCAACACGCGCTGAGGCGGGCAGGCCCTCGATCAGGCGATCGACGGCCAGGTTGATGTCGGAGAAGGAATGAGCGCCATAAGCGCCAAGGTCTTCTGCTGAAACGCCGGGGGTGTAGAAGAACAACTGATGATTGAGGCCGACGAGAGCTACTTTCTCCAGTTGCCACTGGTCGGGAATGACAGGAGTGTCTGCGATCTCGCGCAGGTACTCCGCATTTCCCTTGAAGTTGCGCAGTTTGCGCGCGAATTCGGGCGAGCCCACGCCTTCGGCACATTCGCCGAGGATGAGGATTCTGCCGCCGGACCTTACCACGTGCTGGGCCGCAGTGATGCCTTTCCCGCATTGATAGAAGGTCAAGTCGAGCGGGTAACCCGCCGCACTGGTGATGACCGCGTCGGCCAGCGCCGGCAAGGAGGCCAGCGATGTGGACCGCAAGAAAGCAACTCCCGCAGCGTGGGCCTGGACCGGGTCGCCGGCAAATATCCCGGAGATCTCCCGCTGCCGGGTGAGGGTGACGTCGAGGATGAAGTCGTGGCGCGCCATGCTGGCGATCTCCAGCAACTCCGCATGCAGGGGGTTCTCGTCGATTGATCCCTCGGTAGCCATGGGTTCGCGCATAAAGCGCGGCGAATGGATGACCTTGATGGACTCTTGCACGGCGAGGCCGGGAGCAATCAGCTTGCGGCCGCCGGAAAAGCCGAGCATCAAATGTTGTTCGATAAAGCCGAGCGTAATGTGCAGATCGGCATCCAGGAAGCGCCTATCGATAAAGACCGGAGTGCCACGCCGGGTCGAGCCCAGCGGCTGATGCTGGGCGAAGTCGCGCGCATCGTGGTTGACCGCGCGGTAGCGGGATGCAATGTCCGGCCCGAGAATGGTGTGGATTTCCGTACCGGTCGCCGCGCGGTGCAGCCCGGTGGCAATGAGAATCGTAATGCCGTCCGCGGGTATGCCTGCAGCGTGCAGCCGCTCCAGCAGCGGCGGCAGAGTGAGCCGATTGGGAGCGGGCCGGGTGATGTCGCAAACCGAGATAGCCGCAGTGCGTTTGCCGGCCGCGAGTTCAATCAGCGGCCTGCTTCCGATGGGATGGTCCAATGCCGCACCCAGTGCCGCGGCAACATCCTCGAGCGGGCTGGCCGAGCGCATCTCGGCGACGTCGTACTGCGGCCCATCGGGCAGCGACACGACCAAGCCGGTTTTGCCGAAAGCGAAGGTTGCCTGCACAGGATTGCACTCCCATTTGCGGCCTCGGAGGCCGGCTTCTGATTATAGGAGTTCGGTCTGTGCGCCGTTCCTACGGAAGCCCGACGGACCGGAATCAATGCAACTGGTATGGCGTCGCGGGAGGAAGGATTGGATCGGGCACCTTGGGCATATCGGCCGCGTCGATCTTTACCGCACCGGCCAGCCCGGTGCCGGTGACGTTGGAGGTAGCCAGCAGCGGCCCTTTGAAGTTCCCTACCGTCACATTGATCTTGCTGAGAGCGGCATGATGGATATTCGCCAGCGTGATCATCGCGGGAATCCTGTCGGGAAAACCTCGCGGTTTCGCTGCAGGTGCGGGAATCGTTCCACAGGTCCCGGTAACGTTGGCGAGGGAAAATCCCTGCAACGGCTTGCCGGGATGAATGCTCATTCCATCGACCAGCACCGGCACATCCTTCACCTTGATATTGCTGAAGTTGAAGTTGCGGATGGTGGGGATACCGTCGTCGCCGGGAACCAGATTCGGCATGTCCTCAACCCCGCTATTGAGGATGTTGAAGCGCAGGAATCCCAGCGTTGCGCCGGAGACCTCAAGGTCGTTCATGTAGATATCCTCGATGAAGGCGCCACGGCCCGGTCGACTCTTGATATAGATGGCGAAGGTTCCCGCGCCGAGACACTTGCAGTGGTCGACATGCACGCCGCGGATACCGCCCGAGGTCTCGCTGCCGATGCCGATGCAGGCCCAGACCTGGTCCTTGAAGGTGCAATTCGAGATGTGCACGTCCTCGGTCGGGCGCGCGATGGTATTGCCCTCGATGCCACGGCCGGACTTGAGCGAGATGCAGTCGTCGGTGGTGTCGAAATCACAGCCGTCGATGAACACGTGTTTGCACGAATCTACATCGATGCCGTCCGCGCCGCTCCTGACCACGACATTGTGGAAAGTGATGTTCTCGCAGTAAACGGGATGAATGGACCACATGCCGGCCTGCTGGGTGTAGCAGTTCTCCACGCGGACGTTCCTGCAGTTGGTGAATTCGAGCAACGCGGGAAGACGATACCCGCTCGGCCGCTCCAGCCGTCCGCGAATCGCCGGGCTGGCGACGATCCTGCCCGGGCCGACGATGCCGATGTTGTCCGCGTCGGTGGCGGAGATGAGCGCGCTGTATCCCTTCATCCAGTGACCTTCCCAGCGCACCTGGGCGAAGGGATAGTCGGCCATGTCGGGCGATCCGTTCAGAGTGGCGCCATCCTCGAGCCGCAGCAGCACATTGCTGCGCAGGGCGAGTGCTCCGGTGAAGTAGTCGCCGGCGGACACCACGACTTCACCGCCACCGAAATCGGAGCAGCGTTCGATGGTCTGCTGGAGGGCCAGCGTGTCCTTGGTCTTGCCGTCGCCAGTCCCGCCGTTGTCGCGCACATTGAGGGTGACCTTTGGCTTGGGTGGAATTGCGGCGGCCTTGCGCATGGGCGCGGCAGCGGCGGTGATCTGGTTCGACTCCTGCGCCTCCGCAACTCTGGGCAGCAGCGCCAGCATTGGAACCGCCAGCGTACCTTGCGCGGCCCGCTTCAGGAAATCCCTGCGGGCCAATCGGTCCTTATCCGTCATGTCGTGCCTCTCTCCAGCTATGGTGCGCGTAACTACGAAGGATGGAAGTCGCAAGCCAACCTTACTTCGCGTTCGGACCCATTCCCGGCGGGTACTGGTCGAAGGTGCGGGTGGTTGGTTTGCCCATCAGGAACTTGTCGGAGAAGGCGAGCAGCGCGTCCCAGTCGCCCTGCACCATGCCGTGCGGGCGGTCGGCAAAGCTGATGCCGATGCGGTCGGAAGCATGGAGGAATTCATACGCCGGCCTGGCGGCGATCAGCGAGTGATAGACGCCGTTCTGGTTGACGTTCTGGTCGTGATCGCCTTCCAGCGAGATGAACGGCCATGGCGCGCACAGCGCAATCAGCCAATGCTCGTCGAACGGCAGCTTGTCCGGCTGCCCCCAGAACTGATGCAGATGATCGGAGTACCAGTTGGGATACTTGCGCACCATCTCGGTGAGGCCCTCTTTTCCGCCGCGGTCGGGCACGGAGCCGCTGAAGCGGTAGGCGGGCGTTCCGCCGCCGGAGCTTGCCACGGGCGCGACCAGGGCAATGCGGTCGTCATAGGCCCCTGCGATCAGCGCGGACTTACCCGTGCGCGAGACGCCGGTCACGATGAACTTGGTTTTATCCACGGACGGGTCGGTTTCCAGATAATCCACGATGCGCGAGACGCCCCACGCCCATGCACGCAGCAATCCCCAGTCGTAGTTCGGGTACGCGGGGAAGAAGCGCGTGGTGCGGTAGGCCCAGCTGCCGTCAGCGAGGCGCAGGGTGGTGTCCTCGCCGCAGTCCCCGTTGTTGAAGGTCACGAAGGCGTATCCGTGCTGGATAGCCTGGTTGGTCTCGGCGATCTGCTCGGCGGTGCGCGGAGCTCCGAAGGCGCGGCGGGGTGCGGCGCCAGGGGCGGCGGGCGTTCCGGCAGGCGGTTCGCCCATCCCTGTGACAGGTGCGCCACCGGAGCCATTCGGGCCGGGGCCGCGAGGACCGGCGGCGCCGCCTGGACCCGCTCCCGGGGCCGCTGGGCCGGTTACCAGCAACACATCTTCGTTGCGGCCCTGATTCGCGCCTTGCGGCAGACGCGGCAGCGGGGCCGCTCCCGGGGGAGTCCCGCTGGGCGAGATGAGCGTCGGAACATGGGCATCGCCGACCGGCGTGAAGATTCCGATATCCAGACTGAGGCTTTCATCGGGGCCAAAGGCGAGGTGAACCAGGCGATACTTCACCTTGCCGCCGAGCACCAGCTCCGAGCTGATTTCCTTGCCCCTAACGTTGCCGGGTGGAGGAGGCGCCTCGCCGATTACGTACCAGTCCAGCGTCTTCATCATCTCCGCCCGCCGCTGGTCCCATTGCTTGACGGTCTTCACCGTCTGCCCATTGTTCAGCTTCATTACATCCGGCATCTCCGTCCGCGTGGGCAACCGGTCGACGCCCGGCATCGGCTTCATGTCGGTCTTGAGGACCGGGAGCGGAATCTCCCTGGGGTCCGGCCTGGAGAGAATCGGTTCGCGGGTTGCCGGCTCGATGGGCTGAGGCGCCTGCCCGATCAACATCACACCTGCCGCCGCAAGCGATGCGAGGGCGAGAACTCCAGCCAGCCTTCGATTCATGGTCATCTCGTTCTCCTTCGGATTCGTCCGCCGCGGCAGCGCATTCATGGGACAGCTTTTTGCAAAATCACTTCGCCGCCGGTTGCGGAGCCGGTGCTACCAGATCTTTCGCCAGCGGAATGTCCAGTTGCACGATGCCGGTGACCACCGATTCCGCGTTGAGATGGGCGCCGGCCTTGCGGCTGTGCTGGTTGTCGTTGAACAGCGGCCGGGTCGCTTCCTGTCCGAGCGCGTCGTACTTGTCGGCGGATATCTTGTTCAGATCGATGAATAGCGCACCGCTCTGCCGGGCCGCCTCTTCCGCCCAGCCGGCGTAGCCGTCCAGTCCGCGTAGAATCTTGCCGTCGACCCACGTATTGCGCGGCGGCGGAGAGCAGATGATGACATTCGCGCCCTCGCTCTTGGCGTCGTGCACGTATTGCCGCAGATACCAGCCGTAGCTGTGAATCGTTTCCTTCTGGCGCGTGACCGGCGAGTCAATTTCCTGGGTCTCGTCGCCGTTTCCCTTGACGGTGGTCCGGTCGGGATAGTTTTGCGAATTGGCGGCGTCGTTGTGACCAAACTGCACGATGACCCAATCGCCCGGCTGGAGGTGATCCATGACTTTGGCCCACGCCCCTTCCTGGATATAACCCCGGCTGCTGCGGCCGCCCAGACCTTCGTTGTAGGCGTGGATTTTGGTCGAATCGAACATGGGAATGATCTCCGCGCCCCAGCCCCATGGGCCGACGTCACCCGGAGCGACGCCGGTGTGCATAATCGAATCGCCAACCAGAAACAGTGCCGGATGCCGGGTGTCCGCGGTGAGGTCGATCTGGGCGTGCAGGGCCACCGCGGGCAGGACGAATGCCAAGGCGCCGAGTTGCAGTGTGAACTTCGGGCCGGGACGCTGTCGAGAATCTTTGCGCTTCATCGGGAAGTCCTCGTTCCGCTGCTGATGCTGGAGTAACGTCGTAAAGCCGGCCGGGGAAGTGCGGGAAAGTGGTCATACCATCGGGACGCGAGCATAGTAACGGGCACGCGGAAACTATGTCAAAAGCCTCCGTGCTGGTGCGCTTCGAGACCTCGTCGGCTGAGCGGTTTTGTAAACAGAGACAAACCGATCGGGCAGAAAGACGATGGATCCGGCAAAAGGCCTTCCCGATGGGAGGTGGGATCCACGCCAACACCACCGCTTGTCCACAGGGGGATGACACGGGTATGCTTTTGAGCGCTATGGTCAGACCAAACCGCGTTATACCGGTCAGCCGGTAGAGGAGAGCCAGTATGCGTCCTTTCGTGTTGTCGATGGCCATTCCGGCGATTGCATTCACTACCACTTTGCTGGCGCAGGATACGCGCACGGTGGTGGAGCCGGTGATTCCGCCGTTTTGCGCGAAGCTCGAGGCGCATCTGACCTCCATCAACGATGGCCAGTACAACACGCTGGCGGCGGCTGACGAATCGAAGCTGGATACGGAGCGCATTCAGAAGGCCATCGACTTCTGCGGCAAAGGCAAAGCCGTCGCGCTCGAGGCGCATGGCACGACCGACGCGTTCCTCAGCGGGCCGCTGCAGCTTCGCGAAGGCGTCACGCTGGTGGTGGACAAAGGCGCGACGCTGTTCGAGTCGATCGATCCACAGGTGCTTGAAACCTCGCCGGGGAGCTGCGGCGTGGTGGACAGCGCTCCCGGACGCGGTTGCAAACCACTGATCATGGCCGACCATGTATCGGGAGCGGGCGTGATGGGGGATGGCGTCATTGACGGCCGCGGCGGGGAAAAGATTCTGGGCAAGGACGTGACCCCCTGGCAACTGGGCCAGCGGGCGGTTGCCGGCGGCAGCCAGAAGGTGAGCCGGTTAATCGTCGCCGACCACGCAGACAATTTCACGCTTTATCGCATCACGCTGAAGAACTCACCCAACTTCCACGTCTCCTACAATGGCGGCAACGGCTTTACAGTTTGGGGCGTCAAGATCGACACGCCGCACCGTTTCCCCAATGCCGCGGAGCCTCTCGCCCGCAACACCGACGGCGTCGATCCGGGCGGCGGCGCGAAGAACATCACCATCACGCACAGCTACTTCCGCGAGGGGGACGATAACGTCGCGATCAAGGGCGGCGGCCCCGGCGAACTCACCAACATGACCATCAGCCACAACCACTTCTACTGGGGGCATGGCATGTCCATCGGCAGCGAAACCAACGGAGGCGTCAGTAAGATCCGTGTCTTCGACCTCTCGCTCGACGGCACCGACTCCGGCATCCGCATCAAGTCGACCGGCGCCCGCGGCGGCCTGGTGCATGACATCGTGTACGACGATGTTTGCATCCGCGACTCCGGCCGGCCCATCGACATCAGCGCCGCCTATGCCGCCAACGGCCCGGTGAAAGGGAATTCGCCGCCAACCTTCCGCGACATCACCCTGCACAACGTGCGGGTCTCCGGAGGCGGCAAGATCCTGCTCGACGGCTACGATCCGGACCATCGCGTCCAGGTCCTGTTCGACGGCGTCTATCTGTCCGACGCCAGCAGCCCTGCGACTCCGTACACGTACACCTTTGATCACGCGGATGTGACGTTTGGGCCTGGCGGCAGCAACCTCCAGATTCCCGCCGGCACAGACGCGACCCTCACCGGTAAACCCTCGGGTGGCCTGGCTGCCTCGTGCGCGGACAAGTTCGTACCCTTCCCTGTCACGCAGACTGGCCGCTAAGCCGGGGTGGGCTGGGCAGCGAAACGCCCATAACCGGGGATTCGGAACGCGCCGAAATCAAGGCGCTTGCGGAAGCCCGATCGGGGGTGTCTTCACCGGGGCGGCCATGCCGATGAACTCCGTCAGGGTGTTACTGCCAAAGTCGCTGATCCACAGGTTGCCGCTGGCATCCACAGCGATAGCGTAGGCCTCCAGCAGGTTGGCATCCGAACCCAATCCGGCGGAAGGAGAGAGCGCAGCGCCCGGGGTGGTCGAATTTGCGCCGGCCAATTCGGTAATGGAAGTGCTGCGATAGTTCGCGACCCACACGTTGCCGGCGCCGTCGATGGCAATCCCCTGGGGATGGTCGAGGCCGCCGCTGGTCAAGGTGCCATTGGCGAGGATCACACCGGAGCTGGAGATTTCGCTGACGCTGTTCCCGTAATAGTTGTCCACCCACACGTTGCCGAGCTGGTCGATGGCCAGGTTGGAGGGTCCATCGCAGCAAGCGTAGTTGGTGAACTGCGAGCCGTCGGGTGCAACCTTGGTCACGCTGTCGCCGCTCTGATTGGCGATCCACACGTTATGACTGCCATCGACTGCAATCGCAACCGGAAACTCAAAATACGGCGACGTATACCCGGAGGCGCCGGAGAGCGCCTGGCCGGAGTTGGAAAGATGGGTGATATGCGAGTTGCCGTAGTCCACGACCCATGCACTCGCATCCGTGTCGATAGCCACTGCGATGGGATAATTCAGCCCGCCGGCGGTGAAGCCCGAGCTGCCGGAAACCGACTGTCCGCTTGCCGTCAAAACGCTGACGCTGTCGCCGGGAACGAAGACGCCGCTCTGGGTGAAGTTCGGCTCATTGGGAATCCACGCGTTGTCATACTCGTCGACCGCGAGGCCATAGGAGGCGCTCAGCCCAAACCCGGTGATTCCCTGCGGCAGAAGCGGCTTGCCGAGGGGCGAGAACAGCGAAGCGACATTAAAATAACTGGACACCCAAACGTTGCCCGCACTGTCGATTCCGAGACCCGAAGGCGAGTCCATCCCGCCGCCGGTGTAGTTCACAAACAGGGTCCAGTCGGAAGGCGCAGCCGGCAGCACGGGCGAAAACGCCGAGCTGCCGGTTGACAGTGCGTAGAGGCTCGCAACATTTCTGGCCGGGTTGCGCACCAGATTCAAGGCGGCGTCCAGCGTATTGGCGGGTGCGCCGCTGCCAACCGGCGTGGCGGCGGAAAAGAGCGCGGTACAGGCGGTTGCGCTCGCCGTGGAAGCCACACACCCATTCAGCAGGTTCGCCACCGAATCTATTTTCGGTGCGGGCGAGCTGCCATTCGCCGCGAAACTTGAGCCGGGGCTGCTCCCCTGGCTGGGGTCCGCCAACGCGGCAGCGGTCGCAACGGCGTTCGCGAGTCCAGCCGTGTTGGTGGAGCTGGCGCCGAGATTTCCGCCCGCCGATAAAAACTGCGAGAGCGCATACGCTGCGGCGGCCGTGGAGACCTCGTTCACCACGATCTGGCTCGACGCGGCGATCTGATTGCAAGCGCCTACAGCCGTGATGAGCGTGGCCGCGCTGTTTGCAGAGGCTGCCGCCGGCCCCGGCTTTCCTCCGCGCGCCACCACGTAAACCTGCGAGGCAGCCAGGGGACAGGGGTAATCGGCGGGAACGGTGAAGACGCCGTTGCTGTCGGTAGTAAGCGCGGTCGATAGGAGTGCGGTTCCGCTGGAGCCGTTACCGCTGGTGCCCGCGGCATACACCTGCACCGACGCGCCGATTAAGGGCTGCTTGCCAGCCATTGCCTTGCCCGCAAAACCCACCCCCGGGTAGCTGCCTGGCGGTGGAGTTTCGGTCAACGAAGTTATCGTTGAGCCTCCGCAGCCGGTGAGAGCGCAGGCCAGCAGGCCCGCCGCCAGAATCGAGGCAAGCGCTGCTGTAAGGTTGGGAGCAGTCGAACAACGCATGATTCAATCCCAGGTGTACTGGCAGCTTTCCTGTCGGGTGAATTCGTCGAGACCGGGAACTCCGATCAGATTTGGCGAACCAATCGGACGCCGGCGATGCGATCAGAGAGAGGTTCCCCGGAAGTCACTTGAGCTGAGTGTACCTCGACCTAGTGTGCAGAGGAATTGCGGCGCGCTTTCAATCGGGCACGCACCGTCGAGACCAGGGCGGCCGCCGAACCAACCAGGGCCAGAACGAGGGTGGGATTCTCGGGTGAGTCTGTACAGCCGGTCTGGGCATGCAGAGGGATCGCAACCAACGGCAGAAACACACACGAGAAAAAAAGCAGCATTGCTCGGTTCATAACCGTCCTCGCAATCGATCGCCGCGGAAATGCGGGATTCAAAGGCAACTCCGCATCGAGCATATATCCCTGTCATGCTGGACTTCTACAACCAATCCCAGGGGCCGACTCGGGAGCAACATCTGCCGAGTTTGGGGACGAGGGTGCGACAGCGTGGCGGGCTGCCGCTGGCCGCCCCACGATTTTGCGTGATTCCTTTCCCTATGAGATGTGACGGCGGACACATCCACACGGTGCGCAGGCGGCGTAGCGTCACCAAAAGTCATCGGAGAATCGCACGGGACGCATCCCTGGGCCGGTCCCGTCACCCGAATTCTCACCGGTGCATGCACGAACAGCGAGGTCGGCATGGGTCAATCGATTTGGAATTCAATGCAGGAAAAGGGCTACAGCCGCAGAGACTTTCTCCAGTTCTGCACCGCAGCCGCAACCGTAGCCGGACTGGGCCGCAGTGGCGTCGCCCAGGTTGCCTCGGCCTTCGAGAAACAGGAAAAACCAGCCGTGGTATGGCTGCACTTTCAGGAGTGCACCTGCTGCAGCGAGTCGTTTCTGAGGGCTTCTCACCCGGTCGTTCTCGATGTGCTGATGGATGTGCTTTCGCTCAACTACAGCGAAACCTTGCAGGCGGCCGCGGGATTCCAGGCAGAAAAATGCCTCTACGACACCATTCGCGACCACAAAGGCAAGTACATTGTGCTGGTCGAGGGCGCGGTCCCGCTGGGCGAGGATGGCGTTTACTGCATGATCGGCGGCAAGACGGCTGAATCGATCCTGCAAACCGTCGCTGCCGACGCAGCCGCGGTGGTCGCGTGGGGCAGTTGCGCCTCCAACGGATGCGTTCAGGCGGCCAAGCCGAACCCAACCGGCGCGACCCCGATCCACAAACTGGTGAATAAGCCGGTCATCAACGTCCCCGGCTGCCCGCCCATCGCCGACGTCATGATGGGCGTGGTAACCCACCTGCTGGTGCTGGGACAGATTCCGGCGCTGGACAACCAGGGGCGGCCCAAGGAGTTCTATGGGCGCCGCGTGCACGATACCTGCTACCGGCGCGCCAACTACGACGCGGGCCTGTTCGTCGAGGCATGGGACGACGAGAACGCGCGCAAGGGCTATTGCCTGTACAAGATGGGCTGCAAGGGACCGGTGACCTACAACGCCTGCTCGGTAGTGAAGTGGAACGAGGGCACCAGCTATCCCATTCAGTCCGGCCACGGCTGCATCGGCTGCAGCGAGGACGGCTTCTGGGACAACGGGCCGATCTACCAGCACCTGCCGTCGTTCCCGGGCTTCGGTGTCGAGAGCACGGCGGACACCGTCGGCACGGCGGTCGGCCTGGTCACGCTGGCCGGAGTTGCGGCCCACGCGGTGGTGACCAACGTACGCAAGCGGAGCGTGATTGCGGAAGTGCACGCTGAAGATCAGAAGGAGTCGTAACTATGGCACGCGTTGTCGTCGATCCGGTAACTCGCATTGAAGGCCACCTGCGCATTGAGGCAGTGGTGGAGAACGGCGTCATTACCGACGCATTCAGCGCCGGCACCATGGTCCGGGGTCTGGAGAAGATCCTGATTGGCCGCGACCCGCGTGACGCCTGGGCTATCACCGAGCGCGTCTGCGGCGTCTGCACCACTGTGCATGCGCTGACCAGCGTGCGCGCCGTGGAAAGCGCGCTGGGTATCGCCATCCCGCCTACCGCGGAGATCATCCGCAACATCATGATGACCACGCAGTACGTGCAGGACCACGTGATTCACTTCTACCACCTGCACGCGCTGGATTGGGTGGACATTGTCAACGCACTGAAGGCCGACCCGAAGAAGGCCGCGGAGCTGGCACAATCCTTCTCCAAGTGGGACAAGAATACTGCTGCGCACTTCTCCGACGTGCAGGCCAAGATCAAGTCCTTCGCCGAGAACGGGCTGGGCATCTTCGCCAACGGATATTGGGGCCATCCGGCCTATGTCCTTCCGCCCGAGGTGAACCTGATTGCTGTCTCTCACTATCTGGATGCGCTGGTGTGGCAGAAGGAGATCGTCAAGATCCACGCGGTGTTCGGCGGCAAGAATCCGCATCCGAACTACCTGGTGGGCGGCGTTCCCTGCTCCATCAACATGAACGAAGTGGCTGCCATCAACTCCGAGCGGCTCAACCTGGTCTCGAAACTCATCGACCAGGCCGACGAGTTCATCAATCAGGTCTACATTCCCGATGTGCTGGCCGTCGCCTCGTTCTACAAGGATTGGGCGAAGTATGGCGGCGGGCTGACCAACTACCTCAGCTACGGCGAATTCCCGACCAAGGGCTACGGCCAGGTGGATTCATTCAAGTATCCGCGCGGCGTGGTGCTGGGCCGCGACCTGAGCACGGTCCACCCGGTGAACGCAACCGACACCGAGGAGATCAAGGAGTACATTGCGCACTCCTGGTACAGCTACGATGGCGGTGACAACGAAGGTATCCATCCGTGGGCCGGCGAAACCAATCTGAATTACACAGGCCCCAAGCCTCCCTTTGACTCCCTGGAGGGCTTTGAGAAGTACTCCTTCCTGAAGACTCCGCGCTGGAAGGAACAGGCGATGGAGGTGGGTCCGCTGGCGCGGCTGATCGTCGCTTATGCGTCCGGACACACCGACGTGAAGGACCTGGTTGGTCAGACGCTGGGCAAGTTGAACGTGCCCGTGGGCGCGCTTTACTCCACGCTGGGCCGGGTCGCAGCGCGGGCTCTCGACGCGGCGCTGGCGATGGGGTGGCTGAAGGAGTTCTTCGGCGATCTGATGGCCCAGGTGAAGATCAACGAGGTCTCCACGTTCAATGGCGAGCTATGGGAGCCGAAGACGTGGCCGGCGGATGCCGAAGGGGTCGGACTTACCGAAGCTCCTCGCGGTGCGCTGGCGCACTACATCAAGATCCACAACGGAGCCATCGCGAACTATCAGCTGGTGGTGCCGACGACCTGGAACGGCTCTCCGCGCGATGCCAAGCAGCAGCGTTCTTCCTTTGAGCAGGCGCTGATTGGCACTCCCGTAGCGAAGCTCGACCAGCCGGTCGAGATCCTGCGCACCATCCATTCCTTTGACCCGTGCCTGGCCTGCGCCGTGCATTTGTACGATCCGCAGGGAAGGCACCTTCACCAGGTTTCCTTCGAGTAGACGCCATGGGAGCTCCAGTCGTTGGCACAACCAATTTGACGCCGGCCGCAGTCAGTCAGCCGGTAGAGTATCGGCGCGTTTATGTCTGGGAGCTGCCGGTGCGTCTCTATCACGGCATCAATGCTGTGTGTCTGGTGGGACTCTGCGTCACGGGCTATATGATCGGCCTGCCGCTGAAGGTCTTCCAGACGCAGGAGGCCTACCAGCAGTATTGGTTCGGGTGGGTGCGCTTCATCCACTTCGCCTGCGCGTTCGTGTGGGTATTCAACTTCGCCGCACGCATCTATTGGGGGTTCGTCGGCAACAAGTATGCCAGCTGGACCTCGTTCTTCCCGCTCAAGCGCTCGCAGCGGCAGGAGATCGTCGATGTGGTCAAGGCGGACGTGCTGGAGACCAAGCTGCACGGGCCCATCTCCACCGGGCACAATTCGCTGGCCGGCCTGATCTACTTCTTCACCTTCCTCGCGTTCCTGTTCCAGACCATCACCGGCTTCGCGCTCTACTCCAACATGAGCAACTCGTGGCTGCCGCGCATGTTCACCTGGGTCGTGCCCCTGATGGGCGGCGAGTTCCAGGTCCGTTTCTGGCACCACCTGTTTCTGTGGTTCTTCGTGACGTTTGTCATCGTGCACGTGTATCTTGCCTTCTATCACGACTACATCGAAGGGCGCGGCACCATCTCTTCGATTGTGGGCGGATGGAAATTTGAGCGGGAGAAGCGTGACAAATAGCGGACCCAAGACGCTGGTACTCGGGCTGGGGAACATCCTGATGGCCGACGAGGGCGTGGGCGTCCACGTACTGCGCGCCCTGGAGCAGCACGCCCTGCCACCCAACGTCGAGTGTCTCGATGGCGGCACCGGCGGATTCATCCTGCTGGAGCCAATGCAGGCCGCTGAGCGCATCGTGATGATCGATGCGGCGGCAGACGGCAATCCGGTCGGCACTGTTACCCGCACCGTGCCGCGCTTCTCGCGCGACTATCCACCGACGCTCACGGCTCACGACGTGGGCATCAAAGACCTGCTTGACTTGTTCTATATGCTGGATGGCGGGCGTGACGTTATTCTCTACGCCATCACTATCGACCCGCAGCAGCCGATCTCGATGAGCCTGTCGCCTGAGATTGCCAGCGCCGCGGACGTGGCCATTCACCAGATACTGACTGAACTCGCGCTCCAGCCGCCGCTGGGAAATCCGATGCGCGAAGAAATGCGCCGCCAGGCGTAGACGCTGCGGCGGATGGGTTTATCATCCTCCTGCATGCAAGCAGCCGAAAAACCCGGAAATCTCTGGATCAATGTGCAGGAATCGGTGCTGGCGTGGATGGACCGTCTGCGATGGCGCGCAGGCGGCATTCCGGCAACAGCTCCGCATCTGACCACCGGGCTGCGGGGTGAGCGGGCAGCGCTGTTTGAGCTCTCGCGGCGCGGATACATCGTGGTGGCGCGGCGCTGGACGAGTTCCAGGGTGCGCGGCGACGTGGACCTGATCGCGTGGGATGGCGAGCGGCTCTGTTTCGTCGAGGTGAAGACGCGGACCGCCCGCGACCTGACCCCGGCGGAGTCGGCCGTGGATGAGGACAAGCGCCGCATGGTGCGGGGACTGGCCAGGGCTTACCTGCGGACATTTCCAGAGTCCGAGCGGAGGACGATCCCGGTACGATTCGACGTAGTCTCGGTGTACCTCATCGGTGGGATCGCAGAGTTCGAGGTGTTTCAAGACGCGTTTGGATGGCGATGAGGACGCCCATCGCTGGAAGGCACCTTGCAGACGTTTTCGGTGTCTAATGAAGAGGAACTTCGGTTGGGAGGATGAGAGCAATGACGCTGCTGAATGCACCGGAATTCGACGAAAAGAAGGAGGCCCGGAAGCACACGCTCCTGGTGGGATCGGGCATTCTGTTTGCAGCGGTTGTGGTGCTTGCGGTTGCCGGCTTCCTGATGGGGCACGGATGGCTGTTCATGAACCTGCCTGTGGAACACCGCGTGGGGACCTTCCTGGCGGCGATCCAGGCGCAGGACTATTCCAAGGCGTACGGAATTTTTTACAACGACCCCAACTGGCAGCAGCATCCGGACAAATATAAGGATTACCCGCTCCAGCGATTCACCGAAGACTTCACGACCGAGAGCGACTGGAAGGGACCAGTCACTACCTACCACGTCGACTTTTCCAAGCGCGACGATACCGGCACTGTGGTCGCCTCCACCATCAACGGGAAAACCAATCTCACGCTGAAGTATCAGCGTTCGGATGGAACGCTCGCGTTCTTCCCCTATGAGCTGACGCGCGGTCTTTAGGTCGCACTACGCAGATTCGTGCCCGCCGGCCATGGCGTCGCGGCGGATGGATTGCAACTCGGGCAAGATGTGGCCGAGCGCAGCAGGGTGGGCGTCCGGCGTACCCAGGGCAAAGTACGCATCGCGAAAAAGCCTGAAGAGGCGATCGTAGCGCGCCGCCTCGGCGGGGTCGGGGGTGAAGGTCTGGAAGGGCGGGCAAAGCGCATTCTGCGCCTCTTCGATGGTCTTGAAGTCGCCGGCCGCGAGAAATGCCACAATGACCGAACCGAGCGAAGTGACGTCGCCCTCCGGCACCAGCACCGGCTTGTTCAGCACGTTGGCGTAGATCTGGTTGAGCTTCGCATTCTTCTTGGGAATGCCGCCGCCATTGATGACCCGGTGGATGGGCGCGCCGTTCTCCTCCATGCGGTCGAAGATGACCCGGGTGTGCAGCGCGGAGCCTTCCACGGCGGCGTGCAACTCGTCGGCGGCAGTGTGGTGCAGGTTCCAGCCGAAGGTGACGCCGCCCAGCGCTGGGTTCACGAGCACGGTGCGGTCGCCGTTGTCCCAGGTGAGGCGGAGCAATCCGGTCTGCCCGGCCTTGAGGTGCGCGCCCTGTTCTGACAACGCCGCGACGGTCGTGCCGGCCCGCTTCGCAATGGCCGCGAAGACATCGCCGACCGCGGACATTCCGGCTTCAATGCCGACGCGGTCGGGATATACCGAGCCGGGGACCACGCCGCAGACGCCGGGCACCAGCGTCTGCTGGTCGCTGAGGCCAATGATGCAGGTCGACGTGCCGATGACGTTGACCACATCGCCGAGCCGGATGTTGGCGCCGATGGCGTCCCAGTGCGCATCGAACGCGCCCACCGGAATCGGGATGCCGGCAGACAGGCCCAGCGCATCGGCCCACTTTGCGGAAAGGTGACCGGCGATCTTGTCGGAGGTGTTGTAGTGGCCGGCGATCTTATCGCGCACCCCGGCGAGCAGCGGATCGATCGATACCAGGAACTCTTCGGGCGGGAGCCCACCCCATCGCGGGTTCCACATCCACTTGTGGCCCATGGCGCAGACGCTGCGTGGGATATGGTTGGGATCGGTGACGCCGCATAATGTAGCAGCGACCATATCGCAGTGCTCCAGCGCGGTAACGAACCTCGTCCGCAGCTCCGGATTGTGGCGCAGCCAGTGCAGCAACTTCGACCAGCCCCACTCCGACGAGTAGACGCCGCCGCACCAGTCGATGCCTTCAAAGCCAGTGCCGCCACGGTAGGCATGGGCGGCACGCGTGATTTCGGCAGCTTCGCCAGCGGCCCGATGATCGCACCACAGGTAGTATTCGCCCAGCGGGACCAGCCCCTCGCCCACCGGAATCACGCTCGACCCGGTGGTATCAAGCGCGATGGCTTTGATCTCGGCGCCGGCGATGCCGCTGACCCGCACCGCCTCGTGCATGGCGCGGACCAGCGCGTTCATCTGGTCATCGTGCGACTGCGTCTTCAGGTGCGGGTCCGTGGCGGAGCTGTGCAGCGGATACTCGGCGGTCGCGGACCCCAGCTTGCCGCGTTCCTTCGAGAAAATGGAGATGCGCACGCTCAACGTGCCGAAGTCGACCCCTGCCACAACACTCACTGATGTTCTCCCTGCACTCCGAAGTGCGAAACTGTTCGCCTCCGCATTCTAGAGCACTTGGCCCGTGCGGAGTAGGATAGCTCTCGCGGCTGATCACGTCGGCCGGGACGAGGGCAAGTGCATGGCCGAAGCAAGAACGTTGCGAGTTGGGCTGTTCGGGATCGGGCTGGCGGCGTACTGGAGCCAGTTTGAAGGAATCGAGGCGCGACTGAAGAGTTACGTCTCGCGGGTCGCCGAGCGGCTCGCCGCGCCCGGGCGTGAAATCGTGAACTTTGGCCTGGTCGACTCGCCGGAGAAGGCGCTTGTGATCGGCCATCAAGCCCGGCGGCAGGACGTCGATATGCTGGTGCTCTACGTCACCACCTACGCTCTGTCGTCCACCGTGTTGCCGGTGGTGCGCCGGGCCAAGGTTCCGGTGCTGGTGTTGAACCTGCAGCCGGAGGCGGCCATTGATTACGCACGCTTCAATGGTCTGCCTGACCGCAAGGCCATGACCGGCGAGTGGCTGGCGTTCTGCTCGGCCTGCCCCGTGCCGGAGATCGCCAACGTCTTTACCCGTGCCGGCATTCCATTCCACCAGGTAACCGGGGTACTGGAGGGCGATCCAGCCTGCTGGCAGGAGATTGATGACTGGATGGCGGCGGCCGAGGTAGTCGAGACACTGAGCCACCTGCGGCTGGGGCTGATGGGTCACTACTATGGCGGCATGCTCGACATTGCAACCGACCTGACCGCGCTGTCGAGCGTTTTCGGCACGCACATCGAGCAGCTTGAGATCGACGAGCTGAGCGCACTCTGCAGCGAGATGACCTCCGCCGAGGTCGCTGAGAAGCTGGAAGTGTTCCGTGCCGAATTCGACGTGCAGCCGGACTGCCCATCTGACGAGCTGACGCGCGCCGCCCGGACAGCGGCGGCGCTGGATGCGCTGGTGGAGAGGCACAGCCTGGGCGCGATGGCCTACTTCTACAACGGCACGGGCTGCCAAATGAACGAGGATACGATTACTTCGATTATTCTGGGAACGTCGCTGCTGACGCGGCGCGGCATTCCGGTAGCCGGGGAGTACGAGGTGAAGAACGCGCTGGCGATGAAGATCATGGATTCGCTGGGCAGCGGCGGCTCCTTCACCGAATACTACGCGGCAGACTTCAACGACGACGTGGTGTTGATGGGCCACGATGGGCCGGGCCATTCCGGCATCGCCGAGGGCAAGACCAAGGTTAAGCCGCTTGCGGTCTATCACGGCAAGGTCGGGCGCGGACTCTCGGTGGAGATGAGCGTAAAGAACGGCCCGGTTACGCTGCTCTCCGTCGTCGAAGATGGGCGCGGAGCGTTCAAACTGCTGTTCGCCGAAGGCGCAAGCGAGGCCGGCCCGATTCTTGAGATCGGGAACACCAACAGCCGCTATCGCTTCCCCATCGGCGCACGCGGATTTATCCAGCGCTGGAACGAGCAGGCCCCGGCGCACCACTGCGCAGTGGGTCTGGGCCACGTAGGTGGCAAACTGGATAAGCTGGGCAAGCTGCTTGGAATTGAGGTAGTTCGGGTATGCTGAACCGCGCCCGCACCCTGCCACAGCATCAATCCCTCGATTGAGGCGCCTTGCCGGGGCCCCGGTGGATTCTGTTCCTTCGGGCAGCCAGACAAGGAAAGGCTGACCGGGTTCCGATGCAGCAGCCGGGAAGAGGTCTTGCCCTGGCATCGATGGCCTGCCCGAACTCTCACCGTCATAACAGCTTAGTCGGAATTGACTGGGCATGGACCGACCGCATCGCGAACAGGTGCAGATCCCGCAGAAGAATTTTCGCAACTAAATCCTTCGGGCGAGGTTTGACGAAGCACTGCCCATTGTTGAGCCGGATGCTGGGACTTGTCGGCTGTTGGTCGCAGGACCCTGATTGGGGGCGCGCATGGCAATTCTTGTCGGGCTCCAGCCATGGAGTACTACGTTTCGCCGCGATTGCAAGCTGCTGGCAGTAGGGTTGCTGAGCTGCATGGCAGGGCTTGCCGGTTGCGGATCATCGAGTCAGGCAGGCCCGCCCAGCCCGGCGCAAGTGCAGGTCACGGTGGGCGGTACTGGCCAGGTGAGGTTGGGGTCGACGGCGCAGTTGACGGTGACGGTCACCAACACGCCCGACGCTGCGGTGACGTGGCAGGTGAATGGAATTACGGGAGGGTCGAGCGCAGTGGGAACGATCTCGGCAGCGGGCCTGTATACTCCGCCGGCAACGATTCCAGCGACGAATCCAGTCACCATTACAGCAGTCAGCGTGGCGTCGCCTGCGGCAAGCGGGTCGGCCAGCGAATCGGTGTGGAACCCGGTACCTTCGGTGACTACTGCAACGGTCGCTCAGAACTACGGCGCGACGACGGGGCTGATGACCGTATCCGGCACGGGCTTCGTTGCGGGGTCACAAGTGCAGGCGGCGGGCGCCGGTGTTGCAACAACATTCGTGTCGGCGACCGAGCTCCAGGCGACGGTTCCGGTGGGAGCGGGCGTGACCGCAGTTGCGGTGGACGTGGTTAATCCCAACCCGGGCGGGACGACGTCAGCCGTGGCCAGTGCGCAGGTGGAGACGTCGCTGCAGTCGGCCGCGCGGCTGCTGGACCAGGCGACCTTCGGACCGACGCTGACCGATATCGCGCATGTGCAATCGGTGGGGCTGCCGGCGTACTTGACCGAGCAGTTCGCGACACCGACGACCATCGAGCCGGATATCACGACCCCGCCGCCCACGGCGTGCGCGACCGATGTAACGCCGTGCCAGCAGTCGGAGTGGTGGCAGGTGGCGGTTACGGGGCAGGACCAGTTGCGGCAGCGCGTGGCGTTCGCGCTCAGCGAAATGTTTGTCATCTCCACCGACTCCGTCAATGCGCGTTCGGTGACCACGTACCAGAACATGCTGGCGAAGGATGCCTTCGGAAGCTTCTACACCATCATGCATGACGTGGCACTGTCGCCTGGGATGGGCGCCTACCTGAACATGCTGAACAGCGCCAAGCCCACCGGCACGGAGATTGCGAACGAGAACTTCGGACGCGAGAACATGCAACTGTTCACCATTGGACTGAATCTGCTGAACCAGGATGGAAGCCAGCAATTGGATGCAAGCGGGAACCCGATTCCGACCTATACCGAGGCACAGGTGCAGGCATTCTCGCGCGCATATACGGGTTGGACGTATGCAACCCCGGGCGGAACTACGACCAGGTTCCCCAACGGCACTCCCGATTACGACGATCCGATGGTGGCGGTGGAGAGCGAGCATGATATGACGGCGAAGGTGCTGCTGAACGGGACCACCCTGCCGGCTGGGCAGTCGGCGGAGTTGGACCTGGCGGGAGCGCTGACCAACATTTTCAACCATCCCAACGTCGGACCGTTTGTTTGCCGCCAGCTGATTCAGCACCTGGTCACCAGCAATCCCAGTCCGGCATATGTATCGCGTGTGGCCGCGGTGTTTGCCAATGACGGTACCGGCGTGCGCGGCAACATGCAGGCGGTGATTCAGGCAATCCTGCTGGACACCGAGGCACGCGCAGGCGATGCGAACGCGAGTTTCGACGGCGGTCATCTGCGCGAACCGATGCTGTATTTGACCAACATCCTTCGCGGACTGGGGTTCACCAACACCGACGCCAACGGGTATTACACCAACCTGGGGAACTACTCGAATCCGCTGGGCGAGAAGCCGTACACGTCGGGTGCAGTGTTCAACTTCTTCCCACCTGGCTATATGATTCCCGGAACGACGACCAACGCTCCGGAATTCGGGATTGAGAACACGGCATCGTCCATTCTGCGGCTGACGCTTGCGGACGATCTGGTCAATAACAAGATAACGAGCTTCAGTGTAGATCTGAGCGCGACCAGTCCGCTGGGCATGCTGGCGTCGGCAACAGGGAATGCGACTACCGACAGTACCAACCTGGTGAATGCGCTCGCGAACATGTTCATGCACGGGCAAATGCCGGCGCAGATGCAGTCGGACATTGTGAGCCACGTGGCGACGCTGACCAATATTCCCGAGCGGGTGCGGGTGGCGACCTACCTGGTGATTACCAGTTCGTTTTACAAGGTGGAGCACTAAGCACAGTTGTTCGTTGCCAGGAAGGCAAAGACGGGGGAGTGCAATGGGCTTGAATCGGCGGAGCTTCATAAAGTACGCGTCCTTGGCCGCAGCCGGGAATACAACTGCGCTGCGGCCCTTTGGCGCGCTGAATGCCTTGGCGCAGAGCACCACCGGTTACAAGGCACTGGTCTGCGTGTTTCTCTTTGGCGGCAACGATGCCAACAACACGCTGGTCCCGTTCGACACGGCCGGATACAACAACTATGCGACCATTCGCGGTCCGCTGGCGATTCCACAGAGTCAGCTCTTGCAACTGAGCGCGATGCCAAACTTCGCGCTGAACCCGAATCTGCCCGATATTCAGACGCTGTTCGACAGCGGCAATGCGGCATTTGTGGCAAACGTGGGAACGCTGATCGAACCGACGACCAAGGCGCAGTTTCAGGCAGGAACCGACTTGCCGACCAACCTGTTTTCGCACCCGGACCAGCAGCTCGAGTGGCAGAATGCCGCGCCCAGCGGAGCGACCCAGACGGGATGGGCGGGACGGATCGCCGATGTGCTGAACGCGAGCTACAACCCCGGCGCCTCGGTACCCATGATCACTTCGGTGGCGGGCGATACGTTGTTCTGCAATGGCAGCGCGAGCACGCCGGTCAGTGTGAGCCCGGGAAATCTAAGCGGGGCTCAGTGCTCGGAGGGGACGACGGAGTGCGGTGCACAGCTGGTGACGGCGCAGGCGCTGCTGAGCTTTGACTCTGGGCTGACCCTGGTGCAGGCGGACAATTCCATCACCACGAACGCCTACTCCTACGCGAAGACTTTGACAGCAGCGACGCAGTCGGTATCGCCACTGTTGACGGTGTTTCCGGCGAATAATGCGCTGGCATCGCAACTGAAGCAGGTGGCGCAGATTATCCAGGTGAGGGCGGCGCTGGGCGTGTCGCGGCAGATCTTCTTCTGCGGGATTGGGAACTTCGATACGCACTCTGACCAACTCGCGCTGCAGAGTACGCTGCTGGCGTCGATCAGCCCGGCGCTCGCGGCGTTCTACGCAGCCACCGTCGAGATGGGCGTGCAGAGCAGCGTCACCGCGTTCACCATGTCGGACTTCAGCCGGACCTTCCAGCCGAACTCGAATACCGGCAGCGACCACGCGTGGGGATCGCACCACATCGTAATGGGCGGCGCGGTGAAGGGCGGCGCGATGTACGGAACCTTCCCGACCCTGGCGCTGAATGGGCCGGACGACTCGGGCACCAACGGACGCTGGGTTCCGTCGACCGGCAGCGTGCAATATGCGGCTACGCTGGCGTCGTGGTTTGGAGTGAGCGCCGCGCAGATGCCGACCATCTTCCCGAACATCGGGAGCTTCGCTACCACCAACCTCGGCTTTATTTAGAGGGGAAGGATCTCCCGCCGCAGTCGGCCAATCACATCCACTTGATGCCGTTCTCGCCGATAACGGTGAACACGGACAGCATGTTGGTGATCCCGAGCAGATGTTGAATCTGCTTGCTCAGATTGAGCAGTTCCAGGCTGCAGCCAGCTGACTTGGCGGAGACGTACAAGCGCACCAGCGTGCCCAGGCCCATGCTGTCGGTATGCTTCAGGTCCGACAGGTCGAGGACGATGCGTTTGGCGCCGGGAATTAAGGCCGAGACTCCGCTGTAGAGCACATCGGTGGCTCCGGCGACCAGCCTACCGTGGCAACGTACCAGGACAGCACTGCCGGCGCGTCGTTCCACATCAATCGTCAGGACCTGCAGCGCTACGCTCTCAGGCATCGCGATCTCCTTATCACGGTGTCTACAACGGCTCCGTACGGGTATCGAGCGATTGTCGCACAGGTTGCGGCCGCAGTGGCGATGCCGCGCTAGCTGTATTTGAGCCAGCGGAGGATTTCGGGGAGGCTGGGGCGTTTGCCGTACATTAACACGCCCACGCGGTAGATCCGGCTGGTGGCCCACACAATCACGCAGATGCTGGCGGATGTCAGCACGATGGAGAGCACCACCTCCCACCCGGCCGGATGGCCGAGCGAGACACGGAAGTACATCAGCAGCGGCGTAAATGGCGGGACCAGCGCCAGCACCCGGGCGAGCGTGCTATCGGGAGTCGTCAACAGCGTCCCCAGCATCAGAAAGCAGGCCAGCAGCGGCAGCAGCAGGAACATGTTGAGCTGCTGCAACTCCTGCTCCGAGTTGGTCATGGCGCCAAGTGCGGCGGCGATGGACGAGTAAAAGGCAAAACCGAGAATGAAATAAACAAGGAAGTAAACGACCTGCGAGCCGGTGAGCGCGACATGCAGGGTATCGCCGCCCAGGTGAATCCCCATAGAACTGGCCGAAAGCAGCAACACCGCTGCCAGCCATATCCCAACCTGGGTGAGCCCAACCGACCCGACACCGATAATCTTGCCCGCCATCATCGCCTCAGGGCGGATGGTGGCGAGCATGACCTCGAAGATGCGCGAGGTCTTCTCCTCAATGATGGAGCGTGCCACGTTCATTCCATACAGCATGATGACCAGGTACATGACGAAGAAGAGCACGGAGACACTGATCTCAGCGGATTCGTGCGCCGAGTGATCGAGTCCGTGCGAAGTGGCCAGGGTAACCGGCTGCAGCATGCTGTCGGCATCGGCGGCCGCGACGCCGCGATGGCCCAGTTGCTCCCGGATGAGCACCTGGCCCAGGGCATCCGCAAGCGTATTCTTGATCCCCGCCTGGCCACTCGATCGGGGCGTGAAGGCGATCGCAGGACGGCCTCCCGGGGCAGCATCCGGAGTGATCCACAGGTACCCATCGAGGTCGCCGGATTCCAGGTTGCTCTTCAGTTCCGTGCGAGTTCCGGGGCCCGGCTGCATGGCCTCGACGATAATGCGAGCCTGCTTTTTCGCTGGACTCGCGCCGGTCGGAGACTCCTGCGCAGCAGCCGCGCTGTCCTCCTGCTGCTGTTGCCGGCGATCCAGTTCGGCCTGTAGATCCAGAGCCAGTTGGGGGTCCGAAGAAACGACGGCGATGTGGATATCGCCCGGAGCCCTCGAGCCAAGAAAAATGCTTCCGAAGATGAATCCGGACATAATCAACGGGATCATGATGGTCGTGATCAGGAAGCCGCGGGTGCGGATGCGTTCGCGATATTCGCGGCGCGCAATCAGCAGGACATTCCGTAATGAAGCAGCCCTGATCCTAGGCACCGAAGTAACTCCCTTCGGCTTGCTGCAGTTCGTGCAGAATGAGGCCATTGTTCTCGGGCAGGCTCTCGCGAACTTTCTCGATGAATATCTCTTCGAGCGTCGGCTCGGACACCTCAAAGCGTGTGATGCGGGCATGTCGCAGCGCCGCCGCCAGCAGCGCCTGCACGTCATCGGCAAGCATGGCTGAAGGACGCAGCTTAATGTCGGCATGCCCGTTGTACCGCTTGAGGCTTTCTATGTTCGGGCTGCGCAAAAAAGCGTCGTCGCCATCGAAGCTGATGTGGACGCGGTTGCGAGGGTAGCTTGCTTTGATCGCGGCCATCGAGCCCTTGAGCACCAGTTGGCCCCGGTGAATCAGCGCGATGTTGTCGCAGAACCTCTCCACCTGGTCCATGCGATGGGTCGAAAACAGCACCGTCCTGCCCTCCCGGCGAAGCTCCAGCAGGGTGTCCATCAGCAGGGATGCGTTGACCGGATCGAGACCGCTGAAGGGCTCGTCCATAATGATGAGTTCAGGATCGTGCAGCAGCGTCGCGATGAACTGGATCTTCTGCTGCATGCCCTTGGAGAGGTCTTCGGTCTTCTTGGGAAGCGCCTCGGTGATCTTCAGTTTTTCGCACCAGGAACGGGCTCTCGCGGCTGCCACGGACGCGCTCAGGTAGTGCAGCCGGCCCAGGAAAACCAGTTGGTCGAACACGTTCATTTTCTTGTACAGGCCGCGCTCTTCCGGGAGGTAGCCGACCCGGCTGAGAGATTTGCGCGCGAATGGCTGGCCGAACAGCGAGACCGATCCCGAATCGGGCATGGTGATGCCGATCATCATGCGGATGGAGCTGGTCTTGCCCGAGCCGTTGGGGCCCAGCAGACCAAACATCGTTCCCGGCTCGATGGCGAAGGAAAGGTCCTCGACCGCGACCTTGGCGTCGTAGACCTTGCGAGCATGGTGGAGCTGAACGATGGGCATGCGAACTCGTAGGAGTAAGAAAAATCTTAGTTTAGCAGTGCGCAACGCTCCCCCGTCCATACAACTAGCGGGGCTCGCGCTTGACACCCCTCGGTCAGCCCGAGCTACAATCAAATGAGTAACATTGCAGGCGCATTCGTTGGCCTGAACCGCACTACCCAATCGCCGGCACTGCCAATCCTTCGACAAGAGATGGGCTGCAGCATGCGAGCCGATCGCCAGACTGTGCTGCCCCGTTATAGGCATGCGCCTGGAGTGACGCCGGCCGGCGGTTTTTGTACCATCACCTTCGCTGATTGCGAGTAACCGCAGTACCGACCGACGGCTGAAGCCGGGTCGAAGGAGATCTACCATGCGTCATCGTAATGCCGGCTACAAGCTCGGCCGCAATACCTCTCACCGTCGTGCCGTTCTGCGCAATCTGGTCACCTCCGTCATTCTGATGGATCGCATTGAGACGACCGTCACCAAGTGCAAAGCGAGCCAGCCACTGATTGAGAAGATGATTACCCTGGGCAAGCGCGGCACCGTTCATGCCCGCCGCCAGGCGCTCAGTTACCTGATGACCCCGGAATCGGTCGACCGGCTGTTTGCCGTGGTTGCACCCCGCTATGGCGACCGCAACGGCGGCTACACCCGGATCACACGCAGCGGCGCGCGCCAGGGCGACGCGGCGGAAATGGCGTATATCGAGCTGCTCGGCGCCGAGCAGGAGTTGGACGCCAAGCGCCAGAAGCGCGAAGAGGCTCGCGCCAAGAAGCGTGAGGAGATGGCCAAGCAGTTGGAGGAGCAGAATCCCGGCGGCGAGACTCCTGAAGCCAAGACCGAAGAATAAGCCCCGTTCCGATATCCCAATGACCCGCCGCGGGGGATTTTCCTGCGGCGGGTTTGGCATTTAGAGCGACGGGCTCGGCTGCCGCGGACGACCTTCTGGCACTCCCGGCGATATGCTTGCCCTGGATAACGAGCTCGATCTCCACCTGCTCGTCATTCGGGCGAGAGCGGCCGTCAGGCTGCACGCAGCCGGCGCGACCGGCGCCCTGGATCAGGCACTCCAGGTTGGGGGCGACGACGCGGCGCGCGAGCATTTGCACGAGGCCATCCGCGTCATCAATCGCCCCGAACCGGTACATTGATGCGGAAGCCGCAGGCATCTGCCTGTAATCTGATCCGGAGCACTCGCCATGGAAGAAGCCTGCGTCCTTGTCCTGACTACGGTCGGCACGAAACAATTCGCCAGCGACCTGGCCCATTCGATTGTCAACGCCCGCTTGGCGGCCTGTGTTCAGATGCAGTCGATCCAGAGCGTATACCGCTGGAAAGACGAGGTGTGCTCCGAGCCCGAATGGTTGTTGGCGATCAAGACCACCGAGGCCCGCTACGCCGATTTGGAGCAGCACATCCGCGCCAACCATTCCTACGAAACACCTGAGATCGTCCGGCTGCCCATCACCGGCGGTTCGCGTGAGTACCTGGCGTGGATCGCCGGAAGCGTCGCTTGAGTCCTGGACGCGTCGCTCGTTGCGCGGACTTGCGATGGCAGTGGAGCTTAGAATCTCAAGTGATTTGCACGAGGTGAGATGAGGCGACGCGAGATGTTGAAGTCTGGGTTTGCGGCTGGGCTGGCGGCCGGAATGGCCTTCCCTCGCCCGGCACACGGCGAGGGCCAGGCAGACGGCGGAGAAAAGACAGGTGGGCCGATGCAGGACAGATTGACAACAGGAAGTTTTACCGAAGACCGCGCCAGTTGGGTGGCGATGCTGGACCGGATCTGCCGGCCGCTGTTCGTGGCGCTGAGCCAGCGCCAGCTGAAGGCGGTGATGCCGGTGGAGGCGTACGCCGGCGAACAGCAACACCGGCGCCAAACCACCTATCTGGAAGGCCTGGGGCGTGCCCTGTCCGGGATGGCACCCTGGCTGGAGCACGGTGCGACGACCGGCGCGGAGGGCGAGTTGCGAGCTCGCTACTGCGAGTGGGCGCGGGCGGGGATCGCCTCCGCGGTGGATAAGAGCTCGCCGGACTACATGGACTTCGGAGGAGACCGGCAGACGATTGTCGATACCGCCTTTCTTTCGTTGGCGCTGCTGCGCGCGCCGCACGAACTGCGCGAGAAGCTGCCCGCGCCGGTCCGGACGCAGCTTGCGGAGGCGATGCGGGCCACCCGCGGTAGGCTGCCGAACTACAACAACTGGCTGTTGTTCGCAGCGATGATCGAAACCGGCCTGTTGGCGCTGGGCGAGCCTTGGGATCGCGTCCGCGTGGACTACGCGTTGCGCGAACATGCCAATTGGTACGTCGGCGATGGCGTTTACGGCGACGGCCCGCACTTCCACCAGGACTACTACAACTCGTTCGTCATCCATTCGTTCCTGCTTGCGCTGATGGATGCGGTGGGCGGGCAGGAGGACACCTGGGCCGCGATGGCAGGGGATATCCGGGAGCGAGCGACGCGCTATGCAGCCATCCAGGAGCGGATGATCGCGCCCGATGGAACCTACCCGGTGGTCGGCCGGTCGATCGCGTATCGCTGCGGCGCATTTCAGTTGCTGGCGGATGCGGCGCTGCGCGGAATGCTGCCGCCGGAGGTTGCACCGGAGCAGGTGCGCGGTGCGCTGGCGGCGGTAATCCGGAGAACACTGACGCCGCCGGGGACGTTGGACGCGCAAGGCTGGCTGCAGATCGGACTGGCCGGACACCAGCCGTCGCTGGGCGAAGTGTACATCTCCACCGGCAGCCTCTACCTGTGCACCACCGCGTTTCTTCCCCTGGGACTTCCGGCCGGCGACCGCTTCTGGAGCGGGCCCGCTGCAACGTGGAGTTCGGTGAAGGTCTGGACCGGCGCCGACTTCAAGGTAGATCATGCACTCGAGGGACGGCAGCGCGGGGATTGACGTAACCGCGCGCTACGCAGCAGGCTGCGCTCAGGTTGCTGGGCCGCCGTTCGCGGGAGGGCTCCCGGGCTTCGCATAGGTCTCGCCGAAGGACTCGTCGGGAGAGCCGGAAGGCCAGCCAATCATCACCAGAAAAACATCCAGCACGAAGAGTGCAATGGCAATGTCGTTGAAGACGATGGCTTGATGCGGGTCCCGCCAGAACTGGTTCGCGGACCAGAAAAGAAACGCAACGGCCAGCAGGACCGCCTTCAGCCACTCCGCGGCCGAGGGCCGGTGGACACTCTGGTAAACCAGGTAGGCAACGGCAATCATGGCCAGCGGAAACGCCCCCAGCAGGTCGTGGGCGCGGGCGGGAAAGAGCGCCGGTGCCGCATCCCACACCAGCAGTGCGGCGACGCCGGCCAGGGTGACAATTCCGAGGAAGACCGGCATGGCGCGGTGAGCGCGGTCAATGCGTGTGAACATAACAAAAAGGTTATCGCAAAGACCTTGCGCCGCCGCTTACGCGGGGGTACTGTTCGAGGAAAGACTATTGTTGGCGCGGTTAATGGGAGTGCCAAGAAGGTCAACGTTTCCGTTGCGCAAAGTCGTTCCGAAGTGGGGCCCGGACGTCTAATCTGTCTCCAGGAGCGTGCGCCATGAGCCATCAGGAACAGATCGCTGAAATCACGGATGAGCTTACGAATGCGATTCAAGCGGTGGTTGAATCGTTCCAGCCCTATCGGGCCGACCATCGCCCGGATCTGACGGACGTCGACCGCTGGCTCATCTGGAACAACCAGACCTCGGAAAGGCTGGGCGTCATCGCCCTGGCCGGCCCGCAGGAACACGCCCTTTCGCTGGTGGAGAAGAAGGTCCTGCTGCGCACCCGCGCCATGGACCTGCTGCGCAACGTAGCCTAAGCGAGGGAGGCCGAGTTCTCATCTGAATTGTGCGCGGTGGCCGCTGAATCGCGCGCTCCGCTGTGCACGAAGTTACCGCAGGTGCAGCGACGCGGCGACGAACTTCATCATGGTTTGCTGTTTGAAGCGGAGGGCGGCAGAGCGCGCTGAGTGTTCCGTGTCGAAGGAGCCGTGATCTTCGCCAGCCCAGCGGAAACGCCAGCAGTCGCCGGACTCGTAAATGTGGGGATCTTCCGCGTGCGCCAAGGCCATCTGGTCGGGTGGTGCCAGTAGTTCGCTCATTTCTTTGTACTTATACCTTTCCTCTCCCCATGCCCGGGGGATACCGCATCAGGCGAAAGCTGCCCGAGATCTGCACTTATATTTTATGGGATACGCGCGGGCAGGCAAACACTAGATTTCCACCGCGTACCAGCGCGTGACAGAATGGTAAGCATCCACCATGCCTAACGAAATCGTCCCGGAAGCGCCCCCTGCCGTTGAAGACCCATCCGAATCCCCAACTGAGTCCTTTGGCGAGTTGCTGGCGCAGTTCGAGCACAGCCACCCCCACCAGGCCGACGGCGCGAAGCAGTTGGAGGGCACCGTGGTCTCGCTGGACGCGGACTTCGTGTACCTCGACATCGGTTACAAGTCCGAGGGGATTTTGCCGCGCAGCGCCTTTGAGAAAAATGCCGAAGCGGTGACGGCGGGGGACACCTTCCCCGTATCGGTGAAGGGGCGCAATGCGGAACGCTACTACGAGCTTTCGCG
>Ga0181520_10001035_pt1 | contig 58553 bp, 48 predicted proteins | sample PEATcosm2014_Bin_29_FD_132451 | JGI IMG/M metagenome (GOLD analysis project Ga0181520, IMG submission 132451) | Peatland microbial communities from MTU Mesocosm Facility, Houghton, MI, USA - PEATcosm2014_Bin02_30_metaG | ecosystem: Environmental > Terrestrial > Soil > Wetlands > Peat | place... | reverse complement strand
TACGTGAATTCACCCACAACATTGGGACGCAGAGCGGTGGAAGCGGCGGGCTTTAGCCCGCCGAAATTGCTCGCCTAGGTTGGGCCTTTAGGCCCGGTGGTGCAGGATCTACTTCCAGCGCCCTGGATGCGGAACTGTAAGGGTATTCGTGCGCATTTTCTACCAAATGCCTCTTCCCAGGATTTTGCCATATGTATTCGACATGCTTGGCGTAGTCAACGGCATCGCGAATCCTGTGATTCGCAGGACCGGGCTGCCAGACCTCCAGAGCCGAACCGATTGTTCGTAAAAGGCCGCTTTAGCGGCTGAGGGCGATCTCCCTCAGCGGCTGAAGCCGCACGACAGGAACCTTTTTGCGGCGCGGCTAAAGCCGCGCCCTTTCAAATCCCGCCAACGTTGGGTTGAACATAAATGTCCACCTGCCTGACACACTGCACTAGTTGCTACCTGCCGGCTACTGCGCTGCTCACTCCAGTTCGTCCACCAGTCGCTGCGCGGTGTGCTCGACCTTGATGTCCGCGCCGTCCTTATCCATGCCTCCGCGTATCTGCATGACGCAGCCGGGGCAATCCATGACCACCAGGGGTGCGCCTGTTTCCTTGATGTTCTTGAGCTTGCGTTCCAGGATGGGCGCCGAGATCTCCGGCATCTTCAAGGAGTAGGAGCCGCCCATACCGCAACACATGTCGGACTCATACATCTCCACCACCTCATGGCCAGCGCTGGTAAGCAACTCGCGCGGGGGCTTGGTGGCGTGCAGGGTGCGGGTCAGATGACAGGAATCGTGGTAGGTCAATTTGCCCAGCTTTTGCCCTTGCTTAAAGGTCAGCCGCCCCTGGTCGACGAGGCTTTTGACCAGCGAGGAGAAGTCGATCATCTTTGTGGCGAGTTCCCGGGCGGGCGCGAACATCTCCGTGCGGCCCAGGCTTTCAAAGGTGCTGAGGAATTCGTGCTTCAGCGCCACCGTGCAGGTGGGGCAGGCGGACACCACGTATTTCACGTCCGCCCGCAGCAGAGCGGCAATATTGTCGCAGGCGTTTTGCGCGGCCACTTCGTAAGCGCCGCTGTAGCGCGCCGGCGCTCCGCAACAAGTCTGCTCCTCGGGAAAGACCACTTCAATGCCGGCCTTATTCAGGATCTTGACCACCGCCTCGCCCGTTTCCGGATAAGCAAAGTCGATGAGACATCCCGCATAGAAAGCGACTTTCTCGGCCCGCTTGGGTTGTTTGATTCTCTTGAAGCTATCGCGGAAGGGGACTTCGGCAATGGCCGGCAGACTGCGAAACTCGGTCATGCCGGAAAGGAACATTGGTAAATGCCGGATCAGTCCACCCTGTTGAAAAGGCTTCTGGGCCAATGATGCGGTCCGCAACATGGTGTGGAATAACCTTCGATTATTGACCACGCTGAACACGGCCTTCTGGGTGATGGACTGGCCCTGCTCCACGGTCAGGCGGCGGCGCAGCTCGAGGATCAGGTCGGGAATATCGATTTTTCCCGGACACACATCCTTGCAGTTTCCGCACTGGATACACAGGCTCTGAATCTCATCGGACTTCTTTAGTTCGTCGAACCAGGCGGTGAGGATGGTGCCGATTCCGCCGGTGTAAACTTTGCCGAAGACGTGGCCGCCAACCAGCCGGAAGACTGGACACACGTTCAGGCAGGAAGCGCAACGGATACACTGCAAGGCCGGCTTGAACTTGGCATCGCGCGCCATGGCGGTGCGGTGGTTATCCATCAGGATGATATGCAGATCCTTCATGGAGCCATCGGTGTTGGGCGCGGGACCGGTGATCATGGTGACGTAGCTGGTCAGCAATTGCGCGGTGGCGCTGCGCGGAAGCGCCGTGAGGATGGGTGTGATGTCCTCAAAGCGCTCGATCAATTTCTCGATGCCAACGATCGCGACGTGGATCTTGGGGAGTGTGGTCACCAGCCGGCCATTCCCCTCGTTGGTGACGATCACCAGCGTTCCGGTTTCGGCGACGGCGATATTGGCGCCGCTGATGCCCATTTCCGCACTGAGGAACTTCGGCCGCATCTGCGCCCGCGCTACTTTTACCAGGCGCGGTATGTCGGCCTGAATGCGCTCCTCGACTTCCTTGCTGAAGATATCCGCGACCTCTTCCTTGGTCATGTGAATGGCGGGCATCACCATGTGGGAAGGCGTCTGCCCGGCCAACTGGATGATCCATTCCCCCAAGTCGCATTCCCGCACCCATATCCCGGCATCCTGCAGATACTTGTTCAGGTGGATTTCTTCCGAGGCCATCGACTTCGACTTCACCACGCCCTGCACGCCTTCCCGTTGCGCCAGTTGGAGCACGTATTCGCGGACCTTTTGTGGGTCGTCGGTGCGAAAGACTTTCGCGCCGCAGGCTTCAGCGTTGCGCTGGAACTGCTCCGCCAACTGATTCAGGTGCGAGGCGGCATCGGACTTGATCTGCGCGATGTGTTCGCGCAAAGCTTCGAAATCGATTCCCTCATAGGCCTTGGCCCGGCTGACGCGATAAGCCTCGGAGAAGCGGCCCAGGGCGCCGGTCAGATTGGCATTATGCAGTGCGGTGTTGATGGAGTCGCGGAATTCCTGTCTCATACTGCTGTCCCCTTGGGTTCGTCGACGAATACGATGATCAACCGCTCCGGACCATGCACGCCGATGGTGAGCACGCGCTCGATGTCGGCGGTCCGGCTGGGTCCGGTAATGAAGGACAAATAGGCGCTTTGCCGGGGATCGACTTTCTTCAGCACCGAAGGCAAGTCCGGATTCAGCGCATTCGTCGCTATCAACGCCACGTGAATGATGGGCAAAGTTGAAACCAAACGTTTGGCCACCGGACTGGCGTCCTGAGCCAGGGTGCCGGTGTCGGCGATCGCCCAATCCATCTGGCTGATGCCGATTCTGGTTTCCGCCGCCAGCTCCCGTGTCACGTCAAAGCGCAGGCCCGGTACCCGCCGCGTAAGCGTTTCGCGGTCCACTCCTTCCAGAAAGGGACAGTCGGCCCAGGCGGCGTAGTTGGGCGGAGCATCGTTGACGCCTTCGCCTTGCAGAAAACCAACAACAAACGCCATGGCATCGTCGCGGTTGGCGAAGCGATGCACCTCGGCGCTGACCGCTGCCGCGCGCGCCTTGAAGGATTGAAAGAGTGCTTCCATAAACGGAGTCCTTCTGATGTAGCCGACCCTGTGGGCGTGGACGCCCACAGGACAGCCGGCGAGCCGCCGGCGCTACATCAGGCGCGCCGGCGTCTCGTTGGTTAATGCACCAACAGGTGAGTAAAGGGCGGCACGTATGCCTGCAGGAAGACGAACACTCCTACCAGCGCCGCCAGTGCGAGACTGTGGAAGAAGACGTAGCGCAAGATGTCGCCTTCGTGGCCATACCACTCGGTTGCCGTGGAAGCCACCACGATGCTCTGCGCGTCGATCATCTTGCCCATGACGCCGCCGCAACTATTGGCCGAGGCCATTAAGGTGGGCGACACTCCAATCTGCTGCGCCGAGATCTTCTGCAAGCTGCCGAACAGCACGTTGGACGAGGTGTCGGAGCCGGTCAAAGCCACGCCCATCCAGCCCAGCAGGGTGCCGAAGAACGGATAGAGCCGGCCCGTACGGGCAAAGGCCAAGCCCATGGTCGCGTCCACCCCCGAGTAGCGCGTCAAAAAGCCGATCGCCATCATAGCGGCGATGGTCAACAACGAGTAGCGCACCCGTACCAGGGTCTTCCAATAGACCTGGGCTTGCTTAGCCGGTCCCAGGCCCATAATGAATCCCGCGAGGACAGCCGCCAGGAAAATTCCCGTACCTGTGGCGGAGAGAAAATTGCCCACGTACACCGCGGGTTCAGCCGTCGGCTTCAGGACAACCGGCGGAACGCGCTGCACCATCAAGTGCAGGCCCTGCACCGGGAATTTATGGATGTAGATCTTGTCCAATTGGGCTTTGAAGGTGGTGGTGCCCCACATGAAAACCATCACGCTGAGAATCACCCAGGGCAGCCAGGCGCGGACAATAGTTCCGGCCGTGTATCCGTGCGTGCCACGCGCATCCCGCGGCGCTTCGCCTTCCAGGCCCCAGATCCGCTTGGGCCGCCATTTGAGCAGGAAGGCCACCAAAATCGCCATGGTCACCACGGAGGCGATGACATCGACCAACCAGGGACCATGCAACGTGGAAACCGCCAGTTGGACTCCGGCAAACACCGTGCCGGCCACCAGGATGGCGGGCCAGACTTCCAGCATGCCGCGAAAACCGGCAAAGGCCCAGACCAGCCAGAAAGGAACCAGCAGACAGAAGGGAGTCAGGATGATGCCGGCGGTGGCGGCCAGTTGCCGCAGGTCCAGTCCGGTGACTCCTTGCAAGGCGATCAGCGGGATACCCAGAGCGCCGAAAGCCACCGGCGCCGTATTGGCGATCAACGATAGTCCCGAGGCTTGCAGCGGTTTGAATCCCAGGCCGATCAGAATGGCGGCCGTCACGGCGACCGGGGTGCCAAAGCCGGCGGCGCCCTCGAAGAACGCTCCGAAGGCAAAGGCGATCAGCAATAATTGCAGCCGACGGTCTTGCGTCACGCCGGTCAAGGTTTGTTGCAGTACCTTGAATTGACCGGCTTCGTTGGTCAATTGATACATGAAGATGACGTTCAGGATGATCCAGCCGATGGGGAACAGGCCGTAGCCGGCGCCATAAATGGCGGTCATGCCCGCCATCTTCACCGGCATGTGGAACAGGCCGATGGCAATCGTCAGCGCCGCGCCCAAGCCCAGCAGCGCCGCATAGTGCGCTTTCAAGTGCAGTAAAGCCAAAGTACCCAGCAGCACTATGATGGGCAGTGCGGCGATCATGGTGGAGAGCCACCAATGGCCCACGGGGTCGTATCCTTGCGCCCAGGGCTTGCCGGCCACGGGCATGCGATAAACCAGGACCGCGATCACCGCGGCTACGGCGACCACAAAGCCGGCGAAGGGGAAACCCTTCTTGGGATCCTGGGGTTGGGAAGCGTTGACGGGAGTTGGTTTAACCGTGGCCATTACGTGCCTCCAGAAGAAGGTCGGAAATTCAACTTGCCAGGGCCGTACTTCAGGCTGGGGCCGGCCAAAGCCGGAACACCCGCTGGCGCTCATGTTTATACCAATCGCCCGCATAAGTCAATCCGCTTATCAGCTTGTCTGACAGCTTTTTTGGAAACGGCCTAGTATTTGTCAGACAATCTGCTAAACTGCGGACGGAGTCGGGGGCTCAATCAAGATGAATAAAGCGATGATTGCCTTCTCGCCCGTCTCACGCACCACGTTGAGCGAACAAGTGGCCATGCAACTGGCCGCCGAGTTGGCGGCTAAGCGCTGGAAGACCGGCGAAAAATTGCCCTCGGAGGCCGATCTGTGCCGGGTATTCAAGGTGGGACGCTCGACGTTGCGCGAGGCCCTCAAATCCCTGTCGTTCATCGGACTGATTCGTATGCGCGCCGGGGGCGGAAGCTATGTGGCCGACCAGGCTTCCAAATACATGGACGGTCCCTTATTCGCCAAAGGCGTCCTGAAGACGGAAAAGGATATTAACGATCTGTCCGAGGCGCGGTTGTTTCTGGAGGCCGAATTGGCCGGCTTGTGTGCCCAGCGGGCCACCGAACAGGATCTGGAGACGTTGGGCCATCTGGTCGACGAGATGCAAGTGGCCAAGCAGAAAGACGGCGCCCGTTTCCGGCAACTGGATCTGGGATTCCACTTGGCCATCGCCGCCGGCAGCAAAAACTACGTGTTGACCGAATTGTTGAAGCATATCCGTGAAGGGCTCAGGGAACTGATCACCAAGAGTTTGTTATTGTCCGCGGGCATGGACTTGGCCTATACGCAGCACCGGGAGATTCTGGAGGCGTTGCAACAACGCGATCCCAAGGCAGCGCGCAGGACCATGCGCAACCATCTGCGGGCCTTCCAACGTGGCTATAAAGTGCTGTTCCAGTTGCCCAAGTAATCGCGCGGAATCAATCCCGATCCGTGTATTCTCAAAAGCTACACCCCCGAATTCTGGAGCCTTACGCCATGGACCTGGTTATCCGCGTCAAACGACTTCACCCCGAAGCCGTATTGCCTAAGTACTCGCATGACGGAGCAGCCGGCGATTTGGCCGCCGATCTGTATGCCGTCGAAGCCCATGAATTTGCCCCTGGCGAGGTCGCCCAGGTCGGCACCGGGCTGGCCATGGAATTACCAGCCGGGTTTGGCGCATTAGTGGAAGATCGCTCGGGCTTGGCTTCCAAGGGACTTACGACCCTGGGCGGGGTGATCGACACCGGCTATCGCGGCGAGATTCGGGTGATCCTCTCCAATGTTGGCCGCCAAACCCTCGCTTTGAACAAAGGCGATCGCATCGCCCAGTTGCGCATTGTCCGTCGCTTCCAAGCTGAATTCCAAGAGGTGGAAGAACTAGCTTCCAGCGCGCGCGAGAGTAAGGGTTTCGGCAGTACCGGAGTTTAGCAGCCTTTCACCGCAGAGGACGCGGAGGGCGCAGAGGAAATAGGAATCGCTCTGCCGCAGTGCAAAGCCTAATTTGGAAGTGGAAGCGTGAGGTATTCGTGAAAAAGGCTTCAGAGGCTTCTGACGTTTCGAAAGTTCCGAAAGCCGCTGTGTCTTCAGAATTCCCTGATCCTTGTTCCCAGGTTTCCTCTGCGTCCTCTGCGGTGAAAGCCGGACATAGCGGCACGCGCGTGCGCTATTTGATTCTGCTCATGCTGTTTGTGGTGACCACGGTCAACTATGCGCACCGGGCGACGCTTTCTATTGCGGCACCCGCCATCGCCAAAGATCTGGGACTGAATTCAGCGGCGATGGGATGGTTGCTATCCGCCTTCGGCTGGGCCTATGTGGTGGGACAACTTCCGGCGGGATGGCTGCTGGATCGTTTTGGCTCCAAGAAGATCTACGGCCTGAGTCTGTTTTTCTGGTCTGTCTTCACGTTCTGTCATGGATTTGTCGGTCACTTCAGCGTGGTTAAGGCCGTGGCCTTATTATTTATCCTGCGCGTTCTGCTAGGACTGGCGGAATCGCCCGCCTTTCCCGCTAACGGCCGGATTGTCGCCGCCTGGTTTCCGGCTGCGGAACGGGGGACGGCCTCCGCCATCTTCAATTCCGCGCAGTACTTCGCCTTGGTGCTGTTTCTGCCGGTGATGGGCTGGATTACCGCGCGATATGGGTGGCCTTCGGTTTTTCTGTACGCCGGCGCCGCCGGCATAGTGCTCACTCTGCTGTGGTTCAAGACGGTCTACAGCCCCAAGGAGGACCCGCGCGTCAGCCCCGCCGAACTCGAGTACATCGAGCGAGGCGGAGGGTTGATCGACATGGATTCGGGACAGCAAACCGGCAGCCCTGGCCCGCGGTGGTCTTCTTCTTTGAGGCAGTTGCTGGGGAATCGCATGTTGCTGGGCATTTTCGCGGCCCAGTACTGCATTGCCACAGTGACCGCCTTTTTCCTGACTTGGTTTCCGACCTATCTATATCAGGCGCGCGGCATGTCCATTCTGAAGGTGGGAATGGTCGCATCGTTACCGGCTTTGTGCGGCTTTGGCGGAGGTCTCTTCGGCGGCGTTGCTTCGGACTATCTCCTGCGAGCCGGCCGGTCCCTGACTTTTGCGCGGAAGCTTCCCATCGTGGTGGGAATGCTGATGTCAGTCAGCATCGTCGCATGCAATTATGTACGTGCCGAATGGGCCGTGATGGTGATCATGGCATTGGCCTTCCTGGGAAAAGGCATTGGCGCGTTGGGCTGGGCGGTGCTTTCCGATACCGCGCCCAAGGAAATCGCCGGCTTGAGCGGTGGCATGTTTAACCTGGTCGGTAATATTTCTCTGATTACCACCCCCCTGGCGATTGGCTATATTCTGAGAGACACGGGAACGTTCAACGGTGCTCTGGTTTTTATCGGAGCCCATGCGCTGGCCGCAATTCTTATTTATTTGCTGGTCGTCGGCCAGATTAAACGGTTGCAACTGCAGTAAGGCAGCCTTCGGCTGTCGGCCTTTGGCCTTCGGCCGCCCAAACCCACGATTGCGGCTGGGAATGGTGAGAGCAGTTGCCAATCGAAATTTTTTGGGGTCGTCTGGCAGATGGCTGCTGGGGTTTGTCTGGCCGAAGGCCAAAGGCCGACAGCCGAAGGCGCTTCTTTGAAAGGATCGAAAAATGGATACCAGTTTTGTGCGGGGAGTGATTCCACCGATCATTACGCCGGTCGACGCCGACGAGCGGGTGGAAGAACAGGGTTTGCGGCGTATGGTGGATCACGTGATCGCCGGAGGCGTGCATGGCATCCTCTCGTTGGGCAGCAATGGAGAATTTTTTGGGCTTGAGCCGCAGGAGCAGCAGCGGGCGTTAGCCATAACTTTGGATCAGGCCAAGGGCCGGGTCCCGGTTTATATGGGCATTGGCGCCATCTCCACCAGAGCTTGCGTCAAACTGGCGCGCATGGCGGAGCAACTCAAGGCGCAAGCCATTACCATCTTGCCGCCCATGTTCCTGACCCCTAGCGAAGAAGAACTCTATCGCCATTTCCGCACCGTGGCCGAAGCGACTCCCTTGCCCTTGCTGCTCTACAACAATCCGGATCGTCTGCTGGTCAACATTTCCGCCAATCTGATCGAACGATTGGCCGAGGTGCCCAATATCGTGGGCGTAAAGGACAGTAGCGGCGATTTGAGTTTGACCGAAGAGTATATCCGCCGCACGCGGGATAAGGGATTCAAAGTGATGGCCGGCCGGGATCTGATGATTTTGGGCACGCTGGCCTACGGCGGGGTGGGCTGCGTGGCCGCCACCGCCAATGTGGTTCCGGCACTGGTGGTCGAGATCTACGAAAAATTCATGGCGGGCGATTGGCACGGGGCGCGTGAGGCGCAATTTCGTCTGGCGCCGTTCCGCGTGGCCTTCAATTTGGGCAGCTTTCCGGTGGTCACCAAAGATGCCGCCAATCTGCTGGGCTTGGAGGTGGGAGCGCCGGTCAAACCCAATACCAGTTGTTCGGAAGGGAACCAAGCGAAGTTGAAACAGATTTTGCAGGATATGGGAGCTTTGCAAAGTTAACCGTTTTCGGTTTCAAAGTTTGCAGCCAGATCGGGTAAATGAGTAATCGGGTAATTGAGTAATTTCAAATCCGGCCCATCAATGCTATCCGCGGAAAGAGGGCCGGCGCCACTCAGCAAGTCACCAAAACCATAATATCGATGTGCGTTTTAATTACTCAATTCCCAGCGGGAGCCCGTCCGGCGGGCTTACTTCTTTTCGGCGCTCTCCGCCTTGGGCGGCAGGATTCCGTATTGGCGGGACTTATAGACCAGGGCTTTATAGCTGATATTCAATAGTTCCGCCGCTTTCTTGCGATTGCCCTGGGATTGTTCCAGCGCGCGGGCAATGGCCGCGGCTTCGGCCGCGCCTTTCATGTTACGGACGGTTTCTTTCAAATCGCCGACACTCTCCGGCAGGCGACTGGTCGTCGGGCCCGGCTTGGCGCGGGCGCTGTGCGCGCGCAGTTCGGCTACCATCGCATCTTCATTTCCCAATACCAGGTAGCGCTTGGCAAAGTTCTGTAATTCCCGCACGTTTCCCGGCCATGTATGCTGCATGCAAGCTTGCAAGAGACGCTCACTGATCGCTTGTGGCGGATGCTTGTAGGTTTCTGCCAGCCTTCCCATATGACTTTCCAGAAGCGGGCCGATCTCTTCCCGGCGATCCCGCAACGGAGGCAACCAGATGGAGAACCCATTCAGGCGGTAATAAAGGTCCAGCCGCAGTTTGCCTTCCTTGATGGCCTGCTCCACGTTGATGTTGGTGGCGGCTAAAATGCGGACGTCCACCGAGATCGGCGAGCGGCTGCCCAAGCGAAAAAAGCGTTGTTCCTGCAGCACCTGCAAAAGCTTGGCCTGCAACCGGGTCGGCATTTCTCCGATTTCATCCAACAGGATAGTGCCGCGATCGCAGAGTTCGAATTTTCCCGGCTTCGCCTGGGTCGCTCCGGTAAAGGCTCCGGCTTCGTATCCGAACAGTTCGCTTTCCAGTAAATCTTCCGGAATGGCGGCGCAATTTACCTTGAGGAATTTTCGATGGGAGCGCGGCGAGAGTTTGTGAATCAACAGCGCCACGACTTCCTTGCCGGTGCCACTCTCGCCCAACAGCAGGACGGGCACATTGACTTCGGCGATGCACCCGATATGCTGGCGAATCTTACGCATGACCGGGGAGGTGCCCAGGAAGAAGAGGCCGTTTCCCAATTCCTCGACTTCTTCGCTGCTGGGGGGCGTCTTGGCGGTGTCGAGGCAGCGCTGCATAGCGCCGGCCAACTCCACTTCATTGAGCGGCTTGGTCAAATAGTCCTGCGCTCCCAGGCGCATCGCCTGCACCACTTTGTGGGTATCGCCCAGACAAGAGAGCATGATGACCTTCAGCCCGGGAGCGAAATCGCGCAACCGCTCCAGGGTTTCCAACCCGTCCATTTCCGGCATCATCACGTCGAGCAGCACCAGTTCCGGACGATTCCCCTGTTGCATCCACTGCAGAGCCTCGGCGCCGCTGGTCGCCGTACTTACCTCGTAACGCTCGGTCTCCAGCAATACTTTGGTAAAGCGAAGCATGCCCGGATCGTCATCCACTACCAGAATTTTGGGTTTCACTTTTTCTTTCCCGGCTGGGGGACGAAAGGCAGAAGCAGGCAAAACTTGGCGCCCTTGCCGACACGGTTCTCGACCCAAATCTTGCCTTCATGCGCTTCGACCAAGTGTCGTGCAATGGTGAGCCCTAAGCCGATCCCGGGCGTCACTCCGGGCATCGAGAGACTGAAAAACTCTTCGAACACTTCCTTCTGATATTGGGGGGCAACGCCGGGACCGGTATCGGTTACCACCACGCGGGCGGCATTGGGCCGCTGCGAGCGCGACACTCGCCGATCGATTTCGACGGTAGACGATTCACTGCGGCGATCCCAGAAATCGGGCGTGACCGTCAGCGATACGGTGCCTCCTTCCGGCGTGAACTTTAAAGCGTTCTCCAGAAGATTGGCGATTACCTGCTGGATGCACTGGCGGTCGAAGCGGAAGCGCATGATGTCATTGGGTGGCTTGCAACGGAAATGCACCCCGCGCTGCTGGAAGATCGGGGACCACAAGTCCCGGATCTGGGCGATGCAGGAGTTAAAATCCGCCATCTCCAAATTCACGCTTTGGCTCTTGGCATTGTTCGCACTGTGGAATAGCAACTTGCCGATGGCATCGTCTAAGCGACGGCAACTGGCGGCGATGTCTTTCAACGCCTCCAATTGGCGATCCGAAACCGCACCCAGCTTTTGCCCCATCAGCAAATTTACAAAGCCGCCGATTACCGCCAGGGGGGTTTTCAAATCGTGTACCGCGCCCGCCAAGGCTACGCTGTGCCGATCACGGTCATGCTGCATTTGCTGGATGGTATGGAGTAATTCTTCGTAGTAATCGACCTGCTTCTCCGCCGCGGGGTCGGAGGCTTTGACGGAGGGCGTGGCCCCGGCACCGGGGTGTGCAAACAAATACGACATAGTCGCAGGACCTTTCCGGCGCATTGCTTACGTCGCGCAGCAGATACAGCCCCGAACGAAGGTGAAAATCCAATGCCTTCTCAATACTAATCGACAGCATAAACGAAAGACATCTGCCTGGGACAGGAAAATATTTTCCATAGTTGTGCAACGAGCTGGCGCAGCTGGCGCGCCTATCGGTGTCTCCCTCCGGTCGCGGAATTCCATTCCCAAGCTGCAACTAATTGTCATGTTTTACCTATGTCGGTATCTTTCCCTTGCCCGAATCATTGCGGTAACTATATATAAACTAGCAGCTTACAATGGATTCGATGGGCGGGGAAGAAGTGCGCAGAAAAGTGCACATTATGGCCAAACAACTGCAAGTTGCTCAATATCATGAAGCCTATCGCTGCGACGACTCGTCTTGCGGGAGATCAGTTCCCTTCAGAAGCGGTGCTTTTTGGCTCGACCGCGGTGATGTTGGGACTCCGCGACAGTCTGCGCAAGATAGCGGATACGAATATTCCGGTCTTGATTGAAGGCGAGAGCGGTACCGGCAAAGAGGTGATCGCCAAGTACATTCATCAGCATTCGCAGTGGTCGAATGGGCCGTTTGTAAAGGTCAACTGTCCCGCGATTCCGGGTACGCTCGTAGAAAGTGAGTTGTTTGGATACGAAGTCGGGGCGTTCACTGGCGGGGCCAAGCCGGGACGAGTGGAAATGGCCGACTGTGGCACGCTGTTTCTGGATGAAATCTCGGAACTAGCCTTGAACCTACAGTCGAAACTGTTGCAGTTGCTGCAAGATGGACAGTTCTGTCCCATCGGGGCGCGGGAGGACAAGAAGATTGAGATTCGCGTCGTGTGCGCCACCAACCGCAGCTTGGATCGCGAAATCGCCAATGGCCGGTTCCGGCAGGATTTGTTTTACCGCATTACCGGAGTGATCATTCCGCTGCCGCCGTTGCGGGAGCGAGTGGCGGATATTCCCATGCTGGTGGACTATTTTCTCGGGGTATACAGCGCGCGTTACCAGCGCAGCGTCCCCCCCCTTTCGGCGGCCGCGATGAAGCTGCTGCAAGCGCATGGTTGGCCCGGCAACATTCGGGAACTGGAGAATCTGACCAAGCGCTACGTGGTTTTGGGCGCGGAAGAGGCGATCACCCGGGATCTGAAGGTGAGCCGCCCGCCGGCCTTCGAACTGGGCCTGCCGCTGGATAGTTCGATTCCCTTAAAAAAAGTAACCCAAGATGCCGTTCGTGACTTGGAAAGTAAGATTATTTTGAGTACTTTACAGGCGAATCAGTGGAACCGTAAACGAGCGGCGCGGGCGCTCAAAATCAGTTATCGGGCGCTGTTGTACAAGCTGAAGCGGAGCGGTTTCAACACGCCCGCCGGGAACCCGGTGGAGGTGTCGCGTGCCAAGTAAAACTAAAGGAGGAGTGATGTACATCCGAAGAATCTCTTATGTGGCGATGATCCTGGCGGTGGTGTGTGCGGCTGCGGTGTGTGGGGCGGACGACAAGAAGCCACAGGAGCCGGCGTCGCCGGCGGCCGCCTCGCCGATCGCCATCAACAGCCAGGACTACGTAATTGGAGATAGCGACGTGCTGGCCATTAACGTATGGCATGAACCGGACCTGACGCGGGTAGTGCCGGTCCGTTCGGATGGCAAGATTTCCCTCCCCTTATTGGGGGACGTGCTGGCGCGTGGGCTCTCGCCCGCGCAGCTACAGGCCAAACTCACGCAACAACTGAAGAGCTTGTTGGAAAATCCGGAAGTCACGGTCATTGTGCAGGAATCGCACAGCAAGCATTTCAGCATTGTGGGTCTGGTGGTCAAGCCGGGTTCCTACGATCTGAGTCAGCGCATAACCGTGCTGGATGCCATCGCTTTGGCGGGTGGCTTTCGCGATTTCGCCAAAATCAAAAAAATCTATGTGTTGCGCGTGGGTCCGGATGGGAAGGAGCAACGTCTACCGTTCAACTACAAGCGAGTCGTGGATGGGGATATGGCGCAAAACTTCCCACTGGAGCCGCTGGATACGATTGTCGTACCGTGAGCGGGAACTTACGCAGAGTGGTTATAAGGGAATGGAGATAAGGAATAATGATGATAAAGATACTGGTTAGAAAACTGCACTTCTTAGCTTTCCTGTTATTGGCCGCCGTGGTGTTGCAGGCACAAACCTCGACGCCATCGTCTAACCCCGGCGCCGACACGCCGGCCCCAGCGGGTAGCGAATCCACGCAGTCGAATGCTACGCCGGCCGCCTCGGCGCAACCGGCTCATTCCACCGGCGAGGGACCGCAACTCGCGGTGGAATCCGACCCGGAGTACAAGAATGTGCTGGTCGGAAACGTGATGGGCAGCGCCAGTTTCGACGACCATGGCTTGTCGTCCCAGGTGACCCCGGGTGTCCAAGTGAGCGACGCCCGTTTTGCCGTTCAGCCCAGCCTTGCCTTCCAGCAAACCTGGCAGAAGATGAACTGGACGCTGAGCTACACGCCAGGAGTCAGCATCAGCCAGCACGACGTCAACGATTATCAATATACGCAGAATGCGGGCGGGCAATATGTTTGGCAACCCTCGTCGCGCTTCCGCCTACAACTGCGCCAGGACTATACGGTTACCACGAATCCCTTTGAATCGGTGGGCCGGGAACCGTTGCTGCCCACTTTAGGCGGTTTTACCGGCCCGACTTCCAATAATTTGCTGCCAGCCAATATCAAGCGTGAAATGATGGTTTCCAATGCCGAAGTGATGACGCGATTGAGCCCGCATAGCGCCCTAGGGTTCACCGGCGGATACCAGAAGTACAATTACGGGGACGTCGCGGGCAGTGACAGTACTACTCCCTTGACGCTGACCGCATCGCATACCTACCTGGGCACGGCTTTCTATTCCCTCCAAGTCTCGCCGGACATGACCATTGGCGTGCAGAGCGCGGTCTTCGATATTTTTTCCGATCTTCAATTTTCCGCCCCGTCGCGGACGCAGGCCTACGATGCTCAGCTGTTTGACGCCTGGAAGCTCTCGCCCCGCTCGATATTGACGATCTTTGCGGGACCGGAATACAGCCGCGATTATGAGCCGCAGTTGAATCTTGCGATATCCAAGCACTGGCGTCCGGAGGCCGGGGTTACCTATGCCTGGAACGGCAGCAAGAACGCTTTCACCCTGGACTATGTCCGGCGTATCAGCGATGGCGGTGGCCTGATGGGCTCCGCATTGACCAACCGCGGGGCGGCGGGCTTGCGTTCTCAGTTGAGCCGCTACTGGGGATTGGAAGAGCGCTTGGAAGCCTCCGATCAGCTTGAAGTACAAGGACTTGTGGAATTCCAGTCCTATTGGGCGGGAATCGGCCTCACCCGCGACCTGGGGCGGCATCTGCTGTTCCGGCTCGATTATGCCCACGTCCGCCAGATTACACCTGGGTTGGCCTCGCTGCCCTCCACGGTGAAAGAGTTGTTGTCCTTGAGCAGCGGGGACCATAACCTTGTGCAGTTTTCTGTCGATTATCACTTTGTAAAGCCCGTGGGCAGGTGAGGAATGCAGGATGAACAAACAACCCGGCAAGCTCTGACGGTGCGCGATTATAGGAGAATCCTCTATCGCCGCCGTTGGTGGTTGTTGGCGCCCCTGTTCGTATGTTGGGCGGCGGTATGGACGGTGAGTTGGTCGTTGCCGGCCCAATATCGCTCCGAGACCTTGGTCCTGGTCGAACAGCAGAAGGTTCCGGAAGAGTACGTGGTGGCGAACGTCTCCGTGGATGTGCAGGATCGGCTCAACGCCATGAAACAACAGGTGTTGAGCCGTACCCGGCTGGAGAAGATCATCTCGCAATTCGGGCTCTATCCCGGCGAACGCAAGCACCAGGGCCTGGATGCCGCGGTCGAGCGGATGCGCGACACGGATATCGAGATCAAACCGGTCGAAGCGCCGGGGCGGAAAGGGGAAGCGGCCGCTTTCAGCATTAAGTACTCCGCTCCCAGTGCCCGGCTGGCGCAGACGATCAATTCCCAACTGACCTCGCTGTTCATCGACGAGAACATTCAAGAGCAGGCGCAAATGGCGGAAAACACCACCGATTTCCTTTCCACCGAATTGGACGAAGCTCGCAATAAGCTGGCCGAGCAGGAGGACCGGGTCAAGCAGTTCAAAGGACATCATCTGGGCGAGCTGCCGGCGCAAATGGAAAGTAATGTCCAGATCCTCACCGGCCTGCAAGATCGCCTGCGCAGTCTGACCCAGAGCCTGAACCGGGCACAGGAGCAGAAGCTCTATCAGGAGTCGCTCTTAGCCCAGTACCGCTCGGTAAAAGTGGGAGCCGATCATGGCTCCTCCTCGCTACCCGCGCTGGACCAGGAATTGGAAAGACTGCGCGCCGAGCTGACCGCGGACCAAACCCGTTATACCGAGACCCATCCCGATGTGATTCGGCTCAAGGGGCAGATTGCGAAAACCGAGAAGCTAAAACGCCAAATCGAGAGTGACTTGGCCAGCAAAGGCAGCAGCGGCGTGGATACCTCCCCGACCACCACGGCGGAACTTCAGGCCATGTCGCCCATATTGCAGATTCAGGGCCAGCTCAAAGCCAACGAATTGGAGATCCAGGACACGCATCGCCAGGTGCAGCAGTTGGAAACTCAGATTGCCGCTTATCAGGGCCGGTTGACTTCCGCTCCGGTGGCGGAGCAGCAACTGGCCGACTTGACGCGCGATTACGACCAGTCCAAGGCCAATTACGATTCGCTGCTGAAAAAGCAAATGCAGTCGCAGCTGGCTACCAACCTGGAAAAACGGCAGCAAGGGCAGCAGTTCCGTATTATCGATCCCCCCAGTTTGCCGAATCAGCCGTATTCGCCGGATCGGCTGAAGTTCAGCGCCTTCGGTCTATTTGCCGGCCTGATTCTGGGATTCGGATGTATGAGTGTGGCGGAGTATGTGGATGATCGCGTGCGTAGCAGCCATGACGTGAAAATTGCCGGCGCCCGCGTGCTGGTGGGCATTCCCCACCTGATGACGCCGCAAGAGGAACAACAACAGGGGCGCCGTCGTGTGCAGGAGTGCTGTGCGGCCGCCTTGCTGGTGGGCTTCATCGTGTTGGGCAACCTTCTGACGTTTTACAAAGGATAGGCATGTACGAAAAATTCTACGGTTTGGCGCGGAACCCTTTCGGACTCAGTCCCGATCCCCGCTTCTACTATCCGACCTCCGGACACAATGAAGCGCTGGCGAATTTGTCGTATGGGATCGCGAAACGCAAGGGCTTCATCGTGATGACCGGCGAAGTCGGCACGGGAAAAACGCTGCTGATGCGTTATTTGATCGAAGCCCTGATCAAGACCAAAGTGCATTACGCCTACATCTTCAATCCCCGCTTGTCCGCCGACGATTTTTTGAGCTATGTGCTGACCGACTTTGGCCTGAAGCAGCCGCGCACCTCCCGCGGCGATATGCTGCTGCAGTTCAACCACTTTCTGATCGATGTCTACCGGCGCGGTTCCACCGCGGCGCTGCTGGTGGACGAAGCCCATCAGCTCAGCAGCGAACTGTTGGAAGAGATTCGCCTTCTGACCAACATCGAGACTTCGCAACAAAAATTGCTGCAAATCGTCCTGGTGGGCCAGCCGGAGTTGGATCTAATGTTGGATTCGGTCGAGTTGCGCCAACTCAAACAACGGATCGCCTTGCGTTGCCGCCTGCAGCCGCTCGAGGAAAACGATGCCCGGGGCTATATCGTTCGCCGTTTGCAACTGGCCGGCGCGGGCGAGCGTGCCGATCAACTGTTTCCCATGGAAACCATCCGGCAGATCCTGCATTATTCGCGCGGCATTCCCCGCATCATCAATACCATTTGCGATAGCGCCCTGGTCAATGGATATGCCCGGCGGGAAGCCGCCATCCGTCCCGACGAGATCGAAGAAGTGGTCACGGACTTGCGCCTCAATGTGGTTCCCGGCGGCGCCAGCGCCCCGCCTTCCGCCAGCGGCAACCCATCGGAACGGGCCATGATTGTGAACACCTTGATGGGCCTGGCCAAAATGCTGGACCCCGAACAGGTGCGGCGCCTCCAAGCTAGCCCGGAGCCAGCCGAACCGAAACCGGTTCCGAGCCGGGGAGTGGAAACGTTATGAGCCGCATTTTCGAAGCCTTGCGCCAATCCGAGCTGGAAGCGCAGCAGCGGGATATGGGTGTTCTTCCCCTGCCCGAGACGCCGCTGGATGTTTCGCCCTCCGTAGCGGGGGTTGAGGAGATGCTGCCTGCCGCCCCCACCGAATCCCGCTTCGATCTGGCCAAGCTCAAGGTGGTCGTGCCGGCGCCCCCCTCTCCCGGAACCCTGGTGGCCATGACCGATGAGGGCGGGCTGGGCGCGGAAAAATTTCGCGTACTTGCTACCCGGCTGGCGAATATTCGCCGCAGCTCCGCGCTGAAAATCCTGGAGATTACCAGCAGCACCAGCGGAGAAGGCAAGACCCTGGTGAGCACCAACCTGGCGGTCACCTTGGCCAAGCGGTCGGGCCAAACGGTGTTGCTGATCGAGGGGGATCTGCGCAAGCCGGCAGTCTGTCCGCTCTTCGGCATACCCCTGCCGGGTACCGGCCTGGGCGAATGGTGGCGCGATACAGAGGCCAGCATCGTACCCTTTATCCAGCGCATGGCCGACAGTACGCTCTGTCTGTTGCCCGCCGGCGTAGTGCAGCATCCGGTGGCAGTGTTGCAATCCAGCCGCATGGCCGGCCTTATGCAACAACTCGCCCAGTGGTTCGATTGGATCATCGTGGATACGCCCCCGCTGTTGCCCATGGCCGATGCCAACCTCTGGGCGCGAGTGGCCGACGGCACCCTGCTGGTCATCCGCGAAGGCAGCGTACTGCGCCAATCGTTGCAGTCGGCGGTGGACAGCATGGATAGCCCCAAACTGGTGGGCTTGGTGCTGAATGACGCTTTCGATAATGACCGCTCCACCTACGACGGCTACTACGGCTACAGCGGCAGCCCGGATTCCAAAGGCAAGTCGAAGGTGGCGCGGTGATTCGTTTTCTCAATGCGTATTTCCCGGCACGCACCGTGTTGCTGGGATTATCCGAGGTCTTGTTGGCGACCTTGGCCTTCCTCATGGCCATGGTGGTTTATCAAGGCACATTGAACACCAGGATTGCCCTGCATTATGAAGGCGGCGGCGTCAAACTCGCTTTGGCGGTTGCTGTGTCCGCCGCTTGCATGTATTGCTTCGACCTCTACGATTCCATGGTGCTGCGCAGCCGGCGCGAAACCTTTACGCGCGTGATCCAGGCGCTGGGTTCCGTGTGCATTGTGCTGGCCTGCATTTATACGGTATTTCCCGCTACCCGCATCGATCACCACATAGTGCTCACCGGCGTGGCTCTCTCCGGTTCGCTGTTGTTGCTGGCGCGCCGCCTTTTCCTGTTCATCAATAGCCGTCCGGCGTTGATGGAGCGAGTGGTGATTTTGGGCGACGGTCAACTGGCCCAGGTCCTGCTCGATCAATTGGAAGAGCGGCGGGAGTTGGGCTTTCGCGTGGTCTGCCAATTGACCGAAGAGCAGGAATGGAATGGCCGCGAAGGTTTTGGGCAGGATAGTTTTCCGCAGGAATTACAGCGCCTGATTCGCGCGCAGCGCGTGGAACGAATCATTGTGGCCATGGGCGACCGGCGCGGCCGGTTGCCGGTGGAAGCGCTGCTGGAATTGAAAAAAGAAGGCATGAAGATCCAGGATGGCGCCGAGCTGTTCGAGATCATCACCGGAAAAGTTGCCCTCGATTCGTTGCGTCCCAGCACGCTATTGTTCTCCCCGGGTTTCCAGGTGGCGCGGCATTTCCTGATCTTCAAACGCCTTTGTGCCATCGTGCTTTCCTCGATTGGCCTGGTGGTGACTCTTCCGTTGATGCTGCTGATTACTTTCGCCATACGGTACGATTCCCCCGGGCCGGCTGTCTTCCGGCAACGCCGCATCGGCAAACACGGCAAACCTTTTACCTTGTATAAATTCCGCTCCATGTCCGCGGGATCGGAAACGGGCGGGCAATTGCGCCCCGCGGATAAAGCGGACGAGCGCTGCACGCGCCTGGGCCGTTGCCTGCGGGCCACGCGCCTCGACGAATTGCCGCAGTTGTGGAATATTCTGCGCGGCGACATGTGTTTTGTCGGGCCGCGGCCTTTTGTGCCCAATCAGGAAGAGTATTGCGCACGCAATATTCCCTTTTATTCGCACCGCTGGGCGGTCACTCCCGGCGCCACCGGCTGGGCGCAGGTCAATCGCGGATATTGCGTCACCTTGGAAGATAACGTCGAAAAACTCGCCTACGATCTTTTCTATATTCGGAATATCTCCGTGGGCCTGGATCTGCTGATTCTGTTCAAAACGGCCAAAGCCCTGCTGCAGCGGCGAGGCGCGCAATGACTCCCTGGGGCGCCATCGCCGCCGGGATCTTCTGGCTTTCGCTGCTGGCGATCGGCTACACCTATTTCGGCTATCCGCTGATTTTGTTTGTCTGCTACGGTCTGGCTCAAGTCAGCCGCGATTGGCGCTATCTGGTGACGCGCCAGGAGCGGCGCGCCCATGGAGTACGCACCGAGGATCTCCCCGCCGTCAGCTTTCTGGTGGCCGCCTATAACGAAGAACGGGATATCGCCGCCAAACTGGAGAACCTGCGGCAACTCGACTATCCGCCTGAGAAGTTGCAGGTGGTGATCGTCTCCGATGGCTCTACCGATGGCACCAATGCCATTCTGGAAAAGGTTGGCGACCCAGGTTTTCAGATTTTGTTTCAGCCACAACGCGCCGGGAAAGCGGCGGCGCTGAAAGTGGCGCTGGCGGCTGCGACGAATCCCATCCTGGTACTTTCCGACGCCAGTACCCAGTTTGCTCCGGAGGCGGTGCGCCGGCTGGTGCGGCATTTTGCCAATCCCCGGATTGGCGCTGTATGCGGCGCGCTTCGTTTCGAAGCGAGCGCGGAATCGCAACACACAGAAGGCGTGTATTGGAGCTATGAGACTACGCTACGCCTGATGGAGGCCCGATTGGGAGCCACGCTCACTCCCAGCGGCGCGATTTATGCGGTGCGCAGGGAAGCCTACGTTGCGCCCGCGGCCGACGCTCTGGTCGATGACATTATTACCTCGATGAACGTGCGGTGCCTGGGCTATGGCGTGCACTACGATCCGGAAGCGCTTGCCGTGGACCGGCCGCCCTCCTCGGTGGCGGGAGAGTTTACGCGGCGCGTGCGCATTGCCATGGGAAGTTTTCGAGCGTTGCCCGCTTTGCTCACCGTACCGCTGGGCGCCTTTACCACCTTTGCCTTTTTCTCGCACAAGGTGCTGCGCTGGCTGGTTCCGGTCATGATGCTGGCGCTACTGCTGACCAACCTGCTGTTGTGGCGTCATCCGGTCTATCTCGGGTTTTTGGTTTTGCAGGCGTTGGTCTATGCCTGGGCCGGGGTGGGATTCGTTTTTCGCCGGCATCTGCACCGCGTGCGTTTTGCGCTGACCGGATATTTCCTGGTGGCCATGAATCTCGCCTTTCTGATTGGCTTGGTGCAATGCTTTACCGCACGGAAAGAGGGGGCATGGCAGCGAGTTCAATAAGAACCGGCGGCGAGGACATGGGATATTTCGATTTGTGTCAGGGCACGACTTCAGTCGTGCCGTTAGCGATGCAGATTGAGGGCGGCTTTAGCCGCTGGGGGCTGGCGAATCGCCCTCAGGGGCTAAAGCCCCTGGCTATTCGAACGTTTACGGCACGACTGAAGTCGTGCCCTGACACAAACCTGGCGTTCCTCAACTTATCTCAGCTGCTTTCGTCCTGGGTCTGGGGCCTGCGAGGAGGCCGAAGGTGAAGCGTAGTGTCACCGTTGTTGCTCTGATTGACGCTCTGGGCTGGACCTATGTTCGCGACTCCGGCTTTCTGGGCGATCTGCTGCCTTATCGCCAGCCGGTGCGTACCGTTCTCGGCTTCAGTTCGGGCGCCATTCCCACCATGCTGACCGGCTCATTGCCCGCGCAGACCGGGCATTGGAACCTGTTCTATTACAATCCCGAGCACTCGCCCTTCCGCTGGCTGCGTCCCTTCCGGTTGCTGCCTCACGCTCTGCTGGATAACCGTTATACCCGCGCCGTAATCAAGCGCCTGGGGCGGCGAGTTCTGGGGATGGGACCGCTGTTTGAATGTTGCGTGCGTCCCAGCCTGCTGCCCTGGTTTGACTGGATCGAAAAAAAGAATATCTTCGCCCCCGGCGGAATTCCCGGGACCGCTTCCGTCTTTGACCGGCTCAGCGACCAGCAGATTCCCTATCGCGTGTATTCGTATCGCGACGGCAGCGACGAAACTCTCTTGCGTAGCGCCGTCGACGATATCGACGGCACCGATGCCGGCTTCTTCTTTGTATATCTCTGCGAGATGGATGCTTATCTGCACGGGCACTGTTCCGAGCCGGAAAACGTGCGGCAACGCCTGGCCTGGTATGAGCGGCAACTGCGCGATTTGTTCGGCGCGGCTCTGGCGGCCGATCCCGAGGCCACGCTGACCGTGATTTCCGATCACGGCATGGCGCCGGTGCGGACATACTGCGACTTGACCGGCGAAATCGATCGCCTGGGTCTGCAAATGCCGCGAGACTATCTGGCGGTATACGACTCCACCATGGCGCGCTTCTGGTTTTTCACCGACGCGGCCAAGCGGGAAATCAGACGGGGATTGCAGGGCGTGCCGCAAGGACGCGTGTTGAGCGAAAACGAATTGCGGGAGCTGGGAATCCACTTTGACGATCGTCGCTATGGCGATTTGGTATTCCTGCTGGAACCGGGATGTATTGTGGCCAGCGGAGACTTCAATAGCTCCTCCTGGATGCCCGCGGGCATGCACGGATTCCATCCCGACGATCCCGATTCCGATGCCATCTTCTTATCGAACAAGACGCCTGCCCGGCCCTTGCGAACGATTGCCGACGTTTATCCCTGGATGGCCAACGCGGCGGGAATCCAAAAATGAAGCGAGTGGCGAGTTGCGAGTGGCGAATGGCGAGCATTTCGGCGAAGAGAGTTGCGAGTTGCGAGTTGCGAGTTGCAAGCATGTCGGTGCACGGCCCTACTCTCAGCACTGGTATCCCGCTAGCCCAGACGATTCTGGCCGTCGCTGCGAGGCGGCCTCGCAACTCACAACTAGCCCCTCGTAACGCTGGAAAGCCTCGCAACTCACAACTCGCAACTCGCAACTGTGGAGCGGCTCGCAACTCGCAACTCGCGTCTCGCGACTGCCGTAGCGCTCGCAACTCGCAACTCGCAACTCGCAACTCTGACGCAACTCGCAACTGCGGAGGCACGCAGTGACTCCGCCTTCCCCCATTCCAGTGGCCTTCTTTTCCAACGCGCAAGCGCGCGGTGGGGCGGAAGAGCACATGCTGACTTTGCTGCGCGGATTGGACCGGAAGTGTTTTCGTCTGTTCCTGGTATGTCCCGACGAAGTCGCCGAGCTGGTGGCCGGAGACGTTCCGCCGGATGTGACCGTATTGCGCTTGTTGCTGCGCAGTCCGCGGCAGCTTGGGGCGATGATGCAGCTCGGAAGTTTCCTGCGCCGGGAGCGGATTGCCGTCCTGCATTCCCACCTGTTCTATGCGAGCTTATTCGCCTCACCGGTGGCCCGTGCCTGTGGTGTGCCGGTGATTGTCGAAACGCCGCACATCAACGAATTCTGGCGGCAGGGATGGAAGGCAAGATACTTTGTGGATCGCCTGGCCGGTCGATGCGTGGATCGCTACATCGCCGTATCGCATGCCAATGCGCGCTATCTGATTGACGTAAAAGGCCTGCCCGCCCACAAGGTAGAAGTAATTCAGAACGGTTGCGATCTGCGTCGCTATGCGGTGAACCCGTCCACCGGCTTGGCGCGGCAAGCTTGCGGATTCTCTCCGCAGGATCAGGTTTTGCTGGTGGTGGGCCGGTTGGAGCCGCAAAAGGGACATGCGGTGATGCTGCAAGCGCTGGCCGCACTGCGCCAGGAATTTCCTCGCGTGCGCCTGGCGTGTGTGGGCGAGGGCGCCTTGCGTGCGTCCCTGGAAGATCAGACTCGATCTTTGGGCTGCCAGGACATCGTCCGCTTTGCTGGATTTCAACGCAATGTTGCCGAGTGGCTGAGCGCGGCCGACGTGGTGGTACTGCCGTCGTTATTTGAAGGGTTGCCCCTGGTGGCGATTGAAACGCTAGCGGCGGGCCGGCCCATGGTGGCTACCGCCGTCGATGGCACGCCCGAGGTGGTGATCGACGGGCAAACCGGGCGGACAGTGCCGCCCAGCGATCCCCAGGCGCTGGCGGAAGCCATTGCCGACATGTTGCGCGATCCCGCGCGGGCCGCGGCCCTGGCCTCCGCCGGACACGCCTGGGTAGGAGAGCGCTTCAGCGAGCAACGCCAGATTCAGAAAACGGAAGAGCTGTATTTGCGTGCTTGGGAAAAGCGGAAAAAAAACGTTTCCCGTCCCCCGTCCCCCGTTTCCCGCCCGACATCGGCGCCCTCATTTCCTGCCGGAGACGGGACAAGAAGCGTTTCCCGTCCCTTGTCCCCCGCTTCCCGCCCGACGCCGGCACCCTCGATTCCCGCGGGCGACGGGGGACGGGAGACGGGGAACGTTCAAGCTGTTCTGCGCCAAAAGGTATGTGCAATTGTCTCCCGTGTGTGCCGCCAGGAATGGAATGAACGTTTACGCGCTTTGCTCCTGACCGGTAGCGTGGCCCGCGAGGAGACGACCATGGTTGCCGGCGGTGGTGCCTGGCGGGTGTTGGGGGACGCGGATTTTATTGCCGTTCTTCAACCACATGCACCCTTGCCGTCAGCCGAGTTGGTGACTGCCCTGTTGGCGAGATGTGAGTCCGAATTGCAAGCCGCCGGAGTGGCGATTCATGTGGGAATGGCGGTCGTGCACGACGATTATTTTCCCCGGCTTCCCGCTCACATCTTTACCTACGAACTGCGTAGCCGGGGGTGCTTGGTCTATGGTGGCGATAATCCCCTGGAACACATTCCCTTATTCCCGGTGTCCGCGATCGATACCGAGGACGCATGGCGACTGCTCGCCAACCGCACTATCGAATTTCTCGAACTGGCGGAGAGTGCCACCGGCTGCCGAGAGATGGGAAGGGCACACAGTAGTAACTTGGCGGACACCCCCGAAGAGCTGCATTATCGTGCAGTGAAGCTGTTTCTGGACATGGCGACTTCGCTGCTGGTATTCCTGGGGGCCTACGAGCCAACCTATGCCGAGCGGGCGCGGACCCTACAGCGCTTGGCGGAATCTCCGGCAGACCCGCAGGGTTTGCCGGAGATTCCGTTTGATCTGGAAGCGTTTGCCGCGCGCGTGGGCGAATGTACGTGCTGGAAGATTTCTGGCGGCGTGGCCGATTTCTGTTCGGGCGCGGTGCTGTGTCGGGAAGCCCTCGATTATGCCTGCCGGTTGTGGCGCTGGGAGCTGGCGCAACTCGCTTCGGCGCCGGCCGAGACCTCGATCGAGAATTTGTTGGCCGGCGTAGCGGCGCGGCAAAGTGTGGGGCAGAAACTTCGGGGCTGGTTGTACGTTGCCCGGCGTATGGGCTGGCTTCGTAGCGTATCGAGCTGGCCGCGCTGGCTGGCTATGGGGTTCGGTTGTACTCCGCGCTATTCCATTTATGAGGCCGCCTGGCGGCTGGCAACATCCGAGAATGACGGCGCTGGCCTCCTGCCCGGCGGCGACGATTCAATAAAGCTAAGTAAGCTTCGGTCGTTGCTCCCTGTGGCCCGTGTCAACGGCCAAAGCGAGGGCACGGCCCGCCAGCAACTGGTTCGCGATGTGGTGTGGAACTACCGGACATTTCTGACGGAGACGCGCGCATGAGGACGGACCCGGTAATGGATTCTCCCGCCCCCGCGTGCCCGCTGCTTCCCGGGCCGTATGAATTGACGCCCCTGTCCGCGGAAGAGGCCACCCGCTGGGACGAGCTGGTTTTGGCCTATCCCGGCTACGAGATTTTTCATCGTCAGGCTTGGCTTGACTATCTGGCGGAAAGCCGGGGAATCGCCATTCGCAAGTGGACGGTGTGCAAGGATGGGCGCCGTATTGGCTTGTTCTGTGGCGGAGAGGTGCGGAAGGGACCCTTTCGTATTCTGGGCAGTCCCCTCAAAGGCTGGTACACCAACTCGATGGGCGCGCTGTTGGATGTTTCGGCCGATCCGGCGGAATTTTTGCGCGCGCTGGATGCCTGGGCGCAGCGCGAAGGCCTTGCCCTGGTCGAGTTCGAGCAGAACCGGTTTCCTCAGGAGGTGATGGTCGCCGCCGGCTTCCATCCTGTGGAAGATCTTACCTACCGGGTTGAGCTGGATGACGAAGAGTCCATGCTCAAGCGCCTGCACAAGAGTCGCCGGTATGGCGTGCGGAAGGCGCAGGCTTCCGGTCTGCAAGCGGAACTTTGCCAGAGCCCGGAAATCGTCGATGAATTCTATGACCGTTTTTGCGCCACCATGCGCCGCAAGGGCGCGGCCCCGGGCTTTCCCCGTTCTCATGCGCGGTTGTTGTTCGAACATCTGCGCCGCATCGATCGCATTCTGGGATTGCGGATTCGCGATGCTCAGGGCCGCCTGCTATCGGTAGGCTTGTTCCCGTTCGATAACCAGACCCTCTACTTTTGGGGCGGCGCCGATTCCGTAGAAGGGCGGGAGCTTTTTCCCAACGATTTTCTGCATTGGAGCGCCATGGGTCTGGCACGGCAACGTGGCTTGCGGTGTTATGACATGAGCGGCTACGGCCGCTTCAAGAGTAAATTTGGCGGGGAACTGGTAACCCTGCGGCGTTGGCATAAGGCGTATTGGCGCTCGGCGCGGTGGGCGCGCAATGCCTACGCCTATTGCCTGCGACAGCGGCTGCGCGTCCGCGCCTGGCTGTTGAAACTTTCGCGGCAGGCCCCGGCGGCCAAAGATGGAGACGACTCATGAACGGCAACTCTCGAAGCAAAGTGATCTTGCGCGGCGTGAACAACGCCAATTTGACCGCCGTGGTTCATGAAACCATGGAGTTCTGCGGCTGGCGCGATCACATCGCTCCCAACGCCAAGGTGGTGGTGAAACCCAACCTGTGCACGGCGGTGCCGGAAAAGCGGGAGATGTCCAATACCGACGTGCGCATCACGCAGGCGGTATGTGAGCTGCTGCTGACCCGCACCCAGGATGTGACCCTGGTGGAATCCAGCGGGTTGCGCTATTCGGCCTGGGATGCCTTCAATGCCAACGGACATACGGAGATGGCCAAGCGGCTCGGCGTGAAGGTGGTGAATTTGACCGAAAGCCGCTGGGCTCCGGTCGATGTGGGACCGGCCAAGCAGGTTCCGCTGCCGGTGATGATGATGGAATGCGATGCCTTCATTACCCTGCCGGTATTGAAGACCCATGCGATCACCTACTACACGGGCGCGTTGAAGAATCAGTGGGGTTGCGTGCCGCAGCATGACCGCATTTTGCTCCATCAGTATCTGGACCCCATGCTGGCCTTGCTGCACGCGATCTTCCGCCCCAAATTTGCGGTGATGGACGCCATTGTGGGCATGGAAGGACGTGGGCCGGTTGGCGGCAAGCCGCGCCGCCTGGACTTGATTCTGGCCAGTAGCGACTCGGTGGCGTTGGATGCCACCGCCATGCGCCTGGTCGGCCTCGATCCCGCGCTGTGCTGCCACATTCAACTGGCGGCGCAGCAGAAGCTGGGTCTGGTTGACGCCGCGCAGATTGCCGTGGATGGCGACTGGGAGCGGCACCAGACGCAATTCGAACCCGCGATTTGCGATAAGGCGATTGCGGCCATGGACTATATGAGCCGCTATCCCTGGTTCGTGAAATACATGCTGGAAAAGGATCTGGTCTTCTATCCCTTCCGCGCGGCGGTACAGGTACTGCGCAAAGTCGGAATCATCGAGGGAGCCTGAAGCCAATGGAATTTTTAAATTTCAAATTTGTAATTGATCGTTGGGCACACCTGGCTCCGGTACAGCCCGCTTTTCAATTTGAAATTTCAAATTTCAAATTTGAAATTAGCCCTTCGGCGCCGCTTTCTTGGGGGCAGCATTGAAGATTCTCCATCTCGCCATTGTTCCGCCGGCGCCGACCACCAACGGGCATCGCATCCGTTGTCGCAGCCTGGTGTGTGCTTTGGCGAAGGAAGGACATCGGGTGTCGCTCCTCAGCTATGCCGCTCCCGAGGAGATCGCATCGCCGTCTCCGGAATTGGCCGAGCTCTACGACGATGTCCAATTGCTTCCGGAGCCCCGGGGCAATCAGATTGCGGGAAGATTGAAGTCGCTGTTTTCGCGGCGTCCCTATGGCGCTGGACGTTTCACCACTCCGGCCATGTGCGCCGCGGTTCGCGACAAACTGGCCCAAGGCTTTGACGCCATTCTATGTGAAGACATATACATGGCCGGCAACGTGAACAACGGCTGTCGGCCTTCGGCTGTCGGCCTTCGGCCAGATAAACTCGGCAGCAACGGCCTCCCGTCTGGCCAAGAGCCGATGGCCGATGGCCGAGAACCGCTGTTGTCTGGCCGAGAGCTGACGGCCGAGAGCCGAAGGCTGCCTCTATTGTTGAACAAGCACGACATTACCTACCGCATTGTCGACCAGTTTGTTCGCGGCGAATGGAATTGGCTGAAGAAGCTCTACGGACGCATCGAGTATTACAAGATTCGCCGCCTGGAGTTGGCGGTTTGCGGCTCGGTTTCGGCGGTGCTGGCATGCTCCGAATGGGATAAGGAACTGTTGGCGCGGGATTGCCCCGCAGCCAATATCGCCGTATTGCCGAACGTGGTGGACGTGGAGGCTTATACCCCCGCCACCGAGGACGATGGGGAAACCGTGCTCTTTGCGGGCGCCATGGATTGGCTGCCCAACCAGGACGGTGCGGAGTTCTTCATTCGTGATATTTTACCCAAGCTGCGGCAACTGACCGCCGGTATGCATTTTGTAGTGGCCGGCAGAAATCCTCCACCGGAGATGTTGCGCCGCTATGGCGACATCCCGGATGTGCATTTTACGGGTACGGTGCGCGACATTCGTTCCGTCATCGCCACGGCCGCGGTATGTGCCGTTTCCCTGCGCATCGGCAGCGGTACGCGCATGAAAATTCTGGAAGCCGGCGCGATGGGGAAGGCTGTGGTTTCCACTACGCTGGGCGCGGAAGGTCTGGGCATGCGGCACGGGGAAGAGATCCTGCTGGCCGACGATCCCCGCGATTTCGCCGAAGCCGTCGCCTCACTGCTCAAGGATCCCGCGTTGCGGCGACGCCTCGGCCACGCGGCCCGGAAAAGAGTGGAGCGCGATTACAGTTTGGCGGTTCTGCAATCCCGAATTGCCGAAACGCTGGTGCCGCTTTGTCCCAATTACGCGGACGATGGCAAAGGCCGGTGGAAAACGGGAATGGCGGAAATTCGATGATCTTGTTCTACACCCTGATCCTCTCGTTTCCGCTGATGCAGCATCCGCTGTTTGGACGAGAAGTCGCCGGCTTTACGGTGGAGAAGTACCTGGGGGTTTGCTGCATTGCGTATGCCCTTTTCTATGTCGCCCGCGAGAAGCGTCACGTCGCGATGTTCCATAGCGGCCCGGTCCAAGCCTTCCTGGTGTTTTATGTGTGGGCGGTAGTCTCCTACTACGGAATCAGCGGTCCCGATGCTTCGTCCGATCTGATCCGGGTCTACACCGGACATTTGGCGTTCATGTTCGTAACTTTTTGTCTGGTGGATTCCATCGAGCGTGTGCGCTGGAGCCTGATCTCCTGTGTGGCGGCCATGGGACTGGCTTCGCTGTACTGCTTACGAGAATGGCAGAAGGGGGCGGTCGAGTACGGTTTGGGCTACCGGCCCGGCTATGTGACCGGCGACCCCAACTACTTCACGGCTTCGGCTATTTTGTGCCTGCAGGCGGCCATCTTTTTTATCCTCTACCGGCGAAGGAAATGGGAGTTGTGGTTTGCTCTGGCCAGCTTGGCCATCACGATTCCCGCCATCATCGTTACGGCTTCCCGTGGCGGCTTCATCGGCCTCATGGCCATGTTGGCCTTCTTCGTGTTTCGTTCACGCCGGCCCTGGCGAAACGCGCTTGTAGTGGCGCTTCCTTTGGTCTTAAGTCTGGTGGTCTTGGCGGCGCTGCCACAATCGCCACTGGATCGGTTACTACACCCGGATGCGAGTGATGCTACTTCCGCCGATATCCGTCTCCAACTTTGGACTGCCGGCCGGGAGCTGGTGCGCCAGCATCCGGTTTTTGGCATCGGATTGGGGAATTTCAAACCCACTGTCAGCCGGTCCTTTCCGTTCAATGCCGACATGGACCACATCGCCCATAACACCTACATGGAAAATGCGGCGGAGATGGGCGTACCAGGGTTGCTGATGTTCCTGGTTATTCTCGGATCGACTTTCGTGACTTTGGAACGGACCCGGCGGCGTGCTCGCAAGATGGGTGTGGAGTATATCGCTCAAACAGCAAATACCCTTCAGGCAGGGCTCTTCGGTTTTGCGTTTTCCATATTCTTTCTGTCGGCGGAATTTCTCAAGCTGCTTTGGTTCTCCATTTTCCTGAGTGCTGTGTTACCGCAGGTGCTGGCGGCCAGCCTCCCACTCCAACCAGCCAAAAGCGGGCGGGCTGGCGTTGCGCCGCCGTCCCCGGCGGCGGATTCCGGTTGGAAACAGGGAGCGCCGAAGCACTTTGAAAACCAGGCAGCGCCCGTCGGCCAGGACGCTACCGCCCCGCGCTCTTCCTCTAGTGCGGACCACAGTGCGCCGCCGGAAGCCGATGCTCTCTACGATCCGGCTAACCTCACGTCGCCGCTGCATTCCATTCTCACTGCCCCGCCCAGGCGCAAATCATGAGGGCAACCCAGCACAAACCGACTCTGGGGCACACGCTAGTGTCCAATACCGTCTCCAATGTGGGCGGCCAGGGACTGCTGCTGTTGCTGACCTTCTTTTCGACTCCGTACATCACCAGACAATTTGGTCCCTCCCGCTACGGCGTACTGGTTTTATTGGTCACGTACGTGGAGGTTTTCAACCTGCTGAATCTGGGCATCAACACGGGGCTGTTGAAATTTGTCTCCGAGTTGCTGCCGCAGGGGAAACTGGACGAGGTGGGACGCTACTTCGGCTCCGGGCTTACGCTATTTGGCGGTGGCGGCATCTTGATCGGCGTTCTCGGCGCGGTCTTTGCCCGTCCCATCGTGTATCACATGATGAACCTGCCGGCGGCGGATCAAGCCGAGGTTGTGCTGGCCTTCCACATCGCCACCGCGGCGTTTGTTCTGCGTTTTTGGGCGCAGCCTTTCGCGGCCATGCCCCTTGCCGTGCAACGCTTCGATATTGCCGCGGCGATCAGCGTGGGCGGCGAAGCCGTGCGGATTGTGATGATGGTGTTGATGACCTTTTTGGGGCATTTTGTGATTGCCGCCCTGCTGGTCACCGTAGGCGTAAATGCCGCCTCCCTGGCAGCCAACGTGATTGCCACTCGCTGGCTCATCCCGGGGATGCCGATGTGGCCGCGTTGGTCGAGGACGCACGTCCACTCCGTTTTTCACTACTCCAAGTACGTGCTGGTCGGGCAAGTTACGGGGCGCGTGGTCAACTCGGCCGATGTCGGCATTCTGGGCAAGTTTCAACCGGTATCCGCCGTAGCCTTTTACGGTATTCCTTACACCATCGGCTACAAGATGTGGGTACTGTTGGCCAATGTCGCTTCGGTGGTGTTTCCCGCCGCCAGTGCGCTTTCCGGTACCGGCCAGTTGGAGCGATTGCGGGAACTCTATTGCCGTGCCACTAAGATCGTCACCGGCATGGGCCTGTTGATGGCCACAGTATTGGTGATGTTCGGGCGGGAGGTGCTGCTGTACTGGCTGGGACCGGTTTTTGCCGCTCAGGGTACGATTGCCTTCCGCTTATTGATCGCCGCCTTCTGGATCAATTCCTTGCAGCATGTGCCCTTCGCGGTACTGCAGTCCACCGGACGCGTTGACCGCACCGCGCGCTTCGCCGTAGTGTATGCCGTGGGCAATGTGGTGATGTTCTTCTTACTGATTCCGCGTTACGGCGTCAATGGCGCCGCCAGCGGTTTTCTGATTACGCAATTGCTGACCATTCCCTGGTTGATTCACACCTGCAATGCCTGCCTGGAGGTGAAAACAGCGGAGATGTTCGTGCGCTCCTGGGTGCGCGTGCTTTCCGTGGGCGCGGTGTCCGTGCTGATCGCGTTTTTGCTGAAGCCGTGGGTTTCGTCGTTGTTGAGTTTGATGGGCGCCATCGCCGTGGTCTTGATGGCGGGCGCCGCCATTGGATTTGTCGTGATTCTGGATGACCGGGAACGCGCGGCGTGCTGGTCTGTCCTGAATCGCTGGACGCCGGAAGCACTGGCCCGAAGCAGCGCTGGGGGGCAGTAGGATGAACCACTTTGCCGCGGATGAACGCAGATGCGAGAGACAGGAGTGTCAGGGCACGACTTCAGTCGTGCCGTTCGGCGCAATAAAAGTGCCGGCTTTAGCCGCTGTTTGTATGAACACAAAGAAAACTCGAAACTCAGCGGCTAAAGCCGCCCTTCATAATGAACCGTTTACGGCACGACTAAAGTCGTGCCCTGACACGTTTCGCTCGTGGAAAGATCAAACCGCACACCCCAAAACCAAGTGGCATTGGGCGTCCACGCCCGCGCACTCGGCGGAAAGGTGCGTCCGGGACGTCCGCACTGAAAGTCCCGGCAAGCCGGGACGCTACACCGGCCTCGCTTGCGCACTGCTCTTGGCTTTTCTCCTCTTTCCTGTTTTCGTCCAGGCCGGGCAGAGCTCTCCGGTTGAACTTGACCGCTATGGCGGCTGTCGCGGCTTAAAAGTCCCCGGCGGCGCCACTGGGTATTTTCGCCTCGCCCGTGTAGGTCCACGCTGGATATTCGCCACTCCCGAAGGAAACGCCTTCTGGTTGCGTTCCGTGTACAGCATAAGCACCTTCGATGGCGGAGAGATGCTGGAGCGTTCTCTGCAGCGCAAGTACAACACGGGATCGATTCCCTGGGAACCCTACATGCAACAAGCCGTGCGGCGGCTGCGCGAGTGGGGATTCAATACGATTGGCGAACACAGCAGCCACTACGCTTGGCCGGTGCCCGCCTACACCAATAAGGGAAATCTGGAACAGATGCCGTTCATCCGGCTGATTCGTCCATCGCGATATACCGTGGCCGGCGGACAGGTGAAGAACATCATTGCCGGGCTGGATAGCAGAACTTATACGGGATGGCGCGGTGGTCCGTTTCCCGATGTTTTTGCGCCGGCGTTTGCGACGCTCAGTCAGGCTTTGGCGCGAGATACCATCGAAAGGATGCTGGCCGCGCCGCTTACCAATTCGCCCTGGCTCGTGGGCACTACCCTGGATGACGCGGACGAGCTGTATGGTTTCGGAGCTGAACCGGACGCGTCGCCGGACCACTATCACTCTCATCTGGGATGGATGGCTGCCGCCACTGCCCCCAATCAATTCACCAACCCCGAAGATCACAAGGCCTATCCGGATACCCGCGTTTACACCAAGTACGCCTTTCGCGATTTTCTGCGGGAGAAGTACCACACTTTGCCGGAGCTGAATGCGGCGTGGAGAGCGCGTTACACCACGTGGGATTCCGATGGTGGCTGGCCCTACGGCAAAGGCGTACTGGATGAAAGTGGCAGAAATCCCTGGCTGGGACGAGATTTCGACCGTCTTTCCGACACCGTCCCGCAAGTCCGCAAGGATCTCGATGAGTTCCTGGAACGTATCGCGGATCGCTACTTTGCGACGGTTGCGGATGCCGTGCGAGCTTATACTCCGCATCACCTCGTATTCGGTCCAGCTTCCATTGCCGCGGGTGCGAGGCCGGAGGTATTGCGGGCGGCGGCGCGTCATTTGGATGCCATCCAGGTATCGGCGCCTCCCAACCGCCCTGACTTGCTGCAACGGGCATACGCCATTACCGGTAAGCCCCTCTTCGTGTGGATTACGTTCATGTCGCAAGCCGACTCTCCCTTGGCGGATACGCCGGGATGGAAGGGCGGCTACGATCTCCCTACCCAGGAAGTCCGCGGCCAGGCCTATGCCGGGTACCTTCGCGGTCTGCTGAGTTTTCGTTCGCCCACGGATGGCGCCTATCCCATGCTCGGCCTCGACTTTTGGGCGTGGACGGACAAGGTGGTGTGGGGGGAAAGAAACAACTTCGGGCTCACCAGCTACCATGACAACGCCTACGACGGCAAAGAAGATGTGCGAAATTTCTCGCGGGATGCCGCCGGAAATGCCGTTGGAGGAGAGATTAGGGACCATGGCAACTTCCTGGGGACGGTCACGGAGGCCAATCAAAGCGTATGCAGCGTGCTGCGCCAGGAATGGAAAGCGGCGCCAGTGTCTCCGGCGGCGAGGAAGGCAAGCAAGAAATGACTGGTGAGCCGGCAAGTGCGGCGATGAAAAAAGACCATGGGGCGGCAACGCCCCTTTCCTGGCAAGTTGCGGCGGTGTTTCTTATCGCGAGCGCCGCCTTTGTGCTCTTGCGCAGTTCGGATTATTTTGCCGTGGATGGCGCTTTACGAGCGCTGGAGATCTTCCAGAAACACAAGCCGTTTCTCCATCCCAATAACCATCTGCTGTATCCCATCAACGTTTATGTCTGGAGTGGGCTACTGAGCGCCCTGAGAATCCGCGCCCAAGGCCCACTGGGATTTCTGGCGATCGCTCAGGCTATGAACGCGGTTGCCGCGGCGGCCTGTGTCGCTATTTTGTATGGCATTGCCTATCGGTTGACCAAGCGTGCCTCAGTGGCAGCGCTGGTGGCCGGGGGTTGGGGCGTGTCGCGAGCCGTGCTGGCCCACGCCACGAATTCCGCCGAGCCCATGGTCGGTGTGCTCTGGAGCGCCGCCGCCCTGGCGTTGCTTCTTTACGGAATTTCTCGTAATCGCCGATGGCCCGTGGCCGGCGCGGGATTGCTGCTGGGGTTGGCCCTGGCTACCTACCAGACCATGGTTCTGCTGTGTGTCCCCATGCTTTTCCTCTTGTGCCGTTATCCCGCGGCCCGGGGGGCACAGGGACCAGAATCCAACGACAGTTCGCAAACTTTTTGGCCGCTTCTTAAGTCGCGCTTACCGGACGTTGGTTTCTTTCTGGCAAGTTTCGCCGCCAGCATTCCGATGATTTATGGCACTGCTTACTATCTATCGGGGACAAAGAAACTGCCGGAGATGGTTGCCCGATTTGTGCAAGTGGATGCTGCGCAGGTGTATGGTGGCGCCAGTGTTATGAAGCTGCTGACGGTGCTTCCCGGATTGACCTACGCGCTGTTCCCCTGCCTGCCGCAGCATTGTGGATTCCAGTGCCTTGCCGCCCCGGAGCACCGAATCTGGATTCCCATCGCGGCAATAGCGATCTTGACGGTCGCGATGGCGTTTATTGCCATCATTGTCCTGACCCGAAAAATATGGCCTCAAATCACCGCGCACGAGCGGCTCGCCGCCACTACCTGCGGCGTCGGTTTGATTGCGACCATCATCCCCTCCGTCATCTGGATGCCCGCGTATGACAAGTTCTGGTTGCAGCCATTGGCTTGTCTGTTTCTGGGGGCGGGAGTCGTGCTATTTGGAGCTTGGAGCTTGCCCGATAGACAGCGGGTTGGCGTTCGACTTCTGCCGTGGCTCGCTTGTGTTTTCGTCGCTGTGCTCTGGGCAACCAATCTCGCGGTGGCATGGACCGCCGCCAGGCAAGTCCCACCCTCTTTTGCGGAAGCCCAGGAAGTGGCTCGCCTCACCGGAACGGGCGATCTGGTGGTGGGGGATTGGAACGATGTTTTTCTGGTTTACAGCAACATGTGGGCGTCCCGCGCCACCGGGTTTAACCTGCCGACACAAGCGCTCCAGGGTGCCGCCATTTCCGCCTCGCGTTTGCGGGACGCGGTGCAACATACGCAACAGGCCGGCGGCAAGGTCTTCTTTCTGGGAGTTCTTGATTTGTCTGAGAAGGAATGGAAGCCTTTCCTGGGGGATAGGCTGAAGCTACCTTATTCCGCTCTTGGACAATACCGGGGTTGCGCCCAGATCGTTGCATCGTTTGCCGACAACGACCGCCAAATCACTCTGCAACAATATCTACCATGCGATCGTTAAGAAGTTTGCGAGAGACCGCCGGAATAAGCGCGACCGCCCAGGGCGAGGTGAGCGCAAAACGGGTTCTGCACGTGGAAGTCGGAGGAGAGTATGGAGGTTCGCTTCGGGCGCTTCAACTTTATCTCGCCGGGGCTGACGATTCGCTCAAACATGATGTACTTTTCTATTATCCGACGCCGGGAAGCGAACTCGTTCATAGCCTCGCCGATCGCACGGAGATACTGTTCCCTCATGCGCCAGCAGGCATGCGGCGGTCTAACAAGCTCGACCGATCTTCCCCGGCTTCTTGGCTCCGGGCCGCTTGGCGCGCCGTTTGGCCGCTCATTCATATTGTGAAGCAGTTTCCGCTCGCCTTGCGGTTGCGAAAAAAGATTCAGGATGGCCGGTACGACCTGGTGCATGTGAACAACACCTTTTGGTTTCAGCCTGCGACCCTGATGGCTGCTTGGCTGGCGAGAACGCCTGTTCTAGCGCATGTGCGGAATGCCGTGGAGAATACCCTAACCAATCGTTGGCTGGCCGGCTTGACGGACGGCATCGCTTGCGTGAATCCCAGTCAAGCGAAGGAGATTGGCAACTTTGTGCATATTCCCGCGCACGTTTGCCGTGATCCCATTGGCAAACCCGAGGTCGATAAGCACGCGTTATCCGCATTGCGCCACGATCTTGCCGGCGGTACGGGAATGCTGGTGGGGTCTGTCGGCCGGCTCCATGCGCAGAAAGGGTATGACTCTTTTATTCGCGCTGCCGCGCTGGTTAAGAAGCGATGGAATGACGTTAGTTTTGCCATTGCGGGAGACGGAGAGGAGCGGGAAAGATTAGAGCGCCTGATCGACGAGCTAGGGCTGGACGGCAGCTTCCACTTACTCGGTTTCAGACCTGACGTAGGGACGGTGCTCGCCAGCTTCGACATTTTTGTTTGTTCGTCTCTGTGGGAGGGGCTGCCGCTTTCAGTCCTGGAAGCGATGCGATTGGGCATACCGATTATCTCCACTCCGGTTGGAGTGGAACCTGAGTTCTTAAATCCGCGGAGCGGAGTCGCGATTGTACCCAGTGAGGACGACGACAAACTTGCCGACTCCATTGTTGCCCTGCTAGAAGATTCTGACCGGCGAGTTCGAATGGGAGCAACGGTTAAGCAAGCCAGTAACGCGTTCGACGACGAGTCCAACATCCGTGAATTCGATCGCCTCATTCTTGAGACCGCCCTCACCTCGCGGCGTTAGTTCTGCTGTGAATCTGGCTCTTCCATAAACCCGCCTGTTTCCCAAAACGGGAACTTTGCAGGCTCAAGCCAGTGCTGCCGGCCCGCCAAATAGTTGACACAGCTTTGGAATGACATACAATTCCTTCGTCTCGCAATTTTTATCTTTTCTCAGCTTTTAGGCCCAGCAGTTAAAACAGAAGTATGGCTCTACCAGCGCACCACGGTCGAGCGAAGGTGTGCGTTGCGTTGTTGTTTGTGACCCCGCCGCCTTCCTGGCTTGGTGCCCCACCTCGTGGAGGGTGCGATGAAAAAGCATCTCGTAATAAGATCTATGGTTGTCCTGGTGGTTGCGCTGACCGGTGCAATCGCGTTCGGCCAGAATCCCAGCAGCAGATCCATTCCTTACATGACGAGTGTGTTCGCGGGAACTCCGGGGCAGAGTACGGCCGCCAACCCGTATAACGTCGGACAAGGATGTCCCAGCGGGGGCGGAAAAATAGCGATGGATATATACGGGGACGGCTGCCTGGCAACCGAGGCCGTTCTATCTACACCCTACGCGGTGGTATTCGATAGCGCCGGCAATGCTTATGTTGCCGACTACGATCCTGCCGGCTTTTCGTTTGTGCGAAAAATCGATGCGGTGACCGGCGTGATCAGCATGTTTGCCGGGGGTATGAGCGGTACGAGTTCGGCCTATAATGGCCCCTGTGCCGGCTATATCGATGGGCCGGACCCGGCCGTCACGAATCTTCCCGCCGGTTCCAACGGCAGCGCCGCGACCGTCATACAGAATATCTACAATGGCGACGGCTGCCCGGCGGAAGATCCGGTCACCGGCCAGTCCTACTCCTACTTCAAGGGAATCCGTGACTTGGCTATTGATGCCAATTATCTCTATATCGACGATTCCAGTAATAGCAGGATTCGTAAAGTTGGTCTTTCGAACAGTCCGGTAGACCAATATCATCTTTATGCTCATGAAGTTGAACCGGTCGCCGGTCTTTTCGGCGCCAATGGTTTCGGTGTGAGTACTGGTTGGGGCCAGGACGGTCCGGTCAACGGTGTAACCATCAAGAATCCCTATGCTGTGGCTGTGGACTCGGTAGGCAACGTCTTTTTTGGGGATCAGTCGGGCAACTCCATTCGAAGAGTAACGCCAACCACTTACAGTTTCGTGAACGGCGCCGTTGTGGGGACCGTCGGCGTCATGACGACGGTATTGAATTGCGCTGCCAGCGGCAGTGTCTGCCGATTGCCGGTCAACAACGGAACCCCTGCCTGTCCAGCGGTGGAAAACCCCGCCGGCGCTTCGCGCAATATTGGAACGTATAGCGTTACCGGCATGGCCTTTGATGCTAGCGGCAATCTGTATTACGCGGCGTCGCACTGCTATTCCTTTTATAAAATCGCCGCCAATAGCTCGGGGCTGATTGACGGCAGTACTCCGGTTACCATGCTGTTAGGGGCTGGCGCCAGCGGCACGAATACCCATGGTAACTGGATACCGGCCTTCTCCAGTACGCCCCTGCCGCTCAGCGGCGCGCGCTCGATCACCTCCGCGGGCGGCAATAACATGTATCTCTTCAACGGCAACACCGCGTGGTTTTATGATGCCGCCAATACTGTGAATGACGCCACCAGCGGTTGGATCCACGCCTTCTGGAACAGTACCTCACTAGTGGGGCAGGGTTGCCAGGCGGTCGGCACCACAACCTACTATGGTTGTCCCGCTCCCTATTCGTCGTTCTCGGGCGGCAGTACGGGCGGAAAAGGGATGATGGATGCCCACGGCAATCTCTATATCGCCGACGGCGGCGACAATCTGATTCTCAAAGCCGCGAACGGCTTGGATCTTGCCGGTTTCGGGCCCACCGTCCAGGTTAATGGCGGCCAGTCGCTGACCAATGCGGTGCTGATCCATGGAGGGGATATTACCCCAATCTCGAATCTTATCGCGGGCATTTCGAATGCCGCCGAAACCAACGCGGCCATTGCATCGGCGGATCCGTTCTTTACTCTGGGAGTGCCCGTGCCGCTGCCGTTTTCCCAGAATTTTTTGAACGATTCAGCCTGTCTTCAGTACAACAGCGCGGTCAATGAAACCGATGATGCCATCGATTGTGTGTTGGCCCTGACTTATACTCCCATAGCGGCCGGCCCCCAAACGGGAACCTTGGTGATCAACGGAGGAGCCGAAAACCTGCCGATTTATGCTTACGGCGCAGGCAGCTTTACTACCCCGGTCTGGGCGAACGTAAGCTGCATGGACAAAATCTATGACGGCACCACCAACGAACCGATTTCCGCTTGCTCCTGCGCGCTGACCGCCGGCACTTCACCGGGCGGCGCGGCCATCCCGCCAAACCTCGTATCCTGCGCGGGTACGGTGGCATCCTTCAGCCAAGCGAACGCGGGTTATGGTATCCCGGTCACGGTGATGGGTATAAGTCTTAGCGGCTCGAGCGCCGGCGAGTTTTCGCTATCGAATTCGGTGGCTACGACCACCGCTACCATCGACAAGGCCACGCCGTATGTGACCGTGAACTGTCCCATCATTTTCTACGGTGGGGTTTTACCCTCTTGTACGGTCATGGCAACGGGTGTGAATGGAATGCCGGTCGCGGGTTACCTGAGCTGTGGCGGATATCCCGGGCCCATCCCTGGACCGATATGGCCTTATCCCGGTCCTGTTCCTGTGGTTGTCGGAGGCTATTCCGAAGTTTGTACCTTTGTGAGCCTGGACCCGAATTACAACAATGTCTCGGTGGTTGTGCCCATAGGAATCAATCCCATTCCGCCGATGCCCATACCGCCGCCCTTCTGCCGGTTCCCCTACGATGGCCAGGCGCACCGTTGCATTTTCCCCATACCGTTAGGGATTAGCGGTAACGCGGTAAACGGCAGCTGGGGATGCAATACCCAATCGGCGGTCAATGCGGGTGTTTACTCGTTAATGTGCACCTTTACCAGCCTAGACCCCAACTACACCAGCGAAACGTCCAGCGGCACGCTGGAGATCGATCCTGCCACCCCGACGATGACGGTAAATTGTCCCTCGGTAGTTTATGACGGCAATGCTCACTCCTGTACGGCCACGGCAACGGGCGTGAGTGGCGCCGCGGTAAGTGGCTCGTCGCTGTTCACGCCGGGCAGCGAGACCACGGTGGGCAGCTATCCGGAAACGGCCAACTTTACCAGTGCTGATTCGAACTATACCAATGCCTCCGGTTCGGGCACCCTGGTCATCAATGAGTCTCTGACGGGAACTGTGGGGGCCATGTTCGGCGCTGCGCAAGTGGTCTTTCCCAATGCGATCATGATGGGGCAGTCCTCGCCGGCGCAGTACTTATCGCTCATGAGCACGGGAACGGCGCCACTGCTGGTAACTAGCGTGACCGTGGGAGGAGCGAATCCGGGCGATTTTGCCATCAGCAACCAAGCCGGCAGCTGCATTACCGGAACCAGCCTGGTGTATCACGCGAGTTGCAATCTGCGGGTGATCTTTACTCCCAAGGCCCTCGGTACGCGGTCGGCCATCCTGTATTTCAACTACAATCTGGCAGGGTCGCCGACGCCACTGCCGGTAAGTGGTACGGCGATCTCGGGAGCCCAACTTACCCTGAGTGTTGGCACGCTCACCTTCCCGGCGACGGCGGTGGGTGCGACCGCAGCCACTCAATACCTCACGCTGAAGAGCACGGGCTATCAGCCGGTGGTGATCTCGACGGTAACCCTGGCTTCGAGCGACTTCGATCTGAGCGACCAGGCGGGGACGTGTACGACGGCGGCCACCACCAGCCTGGTTCCGGGCGCGAGTTGCAACATTCGTGTTCGCTTCCATCCAGCGGCCACCGGTAGCCGAACCGCGCAGGTGGTCATTAACGACAACACTCCAGCTTCGCCTCACTCGGTGACGCTGAACGGAACTGGTCAATAACTCAAGGCTGGAGGGCCGCGGGCTTCCGCGGCACTCCTTCTGTTTCGCTAGCTACGGCGCGGCCTTTCGGTCGCGCCGTAGTCGTCTGTCCCGCAGCGCCCGAGGAACCCCGACTTCCCGGTCTGAACATCCACCACAGAGACACAGAGTCACGGAGGACACGGAGATTTGAAAGAGAATTTGCCCTTATTCCTCCGTGTACTCCGTGACTCCGTGTTTCCGTGGTGGGTGTTCATCGCCCTTTCTTGAAATGTGCGAAAATGTGTTTATGGCAAACACTCCGAGCGCGACCTTTAGCATCCGATTGAAGCCCGAGACGAAGAAGCGGCTGGTCAAGCTGGCCAAAGAATCGGGCCGAAGCGCCAATTTCCTGATCTCCGACGCGGTCGAGTCCTATGTCGCGGACCAGGAAAGGATGCTGGCTGAAATTCGCCAAGCGGACCGGCAGGTGAAGTCTGGCCATTACGTCAGACAGGAGGACATGAAGGCCTGGCTGCTCTCCTGGGGTACCGGCCAGGAGATCCCTCCGCCCAAATGCGTCTGCGGCAAGCATCATGATGACGGGGCAGTGTGCCGGTAGAGATCGTTTGGTCTCCCGTGGCACTGGGCAGGCTGCGCGAAATTCGCGCCTATGTGGCCATGGACAAGCCGGCTGCGGCCGAAAGACTGGCCACCCGCATTATCGCCATTGTGGAAGCGCTGAAAAGCCATCCGCACTTGGGCCGGGCTGGCGCGGTACCGGGAACTCGGGAACTGGTCGTGGGAGGCACGCCCTACATCGTTATCTACCGCGTGCAAGACGAGCGCGTCACCATCAGCACGATCTGGCACGGAGCGCAAGAACAACGCCTCTGAAGCCCTCGAAGCCGAGACTTTTATTGACAAGAATCAGGAACGGCGGGTAACCCACCCTTCGTGTATCTCCGCTTTATGATCAACCGAGGACAAGGGTGCCCGCTTCTTTGCGCCGGCTATTGGTGTAGGGGAGACAGTAGGTGATTAGGTCCGGCGGCAAAGGGGCGGACGACATGAAACGCGGATTCGCCTTTGGCGCCTTCAGGGTTTAGTCCGTTTTCTTTTTCGGCATCGATTGGGACAAGTCGTATCCGATTGTGACAGGGCCTTTCTCGCCATAGGCGTAGAACCGGTAACTAGACCAACGCCACTGTTCCGGCGATTCGACCAGTCCCCGGGCAACCGGATTCCGATGGATGTAGCGCAATTTTTGGATAAATTTGTAGTGGGTGAAGACGTTGAAATCGTGGAATCGGGGCTGCCAGAAATGCTTTTCTGAGCAGCGGGATGAGGGCCATAGTTCGGTCTGTCGATCGGTACCCGAAGGGCGTGAGCGCCGGTAAACGCGGTTCGTGACGCGTTGTTTGAGCACTTGCATGAAGGTGGAGAGGTCCTTACGCTTGGGTTCGCTCAAGAGCAGGTGGATATGCTCGGGCATAACCACGTAGCCGAAGATGGAGCCTTCGTATCGCCGGCGAACCTGCTCCAGGATGACAAGGAACAGGTCTTTGCGGGCATGCGGGGTGAATAGCGGCTGGCGGCGATAACAGCTGCAAGTGATAAAGTGTGAGTGCCCGTAGCCGTAATAGCGCTTGAGATGGGCTTGCATAGGGTGCGCGAGAATTGTATATCCGGCCCTTTCGGCCGGCAAGGAGCCGTCCGAAAGAACCGGGCACCCACGCTGATGGTTGATCAGGAAGGGGAGGCAAGGTGAAAATTGGCAGGACAGACGAAACGTTCCCCATTTTCTTGAAGCCGAGAAGTTAGCATTTGGAGTTAGCAGCCCTGAACGGTCCGGCTCCTAACTCCTAACTCCTGTCTCCTGGTAGCATTACCTCGGTTATCCCCCCAACCGGCCAAACTCCACAATTGGGCCACCCAGAAGTGATAAGCTGCTCCCACCGCTGTGTCCGAAGAACGTACTATCGTCGAAGCGGCTTTGCCGGCTCGCCGCACCCTTCTGGCTTCGGGCTGGCCGTGCCTGGTGTTGGCCGCCAGTGTGGCCGTGCTTTACCTCCCGGTTCTCCGCTTGCTCGTGGCGCAGTGGTGGGACGATCCCAATTATTCGCATGGTTTTCTGATTCCGCTTTTCGCCGCTTATGTCATTTGGGAGCGGCGGGAGCGGCTGCGGCAGGTGGTCGAGGGTGGAAGCGCCGGGCTTAAGCCCGGCGATAGCCGCGCTCCACACGAGGGGCCTTTAGGCCCGGCTACACAAACCGGGGCTAAAGCCCGCCCCATTCAATCGTTTTCTTTCACCGGGCTTAAGCCCGGTGCTTCCACCCAAGGGCGCACACGCAATGGGGAGGTTACGGGATTCTTCGTTCTGCTGGCCTCTCTAGCCTTGCTGTTTTTGGGACTGCTGGGCGCGGAATTGTTTCTTGCACGCATCTCCCTGGTGGGCGTGCTCCTCGGACTGGTGTTGCTGTTGTGGGGCTGGCCGATGGCCAGGGCGCTGGCCTTTCCGTTGGCGGTGTTGCTGCTGATGATCCCCTGGCCCACCATTGTCTACAACCAGTTGGTGTTCCCCTTGCAACTGCTGGCTTCGCGCTTGGCCGCCGGCACCCTGCAAAGTTTCCATATTCTGCCGGTGCTGCGCGAAGGCAATGTCCTGATCCTGCCCAATGCGACCTTGGAAGTGGCGGAGGCCTGTAGCGGCATTCGTTCCTTGATGTCGTTGCTGGCCTTCAGCATCATGTATGGCTATATTGCCGAGAACCGGACCGGCCTGCGCTGGCTGCTCTGCGTGGCGGTTGTACCGGTGGCGGTTTTCAGTAATGCCGTGCGGGTCATGTTTGCCGCCGTAGGCTCGCGCTACTGGGGAGAAGAGGTGGTGGAAGGCTGGCCCCACCTGCTCTCAGGCATTGTCCTGTTCGTGGTCGCGATGGCGGCGATGATCGGATTTCATTGCCTGATTCGCGCGCTGGCCAGGATTCGTAAAGATACGGAGGACGCCGCTGAGGTAGCGCCGGCCTCCGGCCGGCTGTCGGTGCGGGCGTCTCGCACGCACCAAATGGCCAGAACCGCAGGCGGGGACGGGGACGCCCCCGGGACAGCCGGCCGGAGGCCGGCGCTACAACCCCGCTTGTGGTTCGCGGTTTCCATCCTGGCCTTGGCGGCGGTCGGTACCCATACGATGCGGCATGGAGAAGTCATGCCGTTGCGCCAGTCCTTGCAAAACATTCCCCTGCGTATCGAAGGCTGGCAAGGCGCCGATGATCCCCTGGATGAGAAGACGGTAGCGATGACCGGCGTGGACGAATATCTCAATCGCGCCTACATCCGAGGGGACGATTTTCTGGGGCTGTATATCGGCTATTACCGGACACAGGCTACCGGCGACACGATCCATTCGCCCAAGAACTGTCTTCCCGGCAGTGGTTGGCAGCCCGTCAGCTCGTCGTTGGTCGAACTGCAGGCGCCCGACGGTCGCCAGGTTCCCGTGAACTCTTATGTGATTCAAAAGGGCGCCGAGCGGCAGGTCGTGCTGTATTGGTATCAATCGCACGGGCGTGTGATGGCCAGTGAGTATCAGGCCAAGTTCTATATGATCGCCGATGCGCTGCGCTGGAACCGCACCGATGGCGCGCTGGTGCGAATTGCCGCGCCGGTCGGGAACGACGAAGAGCAAACCCGGGAGCAAGCCGTGCGCTTTGCCCAACAGGTCCTGCCCCGGTTGAACGGCCTGCTGCCGTAAGGGCCTTCTTTGGTCTTTGGTCATTGGTCTTGGCCGTTGGCCCGGGGAAGGCGTCGGCCGGGGGACAGGAGACGGGGGACGGGAGACGTTCAGGGTGCGAGTGCAACAACTTGCATACCTGAAAGGGGGAAGGAATGGACTTTCTCTACGCCGGGTTTCCGTCTGTTCATGGAAACTATTGATATTAAAGCACTTGAATTTATTAGAATTTGTTAATAATCTGGTACTTGGAATGCACTTCCCAAACGTTGCACTCAAGATAGAGTTTGGACAGTTAGTCCGTGGTTCCCGACCTGGCTAGTACGAGTACGTCCGGGTGCGGAACTACGGGTTCGGCGTGGAAGCGATTTTGCGCTTGAATTCACGGCCCGGGCCTAAAGTGCCGATAGGATTAACGGACCTTCATGAATGGCAGGTCCTGCGCTGACTACTTTGGACGAAGGAAGAGAAACGAGATGAAACGCCTGCTTTGGTTTTTTGCGATCCTGCTGCTTGCCGGAGTAGGTGTGCTTACCAGACGGGCTTACCTGCTCTGGTACCACCCAGAGACGTTGCAACTCACCGTTTCGACTCCCCTCATCCGTGCGACGCGTGCCATCTTCCCCTATTCGGTCATTCCCGGCGGTGTGCTGGATGGACGCGAATTGGCCGATTCCATGGCCAAAGATCCGGTAGCCCGCGAGCACTACGAAGGCATTCACCCCGATCAGCTTTGGCAGAAGGAGGTCGAGGCCCCCATGTTGGCCTACGTCTCTTATCGCAAAGATAATCAGGTGTACTGGACCGATCACAAAGTGAAGATTGCGGCCGGTGAATCCGTGCTGACCGATGGCGTGAATCTGGTTCGCGGACGTTGCGGGAATCGTATCGCTTTCCGACGCCCTACCCCGCTGGGCAAAGTGACAATTGCTCCGGATGTGCCGCCCCCCGACATTGTTTTCGAAACCCCTCTGCCCAAGCTGCAGCCGCCAACCATGATCGAACCGCTGCCGCCGGAAGTGAGCATTGCCCAGCGGGTGATCGATCATCGCTATTGGCAGCCGCCCTTGTGGTGCTGCGGGGCACACAGTGTTACGCCCCACCACCTTCCTTCTCCCGTTCCGGAACCGGGCACCCTGGCTTTAGTGGGCACCGGTTTGTTCGCGGCCGCCGCCTTCTTCCGGCGAAAAAAATAGGCAAGCGCGCCTTCGGCCCTCGGTCGTCGGCCTTCGGCCAGCATCGCCATCCACTTGGAATATCGTTCGCCGATGTAGCGCTGGCGACTCCACCCGGCTGTCGGTGCAGTCGTCCCAGGACTTCTGTTGACAGCCTCTGCCCTACCGGCCGAATCGGGGGCTGGGTTGGGTTTGAAACTCGCAACTCGAAACTCGCAACTCGAAACTAGTTCTTGTTGGTACTATAGCGACAACCATTTTGCGAGGGCCGCTATCATGGACAAGGTTCTAAACGAAATAGAAACTCGCGTGTTAGGTGCGCTGGTGGAAAAAGATATTACCACCCCGGATTATTACCCGCTTTCCCTGCATGCGCTGGTGAATGCCTGTAATCAGAAGTCGAATCGCGATCCGGTGATGAATTTAAGAGAAGAGGCGGTGCGCGAGGCGCTATTCTCTCTGCACGATCAAGGCTTGGCCGGACCCGCCGGCGGCGCCGACAGCCGGGTCAGCAAATACGAACATCGCCTCCAGGAGGCCTACAACTTTACGCGCGCTGAAACCGCCATTCTTTGCGTTCTGCTGTTGCGCGGACCGCAAACGCCGGGCGAGTTGCGCGGCCGCACCGAGCGCATGCACTCGTTTACCGATCTATCCGATGTGCAATCGGGCTTGCAGCGGCTGATGCAGCGTGAGCCGTCCCTGGTAAAAGTGCTTCCCCGAGTGCCGGGCACGAAAGAGTCCCGCTATACGCACCTGCTTTCCGGAGATGTCGAGGAATATGAGCCGCCCACGCCCGTCGTGGCCACTACTTCCGCCGATGCGGCGCGTTTCGCGCAGCTCGAAGAGCAGATCAAAGAGCAACTCAAGGGCATGGATCAGAAGATTACGGAACTGCAGCAACAATTCGCCGACTTCCGCAAACAATTCGAGTAGCTGGCCGGTGTTATCATTTTTTACCGCGGAGGACGCAGAGGGCGCGGAGGAGAAAACCAGATCATTAGCCGCAGATCAACGCTGATAAACGCAGATCAATAAACGAGTTTTGGCTTTACTCCGCGTTGCCCTGCGTTAATCAGCGGCTTATGGGTTTGTTGAGTTTTTGTTCCTCTGCGCCCTCCGCGTCCTCTGCGGTGAAAGGCCGTGAAATATGCTTCGTGTCACCCTTCAAGAGCTTTCCCGGGAATTCCGGCGGGTGCTGGATAAGTCCGGATTTGCGCCGGAAAAGAGCGCCTTATGTGCGCGTATCTTTACCGAGAACACGCGCGATGGCGTGCTCTCCCATGGCATCAACCGCTTTCCCGAGTTCATTGATTATGTGCGGCGGGGGCTGGTCAAAGCCGATGCCGAACCGGTGTTAGTGAGCGCGTTCGGCAGCTTCGAGCGATGGGATGGCCAACAAGGTCCGGGCATGCTCAATGCCTATCGCAGCATGGCGCGGGCGATTGAGCTGGCGCGATTGCACGCCATGGGATGCGTGGCCTTGCGAAATACCAATCACTGGATGCGCGCCGGAAGCTATGGCCTGCAAGCGGCTGATGCCGGCTGCATCGGCGTCTGCTGGACCAATACCAAGGTGCTGATGCCGCCCTGGGGGAGCAGCGAAGCCCGCCTGGGCAATAATCCGCTGGTGATCTGTGTTCCGGCCAAGGACGATCATGTTCTGCTCGACATGTCCATGAGCCAGTTTTCCATGGGCCGGCTGATTATTTCCGCCAAATCCGGAGAGCAGTTGGCTGTGCCCGGCGGCTTCGATGAGGAAGGGGTTCCCACGAAGGACGCGGCGGCCATCCTGCGTTCGCGGCGCCCCATGCCGATTGGATATTGGAAGGGCTCGGGATTGGCGCTGTTGCTGGATTGTGTGGTGTCAGTGCTGGCGGCCGGACAGGCTACCTTTCAAATCGGTCCGCAAGCGGACGAAACCTCCATCTCCCAGATTTTTCTGGCCATCCATCTGGAAAGAGCCGGCTGTGCCGAAACGGGGGCGCCGCTCATCGAACAAATTCTCGATAATCTTCATTCGGCCCAGCCGCTGAATCCGGATAACCCCGTCACCTATCCCGGCGAGCGCACCAGCCAACGCCGCCGCTCCAACACCGAGCACGGTGTGCTGGTAGACGCGGAAATTTGGCAACGGGTAAAAGAGTTGTGAGAGAGTCGCGAGTCACGAGTCACGAGGGGCCTTGAGAAGTTGCGAGTTGCTAGTTGCGAGTTGCGAGGGTTCTGATCGAAACCTCCGAAACTTTGAAACCTATTCCCGGTGAAACCTCCGAAACCTCCGAAACCTATTCCTTTGCCTTTGCCGGTTGTGCCTTCATTCGTTGGCCGGTGAGGATGGTGTAGTGGATGCCGGAGAGCAGGGTTAGAACAAAAACCAGCCAGAGCAGGCCGAAGCGCGTCCAATTGACCCAGGGGCTATTGACCACTTGGCTGACGAGGACGAAGAAAAGCGCGCCGACTTGAGCGGCGGTATTGGCTTTGCCAAAAAAGCTGGGGCGAAAATCGCTGTAGTTGACCACGGCGTACAGGAGTGCCGCAGTCACCACGATGTAGACATCGCGGCTGAACACCATCACGGTAAAGCGCCAGGGAATCCGATGCACCATCGAGAGCACCAGGAATAGACCGCTCAACAATAACTTATCGGCGATCGGATCCAAGTACTGGCCGAGGCTGGTTCGCTGGTGCAGGCGGCGTGCCAGTAAGCCATCCAATCCGTCGCTGATCCCGGCCAGAACGAACAAAACCAGGGCGGCGTGCCAGTGTCCATCGAGCACACAGATGACGATGAAGGGCACAAAGATAAGCCGCAAGAGGGTGATCTGGTTGGGAGCCAGTAGGAGGTCTCGAATCACTGGCGGTGTACGCTCCTGGATGGGTAGGTACCAAGCAGGGCCGCGGCCGGTTTTCCTGTGGCTGCGGAAAAACGCTCCGCGATCGAAGGAATGCCGCCGTTACTGAGGTCGGCTTCAATCCGCTCCACCCGGTGCATAGGAAAAAAGACCTCGCCGGAGCCATAGGCTTCTCCGGCGCGCAGCAGGGAAACGTAATCGTCAAAAGAGTTCAAGTCGATGCCGCGGATGGCCAGCCCCGCCCCGCTCAACTCCAGAATCGTGCCCCAGAATTTCTCGCGCGGATTGGCCAGGGACACCACCACGACCGTGCCCGGCGAAAAGCGACTCGCGGCACGGGCGCCGGAAGCCTGAGTGGCCGTATGCTTGGCTGCTGCCATAGACAGCGATTGTCGCTGTCCGCGCCCCGGATTGCAACTATGTATTTGAAACAGCTTAGCCCCGGCGGCTCTTGGTGAGGATGCCGCGCACTTTCTGGGCCAGTACATTGGGGGTGAACGGCTTGGATAGATACGATACCCCAGGGTCAAGTACACCCTGGTGAGCAATCACATCGGCCGTATAGCCGGAGGTAAACAGGACTTTCATTTGTGGGCGCAACGGCGCCAGACAGCGCGCCAGATCCCCACCGGTCATACCCGGCATCACCACATCGGTGATCATCAGATGAATCGTTTCGGAGTAGTCCCCGGATTTTTCCAGGGCTTCCGCTCCATTCGCGGCGCTCAGCAAGTGATACCCGAGTCCCTCGAGAATGGAAGTCGTCAGCAAGCGCAGGCCGTCATGATCTTCGACGAGCAGGATGGTTTCGTCTCCGCCCATCGAATCCAGCGGGATATCCGATTCGCACTCCACCTCCACCGGGGCGTCTACCCGCGGGAAATAAAGCTTGAACGTCGTGCCTCGTCCTGGTTCGCTATAAGCCCAGATCGAACCGCCGCTTTGCTGAACGATGCCATAAACGGTAGCCAATCCCAGGCCGGTGCCCATCCCCGCCACTTTGGTGGTAAAAAACGGCTCAAAGATGCGATCCAGCGTAGCCTTATCCATTCCTGTGCCATTATCGGAAACCGTGACCAGCACATAGGCTCCCGGCTTTACCTCCGGGTGGCGTTCGACGAACTCCTCATGTAACTCGAGGTTGCTGGTCTCAATCGTAATGGCTCCGCCCTTGGGCATGGCATCGCGCGCATTGACCGCCAGGTTCATCAACACCTGGTTGATCTGTCCGGCATCCGCCTGGATGGCACCCAACTCCGGGTCCAGTCGGGTATGCAATTCAATATCCTCCCCGATGATGCGATCCAGCATGTGGACCGTTTCGGTGACCACATCATTGGGGCAAAAGATCTTCGGCTGCAGAATCTGTTTGCGGCTGAAGGCCAACAGCTGTTGCGTCAGTTGTGCCGACTGTTCGCCGGCGCGCAGCACCTGTTGGATACTTTCCGTCATGGGGTCCTGGGGGTCCAGTTGCGCCAGCATCATCCGGCAGTGGCTGATGATTACCGTCAGGTGATTGTTGAAGTCGTGGGCCACCCCGCCGGCCAGGCGCCCAACGGACTCCATCTTCTGGGCCTGGAGCAACTGCTCTTCCAGTCGCGCATGGTCCACTTCCGCGGCCTTGCGCTCGGTGATATCGTTGAAGGAAACCAGGCTGGCATTTTGTCCCAGATATTTCACAGGTCGCGAATCGGTCTCGACGGCAAAAGTGGAGCCATCTTTCCGCCGTCCGGTTACCTCGATCAGTCCCGTCTCCTTCTGGTCGCTTCGCTGCCGCAGCCGCTCGCGCGATTCCTCATCCAGCAGAAGTTCTAAAGCGTCCTGGCCAATCAGTTCCTCCGATTGTTCATAGCCAAAAAGCCGGGCAAACGCCAGATTGAAATCCACGATCACGCCGTGTTCATGGATCATGATGCCTTCCGGCGCCAGGTTGGATAAGCTGCGGAAGCGCTCTTCGCTTTCCCGTAAGGCGTGTTCCGCGCGCTTGTGCTCGGTGATATCCCGTCCCTCGGGAATCAACAGTGTCACCCGCCCGGCGTCATCCATCATCGGACGCAGGGTGAAATCCACCGTATGCATGGAACCATCGGCAAAGCGCAGCGTGGCTTCGAAGTGCACCATCTCGCCGCCGGCGGCGGCGCGTATCGCGGCACGCACACGGTCCCGCGTTGCCGGAGAATGTTTACACCACGGGGTTTCCCAAAACGGCTGACCCAAAACGTCGGACAATCGCGCTCCGGCAAACTCCAACGCCGAGCGGTTGGCGTCCAGCACGGTGCCATCGGCGGTCAGCAGCCCAATGAAGCCGAAAGAAAGATCGAAGACGGCGCGCGATTTCCGTTCACTGGCCCGTAGGCGCTCGCTGATCTCGACCTGCTCGGTGACATCCCGCACCGAGGCAATCATCCGCCGTTCCCCGGCAATCGTGCAGGTCCGCAACGCCAGCTCACTCCAGAAAAGTTCTCCGTTTTTTCGTCTGGTCCGCCAGGGGAAATGGCATGGCCCTGTTTCCAGGGCATGGCGTATCTGCTGGATCATCTCGGCTTGCGAGTAAGGCGGCTGATCGAGGCTGAGGTCCCTCAATGAGAGTTGAAGAAATTCCTCATCCGTACATCCGAACATTGAACCGGCCCGTTCGTTGGCGAGCAGGATTTGCCCCCGTTCATCAAGGATGAACAGGCCGTCGCTGGTGGCCTTGAAGATGTCGCGGAAAAGCGGCTCTTCGTCCAGTGACGATCCTCCCGCGCGGGTATGCTCCTCACACGCCATAGTTCCGGTCATCCTAGCAAGCTGAGCGAGAGATTATCCACTTCGCGCCAATTCCGCAAGGGCATCGGTTGAAATTTCCATCCCGCACGGGCAATGAAATCTTCCGCCACAACTCACGGGTTGCTATTTACATCTTTACCTCTGAACGTCATCAAATGCGTTGGGTTTTCTTATGGGCTCCAGTTGCGATTTTCGTAAGCGCAAGGTCAATGTCTTTTCTTTTGTTGTGTGTGGCAGTGTTTTTCTCTGCCTATTACCGGCGGGATGCGCCGGTGCGGCCGGCTCAGTGGCCCAAAGCAGCTCCAATTCCCCCGCTGCGACCCCCACTAGTACCCCTGCTCCGTCGGGCGGAGGCGTCACCGGCGGCCGGTTCCTCTACGTTTCCGGCACCAGTCAGAACTTTAATACGGCAAATACGGTTGGCGCTATGGCGGGCTTCCTCGAGGTATTCAGCCTGAATGCGAGTTCGGGTGTGCTCACGCCCATTGCCGGATCGCCATTTGCCACCCAATACTCGACCACCACCGATATGGCGCTGGCGCCCGGCGGCGCTTTCGCTTACTTGCTGGCGCAGCAGTTTCCCGCCGGCACCTGCTGTGTTGGCCCAACCTTCCTGCTGGTGTTCTCCCTGGATGCCGCTTCCGGCGCGCCTACCCTGAAACAGGCGCTAGCCACCAATGCCTTGGAGGTAAGTACCATCGCGGTTCATCCGTCAGGCCAGTTCGTCTACGTCACGCCCTATAGCGGTGACGCGGGCACGGGCGGAATCGGTGTCTTTGCGGTTCAGGCCGACGGGACGCTGGCTGCCGGCGATTCCATCCCGACACAGAGCACGGGTAGCGCCATCCTCGATCCCACCGGCAATTTTCTCTACAGCAGTTCCGACGGCCAGCCCGTCGGCAACCTGGGCAACAATCCCTGCGGCCTGTTCAATAGCAACTTGTGGGGATTCAGCGTGAACCAAACGACCGGCGCGTTGACCGCTGTGAACGGCAGTCCCTTCGTATTTCAGCGTCAACTGTGCGTGGTGGGACACGCGCCGCAATACATCACCAAGCAAATCGATCCTGCCGGGCAGCATTTGTTTGTCGTGGACGTGGGCAATGCCACCGTGACCACGTTTGCGATCGATCCCTCCAGCGGAGCCTTGACCGCGCTTGCGGGAACCAGCACCGCCGGCGCGGTCAGCGGCTTCACCGCTTCGGCCATAGATCCTTTGGGACGTTTCCTTTATATCGGTTCGCTCATCGATTCGTTCACCGGCTTCTCGCTGAGCGGAAATCCGGCCTCGGGCGTCCTCCCGGTGCTGGCGGGCATGCCGGCCCAGATGAGTCCCCTGCCCAACTTCGATGAAGGCAGTACGACCGTGGCCATCGATCCTTCGGGCAGTTTCCTGTTCTCCAACGAGAACGGATATACCAGCGCTTTCAGCTGTTGCGGCCCGGACGACTTTGTGGAATTTAGCATTGATCCCACCACCGGCGCGCTGACCCAAGTGCCCTCGACGCCCATCAAGCTAGCCGGCACAGCCGCCCGAATCGCGGCCAGGTAGAGGGCGGTTCGCGTTTAGGAAAGGCAAGGAATTTCGCACAGAGGCGCGGGGACGCAGAAGGAAAACGTGGAACCGTTAAGCTGCTATCAAGCAGGGACGCTGCTGGTCATCGGAGCCTTTGCCGCGCTCAAGCTTCTGGTTTGCCGCGGCCAGCGCCACAGGAGATAGACCCAGAAGAGAATCGAGATGCCAAGGACGATGCCGGCTGCCCGGGTGTGCAAATAAAAGGCATAATCGACCCAAAGATGCAGGCTGACGGCCACGGCGAGTGATTGGCTGCGTTCGACGGCCATGCCGATGATAAAGCTAAGGAGAATTGCGGAAGGATAGGAAATGGCCAGCATAACGGCGATCCTAACCGGAGAATTGTGTCCCGCACGAGCCATAACGTGCCAAAATTCCCAGAGAATTCCGATCGATACAAAGCGCGGCGCAAACCGCAGAGGCCGTAGCGCGTCCTGGAGAAAGCCCCGCCATCCCAGTTCCTCTCCCAGAATGCGGCAAAATCCCAAACCAGCCCACAAGGTAAATAGTAAAGGCGTGACGGGGTGGGCCGCGGGGTCTTTGAAGATCGCACGGAAAAGTCGAGCCGCCGGAGGATGAGTCAATGCCAGGAGCAACAGGGGAAGCGCATAAAAACAAACGCTGCGCACTTTCGATGTTCCCCATAAGGTGATCGTGCGTTGGTGCGTTTTACGGAACACCATGAGGCAAACCAGCGCGGCGACTCCCGGACCCCACATCAATCCCATGGCCCGAAGCCAGAGGGGAGCGGCGGAACTGTCCCATCCGCCTGCTCGAATGGACGACCACCAGAAAAACGGCCAGGAGAACCCACAGGCAATGGCGTAATAGATGAGGACGGCAGTCCAGTTTGGTTGGTTGCGTTTCAACACGCGGCGACCTCCAGGCGCCCGGACCGCCAAAATCAATCGCAAAAATTACCTTCAAAGATCGGTCCAATCCTAACAAGTCCAGGAGGTATTCCGAACGGAAAATCCAGTTGGGTGTTTGAGCAGATTGATATTCGGGAACATGTGAACCATTCCCGCCCAATCCCGCCAGCCTACATTCCAGATTTCGGTATCTGACCCGGCCGATGAAAAGCTGAAAGACTGCTTGGAGAGCCCACCCGTTCTGATATCAATTGCAAGCAGGCGCTAACCCCAGTAAAATAGCTCAGTCGATCAAATCACCGGATCTCTCGGTCCGGCGACGGAGTGGGTGCGTAGTTTAGTTGGTTAGAGCGTCCCGGCGAGCCGGGAAGGTCAGCAGTTCGAGTGGTTGATTTTTGTGTTTCATGTAGGCGCGTAGCTCAGTTGGTTAGAGCGCTACCTTGACACGGTAGAGGTCAGGAGTTCGAGTCTCCTCGTGCCTACCATTTCTTTCAAGACTTTACCGATCACACCTCCAATTTCTCTTGCTCCAAATTGCTCCATTAAGAGCTTAAGTTGTTGAAAGCGCAAACTCGGCTCAAATCGAGGCACCGAAATTCCCGCGAGGAATGGGGACTTCCGCATCGCCGATCCCCGGGAGAATCATCGCGACGACATGTTGTTGGGCTTGGCGCTTGGCAACTGCGTTCGCCTGGGAATAGACCTCCAGCGTGCAGCGACTGCTGGCGTGGCGCTCGACGGTTCCGATCACGGCCGTGCGCCGCACACGTTTTCCGTCGGAAGTGTTTTCCCGCCAAAGGAATTCCCAACGCTCTGGTCCAGACTTGCGTGCGGTGCGGCGAAGACAACCGTGCTGATGACGATTACGCATCCACGTGCCCTCCTGTCAGACGAATTTCAGGAGAGCGTATCATCCGCCTCTTATGAGAGCGTGCTTCTCGGTCGCGACTACCCGCCTTGCGCCGCGCGATTGATCATCTCGGACCATTCGGGAACTCGACCAATCAGAGTGTTGGCCAGGCGATCGCCGGCGGCCCGGCGCTTTTCCGGTGGGGACTTGGCGAAGTCAGTTCTTTGCGCTGTTTGTTCGTGCGCATTAAAGGCCTGCCTTGTTCAGTCTCTGAAGAAACGAGGGTTTCTTGCAGTGGGTTTGCCTGAGGGCTGCCATGGTGGTCCGGAACTTTCCTGCTTTCGTCCGGGTCTCAAGGTCGCGGAGATCGATAAGGAGAGTGACTGCCATGTCATAGTTGTTAGGCTGTCTTGTGGCCACCAAGGTTTCGATCTTGGACCAAAGCTCGGGTTCGCGGCCGGCTAACAATTTGAGATATTTTTCCCGGGCCTCTTCCTCCTCGCGCTGCCGGCGCGCCTTTTCGGCGGCGCGTTCTTCGGCCTCCTGGCGCTGCCTTTCCATAGCGCAAGCTTCGGCAGCCTTTAGCAGCTCGCCTGCCGTCCGCGGTACTGCCGGTGATTCCACTACGGGAGGCAATTGTTCCTTCAGGAAGCGCCGGCGAATCTCGGCGACTGCCGTGTGATCGCCCTTCATGACGAGTTCGGTGAGGATACTGTCCTTCTCCGTTGCCGCGAGCTTTGCGATCCAACGATGGATGTCGTCCTGATTCAACTCCGGGACAACCAGCGGCGGACTCGCCTGGGCGGCGACATCCAGAAGATCGATATCGATCCGCAAGAATTCCGCCAGGCTGCTCTGGGCAGCGCTCAGTTCGCCCAGGCCGGGAGGAACAGGCGGTTCGGTCTCGTCGTCGTCGAATTCGCATTGCTGCACCGAGAGCAGCCAGCCAAGATAGAGGGCGCGCTGATCTCCGTTCGCCAACTCTGTGCGCAAGGGAATCAGGGACGAGAGGTGCCATTGATCATCCTCCCAGTCCGACCCGCCGTCCTCGTCATCGGCACAAAAACTGAGAATGATCTTGCCATTCCTCTCCCGCACGGAGGCGCACTCACTGTAGCAATAGTCCGAGGCCACTTCGGGATCAAGCAGGCGCGCGGGGAGCCGCAATTTGAGCTCGTGTGTACCCCAGTTGGCAAAATAGAGGAACGCGTCATAGTACGTGTCCATCCACTCTTCGGTATCCCCTTTGAAGCTGCCCCACTCGTAGTGATTCACGAAGGTTGCCGGCGTGATGTGAGCGCGGCTGGAGTACGAGCGCACTTCGCGCAGTTCTCCGTCGGAGAGTGGCCGGTCGATGGCCTGGAACTCATAATATTGGTATTCGCTCATGGGGGGCCTCCGATGTCACAATTATGACGCTATACGCACTTCCTATCCCGCAGCTGCCCGGAGCCTGTTTCAATCGATGGGTTGGCCGGTCACAAATTGCTACTGGCCAGCGCGCTCGTTCTATTATCCTAATTCTGAGCTGGAAGGAAAGAGGGATGGGACACTACTGCAGAATCTGCGGGCGCGAGCGGGCGAACGAGCAATTCTCGGGCAAAGGCCACAAGATTCATGTGTGCAAGCGTTGCAAGACCAAGCCGAAGAGTGAGCGCCGCGCCATCGAGGACCAGGACGACATTTTCGGGTTTATGCACCAGTCGCACATTTCCGAAAAGAACGTCGCTCGCCTGGAACAAATGGTGAAGTCCGAGAATTCGCAAGTCGCCAATCTTGCCGCAATTGTTCTGGAAGTGGCTCGGGTGCGGCCTTTCAAGAAGAGGAGGCTCAAATTCCTGGCGCAGGAGCAGCCGGAACTGCTGCGCAAGTTGGAGGAAACCGGCCTTATTCTTGCTCACACCTGGGACTGGGAACCCACGGAAGATCTCGACAACGTGAATTGGGAAGGCATGGGCGGCTTTGAAGAGAACGAAGTCTTTGCCCGAGAAGACACGCAAACAACGGATCTATCTGCCCAAGAGGATTGGGAGATACCGTTTTGACTAACTTGGATTTGACCTCCCCCGTTGATCTAATCGTCGTCTCCGTAAAGGGTAAGGCCGCGCGCGGCCACTTGCTTGCGCTTTTCACTTGACGATAGTAACTAATATGGTACCATTGGCCAATGGTTGACGTTCGCGAATATCTCGACATCGGTGGCCGTAGCCCCTATGCCGAGTGGTTCGACGGCTTGAACGCGCCTGCGGCGGCCAAGGTGACGGTTGCGGTCACACGCATTGGCCAAGGCAATTTCTCGAACGTCAAGGGTGCGGGAAGCGGCGTTTATGAGTGCACGGTCGATTTCGGTCCGGGTTACCGGATCTATTTCGGCAAGGATGGCGAGCGCTTGGTGATCCTTCTTGGCGGCGGCACAAAGAAGCGTCAGCAGCGAGACATACAGGTTGCAATCGCATTCTGGCAGGACTACAAACAGCGAAAGCAGTAGGAGGGGCCATGGCTCTAACCCGGGATTTCAAAGAAACGATTCAGGCGCGCGTGAAGCGTGATCCGGCATTCCGCCGGGAACTTCTCCGTGAAGGGATGGAGTGTTTTCTCTCGGGAGATGTGGATACCGGGAAGAGCGTGTTACGGGACTTTATCAACGCCACGGTCGGCTTCACCAAGCTGGCTGCGGCTACGCACCGCTCGCCGAAAAGCCTGATGCGCATGTTTGGCCCGGCCGGCAATCCTTATGCCCGTAACCTTTTCGAGATTGTTGCGTTTCTCCAGCGGCAGGAGAGGGTGCGCCTTAGAGTGCGATCCAGTTCAGCCGTCGCATAAAGCTCGCGGTGCGATGAGATCCGCCGAGCATCGATTTTTTTCCCTATTTCGGCACTGACGATGGCGACGAAACCGGAAGGACAATCGGATCGAGAGCCACAGCCTCCGGCGGCGCAACAAACAAGGCCGCATCACTCTCATTGACCGGTCCGATGCTCTCGACGTGAATCCGAAGTCCTGACGAGCCATTCCGCTTCATTTCAACTTCTGCCGGAATCTGTCTTCCCTGATATTCGATCGTTCGGCTTACCGTGGCGATGTCGGTTCCACGGACTCCGAAAGTGAATTGCACCAATGCCCGAGCTCCGTTGAAGCAATAGGTCGCCCACGGCCCACGGTACGGCACTTGTTCCGTGTTCGACAGTTCGTAACAACGTGCCGGTTTACCTGCAACCGTGCGGCTTTCGCTTTGAATCGCAGTATGACGCTCCTGTACCAAAGCCCGCCTCAACGCGCCGCTGAAATATATCGGGTAATACAGCGCTGAGATGATCAGGCGATACGGATCCGGTGCCAGGGCTGCCCGGCTTCCCGTCGCGCGGCCATGGTCGGAGTTCCAATACGCTACCTGTGTGAAGCCGGTCGATTCGTAGGTGATCCTGCTATGGGAGTCGTCCTTGAAGATTGCCTCATATCTTCCGCGATCGGTGACGCTGCCATCCGGTGAGACCACCTCAAATATTGCCTTCAGCTTGTAAGCTAGCAACGGAGCACCACTGATTTCGCCCAACCCGACATGCTGCGCCGCATCGAGCAGCAAAACTGCCGCCGGATCGTTGGCAGCCGCCGGTTCGAGCGACGGATGTTTTGCGTTTGAATCTTCCTGCGCGGATGATTGCCCCACAACTCCCGCAAAAGCAACTGCCGCTACAATCAATATCCAAAAATAAAACGAACGAATAATAGCGTTGAATCTCATCACGGATCTTCGTTCTGATTGCCAGTTGATGGATTATAGCTTTGGTGAGGATTCCGAGCCATGGCGAACATCATTCCGACGCGATGGCGAACACCGTTCCGAGGTCATGGCGAACGGCATTCCGACATGATGGCGAACACGATTCCGAGGTGATGGCGAGCAGCGT
>Ga0181520_10001034_pt1 | contig 58596 bp, 68 predicted proteins | sample PEATcosm2014_Bin_29_FD_132451 | JGI IMG/M metagenome (GOLD analysis project Ga0181520, IMG submission 132451) | Peatland microbial communities from MTU Mesocosm Facility, Houghton, MI, USA - PEATcosm2014_Bin02_30_metaG | ecosystem: Environmental > Terrestrial > Soil > Wetlands > Peat | place... | reverse complement strand
TGCTCTTGCGCACGAAGCCAACCTTACTGCTACTGCTTGCAACAATCTGTCACCCGCCGAGTGCCCCAGCGTATCGTTGACGATCTTGAAATCGTCGAGATCCAGGCACAACACTGCAAAACTCCCGCCCCGTGCCGTACGAACGAATTCCTCGTCTATTCGTTCTCGCAGCAATGCCCGATTCGGAAGATTGGTCAGAAGATCGTGGTGCGCCATAAAGGCGATCCGCGCCTCGTCTTCTTTTCGCTGCGTAACGTCTTTGCTTGTACCGCGATAACCCAGGAACTTTCCGTTTTTATCCAACATGGGATTCCCGCTGGCTTCCAGCCAAACCAACTTGCCATCTGGCCCGGGCATTGAAATCGTGAAGCCACGAAAAGGTCTCCTTGCTGCCAGATCTGCCATGTGGGCAGCCTTAATTGAGTCGTCGATGGCACTCAGCTCGAGGATTTCTGAAACCGTCTTGTCGCGGATTTGCTTTGATACTCCGTCCTCTTGGATTTCCATGCTCTGAGAATTCAGTCCGCTCACTAATCTCAATTGGGCATCTGTTTCCCAGAGAAGGTCCGATGCAGCTGCGACGAAATCCGCAAGGCGCTCGTAGCGTTCACGCAACTCTCCTGAAGACTGTTGACAGTCCTCCAACTGCGCCTTCAGGTGATCGATGATTTCAGTCGAGTCTCGGAATAGTGGGGGCATAGACCTCGCGGTGATCAGGCTTCGCTCGTTCGGACACTCAAAAGTAGCATAGTGTCAGCGTTGCGGCGGGTCAATGACCTGTTCGGATGACGTATCGAGAGTCGCCAAGGTGGGGCTGAAAGATGCTGACCACCAGGGAGGAATCTCCAGGGACCTCTACGACGTGTCGGTCCGGAATGCGCAGGCCACCTACGTCAGTCCAAAGATAAGGACAAGCAACTGATTCAACAAGATATAACGAGGCATAAACACATCTAGTGGTGTCCGCCGCAAATAGAGTCATTCTCAAACGGTTCCAGGTTGACATCGAAATCCCTGAAACCTTCCCCTTAGGAGCTGAAGCCCCGCTCGTTTCAGATCGCTGGCGTCACGACTAAAGTCGTGCCCTTTCAAAACATAAACGACCACCTGTGTGGCGGACACCACTAGCCAGCCTTCCCTCGGAGGCTAAAGCCTCGCTGATTTTTGCTGACTTTATGTACGGGCTAAAGCCCGTCCCCTTCAAACATGGGGGCTCGATTCGTTGAGGGGGAGAAGAATTGCGGCTGGGGAATGAGATTTTTTTGGAGGAGATCTTGCTGGAATTCCGGGAGGCAAATGCGAGAGTTGGGCTATCCACCGCCTCCGCCGAAGCGTCTAATAAGGTAGAGGTCTTGTCCGATGCGAAACGTGTTCCCCCTACCATCCATCGCGCTTCTCACCTTGGCCCTGGCCCTTGGCGGGCTGAAGGCCGCCGGCCAGAACAGCCTGCCTGCCGGGACATCCGAGCCTCCCGCTCAGCAACCTGCGCAGCCTCAGGCGCAGGAACCCGCCCAGCCTGAGGCGCAGGCCAAGGCCAAGGCTAAGAGCGACGCTAAGAGCCAGAAACACAGCGCCGGGGGCGAGGTGGGCAGCGGTGCGGGCGATGTCGGCAAAGGGACGGCCAAGGGCACCGGCGCGGCAGCCAAGGGAGTGGGAAAAGGCGCGGGCGATCTGGTCACCCTGCACCCCATCGACGCCGCCGGGAATGTGGGAAAAGGCGCGGCGGTTGCGGGCAAGGATGTGGGCGTGGGCGCGGCCAAGGGAACAGGCAAAATCGCCAAGGGCACGGGGCGGGGTATTGGCAAGCTCTTTCGCCATCACCATGAGCAGCCGGCGACTCCGGCTGCAACTACGCCGCAAAACTAGTGGTGTCCGCCGCAAATAGAGTCATTTTCAAACCGCTCCAGGTTGACATCGAAATCCCTGAAACCTTCCCTCAGGAGCTGAAGCCCCGCTCATTTCAGATCGTGTCCAGCCGGGCACTTCCTTCGTTTGCGGCACGACTAAAGTCGTGCCCTTTCAAAACATAAACGACCATCTGTGTGGCGGACACCACTAGCCTCTATTGGGAATCAGCAGGATAAAGCCACCTATTGCAGACCAGTGAAGACCGTAATCGCCACCATTTGTGGCGCCGATTATGCTGGTTCCCGGAAAAGCGGAGGGTTGGTCTCTCAATATTGCAGAGCCATAAACCGTCGGGCCAATGACGGGCATTCAAGTATAATCGGCCCGCCGTTTTGGTGGCGAGTTGCGACTAAAATTCATGCAGACTCTCCGGAAATGCCGGTCGAGCAAATCCCTTTCATAGAGACCAACAATCTTCGCTTTGTATTGAAGTAATTCCTTATGCGATGTTTACCGATAAACCAGGTTAATGGCCCCCCCCCGAGGAACGAGGCACAGCAAGTACATATGAATTCCTTCGAGAAATTGACGAAAATCCTTGGGCTTGGGCTTCTGGGTTAAGGCGACTCAGGACGGCGTGATCCATGTCAATGCCCAGCACATCGCACCGCTCGAAATCACGAACGTCGAAGTGCGCTCGCGCGATTTTTACTAGACCGGCCAAGAATTGATCACGCGGTTCGGCATTGGAAAGCAATCAACCGGCGCATGGTCAAGCCACCCGTAAATGAATGCCGCGCTTCACCCTAGCGCCAGGGACTTCCTCTAAGCGGCTCACGGCTTCTTTGATCGCATCATTGCTGGGTCTGTCGTCGCGGATGCAACTTGCCAAAACCTTGGATGTGTCGTTAGGAAGAAAGGCAAGGACCGCTTGCCATACACAGCCTGGAATGCGAAGTTCCAGTTCGCGGCAAGCGAGCGGAACCTGACTCGCATCTGTGATCTCGACGGAATCCTGGCTGTTCTTCTGCAGCCGCAACGCAAATTCCTTGCCTTCGATCTTCTTGAGCCCTCGTGCGGCAAGGAAATAGAGCACCATATTCTTCGTGCTCACGACCTTCGCATCAGCAGTGCGCGCACGTTTCTGGAAGTGTTCTGCCTGCTGGCGGCAGTATTTCATCCTGTTGTCCATCAGAGTCAGGAACCGTCCGATCCTGTCTACCTTTTCGCTCTCAGCCTCACAGAACTCCTGGAAACGTTCTAGTAGTTCGGGTGATGCGGAACCACATTCTTCTGCCTGCTCTTCGATCTCATCGAGAAGTGAATCCAATTCTCTGTCGATCTCAAACAGCGTATTGCCGTCGCTCATTGCGTCTTCTCCTGGAGTTTGTTCGACCGCCGCAGGGTGTAAGAACCACGCGGCGGAGCAGAATCATGCTGCCTTTTGCGGGTTGCACCATTGAGTACGCGCAGCCCGATAAGCGAGAGCATCGGCGCGTGTCTGGACGGGATGCCCGTTGTGGCCCCTGATCCATAGCCAGCGAATGTTCATTCGTTCGTTTATTCCAAGCAATTCTCTCCACAGTTCCTGGTGCTGCAGTGGGATGCCACGGCTGTTGCACCATCCGTGCTTCTGCCAACGCCTGACGTGGAAACGCATTCCATGGATCAGCAGTTCGGAGTCCGAACGAAGCTGAACAAAGGACCCGGCCGGGATCGAACGCAACGCAGCAACCGCCGCAAGAAGCTCCATCTCCGAGATGATCGTCCACGGACTGGAGCCTGACATCTCCCAACTCTTGCTTCCGCGTATCAACACTGCTGCCCATCCACCCGGCCCAGGGTTCCCGATTGCTGAGCCGTCTGTGAAAACGTGAAAGGCTTTGTCCATAAAGAACCTCCGTCGCAGCACACAAAGCAGCCCAGTGAATCCGCCGCATCGAGTGGCGAATTTTCGTTGGACCTTTGGTCACTGCGCGTGCCACCGACCAGTACAAGTTGCCGGAGCTATGCCGCGTGCATGGGGATGACGCTGCCGAATGGGGCATGGCGACTGCCCGTTGAGGCCCAGAGTACGGGATATTCGGGAGCGGACTCGGGAAGCGTCCCATAGAGGTCGGTCAGAAAGACCAGAGTCTGCGGCTGAATGCCATGCTCGGCCAGCCAATCGAAGCACGGACCGAAGTCTGTGCCACCGCCACCAACTGGATTGAGATGAACTTGTTCCCCGGCTTGATAGGTCTCCACTTTGTGTACCTCAGTGTCGAAGTACAAGACATGAACGCACTGTGGCCGCTGATCTTCGAGGATCGAGCAGACCTCAGCCTCAAAGAGACGCAACAGCCGGCCATTCACCGAGCCTGAGCAATCGACAGCGATGGCAATCTCTCCGACACCCTCGCGCACAACCCCTGGCAGATAGAGTCCGTTCCAGATGTGGCGGCGGTTGGGCCGCATCCAACTCGAATCCGCGGGGATGGTATCGGACCAGAGTCGACGCAGCAGTTCGCGCCAGTCCACCGTTGCCTCTGCGGCTCCTTCGAGAGTGCGGGCCAGGCCCGCAGGAGTCTTGCCGGCTTGCCTCGAGAGCGTGACGGCCTGGTTGACGGCAACACTCCACTCTCGTGCCTGCTCTTCCGTATTTGGTGTCTCTTCGTCAGGTTGTGGTGCATCAAGAACCTGGCCGATGCCACCCTCCGTTTCTGGTACAGTTGGCTCATCGGTGCTGCCTTGATTTTCTGGCGCCTCGCCCGCGCCAGTTCCGTCACTGCCGCTTGCACTGTTCTGGCCGCCAGACTGCGGCTGTGGTTCTGCTTCGCGCAAGTTGTAAATCTGTTCCGCGCTCATTCCGCGGAAGCGCTGATCGACAAGAACGCCGTCCGGCAGACTGAGGCCCGCATCGAGAAGCAGCGGGTTGATGGCGTAATCGCACGCCTCATTCCACCGCTTGGGATCGCGCCCGGAACGCCGTACATGATGCTGGAGTGCGGGGTGCATGACCTCGTGAGCCAACACCCCGGCCAGCGTTGCCGAGTTCAGCGTATCGACGAACTCAGGGTTGTAGTAGAGCGACACGCCATCAGTCGCCATGGTTGGAATTGAACGATGCTCGCGCCCCTTCAAGCGAAACAGGAGCGAGCCAAAGAACGGATGATCGAGCAATAAAGTAGTGCGCGCCTTCTGAATGCGAATGGATGCTGGTGTCTCGTGTCTCATGCCGCCGCAGGCACCTCCATGTACGCAGACATACGGGAGAGGATGTCATCGACCGTTGGGGCGCCCGGTGCCTCCTCCGGCACACTGGCTTCGCGATCACGCAGAACGCTGTCGATCTCGGCAACGATCTCTGCGGCATCGGTTGCCGTGGCCACGCGCAGCAGGTCGTGCTTCTTGAGATCCTGCGCCGAAAAGCCGCACAGCCGTTGCTTGATCTGTTCGGCGAAACGGTTCAGGTCAGCGTCGCCATTCACGTTCAAGCGCGGCAGCAACTCCACCAGGTCGAAGACATTCGTGACCATTGTCGCGTGGAACCGCGACTCCGGCTCGTTCAAGCGGTCCACCATGTGCGAAACCACGTCCCTCAGCCGCTTCCACAAATCCTCGGTGCCGCGCGTCAAGGACTCGCGAACATTGGCGTCGATCTCGCGGGCAACGCGCGCCTGTTCCTCGGCTGACATCTGCACGCGAAAGTCGTTACCAGTCGGGATGGGAAGTATCTCCAGCTTCACGCCGAACTTCTTGCGCAGTTTGTCGGCGGAGGGATAGTCTTCCTCTCGAAACAGGCCGTTCAACTCTGGCCGCACCTGTTCGATGTACTGCGGATAGACCTGAAGAAAGCTCTCCACGCCCTGCTCAAAGCTGGCCTCGAACTCGCGCATACTGGCCGTCAAGTCGAAGTAAAGGTTCGACGGTAGCAGCCGAAACCCCTCGTCGGACCACGGCAACGTGATCTTGTAGAAGTGCTGCCGCACCTGCCCCGCCAGAGTGCGCAGTTCGTCGAGCTTGTCGGCGCCGCGCAGTAACTGCTTGTTGTAGCGGCCTGCTCCCTGGTGCGCTCCGTGCTGGTCGGCAACGTCGCGGCTGATCTTGCGGTCGTGTTTGACGGCCGTCCAAATGCTGATGTGGACCGCGGCGAGCATGGCACGTTCGGTAATCATTGGATTGCCTCCGAGTGTTGCACTCCGAAGCGAACAAACTCCGGCGTGTGGGTAATGGCGGTGTCCCGCGCCGCCGCATCGCGCATCGCCATGACGCGCATTTCGGTCGGCATACGGTCGAGGTACTTGAGTCCTCTGGCCACCGAATTGTCTGTCATGGCTCGCCCCAGCGCAGTGGCAATTGCGATCTGCGCCGATGTCTCAGTGGGAAGCGGCGCGCTCTCTGGGTTGAGAAAAATCTCGTCAATTGATGGCAACTGACGGAAGAGCCGCAGGAATGCAATCAACTCTGCGGTAGCGGCAGGCCCCACTGTTCCGTCAAGCAACTGAGCTTCGAACTCGCTAGCGCCGGATAGGAAGGTAGTTTTCTGTCGGTTGGCAATGCCGCGCAGTACATTGGACGCCATCTCCCAGGATCGGGGAGTGGGCCAGGCATTGGCGTCCGAGGTCGCGTCGGCGGTATGCAACAGGTCCGGCTTGAAGCGCAAAAACGCGATGATCTCCGGCCGGACGCCGGCGCCCACGGCCCACTTGCACCAGTCGTTCAGGTCAGCTTCGAGTTCCAGATGAACGAATCGATTCCGCAACGGCCGCGGCATCGCGAAGTGAACGCCGCGTTCCGATGCCGGGTTGCCGGCGGCGATGACCACCCAGCCATCAGGCAACACATACTCTCCCAGTTTGCGGTCGAGCACCAGTTGGTAGCAGCCGGCCTGCGTCATCTGCGGCGCCGAGGTCAGCTCATCGAGAAACAGGATGCCCTTCCCGGCAGTGGGAAGGAACTTAGGCGGCACCCACTCGGTCTGGTCCGCTTTGATGCGGGGCAGCCCTCGCAGATCGACCGGATCGAGTTGGACGGCGCGAACGTCCAGGAACTCAAAGTCGAGATCGTCGGCGACTTGAGCCACGATTTGCGATTTGCCAACGCCGCATGCTCCCCAGATATGCAGAGGCACACATTCGCCGATCAGCGCATGGAGCGCCTCGTACAGCTTGGATGGTTTCATTTGGATGTACCTCAGGAGGAATTCTGGTTCGGGTGTGAAGAAAGGCAGGTCGGCAATCTATTCGGGAATGCGTTGGATTGCCGTGCTGACCGCTTTGGGGCGGAACAGCGACGACACTATAAACTGATTTCTGAATGAATTTGTCACGGGATCAACACTTCGATGCACTTCAGGCCGCGCTCAAGGCGGCCCGTGAGAACGAGAACAGGTGGATGGAAATCTCCTCCGAGTTCTCCATTGATGCTGAACGGATGGAGCAGTGGACCAGCACCGCGAGACTCAGGCGGCAAGAAGTCGAGCGGATCGAGGCGCTTTTGGCCGGTGCGGCGGAACCTTGCAGCTTGGCGCAACCAGTGTGCAGCGAGACGATTGAAGCGAAAAACAGATTGGGAGAGACAGAATGAACGAAGCGGAAATGAAAGCCGAGTTGGAGCGCCTGCGGGCAGAGAATGCAAAGCTCAAGAGCAAAGATTCTGCCGGGTTGAGTCTCAAGGTCAGTGAAAAAGGCGCCGTATCCCTTTACGGAATGGGACGATTTCCCGTCACTCTTTACAAGGAACAGTGGCTGCGCATTCTTGCCAGCGCTCCTGTGATCGAGGCGTTCATCCGCGAAAACGACAGTAAACTGAAGACAAAAGAATAGCTAGAACGGAAACCACTGCCGGTGGATCGCGGCGCCTCCTCTGACGACTGGAAACCGCTCGACCACCACATTGTCTATAGCGACGTTCTTGACCGCTCCCCGCATAGGAAGGCGATTTTAGGAAGAGCGGAGAATGATAGGTGCTACTCAAACCGATGCCTCTCGCCTGTTGCCCGGGCTAATCTTCTCGAAAGCTTCAAAACCGGAACTGGGCGAGCGATTTGGATTGTTGTCAACAAGCAAGGAGCCGGCTGGATACCCAGCGATTTGCACTAATTGAGAACCTCGAACGCTGAGGTAAGGGATGTAACCCTCATGCCTTGTATGGGATAAAGGACGCATATATAAAGGCACAAAGCATCGGACCTTTAGTCTACGGCTTGCGCCGACAAACTTGACACAGGTGGAGCCCGATGTGCTCTAACTGTTCTTGGGGAGCAACGACCTCGATAAAATCAAGCGGCACCGGCGGCTTCAAGCAGACCTGGGGGTCAGAGACCGTCGGTGCCGTTGGGTGGTCCTTTTGCAGAACCGCCCATCCCTTGAATGCATTTTGGCTCCTCACATGCGGGCCTCACGCCCGCTGCCTACGTTACCGGCGCAGCAGGCAGGGCCGTCGCCACCCGGTTCTGCCCCTCACGCTTTGCCTTGTATAAAGCCTTGTCGGCTGCCAGGAGCAGGTTTGGGGGCGTCGTGATCGTTCCATCCGGCTGGGGCATTGCAGTGGCAACACCGATGCTTGCGGTCACCGACACCCAATCGCCGGAATTCTTATTCGAGCGAAAGCGTAAGGTCTGGATGGCAGAGTGCACTTTTTCGGCGGCCCTGAACGCACCGAGCCCATCGGTGGCGGGAAGAATAATCGCCATCTCATCCCCTCCCCAGCGGCAGACAATATCTGAAGCGCGTACGGTGTCGCTGATGGCGGAAGCGACCGCGCACAAACAGGCATCCCCGGCAGGATGCCCGTATCGGTCATTGAACGGCTTGAAATGATCTATATCGAGTAGCAGCAGGGACAGTTGCGATTCCTCGCGGACCGTGCGCTTCCATTCCCTTCTAAGGTTCTGGTCGAAAGCGCGCCGATTCCAGAGCCCGGTAAGGCCGTCCGTCATGGCCAGAGCCGACAGCTTTTCCTCCAGGACCTTGCGTTCCGTAATGTCCCGCATCACCAGAACGTATTCCTGGGGATTGCCCGTCGCTGGATCGCGCACGCACCGGGCACTGATGCTGGTCCAGACAGAAGTCAGGCCCTTCTTGATCAGCCGGACCATTGCCTGGGAATCGGCTGCGCCACCATTCACATCGGCTGCCTCGGCCTCATCGAGAATCGAAATATCCTCGGAAAATACGAAGTCGCCGAAATCCTTCCCGATCATCTCTTCCGGCTTCCAACCGAGAATACGCAGAGAGGAGGGAGAGGCGTAATGGATCACATGATCCGCGCCAACGCTGCACAGAATATCGGCACAGTTCTCTGCCAGGAACTTATAATCGAAATCGTCCGCGCCGCTCGGCTCGTGTTTGGCTTCAGGAGGAATGAGGGTTAACTCCTCAATGAGGCCCTGGGAGAAACGCTTGCGGTGCGCCCCCGCAAACAGCCCTTGAACCCCTGGTCGGGGAGTTGGAAAACCGACAAAGCTCGGTTCCTGTGACTTTTAGCCGCGAAGCCTGGACATATGTCACAAGCTCCCCGACCCGAAGGCAAAGGGAATCGACATGCGCCGAGAGGCGCACTTTTGCTTTGTAGGGTTTCCACACCCAAGGCGGCGCGTGACCGTCCCAAGTCATCATATCTTTATTTTGCAGTCTTTTGGTAGGACAGTGGCCTGTTTTTCTCCAACCTGCCCCGGAATAGCTGAGAGCTTTTTGCCCGGCAAGGCTGAGCCGCGCTGCCATCATTCGGGGCAGGTAGGCACGCAATAAAAAGCAGCGGCTTTCTAAGCCGGGCCGACTTCATGCCTCGTTGGGTTCATGAACACTATAATCTTCTCACCTTTCGCCAACCCATTCCGCTTAATAGGAAATCTATGGGACTTTCTCTACGTGTTCCGGACGTGTGGTTGGCTATTCGAATAGCCTCTGGTGACGGGAAAGATGGCCGTCAGGCCACCTCATCCAGTTCTTCGGATTCTTCCGATTCTTCGTCATCGTCGATTTCCGCGAATCGGGCGAATGAATCGGTAGACTCCTTGGATTCAATAGGTGCCACCATCGGTGTTGCCGCAGGCGTCGGCAAATCGAAGAGGCTTGCGGTCTTCGCCGGCGCAGGCTTCGCCGGTTCGGCCAGCTTGGCGCTTGCGGCAGGTTGAGTGGTTTCCGCCTTCGGCGGCACCGACTTTGTCGTTGTCTTCGACTTCGCACGCGCCTCCGCCTGTGCCGCCTTGGAAGCCGCATCCATTTCGGCCTTCGCCTTCTCCAGGGTGTTCTTCATCTGAAGATGAGAACCGACAAAGCCAACGATGGTTGAGGACAACTCGGCGTCAAGGTCTTCGGCAGTGCCGGTCACGCTGAGTGGCGTGGTGAAGGCGTCATTGTCGCCGTCTTTGAGCTTTTTCGGCACAATATTCACCCGAATCTGGTCTGCATCGACAAGCGTGACCGTCAGCAAAACAGCGCGGTCCCGCAGAACTGGAACAAGCTCCCTGAACATGGATATCTCTCCTCAATGATTTCGACTACCTGTTGATGGTCCGTGTCTCCCGAGCTTTTTGAGTTCTGGGTCATCCCAGTGCATGGTGTAGCGCCGGCCTAGTGCCAGGTTTTCCAGATAAGCCGCCGGATCGTTTTCCCGCTGCCATAGAAGGCGGTAGAGAGTATCGACGACCGACTTCATCAATGTTTTCATCTCCTCATCGGAGATGTGGGAGACCTCGGGATTGTCGCAGCAAACCGCGCAGAGCCTTCCCGCGTGCAAGGCTTCGATAGGACCATTACGAAAGGCCAACGCAACCATCGCTTTCGCTTCCGCAGCCAGAGCGTGGTCAAGTGTCATCTTCATGGACAGACTCCAGTACCATCCAACCATACATTCGATACCGGAGCGGAATATCAAGTTCTCTTGAAAGATGTTGCCGCTTGCCGGGAATGCCGCCTCGTCTTCGACCAAAGCTGCGGATCGACAGGTAATGGGCTCATGAACCCACGTTGCGCGTTGAAGAAGCCACCGTGGTGCGTGAGCCTTCCGTAGCGGAAGAGCCGGGCCAGCATGGCCAGCGCGCTCGATGCCAGAGTCTGATTGATGAAAGGCTCCTGTCGATCCAGAGCCTCGACGGCGGAACAACTGGGCAGCGGGTCTTCACCAGCCTCGGTGTTGATGATCTCCGGATACAGTTCACTCACGGTGCGCAACCGGCCGGCCTTCCTCCGGTTGCGCGCATTCAATGGCTGGCCGAGTACGAACTGGCCGCTGGCAGCATTGTTGCCAAGATCGAGCCAGTACGCAGTGCGGTTCCTCGCCTTGGTCAACGCCCGTGCGATGACGCTTCGCGCCGCGCGTGTGTCCACACAACCGATCAACAAGTCGATGGACCTGTCATTGATTCTTTCGAAGGTCCGCTCATCGAAGTATGCCGGCTCGGCCCGCCACCGCGTACCCCAGAACAGATTGATGCGATCGATCAGCACGGTCGCCTTGTTCTGCCCGATGTCGGAAGTTGAAAATGGTTGTCGCACGCAGTTCGTCTCGGAGACCGTGTCGGCATCCATCATGACTACTTCGAGTCCCGATGATCGTCCCCAGACCCTCATTGCCTGGTCGAGATACGGCAGGCCCATGACGATGGCGCTTCCGGTCCCGCCCGCTCCGACGACCAGGATGCGCACCGCCTTCTGACCCAGCAGATTGTTTGGAAGGGCGTGCTCGATGCGCATATCAGCCTCTCTCTCCGCGCACAAACTGGGTAAGCGTCTGAGGCAGGATGATGAGCGTTTCGGCAGGAAAGCACTGGCGCTTCCCCGCTAGATCTGTCCATAGTCCCTCGAACCCGCCCTCATGGCGTGTGAGGCGGCCAACGTTTGCGTGCGTGAAGGCACTCTCGTAGAAGCCACGCTCCCATGCCGAGATCGCCGCCACCGAGGCGTTGTCTGGACGCCGCATAGTGCCCGTGCAGACGCGCCCATCGTCCGAGAGATTCCAGAAGGGTGCGACCGCGAGCTTCGTGGAACTCTCCGGTCGCTTGTTCTCGGTAAGCGCGCGAATGTTGAGTTCTCCATTCGAGACCCGCCAGACCAAGGGCGGTTGCGGGAAGGTTCGGCCGTTCAACTCTGCGGCCTTGCCTTCGGAGTTTTCATAGAACATCTGCTGGCGTCGCGCCGGAGTCCACCAGACGATCATGCGATCCGCTTTGGCTAGAATGTTCGCCGGCAGCACCTCGGCATGGACACTGCCGCTAAGGGAGCGCACCAGAGACTCGATGAATGCCACGGTGAGCGGTTGGGCCGGGCCGAGAGTGGGCGGAGAATCCTTATGGGCGGTCACATCATGGCAGGTAATGAAACTGCTCTGCCGGTCGCGATAGACCAGCAGCGCCTCATGCAGTTCGAAGCGATGGTTCTCCCCGATCGATACATGAACCTGCATAGCGTTTCTCCCACTCCTGAATTTCCTCGACCAATTCGAAGAGTTCGCAATTGATCGCGACAAAGCGTTCCACAATCCGCAGCGCGTGCCGGACTTGCCTCACGTCCCGCGGCGAGAAGAGTGCGCACAGGGTTGGCTCGGCCGAACCCTCCATCATGTGTTGGCCTTCTTCGTCGAAGCAGGCGATGATGGCGTCGTGCTCTTTGAATGCAACGAGTAAGGACGGCAAGGGAGGATCGTCGTAATAGCCAAGTTCGAGGTAGTCCCGCGACTGCTTTAGTGAAATCCGGGAGAGTCGCTGGATACTCCGCAGCCTTTCGACCCACGAGCTATGCTGGCCATTGCGAGCCTTGCGCAGCAACTCGCGGTCGTGCATTTTCCAACCGCATCCTTCGCGCTTCAGCGTCCTCCGGACGCACTCCGGCAATGCCCTTTCAACCTCGGGGAGCTCATACTGTGCGCGGTTCTCTTCCTCGTCCTCTTCGGCATATTCGCGCATCCGCTCCTCGTACATGAGCGCGTCGTCGTGGTTGTAGATCCTCATCACGCGATAGAGCGCGTACGTCAATGCCCAGTAGAACGCCGCGCCGAGTCCCTCTGCTTCTGCCTCCAGCGCATCGAGCGCCGGTCCGATCTTGAGATAGCCCGATCCACCACACTCGACGGTCACGACAAGTTGCCCGTTATCGAGCACTGCATCACTGCCGGCACGCCCCAGTACGTCGCTCACTTCAAGGTGATATTCAACGTTGCGCTGCAGCAGATCGCCGCGTTCTGCGCCGATACCGCTCATCATGGCGTACTGAGCGAATGCAAGCGCGTTGCCGCCGGATTTCTTCCATGTCTCCGCCGTCCCCATCCCCTCGCGCACCAGAGCGGCGCAGAGCTCATAGACCAGTTCGGCGTTGACCTCGTGGACATACTCGGCGCGAACATCGGTGAGCAACGGCAAGGCATGGCCGAAGGCTGGTGCAAGAGTCGCTATCCCAGAGGAGGAAGCAGGTCCGGCGGCGTCGGGATCCGATGGCAGCCCGATGCCACATGCCGGCTTGCGGCTTCTGAGACTGCATGTGCGAGATTGCAGGATTCTCTGCATTGGAGGTGCCTCGCCAGAATGAGATTGGCTTCCGGAGGCGGTTCCGCAGCCTTCTTGAGGAACAACTCCACCAGATCTTCTTTCGACATTGTGGAGGCGTGCACGGCTCACCCCTTCGACCCGATGGCACGGCTGAAGGTATAGCGCAACGTGGTTCCGGTGTCTTCCGGGCCGGTTACTGTGGCGGTTGCAATTTCCGGGAATGACGGGGTGAGGAGATCTCTGACTTCTTCGACAGTCATATTGGGCGCCGGGTCGGGAATGCGAACGCCGTTGAAATTGAACTCACGCAGCAGAACTTCTGCTTTGAGACTGGCCATTGCAGTGTTTCTCCTTGTCTGTGGATTCAAGATGAACCCATGTCGTGGTTAGAAGAGGCTGGCTTGCACGGGCAACGCGGTGTTCTTTGGAGCCTCTGGCGTGATTGCTGAGGGGACCGAACGATCCGGTTCTTCCTCTGGAGGATGGTTCGCAACGTTTCGATACTTCGTCTCAAGCCGCCTCAGCATCTCCATCTCAAGGGAACGCACGGCCTCAGAGGCCCGCAGTTCATAACGGGCGAGATAGTTGCGCTTGCGAATCTCTTGCTGGATGGCGCATTCAACATCGCAAAATGTGAACTCTGGCTGACCCCAGCAAGGCCAATCGAGCGTGTGGCGCAGGAAGCGTAGCCGGTCGGTATCCGACGTGAACCATGATTCATAGAAACCCGCCAAGTCATAGTGAGCTATGTTCCCAAAACACATTGAGAGGCGGTTATAGAAGCTCTTGGTAAAGGCTGTCCGTGCCCATTCGGATTCGATGAAGTGCAGGAACGTGTTGCCAAAATCAGCTTTGTCCTGTGCTGTCGAAAACTTGGTTGGAACAAACTCCGTGGGAAGAAAAGGTCCTTTCGCCATGGAATGTCTCCGCACAACGAAAAGGGCCAGCTCACGCTGACCCTTTTCGTTGCCATTAGTCGCGAACCGATTGAAACCGGTATCGCTGGAACGATTCTCCCTTTAGGTACGCTATCATCGTTCGCAGCCATTGAGAAGCGCTCTTACGCGGGAATCGGCATTTGTTGCTCGCCTTGTATCTGCTTTGGAATCCTGCAGGTTACTGATCAGTGTCTTGCCTGTTGCGTCGATTCGTCGCGCGCTGCTCGATCAAGCTCTGGTGCAAGTCGGTCAGCTCATCGACCGTATCCGCCCCGCTGACCTGTTCGTCATTTTCTTTGCCCAGCCAGGGAAACCTCTCTTCGAGCAACGCCAGCACCTTCTCAACAAGTGTCTGAGAACGGCTATCCTTGTTTGTCATGCAGCTCTCCTGAAGGGATTCAATATCGGGGAGTGAGTCAACTGAAGTGCGCTCTGGCGTGCAAGCGAAAACAGGCATACGAATCCTGCGTTTTTATAAGCGAAAGGCGGATGACTGCGTGCAACTCAGCCGAAGAGGCTGAGCTGCACGGCAGGCTCCGAACCGCTGGGCCACGGTGAGGACTTCTTCCGTAACCTGACGCCCGCAGGAGGCTCGACGAGGTGAATGTTGGCTCGTTCCGCCGGTGAATCCGTGGGTTCTGCTAGAGACAAGTCGAACACCGGATTCTCGTTTTCCTCGACCTGCGCGGCTGGCGGCTGCGGCAGCACCTGCCCCCGCTCGTGATCCAATTCGCGCCACACTTTGTCTGCGGATTCCCCGACGCCGGCCTTTTCAACCAGTTCGCGCGCCATGGCGCTCATCAGGTCTTCGTCGGTATCGAGCGATTGCAGACCTTCGCCCGAAAACTTGCCCTCCATCATGAGCGCGACGAGCATCTTTTTGCCCATCAGACGAAGGCAGGTCTCCTGCATCGTACCCGTGTAGGTGACGAACTTCACGCGCACAGCGTGTCGCTGGCCGATGCGCCAGGAACGGCGGCTGGCTTGGCGCAAGGTGTGCAGCGAGTAGCCGGTCTCGTAGAAATACAGCGTCGGAAAGGCCAGCAGGTCGAGTCCCGTCTCCACCAGCTTCGGGTGGCAAATCACGACTTCAACTCCAGCCTTCAACTGCCTCTCATACCACTCCTCGCGTTTGTCCGTAGCAACCGAAGAGCGGAGAACCGCAACGCGGAATCCAGCCTGCCGCAGAACGGTTTCCAGTCGCAGCGTGACATCCTTCTCGCCGGTATAGGTCGCATACACTTGGCAGCGCCTGCCCTGTCGCAATTCCTCACGCACGTCGGCTATGAGGGCGCGTTCCTTCGCGTAGAGGCGATCTTCCTTGAGGTTGTTGGGTGTCGTCACCAGAAACCGCACATACTCTTTGGTCTGCGGGTCAAAGGCGCGTGCCCAGATGTCCTCGAAGCCGTAGGGATGGTCGGGATAGAGCAGAAGGGTGTTAAGCAGGATGCTCATCAAGCTCTTGTTGCCACGATGCGCTCGCATGGCAGCCCGGATGTCCTCTTCGAGTTCTTCGTAGGCCTTGGCGTGTTCCTCGTCCATCTCGACCGAAAGCACGCTCTCGTCGTATCGCGGCAGGTTGTCCGCAATGTCTTCGAGCGAAAGAAACGCTGTCGTGTTCATCAGAAACTTGCCGAACAGGAGCGGCGATGCACCCGGCTTCTTCAGAACGTGGATTGTTTTCTTCGTTGCCCGCGAGCAGGCGTTGTCCGTATCTCGCACCTTCTCGATGGTTTCAAGCACACCGTACTGCTGCTGGAAGTCGCGCCGTCCCTGGCCTCCATACGCGAAGCCCTCGCCGGCCATGGTGCGCGGCTCCATGCGGTAGAAGATGTTGAACAGGTCGTCCGCATAGCCGCCCATCAAAGTGCCCGTGAGGGCGATCAGTCTCTTTGCCGCGCGTCCAAGCACGCCGAGGCCATTGCCCTGCGCCGTGTCTCCAGCCAACTGGTGCAGTTCATCCGCGATGGCGAAATCAAACCATCCGCCCATGTAACGGCCAATGTACTCAATCGGAGCCATACGCTGAATGCGTTCGCGATCAGCCTGCCAGAGAGCGGAGAATCGCGTTGTTCCTCCCTGCGGCAGAGTCAGCGATTCCGAGAGCTTGATCTTGTCAACAAAGTCGAGATGAGTGAGCTTGTGCCTCTCGGAATCCAAGATCGCCGCGCCAGTATCAGGATTGATGACACCGCCGAGGTTCGGCCCGGATTTTGCCTTGAGGTACGCGTGCTCCCAGTAGTAGCCCAGCTTCCCCTTGTCTTTGCCGGTGATGAAGAAGGTTGGAGCGGAGCAACGCTTGCGCCACTCCTTGCGGCCCATGCGCCGCAGTTCGGCGAGCGACAGGCGCATGCCCTCGTACACGACCCGGCCTTTACGCAATTTGACTTCGCAAATGCCGTGTGGCTTCTTGGGATCGCCGCCATTGCGCATGTCTTCGATCAGAAAGGTCCTGGCGCGCGGCACAGTCAGCAGAGCTTCCCGCGCCCACTTGTGCGTAATGTGTGAGGGGCACATCACCAGCGTCGTGCTGGGTCTTCCATCCGCAAGCACATGGATCGTGCCCAGTGCCATATAGGTTTTGCCTGCTCCGCACTCGGCAACGATCCGTGCGGATTTAGCATTGCGCAGGTACTTTGCAGTGCCCGTGATGGCAAGTGCCTGAGCGGGGAGCGCTTTCCGAAGAAGGGTGGCGATGCGCGGTGCAACGGGGTCTTTCGCGCTCTGGAGTGGAGGATAGGTTTCGAGGATGCGGGCACCAAGCTCCTGGGCATTTGCCCGGAGGTACGAGAAGGTCGTTTCCATCGAGACGCCTCGCGAATGTGGATTGGTAGGGTGCTTGGACGAGCTTTGCTGCAAAAGCAAAACAGGCACCCCGAAGAGCGCCTGTTCGTGAACTTTGAGCTTTGAGCCGAACTGATCGGCCTCAGCCGGATGCCGCCATGCTATTTAGCCTTCCGGGACAACGAAGCGGTTCGCTTCGCAGCGACTCGCGCAGCCTTCGCGGGGTGCAGAGCTGCTATGACGGCGTTAGGGTTTCTCGCAATGACTGTGAGGAAGGCTCGCGCGGAAGACTCGGGTGTGCGTCGCCCCCCTTCCCAATGTTTGACCGCATCGAGACTGAAGCCAAATGTATCGGAGAACCGAGACTGGGTCATACTCAACCGATTGCGTATGGCTTTGACATCGACCTCCGAGGGCACGCTTACCTTATAACCGGTCTTCTCTCCAGCCAGAAACGCATCCACCTCGTCCAGGCCGGTCATCAGGTCTTCAAACATTTTGCTCATGATCTGCCTCCATATCTGGTGAAGATTTCGTCAGCGCGCTTCGCAAGTTCATTGCGTTCTTTCTTGGTCAAATTGTCCTTCTCATTCTTCGCATAAGCGGTGATGAGGAAGACGGGAAACCGTTCGTTGCGGACGATGTAAACGACGCGCGCTCCTCCCCGCTTTCCCATGCCACCACGACCGACGCGCACTTTGCGGAACCCACCCGTGCCCTGCATCACCTCACCGCATTCGGGATCGGCTGCAACCATGGACACAATGTCCTCGCGTTCGGCCTCCGTAAAAATTGCCTCGGCAGCTTTGAGGTATGACGGTGTTTCGACGACCGTCTGCATCTTCATCTTGTACTCCATTGGACACCTCAAGTCAAGCTTGGAAGTGCCCTACGGCATATAGCCCGCAGGCTGTCAGCCCTTGGCCACCTCAGTGCACAACAGTTCTTTCAAGGAGAGTTGAGGCCAGTATACCGGACCATTATTCTCCGGAAAGGTCAACGCCTGAGAACGCAGCCCATCCCCGATCCACCCAAGGAGTTCCTCGGTCGTCGCCGAGATCAGCACGGGCTGGCATCCAATGCCATCAAGACCCTTGATGCGTTCTTCCGCCTCGACAGCGCCGAGAACGTGCTCGGCCCAAGACGGTTCGGCGGGAAGCCCGAGAAAGCTCACCAGTGTCGCCCAGGCTTGTTCCCGCTGGTATCCGAGTAGAATCGTCCGCCCCACGCCTCCGTTCTTGTACAACTGCTCCGAGACAGCCACCAGGTGCCTGACTGGATGCCTCCGGTCCGCCAAGCTCACGGCTCCCTTGTAGCAGGAGGCGTGCTCGCCGAGTGAGACCTCTTTCACTTCACCGTCTGGAAAAGTGAGCGTAAATGTGGCCTTCTCGTGAACCGCCGCTGTGATCGCGCCAACGTCGGAATCGTTGCCGAAGATGCTGATGAGGTGCGCCTGTTCGTCTTCTCCCACATAGCGGACAACCCGTAACCTTATTCTGGTTGACGTCTTCTCCGTCATGCGCGTGTATTCAAGCAACCCGAGTCTCAGGTGCGCATTCTGCATTGTCGTCTCCTTCCGGCTTCGCCGGCGTCTCAGTCAGCTTCAGGGTCCTTCCGTCGGCATAGACCAAACGCAGCTCGTTTGCCCACCGCTCGCGGTGATGGATGACCTGCTCGTCACCGTCCTCCTCGACGAAGGTGGTCACGTGCTTGACCGATCTCCATCGCGCAATGTGCCGGTCATCGCCCTGGCCGAAGACACCATTCAACAGGCCTGCCGTGCACAGCAGCCCCACATGACCGCCATGCAGTGGCGTGATCGGACGCCCTGTGGCCACATCCTCGCGCGGCATCAGGAACGGCAACGTCTGCCTCCATGCGCCCGATAGCAGCAGCAGATCCTCCAGCAGATCGTATGGCAGCCCGCGATAGCTCAACGCGGTCTCGCCTGCCGGTGGTACGGGATAAGGTTCGCACACGCCCGGCGCCAGCTCCGGCAACGCCTGGAAGGTACCATACGGGCTGATGCGCTGAAGCTGCCGCCTCGCTTCTTCGACAGCCACTCCCCGCACATTGCGGCGAACACCGAGCACAGCGATCTGGCGGAAGCGGACAGACTCTTCATCGGTCATGCGAAAGATGTTCAGCCTGGAAAAGTGCGAACTCAAAACCCCGGCGCACTCGTGCAGACGCTCGAACGGAATGACCAGAACCAATACCCCCTCCGTCACCAGCCAACGAAAGGTGTGTTCCAGGAAGAGGCGCTCCATGCGGCTGTTGGCCACAGAGCCAATCTCAGAATCGTAGGGCGGATTGAGATACAACAGCGAGAAGGACTCTGGCTTGGCCACTGCGTCAAACGTATTTCCCTGGATCGTCTCGATACCCTTGGCGTTTGCTGCCAGCGCTCGCTCGGCATCGAGTTCCACACCGTAGCGGCGCACGTCGGCGCCTTGGGTAATCAGGTTGAGAGCCACGCCTTGCCCCACGCATGGATCGACCGCCGATCCAGGCTCGATAAAGCTGAGAAGTTCGCGAAGTTTGGCGCCTTCGCTAACCGGGAGCGGGTAAAATCCCATCTTCAATTTCGCGACACTTCGTGCCATCGATTCTCCTTTCTGTCGAATTTTGATTCAGATAACTACCAACAATACGTAGTGGTAGATACCCCCGCTCGGGCACGATAGATTCAAACCAGCCGGCCTACCACGTATCCTGGTGGAGGAGGTGCTTACCACACCATGTTGGAATCCATCCTTTTCGAGATTGATGCCGAGATTTCTCGTCTTGAGCAAGCCAAGGCTCTTCTGAGTTCAGCGGGAACAACCAGTATCAAGCGCAAGCCGGGTAGACCGCCCAAAACGGTCTCCGCGGTCGTCCCGAAGGTTCAGAAGACGAAGAAGCGCCGCAAGATGAGTGCGGAAGCGCGGGAGCGCATCCGGCAGGCGCAGATCAGGCGCTGGGCCGCGGTAAAAGAACCAGCCAAACCCAACGCAGATACGGTCGTGACTGCGCCGCCAAGATCGAAGAAGAAGGCCGCGAAAACCGCTGCCTGACCGGCGCCGACCCACCGGGCGAAAATTCTCTATCCAGCTTTTGTATGGGTAAATCGAGACCCGTTCCGAGTCATGGGCGTCGACACCGCTTGGCGAGTTTAGACCAGACGAATATCGTGAATACGGAGAGCTTCCAGAAAATCCGCATCGTCTTCGGATACGGTCTCCGATTTGGCATTTTCCAGTGGAAACGGTTCGAAGATCGCCCAGTTCTCGAGTGTGTGACCATAGCGGGAGCGATAGAAGATACCGGCAAAATTCAGGCGGTAGGCTTGCCGCGATGCGAGTTGTGTGAGCCGCCGCGGTTCGGCGTTCTCCAGTGTACTCAGATCGATGTCTTTCACTCCAAGCCGGATCGCCTCTGCCGCCAGAGATCTCCGCAAGTGACTGACCCACGAGGCCGCGTAGAGATCGGCGAAGACACCATCTATTTTGGCGCTGCCCATCATCCGAGCTGCCAACCATTCGCGTGGCAGAGTTCCGAGAGGAAGAAAGTCGTCGTCCCCCTCAATCTCACCCAATTCAGCGAGCAGTGATAGGTCGGGACGGAAGCGAGCAAGCGTCTCGACGAAGCACGCAAGCCGCCGGGAAGAAGCGTAGAGGACGCGATAGTAGCCATCCGGATCATCGAACCGGTTTCCGAACGTGCCGTCACTGTGAGCTAGAAACCAATCTGGCGGTTGCCAAGCATCCGGACGGCGTCCTAGGCGAAAAACCGATCCATCAGGCCGGCGGGCTTCGAGTTCCATCGGTCTATGCTCCGGCAAGGAATGCGCGTGCAGCACTCAGGATTGCGGGCGCTACAGCTTCGATATCGCTCTCTCGCAAGAGGCGCAGCGGGACGCGGTCTCCAAGCTCCGGATTCACTCCAGTTAGCCAAGCCTGTACCACACCGGGAGAATCATGCTCGACCAAGGTGCGCGCCACCTGAAAGGCGAATCGGAGACGTGCTTCAGCATCCCCGTAGATCTCGCCTCCGGCAATCCAGCGGTCCACCGCGCGAGCGTCCTTTACTCCGCCGATGTAGGCGGTGAGCTTGCGCCCAACAATTTCCACCAACTTTTCGACGACCTTCGAGGCAGGAAGCCGCAAGGCTTCTCGATGTGCGAAAAGATCGGGCTTAGGAAGGGATGCAGTCGCCATGGCAGACCTCCTTATATGGTCTCTATCGTGAGTATCGCACAATTACCGATAAATTACATGGCAATAGCAATATAATAGCAACTAAATTACGAATCTAACAGAATTCCATCTCAATTAGTGCTGGAACTGTTCTCCAAAGTCCTCCAGCCTGATGGCGAAGTTTTCCGGTCCACCGTCCCGCAAGACCCGTAGTAGAGCCTTCTGTTCCGCAGTCTGGACCCAGCTTTCGAGATCGCGCCCGCTCAACGCCCGATCCTTGGTCTGGTTTACCAGCAGAACGGCGCCGTCGTTCGGCGGGAAGCCTATTTTCTTACCCGTCAACAGGTTGGTAAGCAGTCGGATGCGGGCCTGCTGGTCAGGCAGCGGGATAACCAACTTCTCCTGAAAGCGGCTGCGAACCGCGAGATCGATTCGCTCAATGTGATTGGTGGCGGCAACAAGAAAGACGTGACTGTCGCGGACGTTGATGCCGTCCATCTCTTGAAGCAGTTGGCCAACGATCTCATCCGTCAACTGGTCATTTCCGCCAGCCGCCGCTCGGTCAGGAGCTATAACGTCCAGTTCATCTAGGAACAGGATCGCCGGCGCGCTCGACCGCGCGCGCTCAAACAGCAGTTTCACCCGATTGCCGCTTTGACCAAGGTAATTGGCCTTCACATCGGCCGTAGTGGCCGCAAGAAAGGTGAGTCCGCTCCCGTTGGCGAGTGTCCGGGCCACTTGCGTTTTTCCGACGCCGGAAGGGCCGGACAACAAGAGACTCCGTGGAATCGAGACTCCCTGAGCCTGCCACTTCTCTGCATCGCGAAGCAGCGCGCAGATCAACTTCAGTCGATCGAGAATCGCGTCGTCGAGCACAAGCGTCTCCCAGCCGGCCTTGCTGTCCACTTTCGTGTTGTGCGACTTTCTGGCGGAACCAATCGCTTCGAGGAAGTGTTCCCGTGTGGGTTCCGCGGGGTACGCAATTGCACGAACGGATTGCGCGAGTTGCTTGAGATCCCGGCCGCTCATCCCTTGCGCCAGCCCCGCCGCTTCTTGGGGCACCTCTACCGCGAGGCCCAAAGCCAGAACCTCCTGAGAGAGAATCTGCCGCCGATCATCCTCCCCGGGCAGTTTGAGCTCGATCTCCCAGCCGAACCGGGAGAGGATGGCATCATCGAGCATATCGCGGCGGTTGGTGGCCCCGATCACCCAGACCTGAGCGTTACCGCGGATGCCATCCAACTCAGCCAGAAATGCGTGGACGATGTCGGTGGCAAACGCATCTGTCTCGGCCGCTCCACGGCGGCCAAGAATCCCTTCGCACTCGTCAATGAAGATGATCGCAGGCTGATATTTTCTTGCCCGGTCCCAAACCTCACGGACGCGCTTGCCGCTTGCCCCCATTTTCTCGTCCTTCAGGTCGGCCAGTGAGAGCATCTGAAAGTCACAGTTCATCATCTCTCGGAGTGTGCGGGCAACGAGCGTTTTGCCGGTTCCTGGAGGCCCGGTAAGCAACAGACCGCGTGGCGCTGCGGGGTCATTCCTCTCGAACAGTTCCGCTCTGCGCAGGATGTCGAGCTTCTGGCGTTCGGGAATATGAACTCGGCGCCATGACTCTGCTGCTTTCTCGATCCGGTGTGAATTTGCAGTGACGTACGCCAACTGGTTCTTTCTGTCCCAACTCACACGAAGGGGCGCGAAACTCTCTTCAGCAAATCGCAATTCGAGTTGAAAGTCGGCAAGTTGTTGGACAAAGGCTTTGGGCAGCGCCTCCTGCATATTCCAAGTGACGCCGTCCTTGGTGTAGTTGAACGTATTGAACGTCACATACGCGCCAGATCGAAGAATCATGAAGAAGTCATCGCTGCGCCAACGGACAGCAACAATGGCCTTGCCCAACGCAAATTGCCTTCCGTCATCGTCCGGACAATCGACCACATCGTACTTGCCGGTCCTCCAGGGAACACGAACCAGTTTCAGAGGATTGTGCGCAAAGGGTATCCACAACTCGACTCTTGCGTTTCTCAGAAACTCGCGTCTGGCTTCCCGAATGAGTCCGAAGTGCCAGCCCCACAATCGGCGCAAGGGTGCGCCCAGACCCTTCACACTGCGCTTCAACAACTCCCGCAGAAATGAGGCATGATAGGAGCAGAAATAGTCCCAGGCACGCTCGGCATCGACATCTGCGGAGGAGTGCTGCAACTGGCCAGCAGCCTCATCACAGATGCGCTCGCGCTCTGCCCAGTATTGTTCCAATGCCGTGGTCACGGGGGAAGGCTCCACAACAATACCGTCATTGTAGGACGAAATGGCCGTCAAATTGTCAGCCAAAATGGGCATGGGCACCTCACGCATTGCCAGATTTTGTGCATGGTTCACTCTTACGCCGCCCTGGCCACCTCACGGCGTAATGCCGGAACGATGCAACCAGCTGGAGCAGGACCCGAGTCTGGGCCACTGGGCGGTCCATCGATCAAGGCGGTAAGGCGAAGAACTGACTCGCTGCCACATACACCACAACGCTGGCGGGTTGAGTTTGATACCGTCTCGCAGTTCTCACAGTAGATGGCCTGTTCGACAGGAATGCTTACGAAGTTGGGCTCCGGTCGGAGCATCGTGACATTGCGCATGAAAGACCTCCCGATGGGTGGGCGAGCCGCTACGCCACCTGCTGGTCAGTAATGGCTTCGAGGTCCACTACCAACTGCTTCAATGTCGCCAGACTGGGGAGGCTGGTGATCGAGGCGATGTTCAGGTTGCGCATTGTTGCGGTGAATTGAGCGTTGCCTGCCATTTCCGCCAACACGTGGACCCGCGCAATGCCGCGCGCCACTGCCTGCATCCACTCCACAACATTTCTCTGGCGGTCCGCGTTCGGGATCGTCCGGCTGTCGCGGCTGTGACCTGCCCGGCGCAGAATCTCAGCGTAGATGTTTTCTCCCAGCGTGTCGCGGAAGCCTTCGATCTCGGCGGTGAGCCGATGATCGACAGGGCCACGCGCATCGACGGCTTGGCCGTTCGCAGGAACCATGCTTACTCCCGGTGGCAGCGCCCACTGCGGAAGTACTGGGAGTGCAATGGGTTCTCCCCGCTTGTCCAAATGCACCCAGGTCTCCTCGAAGCGATAGAGATACCGGCCAAGTCCGAAGCAACTGCATGCGCGTTTGAAGGCCTGCGCGTCGGCTGAAGTCACTGCGTTTTCACGATCAGCCCACTCTTCTCCGGTGCCCGTGTGGCTGCCCAACCGGCTGATTGTGACGGCCGTCGCGACCAGCACTTTACTGGTCACAATCACCTTGCCCCTGTCCACGCGGGTCAGGGACGGCACCGTGGAAATGCTGTATTCGCGCGTCCATCCAGCCGGCGTGAAGAGTTGGTTGAGCCGATCCGTGTAGGCGCGTGGATCGGCAAATGGAAGGATTGCGCCCGACCGTCGATCATCCGAGGTGCGCATGATCCGCCATTTGATTTGAGCCGGATCGAATGGCACTTCGAGTTGAGCGAAGAGTTTCTCCCGCTCCGCTCCGGTAAACTTCGTTGCTGTTGCCATATCTCAACTCCTTCGGTACGGGACCTCCAGTGAAATTCTTGTTGAACCCCGACACACCGAGAGCGCCCCGTGGGACGCTCTCAGCAGACTCACAAACGCCTGTACGTTTTAATAGGGGACTTCTTCTCGGTTAATCTCCTGTTCGGCGCTGAACTCTTGCGGCACGAAGCCGTTCCCGTTGGCGTAGCGTTCCGACCCATTCGCACCGTTCGTGGCAGGTCCGTGCGACAGAAGGCTGACCTCGTGTACAACCACTTCCGTGCGAAACTTCCTCTGGCCCGACTCCCGATCTTCCCAGGAGCGTGTGCGAAGTTCGCCCTCAACGAGGATTCTTGAACCCTTCCTCACATAGTCGCGGAGGATCTCGGCGATCCGCTGATAGCCAACCAGGTTGTGCCACTCGGTTCGCTCTTGCCACTCGCCCCGGTTGTCCTTGTAACCTTCGCTGGTGGCCAGCGAGAGATTGACCAGGGTGCCACTCCGCAGGATGTGGACCTCCGGATCTTTCCCGGCATGGCCCAGCAAAATGACTTTGTTGACGCTCTTGCCCATGATCTTCTCCTTCCCATCAAATTGGTCCGTACACGTGTTCGATTGCTTCTTCCCGGATGATCTCGATGTAGTCGCCATCGACATACCGATAGAACCGGCCGCTCGCCGCGTCGATATTTAGGTACCGACGCGTGTCGCGATGCTTGTAGAGCACGATCAGTCCGACGCTACCCATATACATGAACGCAGCACAATCTTCCGGCGAGAGGACTCCCTCAAGTGGCTCCCAATCCGCCTCACCGACTTCGATTGGGCGTCTCATGAGACACCGCCAGTTGGCACCGACGGCGCCACCGCGACATGCGTATGTTTACAGCCGAGGCAGGCGAGCACGCCGGTGACCTTGCGAATTGCGTCATCGAAGCGTTCTGGATGCCACTGTATCTCGCCTGCCGATGTGTAGAAGACCGGCGCGATAGAGCCGCGCAGCCGCTTGTTCTCCGCGTTCCAGAGGTCGATGGAAAGCGTTCCCTGATTGCCTCGGAAGAGCAAGGTCGAGGTAATGACAGGACGGACGCGGCTCCCGACGTGCATGAGCGAGTGCTTCGAGATTGCCATTTCATAGGTGTGGCCGATGCGCAGCATTTCGATTCGGACCAACTCCGGGGCAATCACAATCGCGTGTCGCCCGTTGCCGGATAATGAATCGATCGGCTGCAACCACGGAAGCGGGCTTCCATCCACTGACAGGTAGGCGCATGCGCGGCCCATGTCGGTGACCGCTCCGCCGGACTCCACGCCGCGAAGCACATAGCGTTTCGCCAGGTGCTGGTGTTCGAGCGAGACGCCGGGCGCGCAGTAAATTCCTCGCTTCTGGAGCGCTCGCAGAGTAGTCACAGGAAGTGAGAGACCATGAAGCGCGTAACGAGAAGGGCTCGGGGATGGGTTCCGCTTCTCTTTTCCGGAATGGATTGCCATGCTCTTCCCCCTACACAGTCGCGCGCTTGCGAATAGGTTGACCGAGTGCTGCCCGGATTTCTTCCTTGGTGCATCCAGCCCGGCACTGGTAGAAACGAGGATCTGCGATCTTGATTCCAAGATTGTCCTGTGACCGGTCTCGGCCGGCCTGGGCGCAGGATGGGCAACGGGCCTTCCAGTTGCGGCTGTCTTGTTTTCCGGTCGTCCGCACATAATCGAGGATTCGGAACTCACGCTGCCCGGGAACGAAGGCACGTTGAACGAACGGAACTAGTTCGGGAGGTTTGTAGGCTTGCGGCAGTTCCATCCCTTGCGTGAGGTTCTCGAGTTCCGCTGCCGTGAGCTTTTTGAGCCTTTGCAGGTAGTCCAACTGCGCTTCCGGGTTCAAGTCCGCTTCGTAGAACCAGTAGCGGCGGTTGCTCTTCCGGTGAACACCCAGTGGCGCACGGATCGCATTGCCGTAGGCGCCATCCTTAATAGTGTCCTGTCTCGGGAAGATCTCGATCCCTTCCTTGAGTCCACCCCCTTTTACGGGAACTCCGAGACGGAGTGCAAGGTTATAAATATAGATACGGCACTGGGAGGCGAGCAGAGGCTTCTCCCCGAAGATCCACAGGTGGCCCCCGCGGCGGGACTGTTCGAGAGCCGCCTCCACGCCGTCCTGCTTCAATTCCCACTGCAACTGGAAGAGCGCTTCGAGAGAACCTTCGAAGTCGGCATCGATCGCCACCCATTTCGAGTTCTGTGTTTGAGGGTTGATTGCGTATAGGTTGATGGTGAGGTCGCCATTGAGGTGCATCCTCACCACACCCAAATCCAGAGGCCGTGTCTGTTTGATGTAAGGCACGGTTCCATCCGGCAGCGGCCTCTCTCTTTGAATTCCATAGGCCAGGCGATTGACGAACAGTCTCATGAACTCCTCGGCGGTCTGGCGGCTTACGCAAAAGTGAACGGGCATGGCGGGAGTCTCCTTTCCTGAGCTGTGTCGTTGTACCCCGGCCCCAAAACTCGGTCAAATTTCCAAAGAAACGGCGAGCTAGATGCGATTTGGTTTACATCCGCTCGCCGATTCCGGTTCGAGTGGTGTTACAGAAGTCCAGCGTTGGCGAGGACAACGTCATGAACGGCGTGTATAGAGGGCGTGGCGACGGACGCCTTCAGGCTGTTGGACAAGTGGCGGGTGTTTCTTCCAAAGACCGGAAAGGCGGATGCTTCGGCCTGGAAGATACGGCGATTGATCGAGCGGATACGACCTGCGGATAGACGCATGGTGACTCCTCCTGGAGTTGAAGTGGTTTGGGTTTGTATTGAGGACTTGCGAGGGGCGGGCTGGATTATGCAGCGGCTGGCTGCTGTTGAGAGAGCAGCAGCCCCGGCTGCTCGACATAGCTGAACAGCTTGTATTCCGAGAAGATCCGATCGAACTGCTCGGAGGTGAACTGGTCTTCACAACCCTCGAACGAGAGCATGTACCAGTCGTCCCGCTGCCGGTCGAAGATGTAAATCGCTCCGGATGCGGCGTTGTCGGGGACCATCTGCAAGAGAAGAACGCCCTTTGGCGTCTGAATCCAACGCGTGGCGATGGCTTCGCCGACCTCCAGGAAGGCTGAGATGGTCTGTTGAATGGTACTAGCGGCGCGGTCGCGCCAGTTGAACAACTTGTGTACGGACATTTTTCCTAAGCTCCGTTGCATAGTGACTCTCCTCTCTTGCGGAATTGGGGGTGGAAAGGTGCGCGAGGCTAACGGGACTGGCCGCGCAGTGTAAGAGTCCAGACCCTGAGAAGCAATCCGAGCATGACAATGAAGAGCAGACTCAGACCAACCAGCCGGAGCGGATGATCCGCGCTCACGCGATAAAGGGTGACGCCGAACATGGCGACGATACCCGTCAAGCGAAGTCAGCAGGACACAAATCACAAATCTGAGAGCAAAGCGGGCGGACAGGGTAGGAACATCCACGGATGCACTCGAAACGAACGGACGGAAATTGGGCATGGAGATTCCTTTCTGCGGCGGCACGAGGGGCCGTGGCAATTTGGGTGAGCGAGGTGGAAGGAGTGAGGGCTGAAGCTGATAAATTCGTTCAGACCTGCGACGAGGAGAGATTCTCCGGAGGTGTTTGCAGGGGCAATTCCGCGTTCGAGGCCAGGAGAACCGGTTACACCCTGAGCAAATGGTGAGAGATGTTGGAAGGAATTGGTCGCGCGGACAGGTAAGAGGAAAAGTTTTGAGGGCGAGGAACTTCCGTCAGAAACAAAATCTCTGTTGTCGTTCTTCCTCAATATGGGTTGCAGACGAAGCTTCCACGATCTGCACCAGGCTGGCGCCGGGGCGCATCGTGAAATTCAGTTTGCCCTCAAGGCTGGCAATCATGTCGAACCATACAGGGTCATGCAGTCGAATCGCTCTCAGGTCGGCATCCGTCAAGAAGCTACACACCCGGCAGTAGAATCGCCGCAGATAGCCTCCCGCAGTTCCGTCCTTGTGGTGCTCCGGGACATGCACGGATGGAGCCGGACGGCGTTCTCGCGCAGATAGGCAGCCAGTTGTACACCGTCCTCCGGCGTGTTGAGGGAAACGGATTCAAGGTCAGCGGAGACAGCCGAGACCGGGAATGTGATTCCTCTGCCCGGATACTAAGGCAGCTCACGGGCACTTTGTGCGGCAGCCTGCGATGAATTTGTCGATCATCAGACCCCGCTTAGGAACGGATGTGCATTGCCGGAATTGGGGTGACGGAAAATGCCGCGCTGCGTCACCATCTCGAGATAGTTGCGCTTCAGATTGCGGACTGCGGTGAAGGCAGCGCCGAACTCGGCACACCGTTGCCGCGCCCAGTCAGCGGCCGAGTCAACGCGCTGTGTGTTCAATCCCAGTGTCGGTCGTCACCGCATCGGTTGGGGAATCCTGGATTTTTTCGCGCGTCGGCCCTAACATTCTCGTTGATCCTTTCCACCAGAATGGTTAACAACGGGCACGGGATTGTTGCCATGTTCCTGCACTAATCAGCGCACCAGTTCCATTTCCTTTGTCACCTGTAAGCTCCTTTGGCTTCCCATCTGCCGCGGTGGTTCCACACTCAAGCTCATCTACTTTGAATCACCTTAGCCACGCAACCGAAATCAGTAACACGTACAAGGGGATAGTCAGGCACCAACTGACAGGAGGCGTGGGACTTACACACTTCGATTTAGCTCAATGGCTAGGCAAAAGAGGACAAAGAAGAGTCAATGAGAAGGGATTGGACGGTCAAACAGAAGGCAATGGGTGATCAAAGCGGAATGGCGGACCTTGCAGTTTCAGGCGACCAAGAACTCCCGGAAGAGCACGATTTCGGAGGCCGCTGTGTTCATGAGTGTGCGAGTATCCATCAGCGAACTGCGGAACGACTCGCTCAATGCAAAGCCAATGCGCTTCTTCGACGAGCGCATTTCGACAGCAAGCAGGTAGAGAATGTCGTCATTTGCAGCGAGGTAAAGCACTGCATCCGTCGTGCTGTCGTTGTCGAGAACTTCGCGAATTGCACGATAGCGGGCCGCCGCCTTCGGGCTTCTTTCATACTCAATGGCGAGGCTTCGCGTGTTTCCCTCGACCTCAACTTCTGCAATCGCGTCATAGTCTTTGGTGACTGAACCCTCTAGCACCAGGTTTCGCGATGTGATCTCAAGCTCGCTTTTCCAAAAACGAAGGATGCCGCTTTGGGCCAAAGCGATGTGTATGTTGACAAGTTCGAGCGCATGCGGAACCTGTGAAGGGTGGAGAATCTGTTCGGTCGTACTCGGGAGTGAGAGCAGGTAATGGCCACGCGTCTCAAGAAACAAGAGACCATCCTGAGTGATGGAGAACACCGGCTTGCCGAGACCCTGCTGACGATCGCTCCGTGCGATAAGACCAACTTTCTCCAGACGGCTAACGCGCCAGCGCAACGAGCGGAGGAGAGCTTCGCCTCCACCGAGCGCCGTCAATTGGGAGAGTTGGTCGAAACTGACAGCGCGGGCGTTGCGGATGTGGAGCAGGACGGGCACATCGCTGCTGTCCGAAAGAGCCAGATACCCTTTGGAGTACCTCATAAGCTCGGTCCTTTCTTGGCGTAAGAGAGTGATAGCCGGTTACCTTCAGCGGAGATTTGCCAGCGCCCCAGTTCACTTTGGACCCAATCTGTGGCTCCAATCAGCAACATCGCCTCGTACCTCAGCCCCCGAAGGCTGACGGAGATCGGTTGGACTCCGGGTGATTTCCATCCCGGCTTGTTGAACCGGATTGCACCGTGTTCCGCGGAGTTGAGCGTGACCAGATAAGCATCAGTAGTCGCCGACCGCACAAGTTCGAGGAACAGGAAGTGGATTCTTCCCGCGTACTCGGTGGGTCCCGAGCACCGGAACGTCCTCCCGATCGAGCGGGACGGAAACTCCGGATTGAAGCCGCTGTTTCCGTTGAACCTGATCTGTCCGGGGTAAATAGCGCTATGCCGGAGACGTCTTCCATACATCAGCGCGGCTGCATTGAAGTATGCCGCCCTGCGCCGGAAGCAATAGGGATCACTCATATCGGACGAATGCATCGCCCACCAGTTGGACCCGAAACTGATCACGCGGACGTGCATGCTTCGATCTCCGCCGTGAGGGTACTCAGGAGAGCACGCGTCTGGAGCATTCTTTCCGGCTCGCGCAGATAGTGCAGGAACCATGTCCGCTCGAAGGAATACCTCGGCAGCGCAAGGTTCCTGTCGCGGAAATAGCCGAGCAACTTGTCCAACTCCGCCATCGCGCGCGCAAAGGCAACCTCATCCCCACTCTCCACTCCGAGTTCGCGGCAGAGGTATTCGTTCCAACTCTCCGCATCGAGGCTGGCCGCGTAGTTATTCTTGTACCCAGACCAGAGTGCGAAGTACGGATTCTTTTTCGACAGATGCTCCACGAGTTCCTGAACCTGCTCCTGCGACGACGCGGGAACGATTGCCTCGCTCTTCGCCAATCCAGGCTGGACCTGGTTGAACAGGAACTCCGTCAGTCTGGCAAAGATTCGGTTATTCAAGGACTCAAGAGCGCTCGTCCGCTCGGGGTCGAAAAGTTCTTGGATGCGCTCCAACTCCAGCGCAAACTCCGCTGGAAATTTCTGCTTGCGTACCGCGTAGAAGCGTTTGAAGAGTTCTGTCCGTCCGCACGCAAGAACGTACGGACGCACGGCAGCGGGTACCTGTTCACGGACATACGAGAGCCACTCGTCATGGCTGCTGAAATCGGCGGGAGCTTTGTTGTCCATATGGACCTCTCTATGCGCCCTTGAGGGTGGCGTTACGCCTGCGCTCCTGATCGAGGAGGAGCGTCATCTGGTTGAGGCGCTGCTTTAGATTCTGTTCGCTGTTCTGCATCGCTTCAACCCGCCGCTGGAGCAAGAGATTGCTTTGTTGCAAGCTCGCTGTGCTTGCAGCCGGACTCGCCGCGGACGTCATTCCGTTCATGGCTGGTTCGGGAGAAGCATCTTTATTACCCGTTGCCGTCTCTTTCTCCACTAGGCTACGGACGTTCTTATTCAGCTTGTGCGCGGCTTCTTTCTCCTGTTCCGACGATTGAGATGTGAGCGACAGTGCTTTCTCCACCTCGGCATTGTGGGTCGCCACAAGCTGGTTAAACTGTTCGGTACGGCGTTCGAGTTCGATTCTGTCACTCACCCGTCCGTTCCACAACTGGGCGATGAGCGAGGCGGTGATCGCCTCTTTCTTACCGGTGGACCGCCACTCCAAGAGCACAGTGGCGGAAACGCCACTCAGCAGGAGGAGCGTCACTGCATTCGACCAGAAATAAAGATCGTCGATACTGTGGCCGACAACAGCGTCACGTCCCGCCTGCACGGACGCGCCATAATCGTTCCCGCTCGGATTGACCTTGCCAAGAACATAGTCGAAGAAGCCCTGCTGCTTGTGGGCTGAATGCGGTGATGTCGGAGTTTGTTTGTTCTGAATTTGCGTCTGAGACACCGCCGCGGGCAGCCAGCAGAGAAACAGAAGAACACAGGATGGGACCGCTGATGAATACCTCATGCTCATTCTCCGGGAAGGTTGTCGAGGTTGATGCCAGCCGTTCTCCTGCGGCGCTGCTTACGGTTCTCGGCCTCTTTGAAGCGTAGGTTGACACCAATCTGCGGGTCGAGATAGCTGTGCATCTTCGGATACAAACGCGGAGAAATGCCGTCTAGGCGAAAACTCGGAGCGCGGCGGACATGCAGGTGGGAGTGGCGGGTTCCCTCGCGATTGTCCACCATGAGGATCTCCATTTGGCCCACAGGCAGATTCTTGATGTGTTCTTCCCGCGCTCGCGTCTCTTTGATGTCGCTCTCGCTTCCCGTACCCGTCTCCTTATATTTCGCAGAGAACATACCTGTCCTCCGCACCGACAGGCTGCGGCGCTTCGTCGCGATCTTGGCCGACGCCTTCAGAAACCACTGCGCCGTGTTCTCCTCCGAGACGTTCATCACCATCTTTGTGCCGGGGGCGGACGAGACCTCGTCGGCGAATGCCTGGCTCACTTTCTGCAACTGGGGCAGGCTCTGAAAGGAGAAGAGGAATGAAACTCTTGCGCCGCGTGCCGTCTGCAACACCTGTGTAAATCCCGGATAGGCGAAGGAAGCAAACTCATCGAGAATCACCGAAAGCATGGGTTCGTCGGGATCGCGGTCGCTGGTCGACCGCGCATAGCGCTTACCAACCATGAGCTGAATGTTCTGGAGCAGGATCTTTCCCAGCGCTTCTACCGCGCGTTGATTGCGGTTTGTGTTCAGCGAGACGAAGAGAATCAGGTCTTTCTCGAAGACATCATCGAGGGTGAGCAAGTCCTGATACGAGCCAGTGACGATCGACAGTTCATCCTCAAGGAAGCTCAACAGCTCGTTCAAAAGCCCTTGGATCTTCTCGACGCGCTCCCGGTCGGAGAGAGACCGCTGCAACATCCGTACCGACATCTCAAAGTTCAAACGTCTCTGCATGGAGATGCCTGGCAGTGTGCTAAGGCGTGTCTTTGCAATCGCGATCTGTTCCTGGAGGGCGCTCTCATCGAGCGCCATCACGAGCACGTCATAGACGTTAAAGAGCTTGCCTGTGTACTGCAGGATGCGAACGAGGTCCGAGAGATACGCCTCCTGGTGCCCCTTGAAGAAGTCCTCGCGCAGTCCGAAGGAACGGAAAATGAAGTTCACATGCTCCTGATACGCATCGTCCAGAGCGTAGAAGGGGTTGTACCGCGCCGACTCGGTGGGATGGGTTGGATCGAGCACGCGCAGGTCTTGCAACCGCCCGGCTGCTTCGATGTGCGGTAACAGCCGGTCCAGAAACTCGCGTTCACCCTTGCCATCGAAGATGATCATCGGCATCTTCCGGCTGCCGAAGCGCCGGCCCAGATCCTGCGAGATGATGTTTTCGAGGAAGGTGGACTTACCAGCGCCCGTGCCACCGACGATCGCGCCGTGCTTCATCCTGACCGTGTCGGGCCATAGCCAGGGCTCTTTGTGGACGTTGTACCCGAGCAGCGTAGAGGCATTGAGGTTGGCAGCGCGAACAATCGCCGCATCCTTTGGCCCCGGAACAAAGACCGGGGGGTGGGGCCAGTTTTCTTCCCGCTTTTCTCTCCTGCCCAGGAAGTGAGCGGTGACAAGACCACCGCCAAACACAATGATGGCGAAGTCCATGAAGAGTTCAAGACACTGTGCATTCCGCAGATGCAGCCGTGACACAGCAACGTACCAGCAGAATGCAAGCGCCGCACAACTGAGCAGAACGAGGATTCCGGCAGCGTCTTCCGGCCCAGGTTGATACCGGCGGGGCTGGTCGTAATATGGGCTCATCGCGGACCTCCGAAAGTGAAGTAGACAAAGACACCCATCAGCGCGCACACAATGAGCGACACGAGAATCAGAAATGGACTGGGCCTCCAGCGGCCGTTCTCATCGACTGGCTTGAGGTCGTCTGCGAGGGAGCGAAGAAGAGATTTCTGCAGATTCGATTCCGGATCGTCGCGGTAGACGGCCTGGAGCGCGGCGCGCACTTCTTCCTGCGTGATGTACCCATGCGCATCCATGGTTACAAGACCGCCTCTACCGTAAGCGGCTGATTCTGGTCGGCGCCGAAGTTCAGTTGATACAACTGTGGCGGATTTCCCTGCGAGCTTCTGACACTGATGACACCAGTTGTCGTCTGTCCCGGCGCAAGATCGCGTGTCACGGATTCCGCTCGAACAACTTCAAGACTGGAGCCCTGCTTTGCCTTGAAAACCCCAAACGCCTGCGGCGATAGCTGGTGGCCGCGCAGGCTCACGAGAGAGATCGGCTGCTGGGTAGGAAATGGTGCGTAAACATCGGGAGTTGTCAGCCGAAAGGGCGCTTTGGTTCGATTCGTGACGGAATAGCGAATGTAAAGCTGCTCCTTTGACCGGTAAACCTGTTCTAGATCGATCTGGACCCGGTCTGTAGCCGGCTTTGCCGAATCGTGAGCGATGTTCTCGACACCCATGAGTGTTTGGGTCAGGACCAGGGACGCGATCTTGCCAATCTCCTCGTCTGAGGGTTCGGCAGAAGCGCGCTGAGCAATATGCGGATCGGCTGTTGGCGTTGTCCGGATCAACACGTCCATCTTTGCCAGTTGCCCCGCCGGATCGAGTTCATAGCTAAGCTGCCGGGATGCCGTCCACACAAACAGGTTGGTAGACACGCCCTCTTTGAGAGGTTTCACAAACACCTTGTCGTCGTGACGTTCCACCTGAAAGCTGTCTGGATCCGCGATCGCGAGTGTGCTCACTGGTTCGCCGAACTCGAGAACGGTGAGATGGTTGAGCGATGTTTCGACATGCCTAATCTGGCTCTGGCTGGTCGTTTGCGCCCCTGCCACTGCAACCGCAAGAGCAAAGGGAAACGTCATAAGCGTCTTCATAGTGGCCTCCTCGGGCGCGTTAAGTGCAAAAAGAAAAGGAGAAGCCAGGCCGTTGGCCAAGGCTTCTCCTTTGCCGGTTAGGAGTTCTCCAAAGATGCCGGAGCACTCGTGTTTTCGAAGATCAGCGTGCGCTTTCCCTTGTACTGAAAGAGAAAGACCCTCTTCTCTCCTTCTGGGCCTTCGGGATTGACGATGCGTTCAACAAGCCACGCTCGCTGCTCGCTGTCGAACCAGACATAGCCGTTGATGGTCTTCGGCAGACGTACTCTCGCCCGCTGGCCGCCGGTCACCTCTGCAAAGGTGTCGACAACCTCCTGTGGAAACGATTGGAAGAGGACGGCGCCGGAGCCCTTGCCACCGGTGACGACGGTATTCATCGCCTGTGCCCATGCCCGGCGGTTCTCCTCCTTGCCTTGCGACCAGTAGTGCACGAACAAATGGAGCGAACTGAACTGATCTTTCGCATCCTGTTCGTGCTCCCAGAGAGCTGCCTGCGCTTTGTTGCGTGCAAGCACCGCAGACCTTCTTTGTTCTTTGTCCTCGCTCTTGCGAACGGCTTCCCATTGCGCCTGAGCATTCTTGAGTTGCAGTTTTACCTCTTCCTCGCGCTGAACGATCCGGCTGGCGATATCCGCGTAGATCGAATTGACGAGTTGGCACTCCTCGAACATCTCCTTGGTGACTGTTTCGCCCGAGAAGAGTCCGCGGAAGTCCTCAATCGACATCTTCTCTTCGAAGCTGCCGTCGAGTTCCCTGGGTAGAAAGCCAAGCTCCTTGCGCAGGACGTTATAGAGCCTGCCAACCTTGTCTGTATCGGCGACTTCCAGATACGCCGGCAAATCCGAGACCCTGCGCTCGCGTTTGTACTTGAGCCAGGGTGCTGGACTTACCTCTTTCCGAATCTCGCTGACAACAGACTCATCGATCTCGACCCTATGTTTCAGGGAGTCGAGTGCGTTCTGCAGTTGCTCGACGAGCTTGTAGGCCAGATCTGGCCGTCCCGCCGCAAGACACGAAGTCTTCAGATCGGTAATCGACCCGATCCGGTTCCCCCGCGCTTTCATCGCAACCAGGTACACGTTCCACCAGGGAGACTTGGCCTTTTCGTGCTTCGTCTTTTCCTGTTTGAACTTCTCACCGTAGGCAATCCGTCCCACAACGAACTTCGGGAACCGATCGGACGGCATCACGCAGATGGTGTCGAAGTCGAAGTCGCCTCCATTCTTCTTGGCCGTCTCCGAATGAAGGATGTACGTTCCCTCCATGCGCAGCTGACGCTGAAGGATATAGGCCACCAGCGACTCGTCAAGGTCGGGCACGCCCAACGCCTGTTTGAGCGCCGGGACAAGCTCCTCGTTGTTGAGGTGACGGACAGGCAGCAGGTCCTCCTGCATCCGTATGGGGTAACGAATGCAAAGGCCCTTCTCCGCCGTCAAGGATGTGATGGAGGTATCTTCGGGTATCCAGTCCGAGGCCGAGAGGACCTTTCCTCGATACTCGATCAGGATGCCGTCATCCGCGAGTGCGAAGGACGGAAGCTTAAGATCGCCACCCGTGCAGGTGCGGAATGCCCAGCGTGCCAGCTTGCGGTTGAGCTGGTTCGCAACATAGGGGAACTTGATGCTGGTTCCACTACGGTCTGCCAGAAGAACCGCTTCCGCCGGTTCCCAGCCTTCTGAAACAGGATTACCTCCCTGTTCCAGCGTTTCAGGATCGAAGCTGGAATCCTCGTCGAACGTCGCAACCTCAGACTTGCCAATTACGTCGAACAACGCTTCATAGTCACCTTCGTCCCAGGCTTTCCTCACCTTGCCTATCCGTTTGAGTGCCCCAAGCATGATCTCAAACTGAAGGGCCTCTTCCGAAGCATGCTCGACCAGTGTGTAGCTCGATCCGAACTCCGATGCGCGGGACAGTTCCTTGATCCCGAGAATCGCTGGACCGGTATACATGCGGCCGGATGTTCCCACCTGCGGAAGGAAGCGAACGCCTCCCTTCAAAGATGGCTTGCAGGAGCTTTCCGGCAGAATGACGTCAACCCCGAGCCTGTCGGCTACGCGATCGCTCATCGCCTTCAAAGCGCCTTTTGCCTGCTTCGGTTCGCGCGTATCGAATGCCAGCCGGAACTGGCAAAAGCGGTTCGGACCGATCTTCAGCTTTCGGTAGAGAGACTCACGTACCCAACCACGGCAATCGTTGGTGCCAAGGACATGGTCCTTGACGACAACGATCCTGAGATCGGGCTCCTCCACCATCAGCTTGCAGTCGGAGACGAGAATCGCAAAGTACACGATTGCCGCCTCGGGCCAATGCTGAAAGCGCTCAGCAATCTGCTTGGCGTGCGCCTGATCGACGAAGTAGAACTTGCCGTCCTTCGCCGAACTGCTCGCACCCGCAAGCTTGTACTCGACCCCGCCGTAGACGAGCTTGGCCATGCGGTTCTCGACCACTGACTGCTCGTACGGCGTCAACTCGTTCGGCACGCTGACACGCGCTACCTGGATGCCCGGATAGATCTGCGCAAGGAGCTTTCCCTCGAGCGTATCCTTCCGGCCCAGTTTGCTCTGCTTACGGGTCACTTCTCCGGCCGCATCGATCTTCAACTCGAGAATGAGCCGCTGATCAAGGGTCGCACTCTGTGTCCTGTTCGCTGTCATATTCTCCTCACTTGTCTGGCGCTTCCAACGAAGTGACAAGAGACTTGGCTGACGCCGGTTTCTTGTCTGTCGCCTGGCCGCCCGGGTTAGGGGTGGGTGTTGACCGAACCAGGTTCGAGAGTGCAAACCGGGTCAGCGGAATTCCTCATCGCTTGAGCGATAAGGCGTCAAAGGAGGGAACATGAGCCATGTTTCAGGTATGTCTCCTCTTTGAATCCGTGCTGACCTCGCGGCCCTATTTACGCAAGGGCCGTTTCACCAATGTCGGAGATCCTCCCTGCATCTCCGCCTCCGCCTTGTAGGCAAGGAGGGCGTAAATAACTCCGTTCTTCGACTGGAAGGCTTTGATCAGGGCCTCGCCCTCATTCGCCACTTCCACTCCAAGCTCGGGCTTTTCAGCGGACGATCCCTCCTTGGCAAGAAAGTATCGAACCACCTCTTCTGTCTGCTGGCGGGTCCGTCGTCCGCGTTTTGACTCGGCGGGCTTCCCGACAGCCGGTTGCATCTCCGCAACCTTCGCGAGTGCGGTTTCCATCACTGGCCTCCTTTGTTTCCCGTCCCGTTGTTGTCAGGCGCGGCGTCGGGCGCGGCAAGGATGCGTTCCCGACGCTCGCCATCGATAGGACGTTCGCCGTACTCCGCAATCCAGAGTCCGTCCGGATTTACATCCGACCGCCGGTCCGCGATCAGGCGGATGCGATACTCATTCACAAAGTGATCGGTACTCTCGGCCCCGTTCGACAGATGGTGAACGTCCTTCACGCCGTACACCAGATAGGTAAGCGGTTCACCGGAAACCACGTTAATCTCGCGCAGATGGAAGACGGACTCGATCTGGCCGTCATCGATTTTGCCACGCGTATTGTCGTCCGCCATCGCCTTCATCGTGTACCCACGCAGATTGCGAGTCATCATGTTGAGACTGCTGGCCCAACGGTCATCGACGTCACTGGGCGCGTAGTTGAGATAACTTAATAGAAAGCGTTTCACGAACGCCTCATTGAGGAATTCATCTGTGCCGGTGGCTGCAGTGCCAGTGACCGACCCCTTTACCGGCCTGCCCAGAACGGAAGCCTCACCATTCGGTCCGATGCGAATGACCGTCGGTGGCTGCAACCGCACAAAGATGGCGAACCCTATTGCAAGCAGGGCAATGGGGACAGTCATAAATGCGAGCAGCCATGCTCTGTTCGCATTCGCTTTCAAGGCACCGTCCACCTCGTAATATTTCGGCTTCCCTGCGACCGCCTCACCTGATGCCAACGCGCTGCTCTTCATGGATAACCTCCTAGTTCTGATCCGGCCCTGCCGATCGCCTTGCAACGCTTGCTATGCCTCGCGCCGCAAGCCGCGCAGCATGATAGGCGCCCCACGTACCGATGTCGTAACGTCGGACGGTCGGCCCTCTTCTTGCCGATACCGACGCTTTTCGGCCGCCATTGGATCTGGCGCCGGAGCTGCCGGGACGGCTGCCGGGAGAACCGGCGCTGTCGACCGGTGTAGCCGCACCCGAAGCACCATGGTCATCGGTGCTGTCAGCGCCCATCGCTTCGCGGAAAAAGTCTCGTATCTGCTCCGCATGGCCTTCCACGGTTGGGCCGCCGCCAGACACGACCCTGGATGACCCGACTGAAGAAGCTGAAACCGGGGAACCCGTCGCTGATTGGTTCAATGCGGTAGATGTTCTGGGGCCCTGTTGCGGGGGAGTGGGCTGATTGGAGCCCGCGGACGTCCCTGCGGATCGGCCGGCGCCCCCCGTCGCACCCGCGGCTGAGCCTCCTGCCGATGTTCCGGCGCTCGCGCCGGCTCCTCCCGCGGCCGCGCCTGCCGCCGCGCCTTCGAAGGCGGCCACACCCACAGTCAAAGCCGCGGCTGCGGTGCCGATCAGCGCAGCCGCTGTGGATCCGACATCTCCGCTGACGATCCTTTTGGCAATAAACGGAATGACCGCGATGGCCAGGGAGTAGATGATGCTCGCAGCGCCAATCAGGAACGAACCCTCGAGATTTCCCAATCCTCCGAGGAAGTTGTTCTGGTTGAGCATCTGCCCGACTTGGCCCATTTGGACCGCGGTGAGCAGAGCGCCAAAGCCTCCATACAAGATCGGCCACGCGTTCCAAATAAAAACGTTCTCAATATACGATTTGGCGATGCGATTGGCGGCCCCGAGCGGCATGAGAGCAATGACGATGGGGCCGAAGATATAAAGAACGCTGCCATAAAAGATGTAGAAGAATCCAAAGATCGCGACGACAAATGGATAGAGAATGTACGCCACCAGAATCAGGATGCCGTCGAGCAGGCCAGCCATGGTGCCTGTGATCAGGCCCCACATCTGTTGAGTCCCGTCCTGGCTGTACTGGGTGTGGAGATCGCTCATCCAATTGTCCAGGACATTCATGCCGCCGGAGGCATTGCTGATCCAATTGCCCGCATTGACGAATCCCTGGTTGATCGTGGTGAAGACGGCACTGTAGTTCATCACAACCACAGCCGTTGCAACATACTTGATCAGGTTCGTCCCCAGTCCGCGCACATCGCCGCCATGGAGGGCGGATTGATATACCTGCCAGAGAAAGCCGACGACCAGCACAACATAGGCTACGTTCTGCATTCCTGATGTAATGCCGGTCGAGGTGATGCCTGACACAGCCTGCGTCAGGAAACGCTCGAACAGACTTAACTGCGTCCCTTGAAAGAACGCGAGCATCGCTACGCCGGAATGAAGGTTGTGGATCGGGAGCATCATGATCGTGTCACCGGTTTGTCAGCGATCCATTGATGAGGCTGTTGTTGCCCGTGTTGGCTGAAGTCGCAAGCTTCGCGACTTTGCTCTGGTTGGCCAGATCGATGCCGCGAGTTCGCATCAGTTCAGCCAGAGCCGCCTGAGTATAGGCATTGGCCCGCACAACCCAGATGTCCGCCTCTGCCTCGAGAATCGGAGCACTGCCGGGCGCCGCCTGTGAGATCTGCTGACCCATCTGGTCGGCTTCGTTCAACTCCGCGTCTGCGAGCGCATCGATCTCGATCGCGCGCTTCATCGCGTCCTGGGCCTGCGCATCGGTCATGTCGGTCATCGTGCGGACGGCGGGTGACGCGGAGTTCTGGGCCATCACCACGCCATACACCGATTGAAACTGGCTAGATACGTTGGGCACATTGCCTGCATTGCGAGAAAGAAGCACGGATTCGAGGTTTTGCGACTGCGGCAAGGTGGCGCTCGAAACGTTTACGTGGAACATGTTGGTCACCTGGCTGAACTGATTTTCAAACTGCATCACGGAACTCTTGGCCTGGTTGATGGCCGCTAACGGATAGATGACCTCCTGTTCATACTTGGAGATACTCTGCTCGTATTGGTTGATGGCCTTGAGCGGGGTCGCCATGTACGTGCTCATGAGCGATTGCATCTTCGACAAAGCAGCCAGAATCGCCGCCGTATCAATTCCGAACTGTCCGTGCGCACGACCCGGAACGATCAGCAGAGCGGCGAGCATCACGGCCGCAGTCTTCAGCAGGGTGGGTCGATACCAGGGACGCTCGCGCGGCTGTTCGGCTCCGATGTCGTGTGTCGCATTCGCGAGTGCCGGAGCAGACCGCTCCGCACTCCGCCAGAAGAGCGGTCTGCGCAGTTTGTTGGTGCTTCCCTTCGAGCCAGCCATAACGATTTCTCCTTATCTTCCAGTAAGTGCACCAGAGAGCAGATTGTTGATCCCGCCCGTCGCCGTAGTGCTGCGCTTCACCAGGACGTTATCGTGCGCGATGCGGCCTGCTTCCTGGCGCAACTGGGCCGCAAGCATCTTTTGTATGAAAGCCTGACACCGGAGATTCGCGACCTGAGCCTGTGCCGTCAAGTAGGGATTGGAGCCCGGCGTGCTGACCGCAACTTGGTTTTCCATCTGGCTTGCGGTATTGAGAATGACGTCCGCTCCCTGGTCCGCGATCAGCGTGGTCTTGAGGTTCTGCTGGCCCAGCGCATCGTCCATGTCCATCATCACCCGGTCCTGGGGAGAGGCCATGTTCGCCTGTGGAATCGCTCCGAAGTTCGTTGTGAAGCTTGTCTGCAATGCGGGAATCTGCGTCGACAGCCGGCTGTGCAGAATGGACTCGAACTGCTGGGGACCTGCCAATGTCGCGCTGGAGAATCGCGTATTGAAGATCTGGTTCATGGCGCCGCGAAAGCTGGAGATAGAGTTCGAGACGAAACCACGGGCCTGATTGATCGCCGCAAGCGGCCAGACGGTCGTCTGATAAAGCTGCTGCACCTGCTGGGTGACCTGATTGATCGTTTTGAGTGAACTGCCCATGTCGTTCTGAATCGAACTGAAGATCGCCCCGAAGACATCAGAGAACTGAGCATGGGCCAGAGTGGGCACGGAGAGGCATGCGCTCAGGGTGACGACTCCAAACGCCAGCCTCTTCTTCCAGCGAGAACGTAATGTCGCTTTTGAGTCGGGTACTCCATGGTCGTCGCAGGGCACGCCATTGAGGAGGAGTCTCTCTGTTGCATCTTTGGCTTTTTTCTTCATTGGGTTAGTGTCTCCTGCATCTCCCCGGACAATTCCACCGGTAAGGGCGCAAACTCCGCCAAACCGCGCGGGTACTGCTCCGCGAGCCGCTCGTAGGCGGCAAGCAGTGGGATCTGCTGGTGCTGGCGCAGCCACCACTTGCGATAGTTCCTTTCCCGCGCATAGGTGGTCGTGACCCAGTAATCAACTGCACTGGGTACAATCCGAATCGAGTGTGTGGACTCCGCTTTCTCCCCGATTGCAATCAGGAACTCAGCGCTGTGACCCTTCTTGGGGTGGGCGAAAGTCTTGATCTGGTTGAGGGCCGTCTCATTCAAGTGGACGTGCTCGCGGAGGGCCGTCATATCGCCCGGCTGTTTTCCAATGATCTTTGTCGTTGCGTTCTTGACGATGCCGGCTCCATGCTCATTGGGGCGATCCGGTGTCCCGACAAAGTCCTCCGGCGTTTGGCTGATGCCCCAGACACTGGCATTGCGCTTACGTGCTGTGCGAAAGAGCTGCACCACCACGCTTGCAAGAATCGGAGACTCAAGCAGTGCCCAGCATTCATCGAGCAGAACAATACTCGGTTGACCGGTCGATCCAGAAGCGCGATACGTGGCCGTATGCGCTATGAGGAGACTCATGGCCCGCTCAAGGCGGGGATCGTCCTTTAGCTTCTCGACGTTGAAGTAGAGCCACGGATTGTCTAGCTGAATCGTCGTCGGCCGGTCGAACAGGCGCGCATAGGGTCCCTCGTCGACCCAGGCGCGAAGCTTGGTCGAAGCCATCTGCGCCATCGCATTGATCTTCTGGTTTCGATCACGGTCTTGCCAGTGAGCCAGTTCGGCGGCCAGATCTCCGAAGAGCGGTACCGGGTTCGACGTTTTTGCGCTGCACCGCTTGTAGGTGGAGGCGATGGCTTCGAGCAGGACGCTATCCAACAGGTCGATATCGAGATCCGGAGGCGTATTCTCTCCGAGCATGTGCCGGGTAAGGTTTTTCAGGAACGAAATCTGATCGTTGGAGGGCCTGCTCTCCCCCTTCGGCAAGTCCCAGGGATTGATCGTCTGGTCGCTGTCGAGCGACATCTCGATCATCTCTCCACCCATTAGTTCCACCAACGGCTGATAAGAATCGCCGCGTTCGAGAATCGAGATCAGCGGATTTGCGCGAGCCGCCATCAACAGCATCTGCTGCGCCGCGAGTGTTTTGCCGCCGCCACTCTTGGCCATCAACAGGCCATTCGCATCAGAGAGGTCCGGGTCGAACATGGAAAAAGGAATGAGTTGGCGGTAAGGTGTCTCAAACAAGATGAGAGGACTCCGGCGCGTCCCGGTCCAGGGCATCTCCACCGGCACGAGATCGGCGGCATTCGAGGTGAGCATGTCCTGGTCCCGCTTGTCGGCTTCCGCCATGCCGGGTAATGTTCCAAGAAAGATGCGTCGCTTGGCAATCGTCTCCGCCACGGCCTTCGCGCCATTCATGTGGGTAAAGGCGTTCAAGACCTCCTGCGTACGATTGGCGAGTTCGCGTTCGGAGCGTTCCAGATCCCCAAAGGTCACAGCCGGCTGAGAGGTCCGCACGACAACCGACAGGCTCAGCTTTGCGGTTTTGAGCGAAGATGAGATGATGTCGCGCTGAACCTGCACGAGCTGTGCCTGCGCGACCTCGGCTTCGGGGTTGGATTTGAAGTTGCCATTTGCATCCTTCTGCGCGGCGGTCATCTTCTGCAGCCGCTTCTTGTAGCTCTTGAGAACTTTCACCTGGTCGGGAATGACTACTTGTCCGCTGATGACTACAGGGAAGCCAAGCATCGAGAAGTTCTGTAGAATCCCCGGAAATGTCGCATCCGGCAGTTCCTTGAGACTCACCACCGAATAGAGATAACCATCGATATTGAGGTAACTCTCGGTCTCATTCAGAATGCTTGCCTGGGTCGCCTGTTCCCGTGCGCTGCGATACTCAATCATTTCCTCTCCGGAAACATAGGGCTGACGATCGCGCCACGTTGGATGCTGCGAGTGCTTCAACTCCTCGAACAACTCCTGCGTTGTTAGGCGCCGAGCCCCGAGGTTCGCCGCCTCCATCGACCCCTCAACGCCCCGGAGGATGGATTCAAACTCCGCCAAAAAGGTCTCATGCTCCCTGCGGGTTCGCTGGATGGCTTTCTTCTGGCTCAGCGTGAAGCCGCCGAGCTTTCGGTTCTGCTGTGTCGAGTGGTACAGCTTGGCATGGATGCGAGGGTCCCAGATGAAGTACGCATGCAGCCGGTTTTCGAAATAAAAGCCGCTCCTTTCTTTCTCCTGCCACATTCTGAGCCGGTGTGTGTCGAGCGCCATCACCTCCGATTGCTCGGTGCGCTGCTGATGGACGTAGCTGTCGAGGAGATCGCCAAGATGCTCGGAGATTTCATAGCGAAACTGAATGCGCATGCTGACGTCGGGCACACTACGAAACAGCGCTTCGAGCATCGACTTGGTTTGGTTGCGGTCATCATCGGTCGCGAAGTAGGCGAGGATTCCTCGCAGTTCATATCCAGCAACAAACGCCCCATTGGTACGGACCATCACATTGTCCCCATCCGGAAGGTCCCGTAGCGTCAGAAGTTCGCAGACGGCGGGTGACTTGAGCTTCTTTTCGTGTTCTGCGTAGGTCATTGGCATAGCCCGCTCCTTTTGGTGGATTGCGGCAGGTCATCGCGCAGCCCTTGTTCCGCTACCCTGGCAAGCGGTGCAAGATCCTGATGGAACTTTGCGGCGAAGATGACGCTCGCGAAGACGGCCCGAGCGGCTTCTAAATCCAGGTAAAGCGCAACCGTTCCGTTGTCATATGTTTTGAATGAAGCCCGCATTCACTTCCTCCCCCTCCTCAACGACGTAAGCTTCCTTCAGTTCCGAATCTCGCTCAAGTGCGCACCAGGCATGTGGAGCAAGAAAGGAGATCAGGAGATCGGTCAGGTAACCGCGAGGCCTGCCGTACTTGAACAAAATGAGGAACGGCACGGCCAGAGCAGGCACAACGAATTCCATGAATATGTTCAGGGGCATCCCAAGCACATGGGCACTATCGCCCACGAAGTGGGCAAGCAGGTTCATCAGGGCGGCCAGAGCCAACACGAGAATGAGGTCTTCGAATTCAAGACCGAGAAACGTAACCTTCGTATGAAGGTTGCGGTGAACCGGGGTCAAATCGAGACTCATAAAACACCTCTCAAATGCCGTGCGCTCGCGTGATCATCGATTCAGCCAGGCGAACAATACCCGAGACCATCAAAGCGGCTATTGCCGCGATGAACTTCCTGATCCAGCTCGAGCCCGGATAGATTTCCGAGACCACACCGCCCATGTGCAGTGCCATAGCCGCAAGTTGAGTCAAAGCGAACATGGGAAGAATCACATTGGCAGTCCAGTTGACCAGGCTCATGGTCGCCATCCAGAAGCCATTCGCGCTGGTTGGTCCAGCGTTCTGCACAAAACCCTCAAGCGCGCGGAGTATCCCCGAACACATCAGCGACGCGAAGCCGCCATAGAGGAACTGTTCGAAGGGGCCGCTCTTGCTGTAGCGATAGACCGCTCCGGCAAAGAACATGCCGGCCATCGTGGGCATCATCGTGTTTCCAGCCCAGGAAGCGAGATTGGTGATTGCCCCATTGAGACTCATCGTTTGCTCCTCACGCAGCCATCGCCTGAAAGAGTGCGAGCAGACCGCTCACACTCAGAAAAGAGATCGCGGCAAAGACCAGCCTTGTCCACGGTCTATGCCTGACATAGTTGATGACTGCGCCAATGCAGGCCAGTCCCGCTGCGGCGGGCATGATCTGCCCCACGATGTAGTTCCAAAGCGAGGTCAGCATATCGGTAGTCGCGTACTGTCCGCCCGAGTTCCATCCCTGCAGGAGCTGCATGGTGGCAGACAGCGACATCAGAAAGAGCGCGGCAACAATCGAAGCGAGCGGATTCTCTCCCGCAGCTCCGTCGAGCGTCGCTTTGAGAACGAAATATGCCGCAAGCACCGGCACCAGCTTGGCAACGACGATCTGATTGACGAAGTTTTTGAAGATTGATTCCATACTGGCAAGCCAACTCGTTCCTACCGATCCGCTCCCAGATGGGATAGTGATGCCTTGTGCCGCAACCCAGGACAACAACTGTGGAAGCGTCAGAAGCACAACGGTCCACAGCACCCACTTTCCGGTTTTGCCATTAACGTGAAAGTTGATGCCTCCCTCATGCCGCAGACTCACTCCCGCAGCAGCCAAGGTGCAGAACGCAGCCGGCACCGCGAGATCGAGGAGCAACTGAAGAAGGTCGAGAAGGAATTGCGGCACCGGCATCGCTCGTTCGCCTCGTGATCGGTTGGCCTGGTTATTGAATGCCCTGCGCCTGCGTGATGAAGCCTTCGGCCATACGTCCCAGTCCGGAGATCACCATCAGGGCTACACCAGTAACACCCCAGCCCATATAGCCGCGGCCGCTCTTGAAATGCCACCCTGCGACCCCCAGGCAGGCGACCGCGATCACCGGAGCGATCACGTTGCATCCCCAGTTCACGATGTTGAGAACGGTTCCTTCGACGGTGGTTGCTTGCTGGCCTTGAACGGCTTGGCCGAACTGGGGAGATGTTCCCAGGTTCTGTGCGCTCGCCGCGAACGGGGCGAGCAGATTGCCCATCAGAATGAGCCCCAACGCAAACTGAAGAGCAACACGAACCCAGTTGATTTGGTCGGGGCGATGAATGACGAGCGCGGATCTTGGAGCGGACACTTGGGAGCGCCGCCAGAAGTCTGTTGCGGTTCTCATATCTTTTCTCTCCTGGACGCGGCTGCTCGGGGCATCCGTGTCGTAGGAGAAGGTGCGGCGGAAACAAAACTCAGTCAAATAGCTAAACGCGGATAGGTGGCGCTGAACCATTGGTCATTGCCTCCAGCTATGGAGGCAATTCTTAAGTTCGAGGACAGAGTATGGACCGCCGTCTCGCCTCTCACTCTGAGAATGTTGGGCTGACGCGCAACGGACGCTGCAGCGAAAGGTTAAACGCCTCATTCACAAGAGCGGAGCACCGGCCTTTTCTTGCGGAATTGCTCGAATGCACAGTGAGGCATTTAGTTCGATATTTGTTCGGAGCGCACACTGAGTCATCGGGAACGATTACGACTCGAAATGCGGAGTGAGGCACGCGGAATGAACTTGCCCCATGTGCACAGTGAGTCATAGATGCCTGTCTTTCCTCACATGCGCAGTGAGGCATTTTGCACGACGATTGCTCAACCGCCCAGTGAGTCATGGTGAACGATGCTGCTTCGAAACGCACAGTGAGCAAAGGGACCGAATTCCAGGAGGAGGTCTCATTCGACGGGCGCATGCGCCAAATATCGGAAGGTGTAGTTGGCACAAAAGGAAACGGTCGCCGCCCCAACCATGAACCGAGTTGATGTTACTGCAATCGACCATCCGAGTGCGAATGCATACCTTCGCACTGTTCGTCGAAGAGCAATAGTGCGCGTAGGCTATGCGGAACTACGGCCCACTTGGAGGCTTCTTGCAACACACGATCGACGTCAGGTTCGGTAGCATAGTCATCCGCGCCCAACCAGACCACGATGGGATCGCCGGTATCTTCGTCGACGTGAGGATCGAGGACTATGAGGAAAAAGTTGGACAGCGGGCGGTCCCAGCCGACATGCACTTCATGGTGCGGATTGTACGGTCCGAGCGGGTAACGGCTCATGCATCATCCTTCATTTAAGGAGCATTATGATTGACCAACATCTGAACCGCAAGAGACGGTCTGCAATGCCTGCTTGGTCCAGTTGGTTCCACTACGCCGCCGACGAGAGGTTCGATGGAGATGGCGCCGGTCTCTGATCCACAGCCAACCCAGCGGCTCTCGACCGCCTGCACTCCAAATGGTGAATGATGGGGCAATTTTGTCTGTAGCTTTCGGTTAAACGATCATCCAGACCGAACTCTCCTTTCATCGAACGCGCAGTGAGTCATGTGGAACGATTCTGACTCGAGTGCGCAGTGAGGCATTTAACAAGACAAATGCTCATGTGCGTAGTGAGTCAACGGGAGCGATGATTCCTCGTCCTGTTGAGCGGCGGAGCAACCACTCTGAAGCAAATGTGGGGCGCACACACTGAAGGTGCGCGATCAGTTCCTTGGATATGTGCTTCACCCTCGACTAGAAGAAGTAGCCAATGAACAACAAAAAGCCCTGGCTGTAGAAGACCAGGGCTGACGAGCGGACAGCATGGCGAGGTTTACTGGGCCGACTGAGATACCTTGTGGAGAGTAGACGGATTCTGCTCGTGCTTCGTAAAGACGATGTAGATTTTCGTGTCCGCCGGAACTGAAACGACCACACGGCTGTTGGCATTCAGGCTCATGACCTCCGAATCACCGGCCGTCCCGATGTTCTCGGCCAGCCGTTCTCGCAGCATGTCATCCTCGGAAAACGCCGCGCTGCTGTTGTTTCCGGCTATTTCAGCAAGGACCGAACCGACTCCTGAGGCAGCGCGCACCAGGAAGTTTTTGCCCGTGTTCTTTCCGAAGACGTTCCCCCTGATCGGTCCAAGGTCGAGCCCGGTTCCGATGGCATCGATCTTCTCTCTTGCGCCATCCAGCAGCTCGAGTTCATCGAACTTCACGCCGACATATCCTGATCGGTCTGCCTGCTGGAGTTGTCCATACACTCGTGCGCCGGCAGGTATAACGACCCGGTCTCCAATCGCATAGGTATACTCAACAACGGCCACGACAGGGGCGGAGACGGCGCTTGAGATCTGTGTCTCGAGCTTCGCTTGAATGCGGGTTCCCGGCGTCATCTCGAGGACTGGCCCGTCCTCATCACTGCGAGCGTCCTTGACCAAGCCGACCGCTTGATTCTGAGTCTGACTTCTAACGAATACGAGAGATGGTTCCTTCAACGCATTTTGCTGTTGCTGTGTCTGTGCCGGGGAAGTCTCCACAGGTCCGCCGTAAGGCTGCGGCTCTTCCCATTTCTGTTGCGTGTCCGAGAACGACGGAACGCTGGCCAGTGAACCGCTTGCTCCAGGGAGTGACTTGGTTAGCCTTTGACCGCTGCCTACGGTAGAACCCGTGTTCTGCGAACCGTCTGCGGTACGCGTACGCTTGATATCGCCCGGCCCAACCTGACCATCAGCATTGTCCGGGGCTGGTTTGCGAACCGTTTCCATGAGCGGCGTCACACTGCCCTTAGGCTGCTCGTTCTTCTGCTCTCGGGCCTGCTGAGACGACCGGGGCTCAGCCGTCTTTGCCTTTGAGGGCGATCGGCCAACGATGGCCGTGAATACAAAGAAGAGCACGGCAACCAGCAACCCGCCACCCAGCAGGATGACTTTGCTCTTTTCCATTCCGGGTTTGCCGTTAAGATCGGCCCGCGTTGCGTAGCCCGACGCGCCTTGATGATCCGAGAGACCGGTGATCAGTTCAGGGTCAGGTGGAAACGGAGGCCGTTCGTGCGGTAACTTCTCGGACAGCTCTTCGAGGCGGTTTTCACTTTCTGTAGCGACGCGCATATCTCCGTTCGATTCATGGGTATCCATGGCAGTCCTCTCTAGCGGTTTTCGCCGGTGACAGGTGGCGTGAAGGGCAAACGAATCAGGATGGGCTGATCCACCTGGTCCGCCTGCGCAATCTGGAGAAACAACTTTTCCGTCGATTGCTTGAAGTTGGGCCGATCAAAGACAACGATGCCATCTACGCGGCTACCGGGCTCCACCCTGGTTGTACTCAGGCGATAGCCCCGGACTTGCAGTTGATCCGAGGTGATGCCTTTCCCTTCTTTGTTTTTCTTCTTCAGCTTGCGGCCGGCAATTTGTATCTGTGGGGGAACGATCTCGACTGGTACATCAGAGTTGTTGAAAATGGAGTAGGAAACTGCGGTTTGGTTGTTCCACTGCCGCACATCACCGATCGATGTCTCGATCTGCTTGCCCTCCCACTTCGTCCAGGTCGGCGCATTGATGCGGACCTGTTGTTCGTATTCCTGATCGAGAGCGGAAGTGGTTACCTCTGTCACCCTGATGGCCGGGCTGGAAGGCAGGTGCTCTGAAGTCTCGCCAACCGGCTTCATGCTGGCGGGCACCGCCGTATTGGAGGCGATCAGAAAGCTGCGCGAGACTCGATATTCGATCAGGAAGTCTACCGGCTGCGTGGAGCTATCGGAAGCCAGGCCATCACTGATCAATTCCAAGGTCACATGCTGACCCGATTTAGTCGCGATCAGAAGATTCGACTGTGCGGGCTCTTTGGTGATGGGCTTGATGTAGACGTACTCCGGCTCGCCCTCGTTATGCTCCGCCTTGAATGATCCGGGATTGCCGACAATCACAGATGTGATCTCCTCTGGCATCCGAATGGTTGACTCGAACTCAGGGCGTAAATGTAGAAGCGTGACTTGCGCCGGGTTGATCACGACGGTTGCGACCCGCGTCGCCACAATGGGATCGGAGGCACCGAGCCGTAGCGGAAGCAGAACTGCTATGGGTACGATCCAACGAAGTCTCATGATCCAATTACCTCCTCGACGGTCTGGCCGCCGCGAACTTGCGCAGTAAATACCGCTGTCGAACGGTGCGGACGTAAGCAAGGACATCGGGGTTGCGATAGTCCAGTTGCTTCTGTCCAATCCAGTGTTCCCCGGCATAGTAGGCAGCGGCGACCAGCCGGAGATCGCCGTGGAACTCCCACATCAATGTCGTCACATATCGAGTGCCTGCGGCGATGTTCTGCTCGACATCGTAGGGTTGAAAAGCACCGAAACGCCGCGCTGTAGCTGGCATGAGCTGCATCAATCCCATCGCTCCTTTGTTCGAAGTCGCGCGGGAGTTCCATCGCGACTCAACATCGATCAAAGCGGCGATCAGTTCGGGTGGCACGTGGTACTGGATTGCATAGTGTTGAACGCATCTTTCGGGGAATGACAGCGCCATTTCCGCGCGCCCGACAGGCGCCAGCATCAGGAGAAAGAGCAGTGAAATCCATTTCATGGTTCTGCCCTTTCTGGAGCAGCCATCCTCCGGGCGAAGCGAGCCCCATCGTCAAGCAGGCTCTTGAATCCTTCACGCAGGAGCAGGTGGCGGCGATCCTTCTCGGTCTTCGCCAGAAAGGGCAACAGAATATCGCGATGGTCAGCTGTTACATGATCGGTGCCGAGCAGTTGCAGCGCGTTCGCGAAGTCGATCATCTCCGAGACAGACGGCGGCTTCTCCAGCGAATAATTACGGAATGAAAGTGCGATGCCGGCCATCTCGCGGTGAAACTCCTCATTGGCTGTTGGGGTGCGGCTCGCAATGATCTCCGCCTCGCGTTCCGGTGTCGGATGCTCGACCCGCACATACAAGCTGCGCCGCCGGATCGGATCGCCCAAGCGCCGCTCTTCATTGCTGGTGAGGACCACGAACGGAATGCTTCTGGCCTTCACGGTCCCAAACTCAGGAATCGAGAGCTGCCACGCGGAGAGGATTTCCAGTAGAAGCGCCTCGAAGCCTTCGTCTACTTTGTCGAGTTCATCGATCAACAGTACGCAGGGCTTCTCGCATTCAAGAGCCCGCATAAGCGGGCCAGGACGAAAGAAATCCCGCCCCTTGAGGTTTCCTTGCACAGCCTGCCAACTGTCGTTCTGGCCCTTCGAGAACTCCATGTAGAGCCGCTGCAAGCCCTCATCGAACCGACCGATGGCCTTGTCTTCCGTAACGCCGCGGTAGCATTGAAGTCGCTCGATGTGCGTCCCGGCCGCTTGCGCAACAGAAACGGCGAGCTGCGTCTTGCCGCTCCCCGCAGGCCCTTCGAGCAACAGAGGCTTTTGCAACTTGGCAGCCAGAAACACAATCCTGGTCATCACCCGATCTATGAAGTACCCGGTTGCCTTGAGCCGGCTCATCAGATCGTCGAATGATTCAAACATCGCCATTCACCCTCAACTCACCGGGCCCAAAACTCGGCTCTCAACTTGGCATGGACTCGATGCAGGACACTTTCTGGAATTCGCAACGTGCGATAGGGGCGCTTTCGCCGGGATGGGGCAGTGTAAATTACCAGCACACCCGGTTCATTTGCGAAGACACGGCGTACGGTTTTCTCGCTCAAGGCCCAGAGCTGAACAACCTCGCCCACGGAGTAGTGCCGCTCTGCACCAACCTCACTGATCTTCAAAGGAGTTAACGTCATCTGCTCACCTCGCTGTCCAGGTGCCGCAGATCATCCCTCAGATACTGAGTTCGGTCAAATTTGGTGGAAATTGCAGGAGCCTAATTGGTGACTGAAGTGGTATACGCATTCGGACGCCGGCGTACGCCAACGGCGCCACCATCTCACACTACTGAATGCGCCGGTCGACTCCGCCGGAATGTTCGGCAGGCTGATACGCAAGTTGGGGTGCGTACGTGAAAAGAGTCGAACCGTGCAACTGACGAAATCCTAGCCTCATCCAGAACGCCTCGATCTTGGCAAAGTCCCCCATCCGCTTCGCCCTATAAGAAATGTTCTGACTGAGCGCATGTTGTGGATCGTCAGGATCGGAGTACTGTGACGGACGCGGATTAACAGCCACCAAGCCGCATCCCGCCCCTAGTCCCTTTATCAGTTCTGCGGCGACTTGGCTACCAATCCCTTTGCCGCGAAACTCTCTCGCCAGTTCGATGGACTCAACGAAAAGGACGTTCGTATCGACGATGTCATTGCCATAGAGCTCGACGACAGCTGCACTCCAGTCCTCCGTCTCGGGGTCGAATAGTGCTTCAAAACATTCCAGCGTTGCCTTCGACACGGCGTCCATGGCCTTTGACAGGCTGACTCCCTCATTCAACGCCCGGTCCCTCTGTATAAGGAATAACGAGATGCCTCCAATGTTGATCGGATTCTGAGACTGGCCCAGGTATTCGATGATCTCCCCTTCGAGAGGCAGAACGACTCTGGTCGGACTCGGGTCCTCGCACTCGACCTCAAATTTGAAACGAATATGGGGCATGGTCCTCATCCTAGCGGAGTCGATACCTTTCCAAAAAGTCGGAACCTGCCAATGCAGAAAAGAACGAAGCTCAAGAAAATGTGCTTGACAGGCCCTGACTGGACGGTCGAATTGAGCTTTGTTCTATCTGCCGGCCCCGTGACGCCATGTTCGGCGGGCGCGAGGCGCAGCCCAGAAGCCGCAAGATACTTGGATTTTGGCCTAAATTTCGCCGAAATTGGAACCTGTTCCATTCTGTACGCTTCTGGCCTTTGTTAGAAGAAAACCGCGCCAAAATTGCGCCAAATGGGTGCCGTTCTGGCTGTTTGGGCGGTTTAGGCCGTATTGAAAACAAAGAAGTTACTGATTCCTTTAGGGCCCCCGCGGGTTCGACTCCCGCCGCCTCCACCATAAACAAGTCGTTTACCATGAATGACTTATCAGATCCGGCCAAAATTTTAGGGTGAAACTGTACAGTCACTGTACAGTCGCCTCCGAAATTTTGCTCGACTTCAGCAAATAGAGCACAATCTCGCTGAAGTCGGGAGAGCCGATGCTGACCGTCTATACCCGCCATCATCCCGGATGCAAAAACGCCAGCGACAAAACCTGGCGCCGCTGCAACTGTCCCAAGTGGATCTGGGGATCCTTGAACGGGAAATTCCTGCGCCAGAGCGCCAGGACCCACAGTTGGGAAGTGGCAGAAGAGCTCCGCCAGCAATTGATCGAAGGGGCGACTCAGCCCAGTCAACCGGCAGCAGAGACGCAGCCCACCCTGATCGTGACTTCGCCAGTCCCGCTTCAGGCCCGTGTCCATCCTCCGGACGCGGCCGAAGAGATCGACCCAGTCAAGTCCAGGAAGGCAAGGGTGACGATCGAGAAGGCCGTTGAGTCTTACCTGGCCGATGCCCGCAGCCGGGAGTTGAAACCCGCCACGCTTTCAAAACTCGAAACCATCTTCCGCAAGCAGTTCCTTGCCTGGACCCGAGTTCAGGGGGTGGACTACCTAGATCAAATTGACCTCGACGCCCTGCTCTCCTTCCGCAGCACTTGGAAGGATGGCGGCTTGGCCAAGCAGAAAAAGCAGGATCGTCTGATCGGCTTCTTCTGGGCCTGCGTCCGCCGCGGCTACATTAGCCAGAATCCGACCATGGGACTGGGCAAGATCAAGGTCGTACAAGTCCCGACCGACTACTTCCCACGCGAGGAGTTCCAGAAGATCCTTGATGCGACACACATCTACGGAGATCCGCGCGGCGGATTTATTCCCGTTGAAGACTTAAGAACTCGTCTCCGCACCATGACCCTGCTGATGCGCTGGAGCGGTCTTCGCATCCGTGACGCAGTCACTCTGGAGCGGGACCGGTTGCACGGCGATAGCCTGATGCTCTATCAGGCCAAGACCGGTACGCCGGTCTATGTGCCGCTCCCGCCACACGTGGTCGAGGCTCTCCAAAATGTCCCTCCCGGTCCGAAGCCGAATCCACGTTACTTTTTCTGGAGTGGCAATGGGCAGCCGAAGAGCGTCGTTGCCGATTGGCAGCGCAGCTACCGCCGCCTCTTCAAACTGGCCAATCTCACGCAGGCCGATGGGTCTCCCAAGCGCTGCCATCCTCACATGTTCCGAGACACCTTCGCCGTCGAAATGCTGCTTGCAGGTGTGCCCATTGACCAAGTCTCTCTGCTCCTTGGACATGCTTCGGTGAAGATCACGGAGAAAAGTTACTCACCTTTTGTAAAGGCAAGGCAGATCCAACTTCAGGACAGCGTTCGCAGTGCGTGGCAGGTCGGCGTGAGCCCCGAACCGGATCCAGAGAACAGTCCATCAAATGCTGCTAGTTCAAGCCACAGGAAAGCAGGCTGGCAGCTCATACGCTCGGCAGACCGACCGAAAGCCGATGAAGAGCGGACTACTGCAATCGGGGACCGGCGTACCTTGCCATATGACTCTGAACCTGCTCATGAACCAGTTCCCAGTTCCGATCGAGCGTCTGGAAAAAGAGCTCGGGCAACCGGTCGTTGAGAACGAGCGTCCGCAGCCAGAAGCGAAAGAACATCGCCTCCATGACATCCTCGGGAACCTCGGCGGCGTTACAGAACTTAATTGCGAATTGCAGGTGCTCGAAAGCAGGAGTCATCTCCCACTCTGCATCGCCCTTGGTGGCGGGCGGCTTCCCTAGCCAGGTCTCTGGTACAGCCCTCGCGGCCTCGATTCGTGCAAAGCGCTTTTCGACGGCCGGACTCCAGGAAGGGCTCGGCAGATCATCGTAGATTTCGTTCAGCAGATTCCGAATTTCGGGCACTTCCATACCTAATTGCTGTCGTAGCCCTTCCCGGTCGTCTGCAAGCACATGGTTGCGTCGGCAAACCAAAGTCAGCCAGGCGTTGAGGAAGACGCCTTCTATCGCAAAAGAGCTGATCCCCTCATCCAATGCATTGAGCACGGCAACAGCGAGTTCCGACGCGGCGAATCGCTTCTTCTTCGATATTTCCGACCGGCCGGACTCATGATGCAGCGTGTAGCAAAGAGCGACGGCCTTGCCGTCTGCGTCCAGTCTCCGCTGGTACTCACGGAGTGCGTGTTTCCATTCCCGGTACTCAGCCGGAGGCAACCGGTCTCGATTCTCCTCGGTCACGATCAACCCTGTTTTCGAGAACGCATAGATGAGCGCGGGACTCACATTCGCTCTGCGAAACAATGCGACCATCTCTTCGCTGAATTGGCTCCGAAGCGATTCGACAACCGGGCGGGGAATATCGGTCAAGGAGACAACTTCGCTGCCTAAGCCATGGACGAGTCGTAATCCATTTCTGCTCTTTTCCCTTCGTCCGCCTGACTGAATAGTCATATCAAACTCCCGCGAACTCCATTGTACGTTCACCGCTCGAACCTCCCTTTCCTGCTCACAGGTGTTCCCTGCCACAGTGATTTGACCGAGCGTTTGACCTGGATTACATGTATCCGGAGCGATTCCGGATGTTCTGGGTTGAGCCAGTATCTTCGACCAACGTCCGCTACTTCCAACAGCGCAAGTCAGAATCTTGAGAGGTGCCAGATGGAACTCCTACATGAACCGCAAAACTTTTCAAACAGCCTGGGCTTCGCAGAGGCAACCTCTGGCGTGCCCGCTCTGGAAAGGCACTACACAGTGGCAGAACTCTCCAAACTGTGGTTCTTCAGCGAGAACACGATACGACGCCTTTTCACAAAGGAGCCTGGAGTAGTAAAGATTGCACGGCCAGAAACCCGACTCAAGAGAGGCTATACCTCCATGAGAATTCCTGAGCGGATTGCCCAGCGCGTTCATAGGCGACTTCAGGGACTGTCCTGACTTGGATGTAAACCAGATAGACGGCTCCACGTTTCCGGGCATACGAGCCTTACGTGCATCCCCCGAAAGACTGACGAATTTGACCGAATCTCGGATCAGAGACATGCTCGTTACCGATTGAAGGGCATGAAAGAAAACGAGAAGTACCCACTGTCCTGGATGCAGGTGTACGGCCCCCTGTGAACGGCCGAAGGCCAACGGAGGATCTCCTTGTTTGATTCGATCACAGACTTGTCGAGCAAGTTGGCCGCGACCGGATATTTCATCGATCCGGTAATGACGAAGGTCGTCTTTTTAGCGGCCAGAATGCAGAAGCCACTACTACTCGAAGGGCCGGCTGGGTCAGGCAAGATTGGTATCTATTGTCCTTCGAAGGCTGCGAAGATCGGTTCACCTCCGATCTGTTCGACCGGGTCTTCTCCGAGTACAAGCTGTTCAGCTACGTCGAACAGCCAGGCCTGCTGCTGTCCCAGATGCAGTTGGCTCAGGCCTGATCGCTTCACCCTGCTCCACCGGCCCCACCCGTTTCAAATCCAACTTCCAATCAGGAGGAATCCCATGCGCCTATCCGCTGGCCGCATCCGCTCGCTTGCAACCCGTTATGCCCTGGCCGAGGCTGCCGCCTTTCCTGGCCTCCGCACCGAACCCAACGGCTTCACCACCAACCGCAAACCCGCGCCAGACATCAAGCACGGCCGGCTGCGCTTCGCCCACCAAATCTGAAGAACCTGATCCAGCCCAACTTCCTCGTCGCTTTGATGGCCCGGCGTCTTCTTCCGAGCCATCCTTTTTCGCACCTGCAAACAGCCATTCAATCGACACGCCACCGATTTGACCGAGTTCTGGAACCGGGGTACAAACACAGGACTTCAGGAAGGAGCGAGATCCATGTATACGACTTTCTGTGTAAGCCGCGAGACGGCCGACCGGCTTATCAAGCTCTTCGTCAACCGGCGTGCCTACGGGATGCAGGCTGCCCGTCCCTTGCCCAACGGTTCGGTTCCGTATTACTTGGCGCGGGATTGGCAGACCAAGAAGCCAAAGCCTCTCGATGCCGGCGTGGTGCGTATGCACCTGAACGGCGACATCACCATCAATCTCTACGCCATCAACCCGGAGACGCAACGCTCGAAGTGGGTCGCTATCGACGCCGACTTCGACGGCGCCGTAGAGGCGCTCTTCCAGTTACAGTGGGAGCTGAAGCAGGATGGCGTCGAGGCCGCGCTCGAACAATCCCGCCGCGGCGGCCATCTTTGGATCTTCGCCGATGCGCCTCTCTTGGCGTCGGAGTGCCGCGTCTATATTTACAACCTTGCCCTGCGCCTCGGCGTGCCTGTCAAAGGCGGTGGGCTCAAAGACGGCATCGAGGTCTTCCCTCGCCAGGACCGGATCGAGGACGGCGAATACGGCAACGCGATTCGCGCCCCACTCGGCGTGCATCGCAAAACGAACCAGCGGTACTGGTTCTACGAGGCTGCGCTCACGCCGGAGGCGCAACTCGACTATCTTGATGGTCTGAAGAAACTCACCGAGGCTGAACTGAAAACCAACATAGGCGGCATGACGTTGCCCGAAGCCTACCGGCCGGTTGCCGCCACTCCTTATATTCCGCAAGCTTCATCGTCTCTTGGCGCTGAGTTCCGCATCCTCGACTACGTGCGCGCAACGCGCAAGGACAGCCGAAACTGGTGGGCGCGCTGCCCATCGTGCGCGCAAGCCGGACATGATAGGACAGGCGATAACCTCTCCATTCAGATCAGGAATCCACGCCTCTACAAGTGCTGGGCCGGATGCACGAAGGAAGAGATTCGTGCGGCGTTAGGTCAACCGATCCGCCGCAAGGTCGCGGTCTAGTCATCATGGAGTGACCGGTTCCCTGCGCTGGCCGTGGGTTAAGCTGTGAGCCAAGCAGGATCACAGATCAGAGCCACAAGCGGAGAGGAACCGGCCATGAAAAACAAGGTACGATTT
>Ga0181520_10001033_pt1 | contig 58600 bp, 56 predicted proteins | sample PEATcosm2014_Bin_29_FD_132451 | JGI IMG/M metagenome (GOLD analysis project Ga0181520, IMG submission 132451) | Peatland microbial communities from MTU Mesocosm Facility, Houghton, MI, USA - PEATcosm2014_Bin02_30_metaG | ecosystem: Environmental > Terrestrial > Soil > Wetlands > Peat | place... | reverse complement strand
TTCGAGCCGTTGCTGCGGCCACGAACATTTCTGTCAGCCGGTCTTGTTTATATCTGCTTATCTTGTAATGACTTTTATTCATCTAGGTGTCTATTATACACCCATTACCTAGGTCAGCCCCTTCTTTTTTCTTGCCGGTGAGCTGGAGAAATTTGCCAATAATGGTCCAGTTTTGTCATCTGCTCTCTCCAAGCTCGGAAGGGAGGCTCCCATAACGCCGGCTTGCGTGAAGAGTTTGAGGCACTTTGCCGAAACATTTAGGGAAGCCGGCCAGACGCTCGCTGCTGCTTTTGGACACGCCCGATCGGCCTGATAAACTCCCAGCGCCTTTCCTGCTCCATCTACCACCGTCCGTGGTACCTGACGTAATGGCGGCAGCCTCCATAGTAGACCACCGAGTAGGGTATTCCAGAGTAATAGACGATCTCCGGTGAGGCCGGGGTGGCGTAATAGGCGGCAGGCACCGGAGCCGGATAGTAGGCCGGAGTGTAATAGACCGGGGCGGGAGAATAGTAGGCTGGTGCTCCATAGAAGCCGACCCCCACTCCGACGGAGACGTGGGCCTGGGCGCTGATGGCTCCCAACGAGAGGAGCGCGATGGTAAGAATGAGAAACTTTTTCATATGCGTTATTGGTTTGATATCCATAATACACCGGGTGGGGAGTTTTTTGCCAAAGGAAAAAGAGGGGGGCAATGCGATCATGCCGTGGGCTCCGGACAGTCGCCACACGGCTGCGATATGCCGCCCTTCGATTGGCTCGCTGCGCTCACCCCCGAAGGACTCGTTGTCTGTGATTCTAAAATCAATCCTCGAATTTAAGAAGGACGAGTCCACACATCCGTCGATAAACTTTCCTTCGCAAATCCGAAATAATCGGGTGTGTGGGCGGCATAACACAGCCGTGTGGCGCGTCGCGGTCGGTTTCAACCGACGAGCAAGCCCACGGCAGGAGCTTGCGCGTGGGGCCTCTATTTAAGGTTGACAACGACGCATATATAGTGTATATATATTCCTATATGATTGGTTATCATATCGTTGAGAGGCCGCGTACTGCCTACTTGGGGCAGACGGATCCACGGCATCAGTGCTCCCTGGGTCTTATTGCGCGCGTGCTCCGAAAGAAGACGAAAGAGGCACCATACAGATGTTTTGCCCTGAATGACCCGCGCAGCAGAACAGTTCTCACGGCCGTGGTTGCCGATAAATCTGAGGGAGTTCTATGGGACATCTATCCGTCCTCCACTTTTTTGGGTGCTGATATTCCGGTGGGATTTCAGGCGCTTGTGGAGAGGCTGCGCACGGAGATGCTGCGGACAAAGACCCCCGCCGAAGATAGCAGGCCGGTTACGGTCAAGGTAAGGATTTGCGTGCCTAAACGCGAGAAAACGGGGGACAAGTTCAGTTCCGTAATCTGCAGATTATTGGCCACGCAATACGGTTTCGCCGACAAAGGATCCGAGCGGGCCCCGTGTCCCCGCTGGCGTGTGCTGACGTTGGGCGGGTAGGGCGGGAATCCTTTGCTCATATAGCGTCGCGTAGCGACCGAAGGTATCTTAGCCTCGGGTTTCAACCCGTGGTGCGAAAGTTGAAACAACCCGTGGCGCGTCCTCTAGCGATTCTCTCCCTGTTCCATCTGTGGCCGGCCCATCTCCATTCCGCATTTGCCGCCCATGCAATGCTCCCCGCAGCCGTCCATCATCATCGGATTGAAACCCTCGTGGGAAAATCCAGGGAAACAGGGGCAGCCGCCTTCGCAACAGGACCCCTCGCGATGAAAGGGAAGAGCGCCAAAAAGCGCCTCTTTATCGGCCTTCTTGTGCTCGATGGCCTTCACCACGGCGGCCTCGTCGGACTGCAGCGTCTTCTCGTCCTTCTTGGCGGAGCGGTCGGCCTTCAACTGGTCAACGGCCTTTTGGATGGCCTCATGGTCGGCCTTCAGAATCGGCTTGGCGTCATTCCAAAACTGCTCATGGTCTTTGCGCATATTCTGGAAATCGCTCTTGAGGACGGCGTGATCGGCCTGCAGACGGTTGATGTCGGCCTTTATGTTGGCCGGGAGCTCAGAGGTCTGGGCCTGGGCGAGGGCGGCGACCATCGCGATGGTGAGAGTGGGTAGGAGGTATTTCATACAATTGGTTGGTTGAGAGTAATACACCGCGCCAACCGATTCCTCCCAGAAGAATAAAAAAGATCCCCCGCTATTTGTTCTCCGCTATCATCTGCTCCAGCGCCGCGTTGTCGGCCGCCAATCTCTCGTTCTCGTGCCGCTTCATCTCCACTGGAGAGAGGTTGTTGGCGATATCCTGGTGTCTGGCCACATAATCCTGCTGATGGCGCGCGTTCTTCTCCTGGAAAATCCTGCTTTTGACCTCCGGCGGGAGGCTGCCGACCTGCTGTAAGAGCTCCATCTGGCGAGCGCTGAGGGCGGCTTTTTCATCGGCGAGCTGCTGGAGCTGTTCCTTGTCGTAATCGGAGAGTTGGGCGTCGGGCTGCTGGCCGGATGATGGCTGCGCGGCGGCGGGATCATCCGATGGCCCTGAGACTTCCACCTGCGCGGTGAGCCTCGGCGCGACGAGCGCCGCCAGGATGAGGGCTGTCAGGAGAATGCTTTTGGACATGGTTTCGGGGGTGTTGCCCGAAGGATAGCGCGATTGGGATTCCTCTTTCAAGGCAAAAGGAAGACGGGAAGGACATCTTTGATGCTTGCCCGACCTTTGAAGCTCACCTGTTTGTGAGCGGAGAGAATCTCTGCCGTGGTTGCCGCGCGCCTGATGATTCCCTGTGGAGCGGACGGACGGGAGCTGCCGTTGTCCGCCGAGTGCGCCATGGCCATTGCGGGCGCTGGGGTTGCGGCCACCCCCTGGTGTTTCGCCGGTACCTCAGGCGTCTTCCGGCTGATGACGGCGGGTTTCCCCGGATCCTCCCCCAGTGCGATCTTCGCCATCCGCTCATATTGCGCGAGCACACTCGGCATCCTTTGGGCGGCGGCTGCCAGGTTCTCGTCCGTTCCCAGGACGGTGGCCAGGTTGTTCAGCTTTTGGCCCTTTCCGGTACACTCAAGCACCGCCTTGTAGGACGAAGCGTCGGTTTCCCGAAGCATCTGTCTGATCTCATCGCCGCTTTTGCCGAGCAAATTCGGATTTGCGTAACTATCGGCGCACAGGGCGCATAACAGGTAATGCTCTTTGGAGTGCGTGACGTAGGGGGGCCTCCCCAGAAGCTTGGCGACCAGGCCCAACTTCTTATTTGGCTTGAATCTGACCAGACCGTCCGCGCGCATCGCCAGTACCATCCTCACGTTTTCAATGACCGTTGGGGGTTCCCTGTTCAGAAGAGTGGGACTCTTTCCGATCAGAACCTGCGCGCATTCCTGCATGGTCAGCCCCTCGGCGGCCAGTCCCTTGTCGTAGGCCTCCACGCGCGCGTCAATCACCTTTGGGGTGAGCGCGTTCGAGCTGTTCGGGCGTCTCAGATGTCCGGCTTGTGCCATCCACGCGGCAAACTTATCCGCCTGTGCCGGCGTGATCCCATGTACGGAGTATCTTTCCAGAAGATGGGAACTGAGTTTCGTTGAGGGATTTCTTTCGCTGTCCATCCTATAACGTAACCTTTTTGCGGGGATTATTCAAATAAAAATCTCTTGATTATAGGCAATATTTGTATTAGAGTATGCTATGCACATGATGGCATACACGCCCCCAAATCCACCCACGCCGGAAGAGGCCTTTCGCGAAGAAATCAAGTCCATAGTGGCACTAGAAAAGTCCGCTGCCGGAGATAAAACGCAGATTCTCCAGCAGGTTACCGCGCGGACAGAAGCCGCGTGCCTGAATCTTCGCGGAGCGCTCGTCACTGCCCCAAAGGAGACGGAAGGCGAGCGGTACAGAGAGCAGCTTGGAGAATACAAGGGAATTGTATCCCTATCTCTCGGACTGATCAAAGATAATTCGCTATCTGTAGAGCTGCTACGTTTAAATTACTGGCGTGCCGCGCTGGAGCAGGATCCGACAGATGCCATAGCGACAGAAATATTGGCCCATTGTAGGGTAGCCGTGGCGTATTCGCAGAGACTACGAGACGAAGATCTCACGAGCGCCTGTGTGGCTGCCGTTGCAGAGGTTCGCTCTCTCAGTGATTCTGAAAATGCCGGAGAACTTGCCCTTAAGGCTATTCCCTCCGATATACGCCAGACTGTCGCAGAACGATTCGACGCGCAGATGGCCCAAGAAGCAGGAGAAAGTTTGGGAATAGCGGATAGGCGAATTCTTGAATCCCGGCAGGCCGTAGCCGCCGCGAAGAGTCTGTTGACCGCCGCCGAGACCGCGCTGGGAACATTGCAGACAGCCAGATGCAAAGCTCTTCAGCAGGCTGCCCAGCGGGTAGTACAAAATCTAAGACGCCAGCCAGCCCAGGGTGTGCCCACGGATATGTCCGGTGGCAGGGGATATGAGTAGGGCAAATGACGTGTGGGATTTTCCGGAGCCCGCGGCGCTATAAGCCCTCTTGCGGCGGCAAAGGCCTTCCGATATACTGCCCAAAACGATTGAGAAGCCCGACTGGGCAGGGCAGATACCTATTCATGCTGTTTAAAAAGATCCCTGACGGTGTTTTCTGTCGGCCAAGCTGCTCTTGCAGGGAGACAAAGGCGTGTCTGCCCATCTCTCTGGCGTTGCGCTCCAAGGCTTCATGCTCGTATAGATAATCTTCCGCAGCCTCTCCCGGATAAGCTCGTTTGATATAGGGATTGGCGGGTGCGTTTTCCCGCAGTTGCATATGCCTGCGCCATAGGGGAAAGAGTTCTTTGTGCAAAGGATGTTCGGGAGTGGCGAGAATATAAGCCTGATATCGGTGCGCGCACTCGTGTGAGACTGTGTCAATCGTCTCTTCGTATCCATCGGGGCTGGAAAGAGACTCATTGATCTTCTGTGCGCTCAGTCGTACGCGCTTGGGCTCTCCAGAGAGAGGGTCCATTCCCACAAAATCGCCTAACGTGCGGTCATCTTCGTAATGGGGCACTATCTCAAGCGGCTTTATCCTCATGGGTCGGCCTCCCGTGTTGGGAGCATATCCTTCCATCAGGGCGCCATGCCACTCGTTTAGATGAGAGAGTTTCTCTTCCCCGGTCATGGTAGCCCAGTTTTCACTGGCCTTTGCGAGCTTGGCGACCCCCAGTTTTTTCCGCGCGTAATCGAATGCGGACTGGTTATCCCTCTCAAGATCCTCCGGCAGCTGTTCCTTGGGCAGTTCTTCTCTCATGTAGCGGTACTGCTCAAGGTCCTTTTGGTCCTTGAACTCGGAGGCATATTCTCTTTTCTGCAGCTCGATGGACTCTTCCTTCTGTTGTAGAACGTCCCTGAGGGCGGCGATCTCTTCTCTTTCCTTCTGGCTCATTTGTGAGAGCCTTTCGTTGAGCTCCTGGTACTCCACGCCCACTGTCCCAAGGAGCCCGATGGTAGACTCCTCAATCAGTCCGCCGAGCGATTCTTCCGCCTTTTTCTCGTTTGCGGCCTGTTCTTTCAAGTACGCCGCACGCTTTTCGGCAGGTGCAAGCAACTCCCACTCTCTGACGCGGGATCGTCTGATCTCTTCGACATGAAGCTGCTCCAGATACGCGGCACTATGCTTTTCTGCCATGCTTATACTATAACACAAGATAGTTATTGTGTGCATGAGAAGCATTTTTTACGGATTATTTATATGGGATTGCCCGGGGGCTCCTCCGTTTTCCTGTATAATCCCCCCATGCCCGCCACCCCCCAGCAGCTCTCCTTGCGTTTTTTATCTTGCCGTTTTTCATATTTTCCTTCAAATGTCAACTATGGGTTTACAAAGAGAAGAAAAAATAAAAAAGCTGATAAGAATGCTCCCACAAGGCGCGGTTGCCACCAGTGGTTGGCTTGAGAGTATTGGCATCTCGCGTCAGCTCAGAAGGAAACACTTGGGAGGTTGGATTGAGAGAGTGGGACAGAGAGCCTATAAAAAAGCCGGAGACGAGATCTCCTGGCAGGCGGGAGTTTATGCGATCCAGGCTGAACGCAGGACGGACATTCATACAGGCGCGCTCACGGCGTTATCCATGCATGGATTGAGCCATTACTTAAGGTCCAGCCGGGAAGTTGTATTCATATTTTCTCCCTCAAAGAAAAAATTGCCAGGCTGGTTTAGAAAGTACGATTGGAAGGTAAAGATAGAAGGCATTTCTACTTCATTTATACCGATGGGAATGGGGCTTGTCGATCATGAGCAGAAGAGCTTCAGCTTAAAAATATCTTCCCCGGAAAGGGCCATATTGGAATGCCTGTACCTGGCACCAGGCAAGGTGGATTTATTGGAGTGTTATCAGATCATGGAAGGACTGACAAACCTGCGTCCCAGGCTAGTGAAGGCGCTCCTGCAAAAATGCGCGTCGGTAAAGGTCAAGCGGCTCTTTCTATTTATGGCCGAGAAAGCAGGGCATGCGTGGCTCAAATATGTGAATCTGAATGGGGTTGATCTTGGCAAAGGACAAAGGAGCCTTGTCAAGGGAGGGGTTTATATCCCAAAATACAAGATCATGGTGCCTGGAGAATTGGCAGACAGGTAACGTGTTTTTATGGCCGCAGATCAAAAGAAGCCGGATCAGGACAATTCTGAGAGTCCTAGAATTGACTATGGGGCGTTCATCGCAAATGCCTTATCGTCTCACGCGAAGCACATCCACGCCAAGAGACATTTTATCAATATTGATCCCAAATACAGGGGACAGGTTGAACTTCTCCTGAAGGTTCTGCCCCATGTGGCAAAGGAAAAATATTTCGCGCTCAAAGGCGGCACGGCCATAAATCTCTTTGATCGGGATTTCCCACGCCTGTCCGTCGATATCGATCTTACCTATGTGCCCTTTGACGATCGGAAGACTGCCTTTGCCAATATCACGGCGGCATTGAGGCGCATCAAAAAGGAGATTGAGGACAGAGTCCCTGACACAAAAGTCGTTGAGCGGCTTCCTACCGCAACGTCGGAATCAGACCTGAAGCTGATTTGCAGCAACCAGGCGCAGATTAAAATAGAGGTCAATCCCGTAATCAGAGGGAGCTTGATGCCGCCTCGTCTGATGAGAGTCTCCAAATCAATACAAGATCAGTTTCAGATGTTTGCGGAGATGAATATCGTCTCGCGTGGTGAGCTTTATGGCGGAAAAATATGCGCGGCCATAGACCGTCAGCACCCCCGTGATATTTATGATGTATGGGATTTTCACAAATATACCGCCTCAGGTGCCATTCTTCAACCATCCGAAACAGAAATAACCGAAGATATACGTTTGGGATTTATTGCGGCCTTGATGGGGCATAAGCGCCCGGCGCACGAGCTCCTCAATCCGCGCCCGAAAGACCAGAAGGAGACTTTTGAAGGCAGCTTTCAGGGTATGGCTTTTGATCTCTTCTCTTACAAGGATTTTGAAACTACCCGTGACTGGCTTTTTGAGGAGGTGAGGAAATTATTCAAAGATGAAGACCGTGAGTTCCTTGTCAGTTTCACCGAAGGCGACCCTAAATGGGATTTATTTCCAATTGCCAGGCTCAAAGATATGCCAGCTGTAAAGTGGAAGCTTTTAAAGCTCAGAGAGTTCAAGAAAAAGCGTCCCAAAGATCATGCAGCGCTGGTACAAGAGCTGGTCAAAGTGTTTAACCAAAAGTCCAAGTGATTTTCCAAGTGTTGCCCTCTGGCGGCAGGAGAGCTACCCCCCTCCGTTTTCCTGTATAATCCCCCCATGCCCGCCACACCCCAGCAGCTCTCCTTCACCCGCGGCGAATGGAGAGCCGGACGGTTGGTACCGCTACGACCTTGAGGGCCACGATTTGAAATAATTTAATCTCGGGTCCACTTTGTGACTTCTGCAAACTCATACCGCGGCGTAAAGTCGATTTTGTCCGTTGTTATGCGTGGGTATGGGACAAACGCGGGAACGAGGAATGGAATGGTCCAAAGAGATTCCACTTCGGACTCAATAGCGTCTCTCAGATAACAGCGGTATCCCGTATCCGTCAGCAGATGCGCGAGCCAGAGAGTCTCGGTTCCACCCATGCCAAAGGCGGCTATAAATCGGAAACCCAACGGCTCAACCCGCGGAATTGAGACAAGATAGCCAATCGTGAGGTCTGAGTCCAGCGACTTTCTGGGCGCGCCACCCGCGAAGAGTTGCACACGGCCTCCCCGGATCAGTTGCTTTTTGTTTTCCTGGAAGAATTTGATAAGTCTGTATTCTTCGGGGGCGCCCTTCCTGTCGGGTTTGAGCTCTGCAGTCAGCGCGACATCCCCGCGGTCGCAGTTTGAAAATATCCGCCTGAGAGAGGGGCGCAGCGTCTCTTCCAGCAGGTCGCCGCCCTGGCTTATGCGCCGTTTGACTTCGTTGGCGGAGTCATCGAGTGGAGGCCTTGTGCACTGGAGCAGCAGGTCGCCGCCTGCGAGAGGAAGGGATGCCTCGGGAATCCTGCGGGAGGCGCGTATTCTCTCCGGTATATTCAGGAGAGCCCCCGCATAGGGAATTCCCCTGACTGTCAGGTCATTTGATATCAAATGAAGCGGGAACATATCGCGTACTTTGTGGATGGCGGTCTCAAACGGCCTCTCCTCTCCTATTTCCTCAGGGCGAACCCAGTACAGGGAGAACCAATGCTGCTTGGGAGTTTTGGGAGATCTCTTTCTTGTTCGCATTGTTTTATGTATTAAAAGATTTCTTCTTTTGTTTTGAAGGCATCCCGTATCCGGCTCCAATACTGCGGGGCTTTTTCGGCCACCCCGTGCAGGATGTCACGTTTGATTCGGAGACTCCTTATTCCAGAGCGTCTAATGCCAAAGCTCTCGGCTGTCAAGTTGTCCAGGATGCATTCAGCTTCGGAATGCCGCCATCCCAGATATTCCACGCAGTTGCCAAGCGCGGCAAGTTTTTTCCACGCGCCGAGTTCCTCGGCAAGGTACTGGCCGCTGCGCCGTTGAATGTCCTGTATTTGCTCGGGGACTATCCTGGTGTTGGTTGCCAGCATCCGCTCATAGATCAACCTGAAGGTTGCCTCGCGGAGCTCCCGTGTGGGCCCATTCATCAAACGGTACGATGTTTGTGTCGGATTCAGCAATATGATGAGCGTTTCCGCTGCCTGCAAAGGCAGAATATCACGCAGTTTGTTTTGCTGCCGGAGCAGTTTCAAAAGGGTGGGAGCGAATATCTCGACACGGATGCGCGATTGTGTATCTTTGAGCGCCCCGTCCAGGGGCAGCGCCTGCCAATCTTTCCCGCGTATGCGGAAGACCGCCCAATCGCTGTAGACGGCCAGATCGCCGGATTTGTATACCGGCCCTTCGGCCCTTGATTCCAAACCGCGTTTGAGCGTCTCAAACTTTTTTGGTTGCATACATATTTTGGGGTCATCATTCATCCGGGGTATCCTCACGCGCCTGGGATCAGCTCCGGGAATGGCAAGAAGGTTCATAATAATGCTTTTGCCGATGCCGCTCGGGCCGCAGATGGCCAGGCGCAGACCAAGTTGGTTTTCTATGTTCATAATATTGTGGAGGCGGTTTATCCGCTTCGGTGACAGTTTATCGGAAAATCACATCCGCTAGAATAGAACCTGTATTTTTGATAATCGTGGGAGGGCAAAGGGTAGGGGTTCGGCCAATCCTGTATAATCCCCCCATGCCCGCCACACCCCAGCAGCTCTCCTTCACCCGCGGCGAATGGTCGCCTGACGGTTGGTACCGCTACGACCTTGAGGGCCACGATTCCGCCTGCCGCATCATGCACAATGTTTTCCCCAAGCAGATGGGAGGCGCGATGAACCGCCAGGGCACAATGTTCCTCAATGCCGTCAAAACAAGCTCTCAACGCAGCCGCCTCGTCCCCTTCATCTTCTCCACGCAGCAGGCCTACGCTTTGGAGTTCGGCAACCAGTACGTGCGTTTCTACGCGAACGTCTCCGGCTCTGTCGGGCAGGTGGTCTGCGCGCCTGCTGCCTATGTTTCGACGACGGCTTACGCGACCGGAATGACCTGCGCCTATAGTGGTGCCTATTACGTCAACATACAGGCTTGCACGGGTGTTCTGCCGACCAATACGTCGTACTGGTACGCGCTCTCCGCCAACCCAGGCGGTCAGGCGATTTATGAGCTGCCGACCCCCTACGCCTACGGCGACCTGCCGCTTCTAAAGTGGGACCAGTCCGCGGATACCCTCTTCCTCGTGCATCCAAGCTATCCGCCAGCGACCTTGACGCGCACCTACAGCGGCGGCAACACCCAGTGGACCTATTCGCCGATCACCTTTGGTTCGGCGGTGAGCGCCCCGACGAGCCTGGCGACAACAAGCGGCAGCAATCTCCAGTCTCCCACAAACTTTGCCATCTCCTCGGCGGGCACAGGGGCTTCGACGCAGCTCATGGTGGCGGCCGTCAACTCCTCCGGCACCGAGGGACCGACCTCCGCGATCCTCGTTGCCCCAAACGGTTCGACGCTCTCGTGGAGCGCCGTCACAAACGCCTCCGGCTACAACATCTACGCGCTCTCGGTGCAGTCGATCTATAACGGCGTGAATGGCAACGGAACCTGCTGGATGAGAGTCACCAATTCCACGACGACGACTTCCACCAGCTACACGCTCGGACTTGGCAACTATTACAATGGCTACCCGCTCATCGTTGGAAATCCCACGCCCTCCTTTGTCGTCGGGAACAGTTATTACCTTTACTGCATCACGGCAGTCGACTCGCTGGGCCGCGAAAGCCTCCCCAGCAATCAGGTGGTCTCTTCCAACACCGCCACGCTCAGCTGGACGGGCATCACGGGAGCCACCAAATACAATATCTACCAGCAGTCGGTGGGCGTGTGGGGTTTTATCGGCTCCTCCAGCTCCAGTTCCTTCAGCCTGGTGCCGCCCAACGGCAGCTACTTCATCCCCGATACCAGCAAGGGGATTCCCCTAAGCGAGAATCCCTTCAGCGGAAGCGGCAACTATCCGGGGGTGGTAGCCTTCTACCAGAACCGCCTCTGGTACGCGCGCACCAACAACTCCCCGCAGACCCTCTGGGGTTCGCGCACGGGTGATTACAACAACTTCAACATCTCCACGACGACGGTCGATTCCGACTCGGTGCAGTTCACGATCAATTCGCGCCGCGTCAACGAGATCAAGGCCCTCATCCCCGGCAACATGGCGATGCTCGTGCACACCTCCGGGGGAGTCTGGGCGATGACCGGCAGCGGGGGACCCGGCAGCAATAGCGCGATCACCCCCACCTCGATTGACCTGATCCAGCAGGATTATCTTTATGGCACAAACGATTGCAAACCGATCTCGGTGGGTAACAACGCTGTCTACGCTGACCATTCCGGCGGACGTTTTAGAGACATTACCTATTCGATTTACGTGTATGGCTACGCCGGAACTGAAATCGGGATACGCGCCCAGCACCTTTTCCCTGTCGGTCTGTCGGCGCAGGAATGGGACTATCAAGTGTACCCTTACTCGATCGCCTGGATCATCCGCTCTGATGGCACGCTACTTGGACTAAGCTATCAGAAGGAGATGAACGCGGTGAACCTTCTGGCCTGGCACTGGCACACCACCCAGGGCAGCTTTGAGAGCGTGGCGAGCGTGCCGAACGCCGCCACGGGACAAACCGACGTTTTCTTTATCGTCAACCGCAGTTTGAACGGCTCGACGGTTCGCTGTGTGGAGTATCTGCCGCAGCGCGAGCCTCTCAGTAACCTTTCCGGAGCGTGGTTCCTCGATTGCGCCGCGCAGTATAGCGGCAGCCCCACCAATACGGTGAGCGGGCTCAACTACCTGGCCAATATGACCGTCAGCGTTTTGGCCGACGGAGTGCCGTACGCGGGGCTGACCGTCTCCCCGGCGGGAGTCCTGACGCTTCCAAACGGCCTGACGGCCTCGGTAATTCTGGCGGGACTACCCTACACCTGCGAACTGATGCCCATGCAGTTTGAGTATCAGACGCCTCTTGGAACCGTCCAGGACAAGACGCGCCAGATCCGCTCGGTCTACGTGGGACTAAAGGACACCGCGCAGGGCGCCCTCTGCGCCGCGCCCAGCAACATCAAAGGCTCTAGCTATCCGGCCAACTACCCCTGGCTGCAGCCCTTCGATTTCACCTACGAAGAAATGAACGGCCAGGGAATCAACCCTGTCACGGGGCTTTTTAGCGGCAACAAGGAGTGCCCACTTGAGCCCGGAATGATCCGCGACGGCACGCTCTACCTGTGCTCCACCGTCCCCTTGCCCTGGACTGTCCAGCGCATCGTGGCCAGGATGGAGGAAGGGGAGAGGTAGGGAAATGAGGGAATCAGCTAAAAGTCACTTATGACAGATATACCACGGTCGAACAATCCTTTGCCGATAGATCACCATCGTTTGGCATCTATGTTTGGAATGGACGCGGATAGGTTGTTCCCAAAGAGAACCGGAGGACTCTATATGGTTAATCAGGAAGTAGACAGTTGTAAGCCATTACCACCTTGGGATCTGTATTCTCACACGTTTATCGCGGCAACGACGGTTGAACCAAGATCGGGCCGCGAAGTGGTGCAAAAGACATATAGCTGGGCAAGTAATCCAAATGGCATGGGTATGTATGAGGACCCATATAAGCATGAGTACATGATATGTGCCCAGAAGGCGCTCGATCTGGGCATGGTTAAAAGGCTTGGTGGCGAAGATGCGGTCAAAGCGGCGGAAAGGCATTATCAGTCGGTCAAGGATTATAAAGAGTGGTTTATGATAATGGGGTCGCCTTACTATGACTGTAAAACAGCAGCAGGTCATTTTTGGGGAGAGACACAGCGGTGGATGAAGGTAAAATCCCCCGATACAGCAAAGGCGACATATGCCGCATCAGGCCATTGCAGGGGCTGTCATGCCAGAGTTAAACATTGCCACACCGCATTCGGTCATTTAAGAAACAGAAGTGCCAGGCATTCAACAAAAGGCGGCACCGCGCGCCGCAAATAGCCCCTTCGCCGTGTGGCTGAAGTTTTCGGACTTGCTTGGCGTGGCCTTGCTTGTACCGTGGGCAGTTTGTGCCTTTCATCTTGGAGAGTTCTTTCTGGGCGGAAGGCCCAGTACCTGGCAGGTATTTCAAAGGCTGCCGTCGATGCTCTTTTTCTCGGGTTACCCGCTTCTCTTCTGGACGTGTTCACAGCTTGCGCACAGGATACAGAGAAGCTCCTTCGGTGAGAGGGTCTTTCGGATACTCTTCTACGTCTTGATTTTGCCGACTGTGGCGCCTTTATTCTCTTTGACGGATTATTTTTGGGACTCGGAGTATTCTCCCAGTGGCGGCACGCTCGTCAGCCCATTCAAGGGGTTTGCTCTCTGCTATCTGATTTTCTGCGTGGGGGTGTGCGCGGCGCTATGTTTTGTTCCGGTGTTATTGAGGCATTTTCCGCGCAGGCACGCCCGCGTCTGGGCCTTTTTGCTTTCGTTTTTTCCACTGATCTGGCTGGCGGGAGTGCTGTACGTGTGGTGGAATTGGCAGGGTCTGGCGTGATCCCTTCTTTCGGGGGATGCAGGATGGAGGAAGGGGAGCGGTAGGGGGCATTCTATCTCCGCAATGCGCCGCGTTAATCCCGACAAAGTCGGGATGGTAGCGTCGCTGCCCCGACAGCAGTCGGGGGTAGCCCGCCATTTCAATGGTGGGCAGGGGGGTGGATCGGATTCTATTTGTTCCGTGGCAGGAAGCCTTCCCTAATCCAACAATTCCCGTTCCTCAAAATCGATCTGGTGGCTTTTTAGGAGTTTTTTGAATTCCTCCAGATAGGTCTCCGTCTGGTGATGTTCAGGTTGCCCGCGGATGTACCTGCGTACTTTGTCAATCTGGGAAACGCTCACGGAAAAGGAACCGAAGCCGTCCTGCCACGCGAAGCCAAGAGAATCTGGAAACTCTTTTTTGAACCAGCGCGACGAGGCACCCTTGACGTGTTTGGCTATGACGCTGGAATCCATCATTGTTGGCCGACGTACAAGGATATGCACATGATCCTCGATGCCGCCGATTTCAACAATCATGGCTTTGATTTTGATGGCGACGCCACGCATATAATCATAACATTTTTCGCGGCAGTTGCCCTTGAGCCACGGATAGCGGCCTTTGGTACAGAATACAATGTGGGAGTATTCGCTGGAAAAGGTATGTCCCATGAATTTTTCTAATGAGGTTTTGCGCTTGGGGGCAATCCAAAATATCTGGTTCATTTATCCCTACGCGGGGCGTGAGTGGCATGGAATGTGTGTATCCTCATACCACCCATTGAAATGGGTGGCTACCCCCGCCTACGCGGGGCGTTGTCGCTTGCCGCCCCGACTGCGTCGGAGCTGACGCGACGCTTTGTCTTTTGGGACTAATTATGTCATTCTATCCCCGCAATGCGCCGCGTTAATCCCGACAAAGTCGGGATGGTAGCGTCGCCACCCCGACAGCAGTCGGGGGTAGCCCTCCATTTAAATGGTGGGCAATGGAGATGCCCGATCAATGCGGTCCAGGGGGTGCGCCAAAACCTGCTAAAATCCTCCCATGCCCGTCCGTACCGGCTCCATCACCGCCCTTCTGCTTCCGACTGCCGCGCTCATTGAAAGAATAGCCCCGCGCCTGAAATCCTCCGATGTCAAGGCCATCAAAATCTTCGGCATCGATGATCCCGCGGGCGCTTTGCGTCTGGCTTTCGATCGCGGTGAGGTGCTCTTTGTCGGGGCGATTGACGGCGAGGCGGTCTGCGTGGTCTCGATCATTCCGAAGACTCCGAATGCTTACACGCCCGTCGGCGGCCGCGGGGGGAGCATCTGGATGGTGACCACTCCCGGATTTTCCGAGGCTCCCGTGGCGGTGCTTCGGAAATCAAAGAGGATTATAGAGTCATTGTTTGATCAGGGTCTCCATGCCGAAGGCTCTGAATTGCGTCGCGTAGCGACCGAACCCCGACCTGTCGGAGTCGGATTCCTGTCCGCCGTAGCCTTGCGCGAAGGCTGGATCAATCCGTGGCAAGGAGCCTACGCCGTCCTCGATACCGTCATCGACCGCGCCAACCCGACCAATCTGCGTTACGCGCGCTTTCTGGGCTTTGAGGACTGGGGGGCTCACTACGACACACAACTCGGCGGTGTGACTCTGGGATATTTCCGCAAAGAAGCCGCGACAATAGATCCCAGTAACATTGGCAGCCATAGCCGGGGGTATGGGGTTGGAGTATAAAATTTTATGAAGACCCATGAACTGATCAACGCCTTGAAGGGTGCCACCTACTACCTGCTGCCTATCTGCCGCGAGTGCTTCCAAAACGAGATCCAGCGCCTGCACGTCACCCGTGCCACTGCCGATCTGCTGGTGGTACTCTCCGAGCTGGACGAACAGCTTGACGGTGAAGTCGGCATTATTCTACAGAAGGTGGTCGACAGCCTGTACGGGGGCAGGGGATAGCGCCCTACAGTGAGAGTCTCGTGTCGCCCTGTGCCAGACGCGCGGCGGCTCCATCGACGTCGTCTGTGCCCATGAATGCGACAGCCCTTCCATCAATGTGGAGTTGTTCTTGCGCTGCGGTAATCAATGCCGCGCTACACATTGCTTGAATAAATTCCCGCTGTTCGTTCAAACTTCTTAGATCTGCCCGCAGACCCCTGGATAAAAGGGTGTCAGGTAACTGTGACTGCACGCCTCGGGGTTTACGAACTCTATGTATATTGCCTGTTGCCATATGTAGGCATACTATGCACTCTTTTTGTCAGAAATCAACCCCCTCTCTCTTTTTTTGTTATAATACCCACATATGCGAAACACAGATCAAAAGGGGGGCTTCTAACATGGCCTTTATTCCGGCGGCTATCACCGCCATCGGCAGCGGTCTTGGTACCGCGATAGGGGGCATCGGTTCTGCTCTTACGGGAGGAGCCGCCGCGACAGACGCAACCGCCGCCGGAGCTTCCGCGGGGGCTTCCTCAGCTGCCTCCGCCCTTACCCTGGGCAAAGCTCTTGCGTGGGGTGGGGTGGGGCTTGGAACCCTCTCCGGCGTGGAGTCCCAGGAGCGCGCCAATATGGCTGCCCGCTACAACGCTTCAGCCGCGCGCGCCGAGGCCTCTTACACTCGGCAGGAGGGCATGGTCGCCGAGGATCAGCAGCGCATGAAGACCGCCCAGACAATCGGAGCTGCCACCGCGGCATACGGGGCCAGCGGAGTCGACACGAACACCGGTTCGCCCGCGCAGGTCAACGCCCAGACGGCGCAGATGGGCGAGTTCGACGCGCTCACCACACGCTACAATTATCTGAACCGCGCCGCGATGCTCGACGCGCAGGCGCAGGGTTATCAGAATAGCGTGGTGAGCCCCTTCCTGACCGGCGCGACCGATCTGGTGCGCGACTCCAGCAAGGTACTGAGATACGAGGTGTAGCTCTACTTCCCCCCGTTTCCGCTGAAAATCCTGTTTTCTATTCCTTCTCCGGCATTACTTTTGTCAGCGCGAAGTCGTCGTCCTGTTTCGCCGCCACACGAGCGCCATTTGCCTTTGGCCACTGAGAGTGCTTCCCGACCGCAGCCGCCTCCGCCGCTTTCAGCGACAGAATTATCTCCCTCAAATGTTCCGCTACTTCTTTGGTCATGGCAGCTCCCAAGCCCATTCTGCCATATTTAGGGAATAAATGCCAGCTTTTTGTGACCGATCCTCTACGTATGCCCCGTGGATGCTTCCGGTGATCCAATCTTTCTGTCTCGCCAGTGACCACTTATCATTCTGCCTATTCCTCCAAAGACAGACCTTGCCTTGTCAAGCAATCCCAGATTCTCGGCCTGCCTCTTTGGGGTGGCAGCAGGGGCCGCGGCTACCTGCGCCGGAGGTTGTGTTGGAGAGAACTCGGGACGCATTCTTTGCAGCTTCTGGATTATCTCAGGAGGTATCCGCATGGGATCCATCCGCTGCAGTGTCTCTTTCATGGCGTTGGCTTCCTGCTCGAAGCGCCCTCCTATGCCGGGTCGCGCCGCCAGAGCCTCTGTTGCCAGAAACTGCGCTATAAAGGCGTGCGCCGAAAAGGTTCTGCCGCCCTTTTTGAGCTCCAAAAGCTGTTTGGCCAATCTCCGTGTCTCCAGCAGTTGGGAAACTGTCTTCCCTTCGGTTTCCCACGGCAGAAGCTTATCGAGCGATTTTTCGAGTTTCGCGGAGAATGCCTCGTATCCGTTTACCACGGCCCTGCGGTTGTAAAAGGCTTTCGCGAGCCACTCGCCGCGCTCAAGATCCGTCGCTCCTGGTATTTTTTCCAGAATCTCGTATGTCCTGAAGGCTGCTTTGGCCTGGACGTCGTAGTTCTCAAAAGCGGCCTCTCCATATTTGGAGATAGTATCGCGCAGCTCCAGCGCCCTTTCGAGCCTTATGGCCACGGGATGGGTGGTCTCTCCATAGACCTTCTCTTCCAATGCCCATTTGTGCACGTCGGCGCTGTCCAAATATGCCCTTGGGTACCAGCCAAGTTCCTGGTTCCTGCCTGCCTCGTATGCCAGCAGTCCCGATCGGCATTTAAGCTCAGCGGCTTTTTCATTGGCGGCAGGAAGACTCCTGGCCCGGTAATCCGGATCGCCGGCAAAGGGACTCCCGTCTCCCAAATTGCCGATCGAGTCGTGAATGGCCTTGCCTAGCTGCGCCGCGCACCTGAGGCGCTTGATGTCTCCTGTGTGTACCCGCACCATTTCGTCGGATTTGTCCAGAAGCTCCTCGAAAAGTTTGAGATCCACCGCGGCCGCGGGTTTTTGCAGCTCCGCCAGCGCTCTTTGCAACTCGGCGAATCTCTCGGTCTCGGGGTCAGATACTCTGGGGGTATTGTCGTTCATGGTATGTGGCTTGTTATGTCTGGGATAACACACATAAGATCGGCAAAAACTATCTTATAATAAGAGTCCAACTGGCTTTTACGTTTTTTTATCAATCCGCGCGCCATTCTTATCTTGCAGACATTTCACCCGCTTTGCAGGGTACCGCGTTGGATGTCCTCCACGCGATCATCGACGAGTAGCCTTTACTTTGTCGCAGATTGAATTACGTCGCGTAAGCGACTGAAGGTGGCGCATGGGAATCCTTTCTCCTTACTCTCCCAAGTGCTTCCTGCTGATTTTATTTTGTCAGAGAACCGCGTCCCTTGTGGACGCAACAGTTTTAGCCCAGGATTTTAATCCTGGGTGAGAGTCCCATCAGCCCTGTTCATGATTACACGAGGTACCCATGCCGGATTACCCGATTCCGCGCTGAACCCCGAGGTGGGTTTCTGCGGTTTGCCAAGTTATTTCACTCTCCCAAGTGCTTCCCGCCCACCAGATAGCCCTGCACGTAGTCGCGCACGGCTTCTTTGAGGGGCGTCACAGGCTCATTGTAGCCGCTTGAACGCAGTCTACCGATGTCGGCTTTGGTATAGTACTGGTACTTCTGCCTGATGTGTTCGGGGATCTCCACGAAGTTGATTTTCTCCGGCAATCCCATCGCCGCGAAGATCGAGCGCGCAAGCTCCAGCCAGGTGTTTGCCTCTCCCGAACCCAGGTTGAAAAGCCCCGCGGCCTTCTCTCCAGGGCCTTCGGCGAAGTGCAGCGTCATCCTGGCCGCGTCCTTCACATAGAGGAAGTCCCTCATCTGCTCGCCGTCTTTGTATTCGGGTTTGTGGCTCTTGAAAAGCTGCATCTGCCCGGTCGCCTTGATCTGTTCGCAGGCCTTGCACACAAGAGAGCGCATCTCGCCCTTGTGGTATTCGTTCGGTCCGAAGACGTTGAAATACTTCAGCCCCGCGATCTTGTGCAGCCAGCCGTTTTGTTTGGCGTGCAGATCGAAGAGATGCTTGCTGAAGCCGTAGGCGTTGAGCGGGCGCAGAGCCTCGATCTTGGCGTCACCGTCCTCCATGCCGGCCGAGCCGTCGCCGTAGGTGGCTGCCGAGGAGGCGTAGATAAAGCGCGTCCCCCTGTGCAGCGCCCAGCCCGCCAGCTTTTTGGTCACGCCGAAATTGTTTCGCATCAGGTAGTCGACATCGGTCTCGGTGGTTGACGAGCAGGCCCCCAGATGAAAGACGGCGCTGAACTCCCCGTGAGACATCGGGGCTTTCTCAATGTCGGCGACAAAATCGTCCCCGTCGATGTAGTCGTTGAACTTGAGCCCCACGAGGTTCTTCCACCGCTCGTCGCGCAGGCCCCGTTCGGAGAAGCGGTCGGTGACCAGGATGTTGGTGATCCCCCGCCGGTTGAGCTCCCAGACGATCGCGCTGCCGATCAGCCCCGCGGCCCCCGTGACAAGTATCTTTCCCTCCAATGGCTTCATAGGCTTTCAGCCTAGCGTCGGACGGGGTGCTTTCGCAAGGGTAATTTGCCCCGTGGCAAGTCCCCCTTTTTTCTCCCCAACTTCTTGTTGACAACTCTCCTTATCGCGCCGTAGATGGCTTCATACACTGAGCAGACCCACAGGCCCCCCTCCAGCGTTCTTATTGGAAAGGATTCTCATATGAAACAATGGACTGTCAAGCATCGCATTACCCTCGGCTTTGCCCTCCTGTTTGTTCTGGTAGGCATCTCTGTTATCGTCTCGTGTGTCCTCGTTGAGGGCATCAAGTCCCGCGTTCACCACATAGAAACCCAGGCTCTTCCCGGAATTGAGACTGTCCTCCAGTTGGAGGTCAATCAGGAGACAGCCCAGACCAACGTTGTCCGTACACTGCTTTATACCGATCCGGCCGTGGTCAAAAAATGCGAAGAGGCCATCGCCGCGGGGGTGGAGCAGAACAACAAGCTGCTCGAAGAGTTTGAGAAATACGCGGTCTCCGCCGAGGAGAAAAAGCTCATTGAGGAGATGGCTGTCGCGCGCAAGGCCAATTCGGAGCTCCGCGGCGAGCTTCTGGCGCTGGTTGATAACGGCAGGCGCGAGGAAGCCATCGCCAAAGCCCCGGAGCTGAAAGCCCGTTTTGCCAGATATCATGAGGCCATGGACGACCTTGTGGCGTGCGAGAAGAAATTGGCCAACGAGTACGCCGCTTCCGCCTCGCAATCGGCGCAGAGTATCATGGTGGTCTCCATTGCCATTGCCGTGGTTGTTTTCGTCGTTGGCATCGTCGCGGCCATATTCATTGTCGGTTCCCTCAACAGGGTCCTCTCCAGAATCTCCGCCTCCCTGACCGACGGCGCCAATCAGGTCAGCTCCGCCGCCGCTGAGGTCAGCAAGGCCAGCCAGACCCTCGCGGAGGGCGCCAGCCAGCAGGCCGCCTCCATCGAGGAGACCTCCGCTTCGCTCACCGAGATCACCTCGATGACGGAGAGGAATTCCCAGTCGGCGCAGGAGACGCAAAAGCTAGCCGTGGAGACCCGGGGGGTGGCCCATACGGGAGCCGCCGCCACCCAGCAGATGATCACGGGCATAGAATCGATCCGCGCCGCCACCGGCGAGATGCAGACCGCCATGGGATCGATCAAGGATGCCAGCAAGGACATCTCCAACATCATCAAGACAATCGACGAGATCGCCTTCCAGACAAACCTCCTGGCGCTCAATGCCGCCGTTGAGGCCGCCCGCGCCGGAGAGGCAGGTGCCGGATTCGCGGTCGTGGCCGACGAGGTGCGCAACCTCGCCCAGCGTTCTGCCAAGGCCGCCAAAGAGACGGCCGAGATGATCGAGAAGGCGGTGCAGCGCAGCGATGTCGGGGTGGCCACCAATCAGAAGGTGATAGCCACCGTCCAGGAAGTCGTCTCGCGTTCCACCGACGTCGCCAAACATCTTCAGGAGATCGTCGGCAAAATAGAGCAGGTCGATGAGCAGGTCGCCCAGATTGCCTCGGCCAGCAGGGAGCAGTCGGACGGCATCAGCCAGGTGAGCACGGCAGTCAGCCAGATGGAAAAGGTGACGCAGGCCAACGCCTCCTCCTCCGAGGAGTCCGCTGCTGCCGCCGAGGAACTCAGCTCCCAGTCCGAGGTGCTCAAGAGTACCGCCGGCGAACTGCAGGCGTTGGTGAGCTAGGGTATTCTTATAAAACACATAGGTATGCCACGGGTTAAACCAGCAGGAATCCGAGACCACGCAACCTTGCAGCCCACAAAGGGCGTTGAAATACATCCCGCAGGGATCGAAGCTCATGTAGCCTCGGACTTCAGTCCGTGGCGGAGGCTGGTCGGAGTAGCCACCCATTTTAATGGGTGGTGATGCCTAGTCCGCGTATCCCTCCGGGTTCCTCTCGTGCCACGCCCAGGCGCTTCGCACGATCTCTTCGAGCTTGGGGAACTGTGGTTTCCAACCCAGCTCATCAATGGCTTTCTTCGCGCAGGCCACGAGCCGCGGTGGATCGCCCGGCCTCCGTGGCTTCTCCACCACGGGGATCTTTTTCCCCGTGACCTTCTCGCAGGTCTGAATGACTTCCCTTACCGAGTACCCGTCGCCGTTTCCCAGATTGTAGAAGCCGGTTTTCCCTGCCTGGAGCCCCAGTATGTGCGCCTGGGCGAGATCGCGGATGTGTATATAGTCGCGTATGCAGGTGCCGTCCGGGGTGGGGTAGTCGGTCCCGTAAAGCTCGACGTGCGGCTTTCTCCCCTGCGCTGCGAAGAGCACATTGGGGATCAGATGCGTCTCGGTGCGGTGGTGCTCACCGAATCTCTCCGAGGCTCCCGCCGCGTTGAAATACCTGAAGGCGATGAACTCCAGCCCGTAAATCTGCCTGTACCACAGGAGAGACTTCTCGAACATCAGTTTGCTCTCGCCGTAGGGGTTGATGGGCTTTTGAGGCGTTTCTTCCGTGATGGGAAGTGATTCCGGCACGCCGAAGGTGGCGCAGGTGGAGCTGAAAACGAATTTCCGCACCCCGCATTCAACGGCGGCGTCGGCAAACTTGAGGGCGTTGACGATGTTGTTGTGAAAATACTTCCGGGGATCTTTCATCGACTCCCCGACAAGCGCGTAGGCCGCGAAATGCATGATCGCTTCCGGCTGGACTTTCCTGACGGCCTTGAGAATATCCCCGTCCTTTTCCGGGTTGCCCGGTATAAACCTGGCGCGTTCGTCGACTGCGGCGCGGTGTCCCTCGCTCAGGTTGTCATAGACGCTCACCTCATGGCCCGCGTTCAGCAGTTCCTCAACGCAGACCGATCCGATGTAGCCGGCCCCTCCTGTTACAAGCACTTTCATACGGGAATGCTAGAAGCGGAGGAGGGGAGGGGGCAAGAAGAAAGGGGGGATGCGCTCTCAGGATTCTCCGCTGACGTCCCACAGGACAAGAGGCGTCTTGTTATCGGGTTTCAACTGGTTGCCAACGATTCTCTATCCCTATGCCCTCGTCTGTTACCGGCTTCAAGACCTTTGATCTCTCTGGTTACTTTAAGAAGTTCCCGTTTGAACCTCGGGGGCAATAGGAGACTCAAAGCCAAATTTCTGGATAGCGGGCTTACAGACCGCAGTGTCTTTATTTGTGCCAAGACATCTTTGACGGGAATCTGGATTCCAGATTTATTGGAATACGCCAGATTGGCATTTATCTTTTCAAGAATTCCCTGGAAGTCTGTCCGCCGATTGGGATGTAAAAAAAGGATTTCGCTAAAAGCATGGGCCGCGGCTCTGACAGCCCTTTGCGCGTTACCGTGTTCAAATAGAGACTGGGAAACCATCTCGTGCGCTAGGCGTGTCGCACCCCAACTCTGCCATATGCCAAAAGTATTGGGAGTGCCATAGGGTATGTCTTTTGTAACCAGTTCGCCATTCGGCCAATTTCTTGTAACAAATCGGTTCGTGTATACTTGAAGCTCATATAAACTGGAATTGCAGGCGTGATGGCCGTTGTGGAGGAAATTATCCAATACGGTCAGCAATAAGCTGGGGTGAAATCCACGCCACGCGTGTCCCAGCATCATGGTTGCCGCCCGTGCCTTCAATCGGTGATAGGGCTCAGGCTTGTTAACCACGCAGTCAACCCGGATGTTGTCAGGCACGTCTCTATGAAGCCCCATCCCTGCCCAAAATTGTTCTATACCATATTTGGCGGCGACCCCAAAAGATTCCTCGCAAGGGAATTTGATTTCTTGGCTATTCATGATTTTTATTATGATATAATTGCGTTATATATCAAGTTAATTTTTTAGAATATCCCCTTCTTTTTCGGGGTTGCCTTTTATAAACAGGGCCTTTTCGTCGACTGCGGCGCGGTGTCCCTCGCTCAGGTTGTCATAGACGCTCACCTCATGGCCAGCATTCAGCAGCTCCTCGACGCAGACCGATCCGATGTAGCCGGCCCCTCCTGTGACAAGCACCTTCATGGCAGGATGTTAAGCAGGGTTTTTCAAATGAGCAAGGGGAATTCCTTGTTATAACCGCAACCCGGCGCCGGAAGATTCTGCAGACAAAAGATCAGTTTCCAATCTTCACTGTGTAGCTGGGATCAATTGTAACCTGCTGGGCAATGCCGCTGCCATCTACATACCACACATTCGGGGAGCCATCTATATAATAAAATTGTCCTGCGGTGTTATAACCGGCGGGAGCAGGTGACCCTGATCCGGTCTGGAATGGAACGCCGCTGGAACATTTATTGACGGTCATGGAAAGGCCGATCGTGGCGGATCCGGCAACTCCAGATGAGTCTGTTGCTGTGTCAAGATCGACTCCAATCCCATTGGTAGGGCGGGGGGAAGCGGTCATCAGTTGCAGAAAGGCGCTGGCAGCGCAGCCTGGGATGACGATTGGTCCGGAAGACCCGCCCAAAGTCCCACCCAAGTCCCGCCAATGGTCGAGGGCATTCTGCAATTCGTTTTGGACATCCGCCGTCACGGCGGCAGTCGCCTCGCTGCGTACGCCCACAAATTTTGGTACGATGATGGCGGCCACGACAGCCAGAATGGAGAGGGCCACCAGAAGTTCGATGAGTGAGAATGCACGTCGCATAAGGAGTTTAACGGCTTTTTGACGGAAAATTTAATACAGCGGGCGTTCCCAAGTGTTTTCGTTGCTATATTTGCTTGTCTTTTCCCCGGAAAAGAGGCATTATGTTATATATATGAATCACAATGCTATTCCTGTTTCCTCCGCAGCGCTTGTCTCTCGTCCCATTACCACTGACGATGCAAAGGCCTATGCCAGATTTGCGTATGGATTGCCTCATTGCGAAGAAAATAGGCTGAGAGCCGCTGATTACTTGGGGAAGAAGACCCCCGCTCATCAGCTCGGGCTGTTTGGCTGGAACGGGGAGTTGCTTCTCGCAGAAATGAGAATAGGAGGCATGGAGCCCGTTGAGTCTTGCGGCCAGATGGCAACCTCACAGCCCCGATGTATCCATTGGGATTTTCTTCCTCCTCATCCGAAGTCCCTTTCCGGTGTGGATTATACATATCAGGATTTCAGAAAAAATCTTGTTATTTTTTTTAGTAAAGCCTTGAAAACCTGCGAAAAAAGCGGCACTATAAATGTTCAACTACGTGTTCCCCAAAACTTGATTGAGGCCGCTGTCAAAAACATTTCAACATCTTTGGGCGATCCTGTTCAGGTTTATCGCGGGGAACTTTGCATAGGCCCAGGATTGCCTTCTTTCGAATTTAAAACCAGCGTCCCGTTGCGTGCCGAGGAACAACACCTCTCAAGTCAGGTGAGCCACGCGGCTCTGACGGTATTGATGGAACGTTTTGGCTTTCGTAGTAAGGGTTTCCAACTGGGCAATGACAAACCCCCCCATTTCTTGTTGTCAGATGGTTGAGCTTCCATACTCGACTTTCATCGTTTTACGCCTTTATACGGGGATGTTAGGAGCAGCGGAAGGGGGGCAAGAAGAAAGGAATCGCTATTTTCCAGCAGCTATTCCAAGTGTTGTCCAGAAATACTTGAATGAAGTAGATTTGGCAATTGCGGCACAGGGGTCAAAACAGACACAAATCTTTTTTGCAAACGGAATTTTCCTATAAGCAAGTCCGGCGTTTCTATGAAGCTCATCGAGTTTTCTTGCCCCATAGACATCGGTATTCTCTCCATCCGGCACAGTCCATTGGATTCCAGGGATAAGTTTGTTGATTGCTTTGATATCAGCAAGATACCAAGCCTCAATTTCCTTCTTTGAAACACAGATATGGAAGAATCTTTTCTCGGTGCCCAGCCTGCGTTCTTCCATGATCTCACGCGAGAACCCCTCTATTGCGGCAGTCACGCAGGGATCGTTGTCCAAATCAAGAATCGCCACGGCTGACGAATAGCCACCCGACTTGAAATCGTCATAAAGTTGAGGGGATTGCCTAATGAGGCGATATTTGTTGCTCATCTGCCTGATATCGAACCTGATATTCCTGAAATTCTTTTTGACAATCTTGTCTATAAAAATCCTGTCGGATTCTCCTTCGACAGCTATACCTATCCTCATGGTATGCCTCCCAGTTGGCCCTGAATCCATCTTTCACCAAGTGTAAAATTTTTCTGGAACATTTTGACATCCTCAAGTCTTGAAGCCTGTCTGATGGTCGTCATGCCGTCTACCTTGTCGCAAAGGAAAAGCTCTTCGGGTTCCAGGTAGTCAAGGAATCTTGGGTTGTGGGTCGTTACAATCAATTGTGTATGCTCTGAAGTCTCTCGTAGAAGAGATACCAAATGCTCAGAAAGATGGGGATGCAGGCCATTTTCAGGTTCTTCTATGGTGACAAGCGAAGATCTTTTTGCGGCCCAATTCAGTATTACGGCCAGCGCTATCAGTCTGATGGTGCCATCCGAAACGGATCTGGGATTGATGGGAGAGCTTAACTTTCCCTCTTGGACTTGAAATCCGATTCCCCCACCCATTTGCATGATTCTAGTCTTTATACCCCTGAATCCAGGAACAACTCCTTCAAGGCAGTCAGCTATTTTTTGCAATTCGTTAGAATCCCTTGTATGTTCCAGTTTATAGAGAATGGAAGCCAAAGATTCTCCGTGGGCTCCTATTGTGATATCAGCGCTTACTTTGGAGGGCTTTCTCGCGATATCGGGATCAATATTGAAGAAAGACCATTCTTCAAGACGGCTGCGAAAATAAAGTAATGGTAAGCTGAAGAAAGAGGCCGCTGCCGCCAATCGTGTCTTGTCCTTCCCTTGTATCTTGACCGGATCTTTGGGACTGCCAAAAATGGGATCTGTAAAACGCATTTGATCCTGATCCCTTTCCATCTTGTATTCCAGTCTCATGTCATTCTCGACAAAGATCGCCATCAAACGTTCGCTTTTGATGACAGGAAGATGCGGCTCATCCCCAACAACGGACCTGGTGCTCAATTCGATGGTATAATCGCAACTTTCCGCGATTGCCGTTCTTGATCCTTTGCCTGTCAGCGATGGAAGAGCTATTTTTCCTAGTTCGCCCATTCGAACCCTTATCGTGATTGGCTTGGGTGTCTTTCTCTCCCGCTGATTTTTATTTCTTATCTCAGAAAGCCCATCAAACTCGGCAACGGCAACCTCTATGTTCTGCAGTAGTGCCGATTGCAGAAATTTTAGAGCAGAGACCAGATTTGTCTTTCCTGATGCGTTGGCTCCTACCAGGAAGTTGAGATTGCCCAAAAAAAGTGGATTTGCAGATGATCCGAAGCTCTTGAAGTTTCTGACGTCTAGTTCGCTAATCATAGTCGGAGATTATATCAGGGAATGCCCAAGCGCAATTCCTAAAGGAAATCCATCTCAATGCACATTCTTAGGGCAACCACGATATCCAGTCTCTTGAGCTCCATTGATATACGCTATTCGCGAATAGCGAATGGAGTCAACAATAAATCTGCATTCCATAGGGCTTGATTTTATCCATTGATCTCAAAACTTCAAGTTTTTGAACGTGGGTGTTTGCTTGTTCCGATTGCACTGCCAGGGGGTCCCCCGTTTTCCCTTATAATACCCCCATGCCCATCACATCCACCGCCTACACCTGGGGCCCATACGCGGGGAACGGCTCCAGCACCACCTTCGCCTACGGCCAGCCCTTGCAAAGCATAAACGACCTGTCTGTCTTTCTCACCGACAATAACGGCGTTGTCTACGCTCCCCTGACAAGCGGCGTTGACTATCAGGTCAATGGGGTCGGTAATCCCTCTTCTTCCGCCTGGACGATCACCTATCCGCTGGCCTCCGGTGCCTTGCCCCTGCCGGCTGGCTGGACGCTTACCATCAATCTGGCAGTCGCCCTCACGACAAATACCTCGATTACCACCCTCAACACCTCGACTGGCCCCGTCATCCAATCTGCGCTTGACCGCCTGACGCTGCAGGACTTGACCCAGCAATGCCAGATACAAACACTTATCGCTCCTTCAATCACGGCTGCAAGTCAAGCAGGGGCGGCTGCGGCAACCGCGGTAATGGCTAATTATGCTCCTTTGGCAAGTCCGGCTCTAACGGGTACACCCACCGCTCCCACGGCCATGACCGGCTCCTCCACCACGCAGCTTGCCACGACCGCTTTTGTGAATGCCTCGGTGGATACCGCGGTGAGCGGCGCAAACGGACAGCTGGCATACTTCACCGGAACAAACGTGGTCTCCTCCAGCGGCATTCTGCTGGAGAACGCCTCTTCGACAAATCCCGTCCTGACGATTGTTGGCAGCGCGGGCGCCTGCGTCAACGCGACAAACAGCAGCGGGCCTTCTTCTGTGTTTGAAGTCAGCGCCAGCGCGTGTTGGATGGGAACGACAAATTCCTATTCCCTGTCCGTCATCACAAACAACACGATCAGACAGACCTTCCTTGCAACGGGCGGAGCCTACTGGACTCCGGTTGCCCTTTCTGCCTCCTCGGCGGTTGCCATCAACTGTTCGCTGGGAAACTTCTTTACGCTCACCCCCGCGCAGGCCGAGACAATCACAGCGACAAATCTGACCGCCGGACAGGAAGTGACGCTTCTTATCACCACCTCCGGCACGACTTCCTACACACTGACCTTCTCGACCGGAATCGCCACCGCCACGACTACTCTCACAACGGGAACAACAAGCGGTAAACGCTACGCCATCTTCTACGTGTCAGACGGCACCAGCCTGTTGGAAGTCTCCAGAACATCAGCCCTGTAATATGCCCGACGAGAGCGACAACGCCATTCAGATCGCCAAACTGGATGAACGCTCACAGGCGCAAAACACCGCCCTCAAGTCAATGGAAGACCGCATCAACTCCATCGAGAAGAAAGTCGACGCCGGGTTCTCCGAGATCAGGGAGACTCTGGCCCGCGTCAAGGCCGACATCCGTTGGAGCCTGGGCATAGCGGGCGGGCTGGGCGCGGCAGCCTACGCGGTGCTGGAGTTGTTGGCGCTTTTCTGGAAGAAGTAATTAACTCCCGCCTAGGGCGCTACCCCCATACCCCAAAACCTTAAAATTTCTTGCCACTTTGGCTTCTACAACCCCTTGCGGGTTGCCTTGTATAGCCCCCCGTTGCGGTGCTCTTTACGGGGGGCTCCCACTCGTGCGAAGGCTGGATCAGTCCTGGGTTTTCACAGGGGGGTGCCCCGGTTCCTGGTATAATTCCCCCATGTCCAATCACCGCAAATCCACGCTCTCCCACCTCGCCCGCGCTTCTCTTTTCTGGCTGAAGCCGGTGGCTTTTGTCCTGGGACTTCTTCTGATGCTCTATGGGATTCTGGCGCTTCTTTCCGGTTGCGCCTCGATCCATCCCACCGCGAACGTCTCCGCGCTCAATATCTCTCCCAGCGTCACCCTCGATGGCCGGACGCTCGACAAGGTCGGGAAGTACTCGGGAGACGTCAAGGCCGTGATCGACACCAAAATTGTCCACGGCACCGCCCAGAAACTCGTCACGCTCAAAAGCGACACCTTCTGGCCCTGGCTGAGTTCCTTCGGCGTCTGGTACTTTATCGGAGGCCTCTCTATCGCGCTGGGACTTTTGGGGGCGCTTCTGCGGGCTTTCAAATGGCCATCGATTGGTTACAGGGCCTCGGTGGTGTTGATGGTCTTTGGAGGAGCCCTTTTGGCTGGCGTCACCGTATTGAAGCTCTTCTGGGGCTATCTGCTTGGGATCTTCGCGTTGGGAGCCTTTATCTTTGGCGTGGAATGGGCGCTCCATCATCAGAGTACCCTCGGCGGTGTTCAACTCTCCTGGGCTGCCCTTGTAAGGTGGCTGTGCTCCAAATTTTCCGCCAAAAAACAACCCGTCGTTTCCACGACCACACCCGTCTCCCCCGCGCCATTGGAATCCCCCGCTGACATCGCGGAGCGATCGAAGGCATCTTAGAGTACTTCTATAAAATATGTATTATTCCTGACCACCCAACCCCTTGTGGGTTGCCTTGTATAGCCCCCCGTTGCGGTGCTTTTTACGGGGGGCAAACAAAAGGACAGCCTACATAATTTTTGTAAATGCCCTAGCATCGGGTTCACAGTCCGCCGTAGCCTTGCGCGAAGGCTGGATCAACCCGTGGCTCAGCCCTACTTCGCCCCCTCAACATCCAACCCGATTGACTGAGCTGTTACGGATAGGCTATTGGCCAGCTCTACGCTTTGCAGCAGGACGCCCTTCCTCGCGAAAGCCTTCGACAGCCTTGCCCACTCTCCCCGCTCTTTTCCTGCACGGGCGTTATCCCTGCACCACTGTCCATACTGGGGGAGTTGGGGAACTGTATCCATGTATTTCTTTAACAGCAGGAACCGCACGAACCCCGCGGTCAGTCCATAGACCTTTGCCCTGTATTCGGGTCCTGCTGACCTATGGCAGTATTGCAGGAACGCCATTCCTGGTCCATAGATATCCTTTATCTGCCGACTATCATTTGGATTGCGTATGCTGCACTTGAGAACCCCTGTCATTCCTTCAATGGTCTCCAGCCTCTCTTTCTGCGGTACCATGTTCAGGCAGCATATCATGACGTCGGCCAGCTTACCGCCTGAGATACCACGGCTGTTCAGGTCTTTAAAGACCGCAGCGATTTCCTTGGCCCGTTCCGCTTCAGGCAGGAGCGCTACCGAATCAGTGGCAAACCTCGCGATGACTCCATCGTCAACGTCCGCACGGGACATATCCCAGGTAAGACTGCGTATCTTTTTTTCAAAAGGTACTTCCCGCATGGCGTCCGAACACATCCGCACAAAGCCCAGGATTAGATTGTCGTTGATCCTTCCATGTCCCAGTCCTTTGATAAGATAGCGCGTCCAATCAAGCCTCTCTTTTTTAGGTGCACGATGGAACGCATCACAGGCCAGACCGAACATCTCGTTGTCAATGCCTCTGCCGCTCAGTATTTCCAGAGTATTGTCGATATTCCCAATTACCTCGTCTTCCGGAAGTCTCCGGATGTAGATTCTGGCCAGTTCCGCTGCTCGACTTGGATATCCGCTCCCGGTCAATTTTCCAATGGTTCTTTCCCAGACGTCGTTGCCTTCCGTAAAAAAACAACCCTCTTTGCTCCCATGCTCCGCAGTTACCGCGGCCAGTTCCAGTGCTTCCTGAATCCTTTCCGAATCTACGAGATTGTTAAAGAGCCCGATCAAACACCAGTCCGCGATCCAGTCCACTTTGGGCTTTGGGTCCTTTTTGATTGCCTCAATGATTTTTGGCAAGAGCGTTTCGTTGCTTTCAATGGCAGTTGGCATATGTGCGCAATCTAACCGCTCCCCTTATATATTGCAAGTATAATAGCAATAGGAACGATCAAATTATTCCCGGTACCCCCATAATAGCCCTAAAAATATGACTACTTATTTGTCATAAAAAAAGAGTTGCTTTCTTTTGGGATTAGTGTAGATTATGCATCAGGCAAGATTCTGGGACGCCCTGTTGTCTTTAAACGGTCGGGCGGCCTTTCTTGCCGTGTAAAAACAACCCCTTGTAATTTTATGTCCCAGCAGACGCTTGAAATTGAGCAGCCGCCGGCGGCTTCGGAGAGAAGGCGCGGGCTGAAGGCGTGTGTTGAAGCCTTTGAGCGGGATCAGCAGAACCCCAGGCTTCGAGCCGCGCTGAAAAGATCGCTGGGTGTCAGATTGCTGGCGTTGGCCAGGTCCGATACCGCCGAGCCCGGCCTCCTAGAGCTTGCGGAGGCGGCAAGAGCCGTGAGGTTGCTTGGGCCTGACTGCATTTCTCCGGATACCGCCGCGCGCCTCTACGCTCTGACAGAGTTGAAGAGAGCGCCCGAGGCTGCCGGATCGGGGCTTAAAGGCTCTCTTATGAATTTCCTGTCGGTATTGTCGGCTGTCAAACAGGAGGATTTTGAAGCGGGAGCAGCCCGTTGCGCGCGGATGGGAGATGTCAATTTTGGGACGTCAGCCGACGGGAAAGATGTGACTTTGAAGTCGTCGGCAGAAGAGCTGCTTGCCGCCGGACAACAGGCGGCGGAAAAGAAGGCCGCCGATAGGGCTTTGGCCAGACAAAAGCGCGCGGAAGAAAAAAGGCTGGTTTCCCAAAGCCAAAGGAGATTGTCAGTGTTGATCCCGACGCCGCGCCTCGCCGCCCCCGTCAGAGTAGAACCGATCTCAAATCCCGATTTATTGAAGGGCCGCCTTGAGATCTTGAATGGCAGCTTTGATAGTATGCGGGAGTTGCTTGCTTTTGGTGGTGAGCCGGCGAAAAAAGGGGTGGCACTCGTGGCAACCCCAAAGGCATTTACCGCGCTATCCCACCCCACTGGTAAGGGAAATCGTCCCTATTCCCTCCAGGGAAGACCAAAGACTTATGGGATTAGCGACACTCTGACTGAAGGCCAGCTGTCTTGGGTTCGCGGGAAGTTCGGGAGGAAGGTCGCGTTGGAGGGGATGTCCCCCTTAGCCCGACAAGCCGTTATACGGCGTGCCCGTGAAGCGGTGCCCTCTTCTTCCCCACAATCTTCGCCTTCCGCTCCAGGCGCCCAGCCTGTGCCGGCGGCCACCTCGCTTCCTCCCAAAGAACCGCCTCCCCCTCCGCCATCGTCTCCGACCACCGGAGGCGGTGCGGCTGCTCCTCGCCCGGCTCCCGTTCCTCTTCCTGATGTGGCTGTCGCCGCAAGGGCCGCTGCCACGCCGCACTTGCCGCGCGAGCCCCGGAAGAATCGGCTCTCCGACACATTGGGTGGCGCTTGTGGCTGGGCTTGGAAAGCTGGCTGGAAAACTTTGAGAAGAGAGACGCCTCAAAAGGGCTGGTTCTCCGATACTGCGGGCGCTCTTGGAAAATGGGCTTTGGGGAGTCCCTGGGAGTTTCTCAGAAGAGATGAGTGTCTCCCATTCCCCAAAATCATGCCAGCCCGTCTTGGGGTATCATCCGCGCCAACTCCGGTCGCTCAACCGGCGCGTAGCCTGACCGAGGCCGAGGCATACGCAGAATTTGAAGAGCAATGCCGCGGCATCAGGGACATGGCCGAGAGAAAAAACGGCCAGGAAGCGCCCGCGCAGCCCGTCAGTTGCATAGTTACGTGTGTCAGCGTCTCCCCCTCCGACTTTATCGGGAATAAGGGTGTGTTGGCGCCCCCCCGTGGTGTAAAAGAGTCAAAGAGCTCGCTGGGGCATTGGCAGTGGCGTTTGGTTGAGAAAGCGCAACAGGGACTTGCCGGCAAGGTTGTCCTGGATAGCGTGTGGATGGATCCGGCTGTCGCGGTGGCATTACAGGCTGTCCCTGCTCCCATAGCTTCCGTGGCGGCTCCCGAAGCTGCCAGAGTCTCGGCTTCGGCTGGCGCAGTCAGGGCGCCCTCAGGCAATCGCGTCAGAGACTGGTTTAGGCGTCTGGCTGAAGGGCATCGGCTTACGGCCCGTTTTGCGTCCATGTTCTAGGGGAGGGGATCTCTCCGGAGTTTTGTTTCTCTCATTTCTCCTGTTTCCCGCATAACTCTCGTCCCTCCCAAAGCAAAAGCCCCGCGCCGTGGCGGGGCTTTGGAGTACTTTCAATCTACTAGGCACATCAGCCGTTCAGGCCGATATCCGTGCCCGGCGTCTGTCTGCGGTCCCTGATGTTGGCGTTGAGGGTCCTTCTCGGGAATGGCCTGCTGTTGAACACATATGTCAACCGCTGCCACGATGGTTTTCTGTCTTCATAGTATGTATACATATTCTTGGGCTCCGTAATGTTTTTGTCGATCAGATAGCATTATAGCCACTATTAGCTAAGATACAAATAAAAGTTATTCACAGCCCGTGTCCACCATTCCGTCCAGGTTGCCGGGTGTCCGTGCAAGTCCGTGCTCGTCCGCGTCGCCCTACTTTGCCCCTTCAACGCATATTCCCATTGCCTCGGCTGTTTTGGAAAGCGTCCTTGTCAGCACGGCGCTTTGCAAGGGGACGCCCTTCTTCGCGAAAGCTTTGGAGAGTCTTGCCCACTGTTTCTGTCCTGCCCCCACCGTAGGGGCGTTCTTCTGGCACCACTCTCCGTACTGGAGCAGCTGTGAAACATCACCATCGTTTTCCATCAGCAGAAACCGCACAAACCTGGTGGTCAGTCCGTAAACCCGATCCTTGTATTCTGTTCCGGCTGTCCTGTGGCAGTACTGCAAAAATGCCATGCCTGGCTCATAGATCTCGTCTGCCTTGCGGTCATCGTGGTCATCGCCCATGCTGCTCCTTAGGGCGTTTGTCATTCCCTGAATGACCCTTAGTCTGGCTTCTTGCGGCACGTTTTCCAGACAGCCCTTCGCGGCTGCCTCCAGATCACTGCCGGACATCTCTATGTGGTTTGCGGCTTTGAAGACCGCGATGGCTCCCCCCGCCTTTTCCTCATCGGGTAGTTGCGCCACCGAATGAACGGCGAACTTCGCGATGACTTTATCGCTGACGTTCCCCCCGTCCATGGCACCGATAAGGCCGCTCATCTTTTTTGCAAATGGCACTTCCGGCATGGCGTCCGAACACATCCTCGCGTAATTCGATACCAACTCGTCATCGACAGCTGCATCTCCCAGGCTTTCAACAAGATCGCACGCCCACCGCAGCTTCTCTTTTTCGGGCGCGTATGAGAACGCGTCGTAAGCCAGTCTGACAACCTGGGGATCAACGCCTTTATTGGCCAGGTCTTCCAAAATATAATCGGTATTCCCAAGTATCTCTTTTGTCGGAAGGCTTTTGATATATACCCCGGCCAGTTCCACCGCCTCGACAGGATGTCCGCTCTTCACCAGTTTTTCAAGAGTCTTGCCCAAAAAGCCTCCATTTTCCGTCAAAGCGCCATTCCCTCTCCCATTTTTTGCAACCACGCTGGCCAGTCGCATGGCCTCTGGAATCCTCCCCGACTCAACGAGGTCATCAAAGAGTCCTGTCAATCCCCATCTCCCGATCCAGTCTCCATCGGGCTTCTTTCCGTTTTCAATTGCCGCAATGATCATCGGCAACAGCGTTTCGTCGGTTCCAGCGACAGTGTCCATACGCGCGGAATGTAGCCGGGCTCTGAGTATATTGCAAGCAAATTAATGATAAAAACAACGGGGTTATATTATTCCTCCACCACCGCCAGAATGTCGCTCTCGGCGTATACCGCGCACAGCTGGCCGCCCAGCCGCAGTTCGGTGCCGCTGTAGGGATTCATCTGCACTTTCATGCCGGGCAGGATTCTCTTGTCCTTCAGATTCCCAACGGCCATCACCTCGGCCAGAAGGGCAGGGCACTCTTTTATCCCGCGCCTTCTGTCGTCGGTCTTCTCCGGCAGATAGAGCGCGCCCTCCTTCTGTATCCGCAGGTGTCGGACGAGTATCTTCTCTCCGACAGGCGTGAAGTTTTGGGTCGCGCGGGGGTGTGTCTCAGCCATTCCCTATTTTACCATCTTTTCGGAGCCGGGGGGTTGTCTCCTGTTCGTCCTGCTTGTCCTGAAGGTCATTCTTCTCTACGCCCTACGCCATGGCCTCTGCCTTTGCCTGAGCTTCCGGCATCTCCACCCGCAGTCCCGCTTTTGTAGCGATGGCAAATACCGCCCTCTGTATGCTGAGACTCGTCTCGAACTTGCGCATATGCTCCCGCCCGAGATTCGCGGTTGTCAAGAGGCGCTGGCAGTGGGCGCCCATCTCTCCATCCGTGGCTGGTTTTCCATCCGCCAATTGCAGTCCAGCCATCTTAACGAGAGCCAGCGGCAATTCTTTTTCAACGCCATCAGTTTTGTCGGGAATGTTAAGGTATTGAGAGAGCTTTCCCAATTCTTCCCACGTGTGCGCCGCAACGGGATCTTCCGATATGCCCTTGCCAGATTCATAGGCACCCCCCAAGTTCATCATAGCCCCCGCGTTTCCCCGTTCGGCGGCCTGTATCCACCAGCTTACTGCCGCGGCATGGCTTCGTATAACGCCTTCGCCGAGGTAGTAGGCATTGCCCAGCTCATATTGCGCTCCCGCGTGTCCCTGCTGGGCGGCTTGCGTCCACAGTTTTACGGCCGCGGCATTGTCCTTTACGACGCCCTCGCCCTCGTGGTGGGCCTTGCCCAACTCATATTGCGCTCCCGCGTGTCCCTGATTGGCGGCTTGCGTCCACAGTTTTACGGCCGCGGCATTGTCCTTTACGACGCCCTCGCCCTCGTGGTGGGCCTTGCCCAACTCATATTGCGCTCCCGCGTGTCCCTGATTGGCGGCTTGCGTACACAGTTTTACAGCTTTGGCCATGTCCGCTTCGTATACGCCTTTGCCATCACGGTACGCAATGCCGAGGTTGAATTTTGCGTCCACATTTCCATCATCAGCGGCTTTACGGAAGTACGTTACGGCATATGTGGGGTTCGCTCTGACACCTCTGCCGTAGTAATAGTCCTCGCCCCGTTTATTCTGCGCGACTGCGCCTGTACTTCCAGGTGCTATTATTGCTTCCGGTCTGGCTATGCCGATCCCCTCTGTACCCATATAAACTCACAATAACCTATTTATACCTAAATGCAAGAGCTATCCCATCTTCCCCTGCGCGGTCGTCCCAGTCGCCGGCGTTTTTGTCGCCTGTGCCCTCTGCCAGGTTTTTTCGGCAAGGACACTCAGCGCCTTGACGAGTGGATCATGCAGTGAGAAATCATTGCCGCTTCCCAAAAGTTTTGTGAGTTGCGCCATGCCTTGCCAGGCCCCTGCCAGTCCTGTATCCATCGGCACGCCCAGGCCATAGCGGTAGGCTTTGCTCAAATCACCCTGCGCGCCCACTTCTCCCTGCCCGGCGGCTTCGATCCACAATTTTACGGCCTCCCCGTGATCTTTTGGAACGCCTTTGCCTTTGAAGAGGCAACAGCCCAGGTTATATTGGGCCTGGGCATCCCCCTGCCCGGCGGCCGCGCGGAACCATTTTACGGCTTGGCTGGCGTTCTTTTCAACCCCCATGCCCGTCAGAAGGCAGATACCCAGGTTGCCTTGCGCCCTGGCGATCCCCTGCTCGGCGGCTTTTGTCCACCACTTCACTGCCTCGGCATGGTCCCTGGGCACACCTTTGCCGTCGTAGTAGGCTTCTCCCAGCGCGTTCTGCGCTTTCGCGTGATTCTGTTCGGCGGCCATGCGGAATAGCTCAATGGCCCCGGCGAGATTCTCTGCTGAGACCCCGCCTTCGCAGAGGGTCGCTCCCAGGTTGTATTGAGCGTCGGCGAGTCCTTGTTGCGCGGCCATGCGGAAGAGCTCCACGGCTTGCGCTTTATTCTCCGGCACGCCCTTGCCGTCGTGGTAGGCTTCTCCCAGCGCGTTCTGCGCTTTCGCGTCTCCGCTGGCGGCCGTCGCCTGCAATTTCTCTATGGCTTCTGTGTCACCCATGCGCAGACACGGTAATCCATTTGTGTCTGGTCGCAAATTCCTATCCCTTTACAGGAAGGATAGTAGAATATCTCATCCGCCTAACTATGGAGCCCCATTCTCTCCCCGGCGACCGCAGGTGCTTCCACCGCCTTTGCTTTCGGCTGGATTTTTCCGACGAGGCGCAACACTTCTCCAAAGACTGGCTCCACCGCGGGTGACCTGCTGGCCCCCAGGTATGACGTGAGTTGCGCCATGTTTTCCCAAGCCTTTGAAAGGGAGTAATTCTTTTGTCCTGTCGTGCCATTCATGTAGACTACACTCAAAGCATCCTGCGCCTCCGGATCTCCCTGCCCGGCGGCTTCGGTGTACCATTTCACAGCCATGCCCTTGTCCTCCGGAACGCCTTCGCCACTCCAGTAAGCGTCGGCCAATCTATATTGCGCGCGGGCGTGCCCCTGCCCGGCGGCTTTTATCCACCACTCCACAGCCTCGGTATCATTCTTTTTGATGATTCTACCCTGGTGGAGGGACCAGCCCAGCGCGTACTGCGCCTCCGGATCTCCGGCAGTGGCTTTTGCTTGAAGCTCATCCATACTGGGCATGGCTGCCTGCGATTTTATGCCTCTTCTCTCTACCGGTTTTATTTCGGTCAGGCCAACCAGGGCTTTGAAGATCGGTGTACCGGGCGATGCTCTGCCAGTCCCGAAGTATTCCGTAAGCTGGGCCATGCTCTCCCAGGTGTCCGCCAAGACGGCATCCCGTTGCACGCTACCATCGCCCTCACGGTAGGCTTTACTCCACCTACGTTGCTCCAGAACATCTTCTTGCAACTGCCGTATCTCATCATTGGGCTCACTATACATATAGGGATATAATACCTTATTTGATCCCTAATGCAAGGCATATCTTCTCTCTCATTACTCCCAGTACTTTGCTCCCATGATTTGTATCTCCCTGTCCGTGTTGTGTCCACCTCGTCCCTTTCATCCACCCCTGCCCCCTGCTGCTCTGACAAATTTACCGCGCTTCGCGCCTGTAACGCCGATACCCGGCTTAATGTTCAGGGAGGGGATTATTATGTGGTCCCTGCGGGTTGCCTTGTATAGCCCCCCGTGGAGGCCTGCCCGCCGAAGCCTCGCGCGAAGGCTGGATCAATCCGTGGTAAATGGGCTTCTCTTTGCGCTACAGACATCCATACAGCACCCACCCCTTGCCCCCTTCTTGCAGCTTTTCCACGGGCACAGTCCGGCTAGAGCACTTCCATAAAATATGTATTATTCCTGACCACCCAACCCCTTGCGGGTTGCCTTGTATAGCCACCGGTTGCGGTGCTTTTTACCGGTGGCGAGCAAGAGAATTGGCTACATAATTTTTGTAAATGCTCTAATTCCCGTCCCGGATGGGACGGTACTTTAGGGATCCCAGGGTTTCAACCCCGGGCAAAAGCTATCTCTTTCCCATCAGCATTGCCAGCTCATCCAGGGCAGCCCGCAGCTCCTCGGCGCGTTGGTTGAGCTCCGCTGCCGTGCCCGCCCCCTCCTCGGCCCCCGCCGCATTGGCCTGGGTCACGCCGTCCATCTCGGAGAGCGCCCTGCTTATCTGTTCGATGCCCTGGCTCTGTTCAGCCGAGGCCGTTGCTATCTCGCTGAAGATCCTGTCCGAAGCATTGACCTTGTCTACAATCTCAACGAGATTCTCTCCGACGTTCGTTGTCTTTGAAGAGACCTCCTGCAATTGTTTGTCGACGGCCTGGCTGACCTGCACGCCCTGCATTGAGCGGCTGACCGCCTGTTGGATCTTGTTGGCGGTCTCCCTGGCCGCGCTGGCGCTTCTTTGGGCCAGTTTTCTGACTTCGTTGGCCACGACGGCGAATCCCGCCCCGGCTTCTCCGGCCCTGGCCGCTTCAACGGCCGCGTTGAGCGCCAGCAGGTTCGTCTGAAAGGCTATCTCGTCGATTGTTTTGACAATGCCTGCGATCTCGGTGCTGGAGGCCTTCATGGCGTTCATGGTCTCCATCAGCTGCGCGCTGGCCTGCCGTATCAGCTCCACCTGATGGATCATCTCCTGCGTGCTGCCCGAGCCGGTCTGCGCGGCGTCTTTGGTTTTCTGGGAGACCTCGCGGGAGGAAAGAGCGTGCTGGGCGTTGTTTTTCGCCATGCTGGAGAGCTCCTCCATCGAGGCGGACGTCTCCTCCAGGCTGGCGGCCTGTTTGGTGGCCCCATCGGCAATCGACCGGCTCAGTTCCGCTATCGCGGTGATGCCGGTGGCCGTCTGGTTGATGCTGGATGTCAGCTTGTCGGCCACTTTGCCCAGCGGTTTTACAATCTGCGTCCTTATGATGATCAGGCACAAGACCAGTGTCAGAACAGCTATGGCCACCGAGAGCCCCACCACGATTCCTATGCCGATCGCCGACAGGCGGCCTATCGAGAGTTTGCCTGCCTGGGTCTGTGAGGCTATCAATTCCTTCAGCTTCTGGACGCTTCCCTTTAGCTTTTCATACGAGGGGAAGAGCTTGGCCGTCAGATCGTTGACCGCGTCCTGCTGCTGGAAGTTGAGTGCCTCCGAAAAGATACTGTGCGCCTGCTTGCGGTAGTCCGGCAGGAGCTGCTTTGTCTGGGCGATCAGGGAGAGTATCTGCGGGTCGCGGCTTTGCTTGCCGACCTCCGAGAGAGAGGCGTCAACTGTCGCCGAGAGCTCGTCAAAATGCTTCTGGTCCTTGCCAATCGAGGACATATCAAGCTGGGCGGGGGCGCGGCATACAAGGGTTGTCTGTTCGTCTATCGGGGCGACAGCCTCAATGGTTTTCGATCCCAGGGCGTTCTCGTCAAAGATCTTGATGGCGCTTCCGGTGGTCATGTTTTCCATGACAACCGCCACGCAGCCGACGGCCAGCAGCCCTATCATGGCCACCGTAACGGCGAAGAATACCCGATTTGCTATGGTCTTACATTTAGCCATTTGGTGGTTGTTTTGAGGGGTGGGTCCCAGGATGTTGATACTTGGATTCCAACGGGTTGCATTACGGCATATTTTGCGGTTGGCTTTAGTCCCAGCGATAGGCGGGTAGGGGAGAAATTGTCGTACTTTTCGCCCCGCATCAGCCCCGTCTATGTCCTATAAGACTTATAAGTCATATATGTCTTATTCAGCGTGTCTCCTTGCCTCCCCCCACTTTGCCCTTGCGTCCGGCCTTGCCCCGTGTTAACGTCTACCTTCTTATGCCTAAAGTTGTAAGCAAACGCTACAAGTCGGCTCAGGCAGTTGCAGACCTCAGCAAGTCTTATGGACTTGCCGAGGCAGCCGACATACTCAGTAAAATGCCAAAAGCCAAGTTTGACGAGACCGTCACTCTTAGCTTTAACCTTTCTGTGGATCCCACCCAGGGCGAACAGATGGTCCGTGGAGTCGTGCAACTCCCCCACGGTAGCGGCCGCAAGGTCCGCATCATTGTCTTCACCGACAAGCCCGAGGAGGCGCTCAAAGCGGGCGCGGCCCACGCCGGACTTGCCGACCTGATGAAGAAGATCAGCGAAGGCTTCCTGGACTTTGACGTGGCTGTCTCCACTGTCGCCGCGATGAAAGAGGTCCGCACCCTCGCCAGGGTTTTGGGACCCAAGGGACTGATGCCCAACCCCAAAAACGGCACCGTTTCCGACGACATTCCCGCGACGGTCAAACAGCTCCAGGGCGGGCGCGTTGAGTTCCGCATGGACAAGACCGGCAACATCGGGGTCATCATCGGCAAGCGCTCCTTTACCGAGCAGGCCATCGCCGAGAACGCCAAGGTGGTGATCGAGACGGTCGGCAAGGCCAAGCCCGACACCTTCAAGCTGCCCGGCTTTATCAAAAACGTGGCGCTCTCCTCATCGATGAGCCCTGGAATCACGATCGAAAAAACCCTTTACGGAAAGTACTAGACCATGAGAACTGAAAAGAAATATCTGGCAACGGAAATTGAGAAGCACCTCGACAAGTCTCCCAATTACTTCTATATGCTCGACTACACCAAGCTCACCGTCCCCGAGACGAAGGAGCTGCGCGCCGAGCTGACGAAACTTGGCGCCGAGTTTCATGTGGTGAAGAACTCCGTTTTCAACGTGGTGGCCAAGAAAAAGGGACTGCCCGACCTGGGCGAGTTCCTCACCGGACAGGTCGCGATCGTCGTGGGCGGCAAGAATCCCGCAGGAGTCGCCAAGACCCTGAAGGCGTTTGCCAAAGCCAAGGAGAAGCTCTCCGTCAAGGTGGGCATTGTCGATGCCAAGAAGATGACGGCCGAAGAGGTCAGTTTCCTGGCCGATCTCCCCTCGATCGAGGTTATACGAGCCACCTTCCTGGCACTCCTCAACGAAGGAGCTTCCCGTCTGGTTCGCGTCCTCGACGCCAAAGCCAAGAAAACGGCGTAGAATTTCGCCTCAGATCTTTGATCTTCCAAAACCCCGTTCCCATAAGAACGGGGTTTTTGCTTGGACTTCGTATACCCCACATTCCCCCCATGATTCCCATGATTCGCATGATTCGTATGTCCTATCCGTGTTCGTCCACCTCGTCCATACTCCTCCCACCCCTTGCTCCTCGCTGTTCTGGCACTTTCACCGCGCTATCGCGTCTGTAACGCCGGTACCCGGCTTAATGTTGAGGGAGGGGGAATTTATTTTCGGGGGCGCTACCCCCATACCCCAAAACCTTAAAATTTCTTGCCACTTTGGCTTCTACAACCCCTTGCGGGTTGCCTTGTATAGCCCCCCGTTGCGGTGCTCTTTACGGGGGGCTGCTACTTTCATCGTCTTGCGACAAAGGGCGCGTATTACCCGTGGTTCCCCACCGCCTACGCTCTGAGCTCCACGTCGCAAACTTCCGTGGCAGGCCCCGTCATAAAGACGCAGTTGTTCTGTTTTTTCCAGTCCAAAAGCAGGGTTCCTCCCGGCAGATGCGCCTTGGTGCTGCGATCTGTCAATCCTCCCAGGGCGCTCGCCACGCAGACAGCGCACGCTCCTGTGCCGCAGGCCAGCGTCATGCCGCTTCCGCGTTCCCAGGTCGCCATGCGCACCTCGCCTGTGGAGAGTGTCTGGGCCCAGTGGACATTGATGCGGTTTGGGAAAGCCGGATGTTTCTCTATGAGCGGCCCGAGTTTCTTGACATCGACGGCCTCCACGTCAGGCACAAAGATGACCGCGTGCGGGTTGCCCATCGAGACAAAATTGGCCTCTACCACCTCCGGCAGCCCGGGAATGACCCAGCCGCCGTCTTTCTTTCCCGGTTCGAGCCTGTCAGCATTTACGGGTATCTCTGGCAGTTTCAATATCGGCTCGCCCATGTTGACCGTCACTCCTTCTACTTTGAAGCCTTTGACGTGCAAATCCAATGTCAGAACGCCGCGTCCCGTCTCAACGCGCATCGGATTATTGAAAGACAGTCCCCTGTCGTAGGCGAACTTGGCGGCGCAGCGCACCCCGTTGCCGCACATCTCAGCCTCCGAGCCGTCCGCGTTAAAGATGCGCATACGGATGTCTGCTTTCGTTTGATCGGAGGGCGGCATCACCAGAATAAGCCCGTCGGACCCGGCGCCAAAATTCTTGTCAAAGAACTGCTTGCCAGAGAGATCTTTTGCCAGACCTTCCGGGTTGGTAACCGTTTCGTAAAAACAGTTGACGAAGAAGTAGCTGTTGCCAAGTCCATGCAGTTTGGTAAAACGCATATGCCCAATTATACGTTATTCCGCTCAAACATAAAAGCACAAAACACCTGCCTTTGCAGGAACGCGGCGTGGTCGTTCTCTTCTACCTTGTCCCACGGCTCTCGTCCCCCCATATTCCTCCCAAGATTCCCCTGCTTCGCATGATGTGTATGTCCCTGTCCGTGCAGGTCCGTGTGCGTCTGTGTTTGTCCACCTCGTCCATTTCGTCCATAATGTCCATCCAGTCCATACCCCACCCACCCCCTTACCCCCTTCTTCCGGCCTTTCATCGGGACCAGTCCGGCCTGTCCGGACGATCCGGTTGTAGCCCCGGAGTCATAGTCCGCCGAAGCCTCGCGCGAAGGCTGGATCAGTCCGGGGATCCCCTTTTTTAATCCCTGGCGCCTTTAGAATCCCCCGCTGACATCGCGGAGCGATCGAAGGCATCTTAGCCTCGGATTTCAATCCGTGGCAAAGGGCAGTATGGACTACAACATTCATGCTACTGTCTCAGCCTTTCCCGTTGCCTTTTTCCCTCGCCCTGCCTTATAACCCTCTCCATGCGAATCCTCTTTGCGCTCTGTTTTGCCGCGCTCCTTTCGGGCTGTGCCACGGTCACCACCGTCTCGGTGAGTAGCCTGGCCGCCCCGGAGCTCTCCGCGGCCCCCGCCAACAAGGAGCTCAGGTACTACGAGCTGCTTCCCTCGCCCTCAATGCCGGGAGTGCAGCCGGGGGATCTGCAGTTTCTGGAATTCTCGCGTTACGTGGAAAAGGCGCTCGCCGCGAAGGGCTACGCGCGGCTTTCCGCGGGCGATCCGCTCCTGCCCAAGTCAAAGGTCGCGGTGCTTCTGGCCTATTACATCGAGCCGATACAGGAGTCCCGCTGGGAGCCCGGCATGGCGTACGTCTCTCCCGGACCCTGGCGCCACCGGTTGTGGGATGCCCCTCCCGAGCCGTATTATTATCTGGATTATTGCCTCGGGATCACGATACAGGCGCAGTCCGCCGTTTACGACGAGGCCACCAGGAGCCTGGTGCTCTCGCCCGGCAGACAGCTCTGGCGGACAGATCTGACATCAATAGGAGACGAAGGGGATCTGCGGGTGGTCTTCCCCCGGATGATTGCCGCCGCACATGATCTCATTGGGACCAGCACGCCGCGCGCGGTCACAGTCGACATCCGTGCCGATGATCCCAGGGTGGGGGAGATAGAGCGGTAGAGTCGTACGCTGCATAACAAGGAGGCGCAGAGCCAATATCGGACATTAACACCACAAGTATAAATGGCAGAAAGGTTCATAAACAATTCACGTTGACACCTCTGATAGCGCGCTATACATCGTATATATGAAGTCGTTGCGCTTGGATGAGGCAAAAAGGCTAGTCACAGAGCACCTGGGAGCCGTGGTTGACACGGAACACCACCACGCCATCACTGTCCACGTTGCCCGTGAGAATGCCCCTGCCTTGATCGGAGCGTTAAAAAAGATCGGATGGAAAGACGTCTTGTTGTTTCCAAATGGAGACCACCGCATTGTGGACACTAAAAGCACACCCAGAAGGCTAACAACTATAGTACTCTTGGGGCTGGCCATATTTCTTATGTTTGAAGCCCCGATATTTTCTGGAGGCGAAGCCGGCCCATTTGTTTTCGTTTTAGGAGGGTTCGTTGCCATATTTGCCTTGCTATAGGTTTGTTATCTTGTATTTCTGTCTTGCCGATGATCCCAGGGTGGGGGAGATAGAGCGGTAGCTTTCCTTCATTGACGCGCCCCGCCCGCTACTGGTATTGTGCCGCACACCCCTCGTTTTGTGGACGAAGACGCATTCAAATTTTTGCAGGCTCCGGCTTTCCTCAGGTGGCTGATCATTCTGATGATCGCGCAGCTGGTGGTGGAGGTGGTTGATCTGGCGGAACTGGCGCTCTACACCTCCGGCGCGCGTTTCCAGGCGCACCTGCTCACCTGGATCATCGGTTTCATCTTCAGACTCTATATCATCAAGGCGCTTGTCAACAAATGGCTTGGCGTCAGGGTTCTGACTTTCTGGTGGAACGCGGCGGTACTTGTCTGGCTCTCGCGGGAGATCTTCCATTTGCCGCGCAACTACTATAATCTGCTTGCCAATAGCGCGAACTACTTCCACGCGCTTTTCACGCTGGCAGTGGCGTCGCTTGCAATATATGTGATGGTGAGGCCGGACACCGGAAAATATCTCAACGACCAGCGCGAGTAGGGGAGCGCATATCCGGGGGCTGGTCTCCCCCGCACCCCCGTGCTGTGTCCACTTTGTCCACAACGTCCATTATCATCCTCACATCCTCCCCCTTGTTCCCTTCTTTCGGCTTTTCGCAGGCCCAGTCCGGCTTGTCCGGACGATCCGGTTGTAGCCCCGGAGTTCAGTCCGGGGGCTTTCCCTTGCGGGTTGCCTTGTATAGCCCATCCGTGGAGGCCTGCCCGCCGAAGCCTCGGCGAAGGTGGGTGCTTTTTACGGGGGGCAAACAAAAGGACAGTCTACATAATTTTTGTAAATGCTCTAAGTCCACGGCTATGGCTTTCACCCATCCCCTGGCTTGCAAAATGCTTATAAAGGGCGTAGGCTCCCCATTCCTATTGTGTTTTAGCCATGAAACTGATCGATCTCAACTCCAAGGGCGGCATCGGCGCCAATTCCATGTACGTGGAGCTGGGGCCCTTCAGTCTGGTGATTGACAGTGGAGTCCACCCCAAGCTGACCGGTCGCGAGGCGCTCCCCGCCTTCGAGAAGATTCCCGCCCGCCACCTGGACGCCATCATCCTGACGCACACCCACCTGGATCACCTCGGCTCCATTCCGATTCTGGCCCGGCTCTTTCCCACCAGTCCCATTTTGACCTCTCTTCCCTCCGCGCTTCTCATGCCCAGAATGCTGCATAATTCAGTCAGCATCATGACGCTTCAGCGCGACGAGCTGGGGCTCAAGGAGTACCCGCTCTACACCCGCAGCGAGGTCGAAAAACTCGTTTTACGCGTCTGGGAGAGCCCCTATCACCGCCGCCGCGTCTTTGAGGCCAACGGGGAGGAGCTGTACGTGACGCTTCTTCCGGCGGGGCATCTGGCGGGAGCCTCAGGAGTCCTTTTGGAATACCGCCACCAGAGGATATTCTTTACCGGCGACATTCTCTTTCAGGATCAGTGGACGGTGCGCGGCGCTTCTTTGCCCGAGGGGAAAATAGATATTCTCGTCATGGAGACCACCCGCGGCAACGCCGTCCGCCAGGCCACGCGCCAGGAGGAGGCGGAGCGGCTGCTTCTCTCCATCAACGACTCCATCGAAAGCGGCGGATCGGTGCTCATCCCCGCCTTTGCACTGGGGCGGATGCAGGAGCTGCTGATGCATCTGTCCTATGCCAGAAAAAACGGCGAGCTGCTGGAAGCCCCCCTCTTCTGCTCGGGCCTGGGAGTTGATATTGCCGACTACTACGACGAGCTCCACCGCAAGACAGGGCTCGTCCACTTCAGCCGCAAGCTCATCAAGGAACTCAGGCCGAAGGTGCTGCCGGACTTCATCGATCCCCACAGGGGAGGCGTCCGCCACAAGGGCATCTATCTGCTTTCAAGCGGCATGGTGGTGGAGAAGACCCCCTCCTATGCTGTGGCCGCCAGCCTCTTTGGCGACACGCTCTCCTCGATCCTTTTTGTCGGTTACTGCGATCCGGAGACCCCCGGCGGGGAGATCCGACGGCTCAATCAGGGCGACCGCTATCTTTTCAAGGGTCTGGATTATGAAGCCGAGCTGAAGGCCCGCGTTGAAGGCTTCGATCTTTCCGGACACGCGGATCGAGAGGATCTTCTCAAGATGGCGCAGCAGTTGGAGCCGCGCGCGATAGTCCTCACCCACGGCGAACCGGCGGCCCGACAGTATTTTCTCGACCGGCTCAGCGCCCCGAGCGGGGTCTTGAATCCCGTCCCCGGCGAAATGTACGAGGTGTAGGCGGTCTCGCATTTCTCCGATGATTCCCCTGCTTCATATGATTCGTATGCCCCTGTCAGTGCCCGTCCGTGTCAGTCTGTGTTCGTCCGTGTGTGTCCACCTCGTCCATCCAGTCCATATCCACCCACCCCCTTGCCCCCGCGCCTCTGGGCGGGGAAATTGATTTTCGGGGGCTGGTACTCCCATACCCCTTTTTTATCCCCCGCGCCTTTAGAATCTCTCGCTAACATCGCGGAGCGATCGAAGGCATCTTAGCCTCGGGTTTCAACCCGTGGCTAAGGTATATGTCCATGCGGCATCTGTCGTTTGTCTTTGCCACAATGTCCCCCGTCTATCGTCCTGCCACCACCATTCTCTCCCTGGGAGCGTAGACGGCGCCCTTTGTCCGCCGCAAGTCTATAAAATAGCTCACCTCGTTGCTGCCCCAGTCTGGAGATTTTGAAAAGCCAAGTTTCTCCGCCAGCCTTTGCGGTGGAATATTCTCTGCATGGCATTTTACCACCACTCTGGAGAAGTGGCACTCTCTTAATTCCTGCAGCACCGCCTTGCGTGATTCAAAGGCAATTCCGCGTCTTTGCCTTTTGGTGTCGACCCAGCAGGATAACTCTCCGCGGTATTTTGGAACACGGTAATAGTCAGGACTGATCGTCTCTATGCCGTGGACTCCCGTGCAGCCCATAAACGCGCGGTCACTTTTGCCGAAGATCCCCCACTCGTACTGTCGCCCGTTCTCCCAGTCGGACTCGGATACTCTCAGCCAGTGTCGACACTCAGCTTCCTCAAAAGAAGATGCCACGGGGTTGCCCAGCCAGATTCCATTCCGGTTCAGAAGGCAGAAGTTTCTTTTGGCCACGTGGTAAATGGCGCCGAACATATCCGGGCGCAACCTCCGCAACGATAGCCGCGGAGTCTCAATAACATTGTTTACCGTATCGCCCATCACCAACTCTACCAAAACCGCGTCATTTTTCAAGTGTGGCCACCTCTTCGGTTTTGGTTGTCCTTCTCCCATTCCTCTCGGTGCTTCCGGTGTCCGTCCGGTCCTTGAAAGGTCTTTCGTATTGCCTTTCCCCCCAAAGCCGTTAGTTTTATTCCATGCAGACCGCCGAGATCGGCTACAACTCCAAGGTGGAGGGGGGCTTCATCGCCACCCGCGTGGACGCCGTCGTCAACTGGGTCCGCAAAAACTCCGTCTGGCCGATGCCGATGGGCTTGGCCTGCTGCGCTATCGAGCTTATGGCCTCCGGCTCCAGCCGTTTCGACATCGCTCGCTTCGGCATGGAAGTCATGCGCTTCTCCCCGCGCCAGTGCGACTGCATGATCGTCTCGGGGACTGTCACCTACAAGATGTCCGAGATGGTGCGACGCATCTACGACCAGATGCCCGATCCCAAATGGGTGGTGGCGATGGGAGCGTGCGCGTCGAGCGGAGGGATGTACCGCAGCTACGCGGTTTTGCAGGGGGTGGACCGGATTTTGCCGGTCGATGTCTATATCAGCGGATGCCCGCCGCGCCCCGAGGCGATTCTCGACGCGATGATGCTCCTGCAAAAGAAAATCCAGGGAAGCAAGCCCTTCAAAGAGACCCTTACCCGTCCGGGTTTTCCGGTCGCCGGATCGTCAGTGTAGATCCGCTCTTGCCGCTTGCCTTCCTCCCATGATTCCCTTGCTTCGCATGATTCGTCTGTCCCTTACATTTACACCCACCCCCTTGCCCCCGCGGCTGCCCTGCGTCCTTTCGCTTTGTTCGTGCCAGTCCGTGTAAGTCTGTGTTCGTCCGTGAAGGTCCGTGTTGTGTCCACCTCGTCCATAATGTCCATCCAGTCCATTTTCATCCACCCTCTTACCCCCTTGTATAATGCCTCTTCTTTCATCGTCTTGCGACAAGTCCTGTCCTGCTCCGACTTGTCGGAGAAAGCGGCAGGGCGGCATATCGCAGCCGTTTCTTTTTAGCCGGGTACCGGCGTTACAGGCGCGAAGCGCGGTAAGGTTGTCAGAACAGCCGTACTGCCCTAAGTCCACGTCTTGTACCCTTTGTTGTATCAGTATTCCCTACGCCGCGACCGGGGCGGCAACCAGCCCTTTTTTCACAAACTCACGCGCCGTAAAGAGCCGCCAGTTCGGCGCCTGGGTGGTCAGTCCCAAAGACTTACTCAGCTGTTCCATGCGTCCGGCCTTTATATCCATCTCCTCCGGCGAATTTCCCTTTGCGCTTATCTCCAGGATAAGCGGATAGAGTAGTTTTCCGAAATTTGCTGTTATGGGAGTAATCTGGTAATCAGTGATGTCGGCCGTTATTCCTCCAAGATCGTAGAATAACCGTTGACCCTTGACTCTGGCCAGAACGGCCAGTTCTTTTCGACTCAAAGCCGCTCGAAGATCCTTCGTGGGGGATAGACCCAGGAGTCGTATGATCTCCTCTTCATCCTCACATACCTGGCCATACCCGCTCTGACAGGGTCTATGCGTCAGTTTCCAGCGCAATGGGGCTGGTTGATCCACCTGTCTGGGTCCATCATAGAACCTTCTCCAGTCAAGCTGCCAATGCTTCTGGGCGATACTGCACTGATCGTCGTCGATAAAAACTCTCTTGATGTGGTGCCGATACGGTGGCCCTTCCAGGCATTTGCCCAATTCTCTTCGTACCATCCGTGCGGTGGAAACACCCAGATGGAAAGTCATTTCGTGCGTGTATTGAACTGACTTTTCGGGTTGAGCTAAATCCATATTAGTTATTAATCAGGGATATATCATACACTATATGTACCGATATGCCAATTCTAAAATAGCACTCACGAACCTTTGTCGCAGATTTCTCCCATTCCTCTCATGGCTCGCACACCCGCCTGGGGCGCTGTCCCCATACCCCAAAAACCCTCAAAGTTCTTGTCACTTTAGCTTCTACAACCCCTTGCGGGTTGCCTTGTATAGCCCCCCGTTGCGGTGCTTTTTACGGGGGGCAAACTCCCCCCCCCATTTTCTTCTTGAGAATCGCCGGAGAGCTCCTAGAGTTGTCCTTGAATGCCGATCCCCGCAGAGTTCACGCCGCGTCCCTCCACGGACTGTCCTTCTTACAATTGCGCCATCGACGCCCTGCACGCGGCACTCTCCTCGTTAAAGGACTCCTATACGATGCTCATGGATCTGACGGCCGTCGATCACGGCACCGCCGCGGCGCAGCGTTTCGAGGTGGTCTATCATCTCTTTGATCCGAATAGCCGCGAGTATCTGCGCGTGGCCGTTTTTTGCGCTTCCAACGACTCTCCCGAGGCTCCCAGCGTGACCGATTTGTGGCCTGCGGCCGACTGGCACGAGAGGGAATGTTACGACCTGATGGGGGTCAGATTCGCGGGCCACCCCGATTTGCGCCGGATTCTCCTCTGGGAGGGATACCCGTATCACCCTTTGAGAAAAGAGTTTCCGCTTTCGGGGCTCGATACCCCGCTTCCCGCCGGGGACGTGGCGGAGGAGACAGGCGCGGGGCTTACTCCCTCTCCGATGGCCGGCGGGCCATTTGTAGCTGCTCCGGGGAAAACAATGTCCAAACGCGAGCCGTCCGGCAAAGACCAGAGCTGGCGGGAATAAAGCTCCACTAACAGGTATCTCCGTGTTTATTCAGAGGCGGTGCCCCCATACCCCCCTTTTCATTTTGTTCCTCTCGTCCACCATGTCCACAGCGTCCATACTCCCCTCTGCCGTGCCCCCTTCTTTCAGTCTTTCCACGGGCCCAGTCCGGCCTGTCCGGACGATCCGGTTGTAGCCCCGGAGTTTAGTCCGGGGGCTCCCCTCTTCCCTGTGGCATACGTCTCACCTGTTCTTCTTGCCAAGCGCGCCCAAATCGGTTGCAATCCTGAAAGATGCCCGCGCAAGCACCCATTCAGCCCAATACCTCCGTCGAAGAGGAGATGACGCTCTCCGTCGGGCCGTCGCACCCGTCCACGCACGGGGTTTTGCGCCTCAAGCTGACCCTGGACGGCGAAATGATCAAATCCTGCGAGCCGATCATCGGTTATCTGCACCGCGGGGACGAAAAGATCGCCGAGAACCTCACCTACACCCAGTTCATACCCTACACGGATCGTCTCGATTACTTGGCTGCCCTCTCCAACAACGTGGCCTACGCTCTCGCCGTCGAGAAGCTTGCGGGGCTGACCATCACTCCCCGCTGCGCCGCCATCCGCGTCGTCTGCTGCGAGCTCTCCAGAGTAGCCTCCCATCTTCTGGGGCTGGGTGCCTACGCGATGGATACGGGTGCCTGGACGGTCTTCATGTACACCTTTACGGCGCGCGAAAAATTGTATACTCTCTTTGAGGAGCTCACTGGCGCGCGCCTGACGACCAGCTACACCCGCATCGGTGGGCTGCGCGGCGATATGCCCGCCGGCTGGGATGGCAGGGCGCTAAAAGCCTGCGACGAGGTCCTCAAAATCATCGGTGAGGTCGACGTCCTCCTGACGCGCAACCGCATCTTTGTCGATCGCACCCAGGGCATCGGCATCATCACTCCGGTCGATGCCACCGGTTATGGGCTCACCGGACCGAATCTGCGCGGCAGCGGCCTCTCGTTGGACCTGCGTAAAGACAAGCCCTATCTGGGCTACGAGCAATACGAGTTTGATGTTCCCGTGGGTACGAAGGGCGACTGCTACGACCGTTACCTTATCCGCATGGAGGAGATGCGTGAGAGCATCAAAATTGTCCGGCAGGCTCTCGCCAAAATGCCCACTGGCCCGATCATGGCCCACGATTACCGCAAGATCGTCCCCCCTCCAAAGGAGAGAGTTCTTGAGCACATGGAGGAGCTTATCCAGAATTTCATGATCACGACCGAAGGCCCGCAAATCCCTCCCGGCGAAATCTATTTTGAGGCCGAGAACCCCAAGGGTGCCCTGGGCTTCTACATAGTCAGCCGGGGTGGGGGAGTGCCCTATCGCCTCAAGATAAGGGGCCCGAGCTTCTGCAATCTCTCGATCCTGCCGAAGATGATGCCGGGGCATATGCTCGCCGATATGCCGGTAATTTTGGGCTCTCTCGACTTTGTGATGGGCGAATGCGACCGTTGAGGTGTTCTTTACGGGGGACAAACTCTAGTCCGGGGGCTTCCACCCTACTATTTCTTCTCCGGCGTCACATTCTTTTCCACGCGGAAACCCTCCGGGGTGGCCTTGTACATCGGCGGGTTTTGCGAGAACTTCTTAAAAGCCCCCCGGAAGAAAATCATCGCCACAAGCGCGATGAGAAGCGCCAGCAATACCCCACACAAAGTCAGCGCTGCCGGAATCCAGAGAGGGGAGAGCACCCACAGCCACGGCCAGTCGATAATACGCGCGAGCTTGAGCCCCACAAAAACAATTGTGAGCATACTCAAAAATCCGCCGCCTACCCGGATGGTCATGGGACGTCCTCCTCTGCGATGCTGCCCCCGTACGGCGGCCTGGTTTCCCCCTCCAGGAAGCCCCTGCTTTGCAGCTGCCAGAAGCGGGCATAGAGCCCATCGGAGCTCAGCAGTTTTTCGGGTGCACCGTCCTCGACGATCTTTCCGGCTTCAAAGACGACGATCCTGTTCATCTCCCTGAGAGTCGAGAGCCGGTGCGCGATCACGATGAGTGTTTTCTCGGTGAAGAGCGTCCCAATGGCCTCGTGTATGGCCTGCTCGCTTTCGGAGTCGAGAGCGGAGGTGGCCTCGTCAAAGATCACGATGGGGGCGTCTTTGAGGATGGCGCGCGCTATGGCGATTCTCTGGCGCTGTCCGACGGAGAGCTTGACGCCGTGTTCGCCGACCATCGCCTCGTAACGCTGCGGCAGCTTCTCTATGAATTCATGCGCGTGGGCCTTGCGGCAGGCGGCCTGCACCTCCTCTATGCTGGCGCTGGGCCTGGCAAAACGGACGTTGTCGAGGATGCTGCGGTGGAAAAGAGAAGGGTCCTGCGGCACCACGGAGATCATCTCGCGGTGGTTCTCGCGTTTCAACTCCCTGATGTCCGAGCCCTGTATCCTGATCGAGCCCTCCTGCGGATCATAGTAGCGCAGGATGAGCGCGACGAAGGTGCTTTTCCCCGCTCCCGACCGGCCCACCAGCCCTATGTGCTCTCCTCCGGGTATGCTGATGGACAACCTGTCAAAAATCTTCGAGCCGCTGGGATAGGAGAAAGTGACCCCTTCGACGGCGATGTCGCTTCTCCCCGCGACAACGGTCTTTGCGTTCGGAACCTCCTTTACGGTATAGGGCTCCAGTATTCCCGTCAGCTGCTCCTGAGCCTTCGCGTGGTGCCACAGCAGTCCTCCTATCAGCCAGTTCATCCACTCAATCCCCGCGCAGGCTGTCCAAAGCCCAAAGACCATGGAAAGCTGGGGAATCGTCAACTGGTGCTCCAGGATCAGCGACATACTTCCGCCCAGCAGTATGATTCCCAAAAAGCCAAACCAATTGCAGCGCGACAGCAGCATCCTCATCTCCTGATAGGCCACCGTTCTTTCCGCGCGTATTTCCCTGTCCAGATAGGTGCCTATCCGTTGGACTTCCTGCTTTGTTTTTCCAAAGGAGAAGAACACCTGAAAATTGGAGACGACGTCTATGATCTGTCCGGAAGTCGTCGAGCCCGCGTCGGAGAGCTCCTTGTTCGCGGCTCTTATGCCCGCCATCTTCTTGATGTTGTGGTGATAAAAGACAACGGCCCACAGAAAAAAGAGGAGCGCCAGCTGCCAGTGGATGGTCAGCAGGATGGAGGCCACCATGAAGAGCCTTGAGCCCGCTCCGACGACAACAGTGAGCATATCCCACGAGATCTCGTTCATCGAATCCTCAATCTGGTTGATTCTTCCGGCTGTTTTGCCCGAGAGCGTTCTGACAAAGAAATCGTAGGACTGTCCGAGGGCGTATTCCAGGAGCAGCGTTTTGGCGCGGGGACCCGTTCTGGCGCAGCGCAGTCCGTTCAAATACATGGAGAGCGAAAAGAACGTTTCGTTGATCATATACGACAGCAGCACCACCGCGCCTCCGGAGAGCGCCTCAATGATCGAAAGGTTTCCGCTTTGCAGCCATTGGGCCAGTTTTGCGTACGCGAAGGAGGGCACTATCTCCGCCACGGATTCCAGCAGCTTGCACAGCGCTATGCCCGCGAAGAACCACCAGTGGTCCCGCGCCACGTACAGCAGGAACGCGAACGGTTTCCCCCGGAAGCGGTTCAGGCTTTCGGATCCGTGGCTGGCCGATGTCGGGCTTTGTGCCATTTGCGTGGAAAGGGATCGCCGATTCTACCACGCCGGAGAATCTCCGTCAACGTTCCGCCTTTGCCTCCATACCCCATGCCTTTGGGTACCTTTCGCTCTGCCGGATCTCGTCCGCGGGTCCCACTTTTCTGTCGGATACGTCCGTGTGTCCACCTGGTCCACTCTGTCCACAATGTCCATTTCACCCACCCCTTATCCCCGCCTTCAAGGCGTGGGAATTTTACATGGTCTCTGCGGGCCCACGCCCGACTGGGGGCTGACGCCCCAATATCCTCTTTTTTTAATCTCCCGCGCCTTTAGCATCCCACGCTGACATCGCGGAGCGATCGAAGGCATCTCAGCCTCGGGTTTTAACCCGTGGCATAGGCCTGTCCGGACGATCTGGTTGTACCCACGGAGTCATAGTCCGCCGAAGCCTCGCGCGAAGGCTGGATCAACCCGTGGCAAAAGCTTCTATAGCAGAATTGATATTTCAGCCGTCCCTCCTGGAATCGTAAAGCCATTCGGAAGGGTGCTGAGGTCAACGGGATTCTTGGTGAGATTACCATTGTCAGCTGAGTCTATGTCTTGCGGCCACGCTGTCGAAGTCGACGGATCCGCCAACTGAAAATATGAGCCTTCTGCTGTGTGGTACTCAATGACATACAGCCACTTGCCTATCTTGTAATAAATTGCCGGTCCAACCTGGCCGCCTGCGTTCGCGTGAAAGCCATCGGCGGTTGCCGTGGTCACCGTAAATCCATTATCACCGATTGGCATTACCCCCGCGTTTGAGATCGAAAAGACCGAGGAAGAGCATGTGGACGATGTGTCGAGAGGCCCATTATATGTATGGGTTGCAGGGTCGATATCAATGCCCTTGTCGGCGAAACCGCGGTCGGGTGTGCCATTGGAAACTGTCGTGAGAAACTCCAGGATGGTGATGGGTCCTCCGCAAGTGTTGGCGCTGCCTGCGTTTCCCCCCATATCAGTCCAGCTGGCGTAGACAGAACTGAGTGTCTGAATGTTGTTCTTGGCTACGGTGTCATCCGCCTGATTATTTATGCCAATGAAATTCGGAACGATGATGGCCGCCACGACCGCAAGAATAGAGAGCGCCACCAGCAGCTCAATGAGGGAGAAGGCCGCTTTCTGCGAGGTCATCTGCCGGAGTTGCCGCTCAACAAAGGCGTCCGCCGCATTGGGACGCGGCGGGGGCAGATAGAGCGGTTTGCCGCCTCCCTCGATCGGAGCCATCAGTCCAAAGAGCCGCCGTGCCACTTCATACGCGTCTTTTTCATTTTCGGCCGACAGACTCTCCGCGCGCAGCAGAGCTCTCCGTTTGCGCGCCGGAAGTGCCTTCCGCAGATAGGAGCGCAACTCGCCGGCCAGAATTCCGGCGCGTTCTTCCAGCGATGAGTTTCCCATCGTGGAGAGCCGGACAGCTTTCCGAATAAGCTCGTTGGGAATGCCGGAGACAACGCGCAACGTCTCGCGGATGATCTTCCCGCCCCGCATATGGTTGAGCGTGCGCCCGATTCCTGTTTTTGTCCGCCCAATGAGCGAAAAGAGAACTGTGGACTGCTCCGTCATGTCTATGTACCGATAATGAAGCGCCGTTTCCCCGTGAACCTTCATGCGTCCGATGGGATCCAGAGTGTAGCGGACCACTTTCAAAAGTTCCTTCTCCCAGTCGCGGTAGGCCCTCGCGTAGAGCTCATAATCGTCGGCAATGACGGCCGACATTGGGAACAAAAGACCCGGGGGCATAAAACCGCGCCGTGAGAGGATCTCCTGCGCGAGAAATTTGTGGAGGCGGCCGTTGCCATCCCCGAAGGGATGGATGTGGACAAAGCCAAAGGAAATGGTGGCCGCCTGGATGACGGGGTGCATCTCTCGTTGCCGCCTGTAGGAGGCAAAAAGCCCCTCCATAAGGGAGTCAAGATCGTCCGGCTTGGGGCATATCAGTTTGACCTTCCTGCCTGTCCTGCCGAGCAACAATGCCACATAGGCCTGTTTTTTGCGGTAGCCATCTTGCGGCGCGTTCCGGATGATCTTCCCGCGCAGAAAGAGAAGACCCTCTTTGCTGAAGAAGTCCGGTTTGCCTGGAAACCGGCTTTTCGCGGTGTCAGGAATCTCGTGTCCGATATAGGCTGCCGCTTTGCGGTGGATTCCGCGGGGATATTCCAGCAGCGTGCTCTCGCCAAACGGTTGAATCTCCTTTTCCAGGCGCCGCAGTTCTTCGGTGCGCCGAACCAGCGGGCAGAAATCAGCCCCGCCCAGAAGATTGTCGTTCACGCGCTGGCGAGCCACTCGTCGCGGAGAGGCCGTGTAGTAAAGCCGCTGGTCAAGAATGTCCACGTATTCCCCTGCGGGAAGGTCCTGAAGCTCCAGGCGGCTGCCGGTCAGGAACTCATAGAGATACCATAGTTGCCGCGCTACAGGATCTTATTCGCGTCCGCGAACGCATTCCAGAATCTCAGAGGATCCGACATGGCTGAAAAGCGCGGCGAGTATTTCCAAAGATACTCCCTGACGGGTGAGTGCGAACACCAGTTGCCCCCACAGCGTATTGTCGGGGGAATCCGGTCGGGTGAAGATCTCATAGACGCAGCCACCCCTTGAAAACTTTTTGTGACGTTCCCCAAGCCGCGCGTGATGCCAATGCGGGATGACCTTCAGTTTGTAATCGCGGATCAGCGCCTGATAGCCTATGAGCAGGTCTTTCTTCATGGTATTGCGGAAAACAGTTGTCGGGATAAGCGTCTGATCATCATAGCCATCTTTGCATATACTGCAATGACGAATAACAGTGGTTTCCCCATTCTTCTCATGCTTCCCATAATTCGTATCTCCCCGTCCGTGTGTGTCCACCTGGTCCACTATCATCCACCCCCTTTCCCCCGCCTTCAAGGCGTGGGAATTTTACATGGTCTCTGCGGGCCCACGCCCGACTGGGGGCTGACGCCCCCATACCCTCTTTTTTTAATCCCCCGCGCCTTTAGCATCCCACGCTGACATCGCGGAGCGATCGAAGGCATCTTAGAGCACTTCCATAAAATACGTATTATTCCCGACCACCCAACCCCTTGCGGGTTGCCTTGTATAGCCACCGGTTGCGGTGCTTTTTACCGGTGGCGAGCAAGAGAATTGACTACATGATTTTTGTAAATGCTCTAGCCTCGGGTTTCAACCCGTGGCATAGGCCTGAAGGTTCCAAGGATTGTAAAAATATTGAAAAAACAGGAGCTTGAAAAAGATCCGCGGGATGTTATAATAGGAACATTAATTTACATTACAAATGGCCCAGGCTATTACAGTAAGACCGGCTTCTCCCGTCCCGTCCCCCTTCAGGGCAAGGACGCTCTTGGGCAATGTCGCCATTACAGCCGAAGACCTTGTCAAGGCGCGTACTTACCTGAAACGCATTGAAGAGCTGGCCCGTCCGGTGCTGGAGGCCCGTCAGGCACTTGACCGGAAACAGGAGAAAGCGGAGCTCCTTGAGCTCAAGCAGTGCCTTGCCAACCATCGCCAAAATATGTCGGCTGGGACCGCGTACAAACTGGCGGCGGCGGCCGTGAAGGCCGAGAGGAAGCACGCGATCAAACCGGCCCGCAGAAGAAAAATCATCAATAATCTTCTCAAAAAGCACGCCTTTCAGAAGGCGGTGCTGGAGGGCGCCTATGGTGCTGCCGCCGGCGGCAGCAAGCTGCAGGCGAACTTCCACTTCAAGCTCTGCCGGATCGCCTTTCAGGAGAGCCCGAATCCCCAGAACGCCTACCAGCTGGCGAATTCCGCCGTCTGGGCGCTCAGCAGGGGCGCGATCAGCTCCAGAGAGTTCCACGAGGTGATGGAGACGCTCGCGGCTGATCCTGCCTGCAGGGTCCACGCCCTCCTGGGCGCGTACACTGCCGCCAAGCCCGGAACTTCCATCAAGAACGAGTACAAACAATCGCTCTTCGAAGCCCTCAAGGAGATGCCGATCGAATTGCCGGTGAGCCTGTCGGCGGCGCTGGGTGAGCGCGAAGAGATGAAGCCGGTCATGGAGTTGCCAGAGCTTAAGAGTCCTGAAGCGGTCCCGCTGGTACCGGAGGTTTAGTGCGGTTGCATAGTATAACCCCCGGTGGAGGCCTGCCCGCCGAAGCCTCGGCGAAGGCGGGTGCTTTTTACGGGGTGCTTCCTGTCCACAACGTCCATTGGCATCCTCACATCCACCCCTTGCCCCTCCTTCAAGGAGGGGATTTTTATAGGACCCTGCGGGCCCACACCCGCCTGGGGCACTGTCCCTATACCCCTCCAACCAAAAAAGCCCCTGCCACTTTAGCTCCCACAACCCCTTGTGGGTTGCATTGTATAGCCCCCCGTTGCGGTGCTTTTTACGGGGGGCAAACAAAAGGATAGCCTACATAACTTTTGTAAATGCTCTAGCCTCATGCCGCGCTCCCACCATAGGGCGGCCGCGTAAGGTCTCCGATAAAGCCGCTGCTTTGCATCTCCCACAGCCTCGCGTAGAGCCCCCTGTTTTTCAGGAGGGCCGCGGGTGTTCCGTCCTCAACTATTTTCCCCGCGTCAAAGACCAGCACGCGATCCATCATGCGCAGGGTGGATAGCCGGTGGGCGATCACGATCAGGGTCTTGTTCTCGAAGAGGGCGTGTATGGCCTGCTGGATGGCCTGTTCGCTTTCGGAGTCGAGCGCGGAGGTGGCCTCGTCAAAGATTACGATGGGGGCATCCTTCAATATGGCGCGCGCGATGACGATTCTCTGGCGCTGTCCCACGGAGAGCTTGACGCCCCGATCACCCACCAGGCTGTCGTAGGCTTTGGGCAGCTTCATGATGAACTCATGCGCGTGGGCTCTTTTGCAGGCAGTCTCGACGTCCCCGCGGGTGGCCTCAGGCTTTGAAAAGCGCACATTCTCAAAAACGCTGCGGTGAAAAAGGGAGGGATCCTGCGGCACAATCGAGGTCAGGGGGCGCAGGGCGTCCGAGGAGGCGTGTCTGATGTCCACTCCATTAAAATAAAGGGGCTGACCTAGGTAATGGGTGTATAATAGACACCTAGATGAATAAAAGTCATTACAAGATAAGCAGATATAAACAAGACCGGCTGACAGAAATGTTCGTGGCCGCAGCAACGGCTCGA
>Ga0181520_10001032_pt1 | contig 58650 bp, 39 predicted proteins | sample PEATcosm2014_Bin_29_FD_132451 | JGI IMG/M metagenome (GOLD analysis project Ga0181520, IMG submission 132451) | Peatland microbial communities from MTU Mesocosm Facility, Houghton, MI, USA - PEATcosm2014_Bin02_30_metaG | ecosystem: Environmental > Terrestrial > Soil > Wetlands > Peat | place... | reverse complement strand
CAACCGGCCTTCGCACCCGCCCACCCGCCGCGCTCGCCCTGCGCGCCATGGCGGTCGACTTCCCCCAGGGCCACGGGCATCCCAACCGCCTGCCCTTCGAGGCCGTTCTCACCCTGGTCGATGTCGCCAGCGACCGTGCTCCCTCGGGCGCGCGCGGCCATCGCGTCGTGCTCACCCGCGCCGCCGCCGAGGCCGCTCTGCCCAGCCTGCTCGGCATGGCCGTCGACTACAAGGCCGGCTGGGACGGCCACGACGCCCGCCAGAAGTGCGGCATCATCACCTCCGCCGAGCTCGACGGCCGCCGCCTTACCGTCGCCGGCTTCGTCTTCTCCCGCGACTTCCCCGAGATCGCCGAACGCCTCGCCTCCGACCACCCTTGTCATCCTGAGCGCAGCGAAGGATCCCCGTATTTGTCTTCCGCCATGGGCATGAGCTACGAGCTCGCCGAAGCCCACGTTGCCGACATGAGCGCCTCCGTCTGGACCCTGACCCGCGCCACCTTCACCGGGGCCGCCATCCTCCTCCGCGAAAAAGCCGCCTACCGCGACACCGCCTTCAGTTTGCTCGGCCACAAAAGCGGGTGCCCCGTCCAAGCTCCGCTTGGGCGGGATTCGTGCCACGAAAGCCGCGTGCGCTAACTCGCATTTTCCCTCGAACCTCGAACCCGGTACCTCGAACCTGAAAGGAACTTTCCATGACCTTCGCCGCAGTACTCACCGCAATCGGCAAAGACTTTGAGAAAGGCCTCGCCTGGGCCGTGCAGTACGCCGTCCCCGTCGAGAAGCTGGTCGCGCTCATCTTCCCTGCCGCCGCACCCGCAGCCGCCACGCTGGCCAGCGCAACCACGCTCATCCAGAACGCGGTGCTCGCAGTGGAGCAGAAGTTCGCCGCTTCCGGCATCCAGGACGGCACCGGCACGCAGAAGCTCGCCGAGGTGGTCACCCTGGCCGGCTCGGCCGTCACCACGCTGCTCACCCAGGCCGGCGTCGAAGCCAGCGCCGCCTACGTGCAGAGCCTGGTCTCCGCCGTGGTCGCCATCCTCAACGTCCAGCCCATGCCCGCCTCGGCCTGAACGCAGCCAAGCGCTGAAAGCGCGCCATATACCAGCCTGGGCCGCAGGCCCAGGTTGGCGTGGGTAATCGAGTCGAAGGGCTGAAGGCCCGACATATAACCGGACTCGCGGCACACCGCGTTTTGCCCCGACCGCCTCATCCGCACCAACGAATCATTCAACACTGGAGAAACCAAATGGAAATGGAAATGAACATCGACGCCGGCATCGCCCTCGGCGAAAACATCGATCGCCTCGCCGCAGCCGCCGGCCTGCTGGAGCAGACCGTCGAACGCCTCACAGAAAAAATCGCCGCCGCCGAGCAGAAGCTCGCCGCGCTCGAAGCGCGCGCTACCACTACCGCCGGGTGCCCCACATCTCGCGGAGATGTGGGTTTACGCAAGACCCTGCCCTCCGCCATGACCACGCTGCTGGCCAAGCAGGGCGTCTCCCTCGACGCGCTCGCGTCCGACTCCATCGAAGCCGGCGCACTCGACGCCGCGCTCACCTCGCTCTCGATCGAGCAGCGCATCGCCGTCAAAGCCCAGCTCCTCCGCGCCGGCCTGCTCGCATAAGGCAGGCACGTCGGCAAAAGGCGAGCGAGTTAGCAAGTCAGCCAACCCGCTCCTCGCTAACTCGCTGACTTGCCGACTCGCTAACCCTCACCAGGACGCAGCCGCAGCCGCGTCCTTTGCACTTTAAGGAGAACCAATGAACGCGAACTTCACCAACATCCACGCCGCCGCGGACTACATCGGACCGGGCGCAATCGAAGTCCCTCTCTACCAGACCGAGATCATGGACATCGTCCGCCGCCGCGGCATCTTCGGCCAGCGCATCAAGCAGGTGCCCGCCACCGGCCATCCCTCGCGCTTCTTCGAGGAGGCAGCCATCCCCTCGCCCTCGGCGACCTCCGGCTTCGTCGATCCGCGCAACATCGTCGCGCCTTTGGTCTCGCCCACCCGGGTTGAGATGTCCGTGCCGCTGAAGGCGCTGGTCGCGCAGATCAACTACAACCTCTTCGACATGGAGCTGGGCCAGCAGCAGTCGCAGTTTGCGTATCTGCAGGCCAAGGACCTCGCGGACACCGTCGACGGCGTCCTCCGCACCCACGATGTCGCGCTGTGGAACGGCACCGACACCTCGCTCAGCACGCCCACCACGGCCGAGTACTTCGGCGCGGCCGGGCAGATCGTCTCCGGCGGCAACACCACCACCATCGGCACCACCCAGTCCATCGTCGACGGCCTCAAGTCCACCGTCGCGCAGATGGTCTCGAGCTCCTCGTTCGCGGTGCGCCCGACCGCGATCTACGCCAACCCGGTGCTGCTCGACCTCATCGATCGCGAGATGAAGTCCGAGTTCAACGTGGTGCTCGGCACCAAGGAGATCACCTCCGGCTTCACCGTCAAGATGCTCTCCACGCAAGCCGGCGATCTGCCCCTCATCCCCGAGTGGACGCTGCCCTACACCGGCACGCCCGGCTCCGGCTCCGCGGTGCTGCCCGCCTACATCGTCACCGAAGACCTGATCGAGTACCACTGGCTTTCGGACCCCAACCCGCGCATCTTCCAGCTCGGCGTCCCCGGCTCGCTCGCGTCGCAATACGTCGTCGTCAAGTTCGGCGGCGTCGTCGTCAAGGGCGCCAGCTACGCCCACTACCAGGTCCTCGTCGACCGCTAAACCACGGAAGTCGTCATTCTGACTCGCAGAGTCAGAATCTCCGTCGTTCCTTTGGTCCTTCTGGTGCCCCATTCATGACGCAGCCCACCGCGTCATGAATGGGGTTTTCAACTGACAACTGGCAACCGACAACTATCAACTCCTTCTGTAACCACTTCGGAGACAAATCACCATGGGCTATCTCGATCCCACGGAATACATCGCCTACGGCCTGACCGCCGAAACGCCGGACGATTGGATTGGCCTCGCGTCCGCGCTGATCGAAGCGCACTGCCGCCGTCCCAGCCTGCTGGTCACGCAGTACGTCGAGCGCATGCGCCTCACCGCCGGCGCGCAAACCGTGCGCCCCAGCTATCGCCCCTTGGCGCCGCTGGGTACGGCTGCTTCACCTCTGGTTGGCATCCGCGTCCGCTATGGCCGCCCGCGCCGCGGCGAACTGGCCGACCCCATGCTGGCGCAGGTCGCCTGGGCCTTTTCCATCCCCGGCAGTTGGAGCGCGCTCGACCCCACTGCCGTCGACCTGAATCCTGTAACCGGAGAGGTTACATTCCCCATCAACCTGCTCGGCCTCAACTACAACGAGGTCGAAATCACCTACACCGCCGGCCTCGCCGTCGTTCCGCCCGCGGTCAAATTCGCCTGCGCGCAGATCGTCCGCAACGCCCAGGCCACGCCCGCGCTCAACGTGAAGAGCAGCAAGATGGACACCCTGCAGATGCAGTACTTCTCCGCCTCGCTGATCGACGCCGGCGTTCAGTCCCTGCTCGCGCCCTACGTCGCCGAAAGGATCGGGTAGACCCATGAGCGATTCCAGGCCCGATTCCGCCACTCGCGCCGCCGCCGTTCTTCTCCGCGCCATGGGCGGCCGCAGCGTGCTGCTGCGCATGCCCGCGCCCGCCGTCCCCGCCGACCCCACCGAACAGCTCGGCATCGCCACGCCGCTGTTTCAGGACATTCCGCTCGCGCCCGCCGTCTATCGCAAGGCCCGCGCCACCCTCGCCGCGGGTGCCCCGTCCAAGCCTGGCTCGGGCGGGAACACGAAGGCCGAGCTGCTCGTCTCCGCCTCCGCGATCGAGCGCATCGTCGGCTCGCTCGCCTGCGCCTCCGCCAGCGTCCTGTTCGCCAACGCCTTCGGCGTCCTCGCCGGCCCGGATTCCGAACTCCAGGAGATCGTCTCCGCCTCCGCCGAAGAATCCCACGGCCGCCCCTACGTCTACCGCCTGCTCCTGCGCGCGCCGCAGGCGCAGATCGTCTAGCGAAGAACTCAAAACCTCCACGTCGTCATTCTGACTCGCAGAGTCGGAATCTCCGTATTTGTCTTGGTCTTGCTTAAGGGCACGGCTTCAGAGCCTGTCCTGAGCGGAGTCGAACGGATGCCGCAACCGGCCCCGTCAGCAAACGGGCTTTAGCCCCTGAGGTCAACCCAATGCAGAACGCCAAAGACACCTTTTATCTGACCCTCCAGGCCCGCCTGGCCGCGCTCAATCCGTCGCGCACCATCGTGCTCCGCGGTGTCGTCCGCCCGGCCACACTGGTCGACGAGAACGAGCTGCCCACCGCCTCCATCCCCACCAATAGCTTTCGCCTGCAGTGGACCAAGCTCCAGGTCGCCGGCGCGTCGCCGCTGCCGCGGGTCGCCATGGAGTGCGCCATCCACTACGCCACCGACGGCACCGCCGCCAACGGCGGCATGGACCGCGGCCGCATGCTCGCCGCAATGGACGCCGAGCTGGCATCGGCCCTCACCGCGCCGCCGCACACCGTGCCCAAGATGAACTACGCCGCAACTCCGCCCGCCGCCATGCAGACCAGCGTCTTCTGGGCCGACCCCGTATTCGGCGCTGTCTGCGAAGACGCCGAGCGCCTCGCCCGCACCGCAACCGTGCAGGTCTTCGCCTACCAGGAAGCAGGTGAGTTATGAGCACAACTCCGTCCGTTGCTCCCGTTGCCCGCCGCGTCCGCGCCTACTTCGCGCCCGTCAACCGCGCCGCCGGCACGCCCACGCTCTTCGATCCCGCGCGATTAGGCCGCTTTCCGTTACAAACTCCGCCAGCGCCCTGGCTCGACCTCGGTTGGATCGCCAAATTTGTGCGCAAATCCGGCACAAAAGTCGACGCGCTGCGCGCCGGCGCGCCCGCCATGGCCGTCGCCCAGGTGCGGACGGAGGTAGATGCGTCGGTTGCGCTCGAATTCGAGACCTGGGGCAAGCTCCAGTCCGCGCTTGCCTCCGGCTCCCAGCAGACCAATCTGCTCGCCACCGCCGCGGGCGCAGCGCCCAACGGCAGCGGCGGCCTCGCCGCGGCGCCGGTCCCCTTGCTAACCGGCACGGGACCGGCGTCCACTGCCTCCGCCCTCAATGTCGGCGCGACTGCCGCGGCCGCATTCAGCCCCGGCTCGCTCGTCGCGGTCGACGTCGATTACACCGGTCAGCTCGGCTACATCGGCTCCGGCATCAGCGCCGCCTGCGTGCAATCCGCCGCGGTCGTCGCGAACGACATCAACTACGTACGCCGCGTCACGCTCAACGTCGGCGTCGTCGCCTCCATCGCCAACGGCATCCTCTCGCTTGCCACGCCGCTGCCCGCGGGCGCGCCCTCCGCCGGCATGCAGGTCTCGCAGCTCGCCGGCTTCTGCGATCGCGAGGGCGCCAGCTTCTTTCAGGAGTGGTCCGCGCTCTTCGTCCTGCCGGGCACGCAGGGCGACCGCATCCTCTACCATTACCCGCGCCTGCAGGCGATGCAGTCTTCCGCCGAGGCAGCCGAGCCGCTGGCAACGCCGCTCCAAACCATCCGTCTCGCCGCTGCCTTCCGCGCGCTGCCTGTCCGCGATGCCAACGACGGCGAAACCGTCCTCTGCTTCCGCAGCTACCTGCCCGCTCCCCTGCGCGACATCTAAAGCATTGCGCCTGAGGGTCGGCGGCGGATTAACACGTACCAAACGCCTTACCCTGTTTCTAGTTCTCAATCCGCGCCCATCCGCGGTCGCCGCATTTGTCCCGGCGCAACCATTCAAGGAGAACCCCATGTACTGGAAATCCCGCAGCTGGATCCTGATCGGCGTACTGCTCGCCGCCTTCACGGCCGCCCACGCGCAAATTGTAACCACCCAGGTGGCAGACATCGTCAGCCACGCCGACGGCACGCCCGCCACCGGCACCGCGCTGGTCAGTTGGCCCGCCTTCACCACCGCGAATGGCGACGCCATCCCCGCCGGCAGCACCTCCGCCGTCATCGCCGCCGGCGGCGCACTCAGCGTGCAGCTCATTCCCAACGCCGGCGCCACGCCCATCGGCAGCTACTACACCGTCGTCTATCATCTCGACGACGGCAGCGTCAGCCGCCAGTACTGGGTCGTGCCCGCCAGCTCCGCGCCAGTCAAAGTCGGCGCCATCGAAAGCACCGTGCTGCCCGCCTCCGTCGCCATGCAGACCGTCAGCAAGAGCTACGTCGATACCGTGATCGCGGCCGCGGTCACAGGCCATCCGCTCGACTCCACCCCGCTGGTGCTCAAGGCCGGAGACACCATGACCGGTCCGCTGGTCCTGCCCGGCGACCCGGTCTCGCCCAACCAGGCCGCCGACAAAAACTACGTCGACGAATCCGTCGCCGCCATGACTGGCGTTACCGCGCAGACGGTCTCCCTCGCCGGCGACCTCAGCGGCACCGCGTCCGCTCCCATGGTCACCGGCATCCGCGGAAACCCTGTTGCCGCGACCGCTCCCGCGCCTGGCCAGACCCTTACCTGGAATGGCAGCGCCTACGCCCCGGCCACGCCGGCAGCCAGCGGGGTTCTTTCGGGGCAGGCTGTCAATCATCTTCCGGTGGCGACCGGCGCGGCCGCCAGCACGCAATCCTCTTCGTTCACCGACAACGGCGCCGTCGCGGGCACGACCGAGCCTTTCAGCGCGCCGCAGGTGACTGCCGGGGTGAGCATCAGCAAGCTGCCGCGCGTGGATGTCACCGCGTTTGGCGCGGACCCCACTTGCGCGACCGATGCGACTGCAGCGGTGCAGTCGGCTTACACCTATGCCGATTCGTTGGTAGCGAGCGGAGTGGTGCCGGTCGTCTATTTTCCGCACGGCTGCTATTCCATCGGCAGTGAGCTGCATTGGAGCGCGGACATCGGGATTGCCGGCGACGGGCGCGGCGCAACCACGATCAAGCTGACCAACAACACTGCCAACGGATTTCTCATCGACGGCACCGCCTCCACCTATCTGCCCGTGGGTCTGTGGACGGTAAAGGGCTTCATGCGCGACCTGAGCATCGTGGCCGCGAACAACCACTTCTATTCGGCCACGCAGCTCGAGCTGTACAACGCTGTCGGCTACGTTCTCGACAACGTGGAAGTGGACAACGGCGGCGGACGCGGCATCGTCACCTCGGGCTATACCGAACGGGTTTCGGCGCACGATATCTACATCAACAGCGTGCGAATGCCGCTGGTGTCGCTGGGCAATGAGGTCAAGTGGGACAAGCTTCAGATCAATTCCCCCGGCCAGGCGGGCGACTACTACACCTGGGACGCTAACGCGGTCAACGGCATCGACCCGATGCAGGGTTGGACGACGGCGCAGACCTTGACCTCGGCGGTCGGCGCGGGTTCAACCGGCACCTTCGTCGTCACTGGAAACACCACGGGCGGGGCGTGGAACTACGGCTCGAACCCAGCGGGCGGCAACGGCATTTCGCCTTTGCTGGTTGGGCACAACTTCGCCATCGCCGGGGCGGCTGGAACCACCTGCGTCAACGGCATCTGGACGGTTGCGACGGTAGCGAACAACACCCCCAGCGCGGGCGAGTACACCCTCACCGCAACGGCAGGCATCAACCCCACGACGGGAGCGGCGGCAACCTTCTCCTGCATCGGCACTGGCACTGGAGGGACATTCCAGCCTGCGGCGCTGCCTACGCACACGCCGGCAATCTACCTCGGCGGAGTTATGCTGAAGATCGCCGGTGGTTCGATCAAGACCATTGCGCATTCGGCGGCGATCGAATCGAACACTTCAGGCGGCCTGGTGGATAGCGTCTACATCGAAAACTTCTCGACCAACAGCGGTTCGCCGTCGCAGTACCCGGAGAACAACCCGGTCATCGACACTCCCGGCCTTCCCGCTACGACGATGCTGACCGCCGCGCTGCCCGCCAACACCTCAGCCACAGTGGGGACAGTCGCCAGCACGTTGTGGTTGGAGCCGTATGCGAACGATCTGTCCATTGCTGAGACCATTGGCTCGAACTCCGGGTACTTCCGCATCCTGCCCTGCGACTATATTCCCGGCAGCACGGTGCAATCGACTTGCGCTCCGACTGGCGTGCTGAAGGGCATGTTTGAGAACGTGCAGCTTGTGGCCACGACGGGCAACCAGGTGGCCATCAACGCGCGCAACCTGACCAATGACGGCATCGCATCGACCGCACCGGCTGGCACCCCATGGCCTTCCGGGTCGTATCTGAGCCAGGATGTGACCAACAGCAACTTCGCGCCGATTGACTTCAGCAATATGACGTACATCTACGGAGGCGGAGGCGGGTCGAACTGGGACTCGGTGTGCATCGACGGGACCATATACGCTTGCGGCGCAATCATGGTGGGGTCGGAGGTCAACAACCTCACCTCGCTTACCATCGCGCAGAATCTTGCTGCTGGCTATGCAGGCTCGGGCGTCGGCAACGTCGCTCTCGACGGAGGCACCGCATTCGTCAACCATAACGAGAACAGCCCGAACGGGGTGAAGTTCAACAGCGTTGGGGGCAGCGTCTCGGTCCATGGGATGCAGACGCAGGGCAACGTCTCCGGGCAGGACGCGGCACCCATGCTTACCGGCTCGCTCGACGCGTCCACCCAGACCGTCCCGGAGATGTACAACGCCCCCAACCAGGACGGCAGCTACCCGAGCGTCGAATGGAAGAACTACGACGACAAGACCTCCATCGACTTCAACGGCTACCAGACTTATCTGGGCACAACCCAAAACAACACGTTCTCGAAGTCGGTCGACAATCTGACCGATCCGCTGCTCGGGGCCAACCCCAACATCACTCAGACCTACGGGGCGATGTTCGGAAACTCCTACTGCAACTACGATGTGGGCACTACCCTCGGGGCGCATTCGGTATATCGCTTTTGCTGGAACGGCAGCCTCAACTCTTCCCCCGGTTTTGAGTGGGACAAGTGGAGCGGGACGGCCTGGGTAAAACTCTTCAACGTGGATGGCGCCGGAAATTTGACGCTTGCGGGCAATCTTCCGCCTCTGGTCCTGACCGGACTGACTGGCAACATCGGCACCACCGGGAACGGGACGTTTGGCAACGCCACTGTCGGCTTGCTACTGACGGCCTACAACATCACTGTGACCAATCTGCTGAACGTGCCGGTCGGCATCGGCGTCCAACTGGGAGATCCCGGCAACGTCATCAAGCGGAACGGCTCCAACGGCAACACGGAGATCAGCGGTGCCGTCGACATCCAACTCGATGAGCCGGTAGTCATGGCAGCGACCGCTCCCACCGGCTCCTGCTCGGCCAATGGCGTATGGGTCTTCTCGCAGGATATGAAGGCCACGGTTTGCAGCAGCGGCACCTGGCAGGGCTACGTCAGCACCGCGACCGCCAGTGGCCAGACGATTGCGCTTGCGGCGGCGTCCCTGCCCTACAGCGAGATCACGATGTATGGCGACTCGCTGACGCTGGGCAATCAGGACGGCTCGGCCATCACGATGTGCACCGTGCTGGCCACGCTCTCCGGGCTTACCTGCAACAACGAAGGCATCGCGGGAGACACGTCTTCGGCCATCGCCGCGCGCATGGGTGCGGTCCCGGTCTATGGCACCGTCACCGGCAACTCTATCCCCGCCAGCGGAGCGGTGGCCATCACCTTCTCCCCCACGGCCTACGCGCCCATCACGTCCTCCACCACAGGCTCCGTGCCGGGCACGCTGTGCGGCATCGCGGGCAATGTGACCTACAGCGGCAGCGCGTACTCGTTCACCCGCACCGCCTCGGGCAGCGTCACCGCGTGCGCCGCGGGAACGCAGTTCATCCCCACCACCACCGGCCTGCTGACCGGCCTGGTGGTGATCGAGGCGGGCACCAACAACTACACCGCGCCTGCGACCGTGCTCTCCGATGTGAAGGCGATGGCCGCGACGGTGACGGCTGCGGGCGGCAAATATGTTGTCCTGAATCCGCTGGTGAGCGATCTTCCCGGCAACTGGGGCAATCCATTCACGCTGAACCACGTCGATGCGCAGGCAGTTGGCGACGCGGAGGCAGCAACCTATCCGAACAACTTCATCAACTGGCGCGAGATGCTGATGTCGCAGTACAACTCCTCTTCCACGCCGGACGTGGACGGCTGGGTCCGCGACATCACGCCAATCTCGCAGCGCGCCAGCGAGTATGCGGGCACGCTCTCGGCCACCATCACCGCCTCAACCTGCTCCTTCACCACCAGCTTCAACGGCCCCATCGTGGCCAGCGCGACGGCGGAGATCGGCACCGAACAGATCCTGATCGAAGCGGCCTCGGGCGGCACGGCCAGCTCGTGCATTCGCGGCTACAACGGCACCACCGCAGCCAGCCACACCAGCGGCGCGGCCGTGACCGTGATCGATGGCATCCACCTGGGCGGCGCGACGGGATACACCTACACCGCCAACCTCATCTACGACTGGATGCAGGCCAACCCAACCATCAACAACAACGCGGCCACGCTGAATACGGTCAGTTATGTGGCGGAACAGAACCGGGCCTTTCTGGGATCGACGCTGGAACAGACCGTCCCGCAGCGGGGCACTGCGTTCGGCAGCTTCCCCACGCAGACGCAGGTCGTGGCGCAGGCCGCGCCGCTGCTGGCGCAGGCCGCGAACCTCGCCGAGACCACGATCTTCACCACCACCTACACCGGCTGGTACACCGTGTGCGCCGAGATCGACCAGACCCAGGTGGCAACCACCAGCGGCACCTTGCCGAACGTGATCGTCTACTGGACGCGCGGCACGGACGGGACCGCAACCGATGCCGCCGCCACCTACTCGAACACGGTGAACGCGATCTGGAACAACGCCGCCGCGTGCATCCCGGTCTACGCGCTCGCCGGCAGCAACATCGCCTACCAGACCACCGGCTACGCCAGCAGCGGGACGACGCCGCTGCAATACGCGCTATCGGCATATGTGAAGGTCTACTAGGTCGAACTGGCCGTCGCTCGCCGGGTCGGCGGGACCAACGTTTTCGGATGCCGAGCGCCTCATCCACGTAGTGGAAGAGGGAGCGGGCGCATCGTGCACACAACCATCGAGAGGACGAACGTGGAAATCAGCGTGGATGAACTGCTCAAAATGGGCAAGCAACTCGACGAGCGGCCCACCGATGGGTCTCCAGTGTCGCCTTCGATGCAGCACGCGTGCGAATGCCTTCGCATCCGCGATCGTTCCGGCAGCGTAACCGCTCTCATCGCCAACCCGGTGCAGGCGGAGTTCGAGCGCACGCGGGGCCGGCAGAACATCGTCGTCAAGGCGCGCCAGATGGGCATCACCACCTGGATCGCCGGCCGCTTCTTCCTCAAGACCATCACCGCACCCGGCGTGCTCACGGTGCAGGTTGCGCACACCCGCGAGGCCGCGCACTCGATCTTCCGCGTCGTCCAGCGCTTCTGGGAGAACCTGCCCGAAGACTGGCGCAAGGGCCCGCTGAAGCGCAGCCGCGCCAACGTCGGCCAGATGGTCTTCCCCGCGCTGGACTCCGAGTTCCGCGTCCTCACCGCGTCCGACGCCAACTGCGGCCGCGGCCTCACCGTGCAGAACATGCACCTCAGCGAGGTCTCGCGCTGGCCCGGCGACGCCTCCGCAACCCTCGCCGGCCTGCGCGCGGCGCTCGTCCCCGGCGGCGAACTGGTGCTGGAGAGCACGCCCAACGGCGCCTGCGGCTGCTTCTACGAGGAGTGGCTGCAGGCCGAAGAGAATGGCGTGGTCAAACACTTCTTCCCCTGGTGGCTCGAACCCAATTACGTATCCGCCGCGGTTACAGATCTCTCCGAAGAGGAACTTGCCCTGATGACCCGGCACCGCCTCACCCCTGAACAGATCGGCTTCCGCCGCTCGCTCCAGGCCAGCTACCGCGGCCTGCACACGCAGGAGTTCGCCGAGGACGCCGGGCAGTGCTTCCTCACCACCGGCGACTGCTGCTTCGACATGGACGCCCTCGAGACCCGTCTCAAGCAGGTCGAAGACGCTGCCGACAAACGCCGCGACGGCCGCTTCCTGGCCTGGTTCCCGCCCGCCGATGGCAAGGACTACATCGTCGCCGCCGACCCTGCCGGCGGCGGCGCGGACGGCGACTACGCCGCCCTCGAGGTCATCGAGCTCGCCACCGGCATCCAGTGCGCCGAGCTGCAGCAGCGCCTGCGCCCGCTCGAGCTCGCCCACCGCGCCGCCGCGCTCGCCCGCGAGTACAGCACTCCCGGCCACGCCGCGCTCATCGTCGTCGAGCGCAACAACCACGGCTGCTCGGTGCTCGGCCACCTCGACCAGTCCGAGCGCTACCAGCCCGTCTACGCGCAGCGCAACCAGCCCGGATGGCTCACCTCGTCCGCCTCCAAGCCGGAGATCGTCGCCCACATGAACGCGCTGCTGGTGGAGCGGCCCGCGCTCTTCCGCTCCCGCCGCCTGCTGGAAGAGTGCCGCACCTTCGTCAACCTTCCCGGGGCCCGCACCGGCGCCGCCCCCGGCGCGCACGACGACCTGGTGATGGCCATGGCCATCGCCCAGTCCGTCCGCCGCGAACTCCTCAACTCCGGCAAGCGCCGCCTGGCGGCGTAAAGACAGTTGATAGTTGATAGTTGTTAGTTGAAAGGCAACCCTCGATAAAACCAAATGCCGCCTGCAACTGAGATCTAGCAACTAGCAACTATCAACCAGCAACTATCAACTCCATCACGTATTCTTCTGAACGGAGGCACTCCTTGGCGGTCCTTGCAGTCCAGGCAATCCGGCGCATGCGCGGCGGCGCGCAGAGCCAGCTGATGCTGGGCGCCGACCGCAACCTCTGGGTGGTCAAGTTCCAGAACAATCCGCAGCACCTGCGCGTCCTGCCCAACGAGCTGCTCGCCACCCGCCTGGCTGAAGCCATCGGATTGACCGTCCCCGCCAGCGATGTCGTCGAAGTCTCCGCCTGGCTCATCGCCAACTCCCCCGGCATGGTCGTCGAGCTCGCCCGCGGCCAGAGCCAGCCGCTCACCTCCGGCCTGCAGTTCGGCAGCCGCTTCATCGGCGGCCTCATGCCCGGCCAGGTGGTCGACTACCTGCCCGAGCCGCAGCTCGACGAGGTCCGCAACCTCGCCGAATTCGCCGGTATGTTGGCGCTCGACAAGTGGACCGGCAACGCCAACGGCCGCCAGGCGGTCTTCGACCGCCGCCCGCGCGAGCGCCGCTACCGGGCCACCTTCATCGACCAGGGTTTCTGCTTCAACGCCGGCGACTGGAACTTCCCCGACACGCCCCTGCGCGGCGTCTACGCCCGCAACCGCGTCTACCTCGGCGTCACCGGCTGGGAATGCTTCGAGCCCTGGCTTACCCGCATCGAGGAGATGGACGGCGACACCATCTGGAACATTGCCGACACCGTCCCGCCCGAGTGGTACGCGGGCGACATGGCCGCCATCGAGCAGTTGCTCGAACAACTGCTGCGCCGCCGCACCCGCGTCCGCTCCCTCATCGCCGCCTTCCGCGACTCGAATCGGGAACCATTCCCCCTCTGGGACAGGAAGCCCGCCGTCGCCGTGCCGCCGCAGTTCGCCGAAGGCGCCGCGGGAAAGTTTGTGATGTGAGAAGAATAGTTGTCAGTTGCTGGTTGTTAGTTGTTAGTTGTCAGTTTTCGAGAGTTACTGCCATTGGCACATGAATTGCTCGTATCCAACGTTGGAGGCCGCACCCATAGCTCATAGCCGACAGCCCATAGCCCATAGCCGATAGCCGGTAGCCGACAGATACCAGCGCCGAGCTTCACCAACCGTCAACGATCAACCAGCTACTAGCTACTGGCTACTAGCAACTAGCAACCATCAACTAGCAACTAGCAACTTCCCTTATGCCCGACCGTCTCCAATGCGAGTTTTCCCTCATCCGCTACGTGCCCGACCCCGTCCGGGGTGAGTTCGCCAACATCGGCGTGCTGCTGCGCGAAGTGGGGGCGCCTGCCGCGGCGCCGGCCCATCTCCGCTTCACCCGCGACTGGTCCCGCGTCCGCTGTCTCGACGCCGGCGCCGACATCGCCCTGCTGGAAGCGCTCGAAGCCGAGATCGCCGCGCGCCTGGCTCATGAAGCCGCCAGTCGCGAACCGGCCGCGAAGCCGGTCGTGGCGCTGCTCGAAGATTCCCTCTCCAACTCCATCCAGATCACCGAGGCCCGCGCGTGCCTCGCCGCCAGCGTCGCCGCCGAGCTCGACCTCCTGATGACCATGTACGTAGACCCCCTGAAGGCCGCGCCGGCCCGCCGCCGCACCGGCCGCGCCGCCATCGCCGCCGCCATGCGCACCGAGTTCGAACGCGCCGGCGTCTGGGCGCTGATGCGCAAACGCATCGCCGCCTCTATATATACCCAGACCGGCGACCCACTGAAGATCGACTGCGGCTATCGCCCCAATGGGGTCATCAAGATGTTCCACGCCGTCTCGCTCTCCGCCGACGCCGAAGCCGCCAAGGTGCTCGCCTACTCCGCGCCGCGCCTGCACGAAGGCGTCCAGCGCATCGAGAACGCCGCGCTCTCGCTCACGGCTGTCATCGAACCCCTGCGCGCCCTCACCAGCCAGGAAGAATCTCCGCCCCAATCCCAATCCCATTCCCATTCCCATTCCGATGCCGAAGCCGAAACGGAAGCCCGCTATCGCTTCGCCGTCGCCACCATGGAGGGCCAGCAGATCCGCGTCCTCACCCTCGCCGACCTCGCCCGCGCCGCCGAAACCGCCCGCTCCGATCTTCGCCTCTGAACTCCGAAAGGCTTAACACCGATACCACCGATTAAACCGATCAAAAGCAAGAATAGGTTGGCAGGAACCCGTTCGTTCTTAATGCTCATCTTTTGATCGGTTCCATCGGTGTAAATCGGTGTTAGGGTTTTGCATTCTGTCCCCAGGCACAGCCCCGCGCTGTGCCTTTTCTTTTGCCCCGAATTCGAAAGGAACCCCATGACCCTCCGCGTCCAACTCGCCAACGCCTGGCACAAGCTCTCCGGCGCCGCGCCCATCGCGGCTGCCGCCGAAGGCCAGCGCAAGACCGCGCCCTTGCCCTCCATCCTCACGCCCTACAATCCCAACCGCACCAATGCTACCCCCAAGCCCACTCCCGCCAACCTGCGCAAGTTCGCCGAGACCCCCGTCGCACGCCGCGCCATCAACGTGGTCAAGGACAAGATCGCCAGCATGGATTGGTCCATCCGCGTCCGCCGCGGCTACACCGCCGCCGCCGTTCCCGACGCGGCCGCGCGTATCCTCGCCCTCCGCCGCTCGCTCGAGGAGCCCAACCAATCGGACAGTTTTCGCACCCTCATCGAGCAGGCGCTCGAAGATCTCCTGGTCGGCGGCTTCGGCGCCATCGAGATGGAGTCCACCGGCGACGACGAGCGCCCCTTCCACCTCTGGCCTGTCGATGGCGCCACCATCCAGATCGACGTCACCTGGGACGGCGACCCCGCCACGCCCCGCTACGCGCAGGCGCGCAGCGCATTTGCAGCGTCCACGCAGAAACCCATCCCTCTGCTCGACGACGAGCTCATCTACCTCCGCCTGAATCCGCGCACGCACACCCCCTTCGGGCTCGGCCGGCTCGAGGTCGCCTTCGAAACCGTCAACCAGTTTCTCGCGGCCAACCGCTATGCCGGCCGCCTCGCCTCCAACTCAGTCGTGCAGTATGCGCTCTGGCTCAACGAAACCACGCCCGAGCAGCACGATCGCCTCATCCGCTGGTGGCAGGACGAGATCGAAGGCACCGGCCGCGTCCCCATCCTCTCCTGCGAGCAGAAGCCCGAGGTGCTGCGCTTCGCCGGCGGTACCGACGCCGACCTCCGCCTCGCCTGGCAGCAGTTCCTTCTGGTCCTCATCGCCGACGCCTTCGAGCTGCCGCCCATGCTGCTCGGCCTGCAATCCGACGTCAACCGCTCTACCGCCGGCGAACTCGCCGACGAAGCCTTCCAGTCCGCCGTCGTCCCCGTCGCCAAACTGTTCGCCGAGCACATCACCCGCGATCTCTTCGCCAAGAAGCTGGGCTGGCGCGAGTTCGAATTCGTCTTCAACGACCTCGAGTCCCGCGACGAGATGGAGGAGCTCGAAATCCAGACCGAACTGCTCAAGGCCGGCGTCCTCACCATCGCTGAAGTCCGCGAGATGCGCGGCCTCCCGCCCCTAACCGTAAAGGCTTAACACCGATACACACCGATTGAACCGGTTTATTCAAGAGGCAGACGACGACCGATATGAGGTCGGCGCCCTTACTTGGATCGGTCAGATCGGTGTCATCGGTGTTAAGTATTTCGCGAAAGGAATGCAATGATCCTCATCATCGACAACCAAACCGGCCAGGGCCCCGTCGATTACAGCCCCGCGCTCTCCGCCGACGCGCCCCTCGAAATCGCCCGCACCCTCAACGCCCCCTCGCGCTGCACGGGATCGCTCATCCTCACCACAGCCCTGCCCGTTCCCGTCCGCCGCGCGCGCGTCGTGGTCTCGTCCGCTGCGGGCGCCGTCCTCTTCACCGGATATATTGCAACCACTCCGGTTGCAGAATACGCCGGTGCGGGACTCGCCGGCCCGGTCTATCGCATCGGCTTCGCCGCCATCAGCGACGAGTGGCTGCTCGACAAGCTGTCCCTCACCCTCACCGGCGCGGGCTTCACCGTCGCCGGCGGCTCGCTGCTCTCCACGCTCGCCAACCGCACTGCACCCGGCCTGCTGGCAACCGCGCAAATCCAGCCCGGCAACGATGTCGGCGTCTTCACGCCCGAGCCCGCCAAGCCCTGGTCCGCCAACGCCGCCGCCATCGCCAGCTCCACCTGCGCCGCCTACCGCGCCCTCGCCGGCGCGCTCTCCACGCAAACCATCGGCAGCACCACGCACACGCTCGACTTCGACACCGGAGCTGCCGGCGCCGCGCTTTCCGTCTCCGCGCTTCGCACGGCCAATATCAAAGCCCTCGCCAACGACGTCACCGTCGCCGGCCAGATCGAGCCCACCGCATTTGTAACTGAAATGTTTCAGGGCGACGGCGCCACCACCGTCTTTCAGCTCTCCGACGCACCCTTCGGCGCTGCCACCCCCACCCTGCTTGCCGATAGCTTTACCCAGTCCTCCCTCAACGCGCAGCTCTGGAACGTCACCGATCCCGGCTCGCATCTCGCCCTCGGCGCTAACGGACTCACCCTGACCGGCGGCACCGGCGCCGATGGCCAGACCACCCTCGCTGCCATCGACCAGGTCGAACTCGGCGGCACGCTCGTTCTCACCGCAGGCAACGTCCAGCTCGCCGCACCCTCCGATGGAGTCCTGCTCGGCCTCTACTCCGGCCCGGTGGGCCGCGCCAACTGCTTCGCCGGGTACAACGTCCGCCAGTCCGCCGGCGCAACCCTGCTCACACCCTTCGTCAACGGCACAGAGGCCGGAACCAGTTACACATTGCTGCCGGGCCACTGCTATACGCTCCGCCTCCGGTTACATTCTCCCGAGGTTCAGCGCGTCCTGCAGGCGTACTACGCCCGCATCGGGGGCGCGATCCAGTCCTTCGGCGGCGGCCTGGTCTCGTCCCCCGTCTCGCTGGTCTTCGATCTCATCGACCAGGGCAACGCCTCCAATACCCCCGCCACTATCCTTTACGACAGCGCCGCCTCCGGCGCCATCGCATCCTCACCCGCCGCCTGCACCTTCGCCGCCGTGGACTCACTCGCTCTCACCGGCTCCATCGGCTCCATCGCCGTCACCCTCGCTGGCTCAACCTGGATCGCCAGCACGCCGCCGGCCGCTCCGGCCTGTACTCGTCTCATCGGCGTCGCCGGCGAAGGGGCCGACTGCACCCTCTCCGCAACTGGAAAAGTTACATTCTTCGCCGGCCGCATCCCTGTTCCCGGAGAACTTGTAACCGTTTCGTATCGCATTCGCTCCCGCGCCGTCGCCCGCCTGGAAGATCCCGCCTCCATCGCCGCCGAAGCCGGTCCTGCGCGCTGGCTCGGCCACGTCCTTCGCCCCCTCGCGCGCAGCTCGGCCGACTGCGAAGCCGCCGCACAGGCCATCCTCGCCTTCGCGTCCGATCCCTCTGCTTCGCTCGCAGGCAGTTATACCTGCCTCAACCCGGCGCCCGACATCTGGCCCGGCGACGCCGTCGCCATCACCGCCAACCAGCAGACCCTCAGCTCCGTCGTCCGCGCCGTCACCCTCGCCAACGGCCACGCCGTCCCCGAGCTGCTCACTTACCGCGTTGCCTTCGCCAACGACTGGGCCGAGTCCCTCGGCATCGCCCTCTCTCAAGCCATCCCCGCCGACACCTTCCTCCCGCCCACCGCCGCCTCCGCGCCTGCGCAGTGCCTCGCCAACCTCACCGCGCTCGCCGTCACCTCCGCCAGCGCCACCGCGCTCACCATCGACGCCGGCTCGAACCCGCCCACTGGCGGCGGCTTCGAAGTGCGTCTGCGCGACTGGGACTTCTCCCCCACCCCCGGCGCCGACCTCGTGCTCCGCTCGCCCACCCGCACCTTCACCATCCCCCGTTCCGCCCAGTGCGAGCGCTACTACATCCGCCAGTACGACGCCTCCACGCCGCCGCTCTACTCTCGTCTCTCCGCCGCCATCCTCACCAATCTCCCTGCCGGGTGAGCGGTCCTCGTTCGCGCGTCGTTCTGAGGGGACCTTTTCGTTTGGCATTCTGAGCCGCGCTGTTTTTGGTCTGTCATTCTGAGCCATCGGCGAAGAATCCCCGTACTTTTCTCTTCACGCCACCATAGGAGTTACAAACCATGTCCGATTTCGAAACCGCCGTCCTCGCCGACCTGGCCGTGCTCAAAACCCAGATGAAAGAGATCGTCGGCAACGGCCAGCCCGGCCGCCTCGCCCAGATCGAATCGCGCCTGCTCGACAACGAGAAGACGGTGCAGCGCATGAAAGGCATCGCCGCCGCATTCGGCGTTTTCCTCACCGTCGCCCACACCGCCATCGACATCCTGCTTCCCCGTCGCTGACTCGCAGTCCGTCGGCACGGAATCAGGTTTGCGAACATCGGGAGCACCGCGCGAAGCCCGATATGCGTCACGAAGTGACCGTATAATCAACCCCATGTCCGCCACGCAAGCCACGCCCCTGGTCGGGGTCATCATGGGCAGCAAAAACGACTACGCCGTCATGCGCGCCGCCGTCGAGATCCTGCGCGAGTTCGGCGTGCCCCACGAAGCCCGCATCGTCTCCGCGCACCGCACGCCCGACCGCATGTTCAGCTACGCCGACACCGCCGCCGCCCGCGGCCTGCGCGTCATCGTCGCCGGAGCCGGCGGCGCCGCGCACCTGCCCGGCATGGTCGCCGCGCGCACCGTCCTGCCGGTCCTCGGCGTGCCCATCGCAGCTACCGCGTTGCAAGGCATCGACTCGCTGCTTTCCATCGTGCAGATGCCCCGCGGCATTCCCGTCGGCACGCTCGCCATCGGGGCAGCGGGCGCGGCCAACGCCGGCCTGCTCGCGGTGCAGATCCTGGCCACCACCGACCCCGCGCTCGCCGCCAGGCTCACCGCCTACCGCACCGCGCGCCGCGAAGAAGTCCTCGCCCAGTCCCTCGAAGATCTCAGCGCCGAGGCCTCCGCTTGAGCAACCCTGCCTTCCCGGTGCTTCTTCCCGGAGCCACCATCGGCATCTTCGGCGGCGGGCAGCTTGGCCGTCTCACCGCCATGGCCGCGCGCACCATGGGCTATCGCATCCACGTGCTCGACCCCGACGCCGGCTGCCCCGCGCGCTTCGTCGTCGACCAGTGCGTCGAGGCCGACTGGACCGACGCCCGCGAAGCCGCGCGCCTGGCCCGTTCCTGCGACGTGGTCACCCTGGAGATCGAGCAGATCTCGCTCGCCAGCCTGAACGCCGCCGCCAGCTACGCGCCCGTCCGCCCCAGCGAAGGGGTGTTGAGCGTGATTCAAGATCGCATCGGGCAGAAGGACTGGCTGCGCCAGAACGGCTTCCCTATCGGCGACTACCGCGCCGTCCGCTCGCTGGACGAACTGCGCGCAGCCGTCACCGCGCTGGGCGGAAAATGCTTTTGCAAGTCTGCGACTGGAGGCTACGATGGCCGCGGCCAGGGCAAGGTCGGCTTCAATCCCGCCACCGCCGGCTCCGACGCGGAGATCGAGGCTGCGTGGGATGCGCTCGGCAAAGGCCCCGGCGTGGTCGAGCAGGCGGTCTCGCTCGACCGCGAAATCTCCATCCTCGTCGCCCGCTCGCCCTCCGGCGAGGTGCAGGTCTATCCCGCCGCGTGGAACCACCACGAGAATCAAATCCTGGCGTGGAGCGTCCTCCCCGCGCCGCTCCCCGACGCGCTCGCCGACGAGGCGCATGGCCTGGCCGCCGCCATCGCCGACAGCTTCCTGCTCGAAGGCATTCTCGCGGTCGAACTATTTGTAACCACTTCCGGCCGCCTCCTGGTCAACGAGCTCGCCCCGCGCCCGCACAACAGCTACCACTCGAGCGAGCGCGCCTGCGTCACCAGCCAGTTCGAGCAGCTCGTCCGCGCCGTCTGCAACCTGCCGCTGGGCTCGCCCCGCGTCGTCCAGCCCTGCGCCATCGCCAACCTGCTCGGCGACCTCTGGCTGAGCCCGGCGAACTCCGGCGGCGCTGCCACTTCCACCCTCGAACCTCGAACCTCGAACCTCGGACCTCGATTCGACCGCGCCCTCGCCGTCCCCGGAGTCCGCCTGCACCTCTACGAAAAGATCCGCCCTCGCCTTGGCCGCAAAATGGGTCACCTCTCCGCCGTCGCCTCCACCCCCGAGGAAGCCGTCGCCCTCGTCCTTCGCGCCAAGTCCCTTCTGTAACTAAACGTATTACACACTTCTCGCGTCCTCCGCGCCCAACCTCTCTGGCCAGGAGAAGACGGCCGTCATTTCCGGCGCATCCGTACGTTTCCCGCCGGTTCTTGCAACGGCTCAGTCGAGCAGGTCTTCGGCGCGATGGGGGTGGTGGGCGCGGGGTTTGGCGATGAGCGGGGTGTTGAGGAAGTGGACGATGGGGGCGGCGAGCGCGAAGCGGCGGACGATCTCCTTCAATAAAGATGGAGCGAGCGCGGCTTCGGGCGGGAGCGTGGCGGAGACTCCCCACTGGCGGCAGAGCAGGAGGTCGAGCGCGGGCGAGTCGGCGGGAAAGCCGCGCGGGGCGCGGGTAAGGCGGTTGCCGTCGAACTCCCGCAGGGCGGCTTTGAGTTTGCGGCCGGCCAGCAGGCCGCGGAGTTCGGCGTGGTGGGTGAGGATGTGGCGGCGGACGGCAAGCAGTTGCTCGGGCGAAGGCATATACATGCCGGCGGCGATCACGACCTCTTTCGGCGAGAAGTGGAAGTAGAAGCCGGCGCCGGAGGTCTTCTCAAGACCGGCGCGGACCCACCAGGCGGCGACGTTGGTCTTGTATGGACGGGGCGCGGTGCCGCGGGCGGCGTCGAAACGCGTGTCGCGGTAGATGCGCATCATGGCCTTATGCGGCGGGCGAATGTGGCCGGGGGCGAAATCGGCGAAGGCATGGTTGATCTCGTCGATGAGGGCGAGCATCGGGGCCTTCAGCTCGCGCTCGTAGGTGGACTTGCGCGGATCGAACCAGACGCGGTCGTTGTGTCGGGCGAGCGAGCGCAGGAAGGTGAGAGCGGCGGGAGTGAAGTGAGTGGGCATAAGCGAGCCGTACGCGGTGAGCGGTCAGTAAAAACCTAACACCGATTATCACCGATGGAACCGATTCCGACGGATCGAAGAGAGCCGTGAAGTAGTTGGGGTAGGATGGGCGCAAGGTTGATGAGGAGGGGTTGATGATGCGAGCGATGGCTGGGATGCGGGCGGCGGCGGTGGCGATGATGGCGGGATTGGGGTGCGGAGTGGGTTGGGGTCAGGCGGCGATGACCGACTCGCAGACGCTGCAGGCAATCCTGGTGGAGATGCGTGGGATCCACAACGACGTGCGGCTGAGTCAGACGACGCAGATCCTGCTGACCGAACTGGAAGTGGAGCACGGTGCCGTGGATAAGGCGCTGGAGAAGCGCGACGCCGCGCGGAACCGGCTGTCGCAGGTGCAGATGAACGAGAAGAGCTTCGCTGCGCAAATAGCGCAGAACGAGGAGAACGCCAAGGCGACGCTGGACCCGGTGCAGCAGAAGCGATATGCCGACCAGGAGCAGATGATGAAGCAGAACATAGCAAACCTGAAGAACCAGGAGCCGGACGCGGAGGGCACGCTGCAGGACGCGGAAAACGCACTGCGGAAGGAGCAGGAGACGCTGCAAGGGATTCAGGCTCAATTGGATGACGTGGTGAAGCAGTTGCAGCCGGTGGGGAAGTGATGGGTTTTATTGCTGCTGCGATTGCCAAAGATTTCGCTTCGGGAGCGACTTTCGTCCGGCGATAGCGCGCGGTTGCGGTAAGCTAGTGGGGCGTCGCGCAATGGGCCTAACCTCTGACCCTTTTGTGCGATTGGAATGGATGGCGCATCGGTGGCATATTGGTGGCTCATTCAGACGCGCTCGAGGGGGCGGCTGCATGGCAGCACCGCTAAGCCGGAGAATGAAATGAAGAAGCTTCCTGGGGTCCTCTTTCTGCTGTGCCTGGCGGCGGCCACTAGCGCCAGGGCCGATGCGGTGATCAGCGGCAGCGTGTCCAGCCAGGTGTTTTATGGCGGTCCTTCGTGCAGCCAGTCGGGCGGGCCGGCCAGCAGCCTTTCGCTATCGTGCAGCGACCCATCGGTTCCGCTCGCTTTTTCGACGTTGACTGCGAGTTTGGGGTCCACGACCGGTTCGGTGCAGTCGGATATTAATTCAGCCGGGACTGATGCGCTTAACGCCGACAGTCGCGAAACGGTGTCCTTCGATCTCTCGGTGACCGGGACCTACATGTTGACCGGGGGCACAGGCTATGGCTACGCCGACCTGGTATTCGGCCCGGACATTTTCGGCGAGTACATGGGTAGCGGGTGCGACGTGACGCTGGGGACGAAGACCCAATCCTGTGAATTTCCCGGAACGCTGGATTTCTATGTGCCCTATAACACGCCGCTGAATCTGGACCTGCAGATGGACTACCTCGGTGTTTCGATCGAGGGGGACGAAGCTGGCGGAACGCTGACTTACAATCTGGGTGCGCTGACGCCCATGCCGACGCCCGAACCAGCATCCCTGCTGCTACTGGGGACCGGGCTGGTCCCGCTGATGATGTGGAAGCGGCGCCGAGCCTAGAGACGAACCTCGGACACCTGCCCGGGGCGAACTGTGGCGATGGGTGGGATGGCGCACGCGGCTGTCACACTTGAGAAAGTGTCCCAACCGGCGACTGGGCGCAATCTGCCGCATCTATGATGTGACCCATGCGCGCGCATCTGGCCAGCCTGGTTGAGGAGTTTCGCAAGCACGCGGCGGAGACGGCCGTGGTGGCGCATCGCGGCGTGCGCCGGTATCCAACCACGTACGGAGAGTTGGCGGAGATCGCGGGGCGGTTCGCGGCGGAGCTGGAGCGGCGCGGCGCGCGGCCGGGCGACCGGGTGGTGCTGTGGGGCGCGGCGTCGGCGGAGTGGATTGGGGTGTTCTTCGGGTGCCTGCTGCGCGGGGCGATCGCGGTGCCTCTGGATGCGGCGGGAGATGCGGGATTCGCGGCGCGGGTGGTGCAGGATGTGGGAGCAAAGCTGGTGGTCAGCGACAGGGCCCAGGGACTAGGGAACCGGGAGCAGGGTTTACTGACCCCTGATCCCTGTTCCCTGTCCCCTGCCTGGATGGAGTTGCGTGGGATTGGGGCGCGGCTGGCCGGCGAGCCGCTGTGGACGGTGAGCGACGCGGTCGGGCTGGATACGCCGTTCCAGATTGTGTTTACGTCGGGCACCACCAGCGAGCCGCGCGGGATTGTGCATACGCACCGCAACGTGCTGGTGACGCTGGAGCCGATCGACCGGGAGATCGGGAAGTACCGGCGGCTGGAGCGCGTGTTTCATCCGCTGCGCTTTCTGCACTCGCTGCCGCTGAGCCACGTGTTTGGGCAGTTTATGGGGCTGTGGTGCCCGGCGCTGCTGGCCGCCGAGGTCCACTTTGCCGAAGAGCCGGAGCCGGCCCGGGTGGTGGAGCTGATCCGGCGGGAGAAAATCAGCGTGCTGGTGGCGGTGCCCAGGGTGCTGCAGTTGTTGCGCGCGCATTTGCTGGGGAGGTTTGCGGAGCTGCGGGCGTTGGAACCCACATCTCAGAAGCGAGATGTGGGGCACCCAATCCTGAAGGTAGTGAAGAAGTTGTGGCGGTGGAGACGGGTGCATGCGGCGCTGGGGTGGAAGTTCTGGGCGGTGATCTCGGGCGGGGCCACGCTGCCGGCGGAGTTGGAGGCGTTCTGGAATGGGCTCGGGTTTGCGCTGATCCAGGGCTACGGGATGACCGAGACGACGGCGCTGGTGACGCTGAACCACCCGTTCCACATTGCGCCGGGAACGATCGGCAAGGCGCTGCCCGGACGCGAGGTGAAGATCGGTGAGGACGGCGAGATTCTGGTGCGCGGAGAGATGGTGGCGGGGGCGACCTGGGAGCGCGGGGCGATGCGGCGGCGCGAAGGCGAGTGGCTCGCAACCGGCGATCTGGCGGAGACCAGCCCAGGCGGCGAGCTGCGCTTTGTGGGACGCAAGGGCGATGTGATTGTGACCGGCGCGGGGATGAACGTCCATCCGGCGGACCTGGAGACGGCGGTGGCGGCGCAGGCGGGCGTGCGCGGCTGCGTGGTGGTGGGGTGCGAGTTTGCCGGCGGGCCGGAGGCGATCGCCGTGGTGCTGTTTTCCGGGACGGACGAGGAACTGGCGGCGGCGGTGAAGCAGGCGAATGGGGGGCTGGCCGAGTATCAGCAGATACGGCGCTGGCTGCGCTGGCCGGAGCTGACGTTTCCGTATACGTCGACGGGGAAGTTGATCCGGAGGACGGTGGCGAAGTGGGTTTGCGGAGCAATGGGGGAGGGTTCTCCGTTGCCGGTCGTCAGTTCTCAGGAAAAACACGGCGACGGGGTGCTGGCGGCGATTGAGGAAGTGACAGGAGAACCCATATCCCAGAATCGAGATGCGGTGCACCCGAGCGACTCGCTGCGGCTGTCGGAGGACCTGAAGCTGGATTCGCTGGGGCGGGTGCAGTTGCAGTCGGCGCTGGAGCAGCGCTTCGATGTGGATCTGGAGGAGGATGCGGTGGCGGCGGCGGAGACAGTGGGAGAGCTGCGGAGGATGGTGGAAGGGAACCTTCTTCGTTCTACATTGCCCGTTGAGCGTCCGGCGGAGGCGGATGGAGGCGCACGTTCTACGTTGTCCGTCGACCGCGCGGCGGCAGAGAGGGTGCGGGGGGTGGGGAGCCACATAGAACGTACAACGGCGAACGGAGAACCATCCGTCGAGATGGTGTATCCGCGGTGGGCGTGGTGGTGGTGGGTGCGGTGGATACGAGTGGCGTGGATCGAGGCGGCGATGCGGCCGCTGGTATGGCTGCTGGCGAGGCCGAAGATCGGCGGGCCAGCCCTCGAACCTCCAACCTCGAACCTTGAACCTGCACTTATCGTCTGCAATCATGTGACGGCGTTCGATGGCGCGCTGGTGCTGTATGCGCTGCCGGGAAGGTTGCGGCGGCGGGTGGCGTGCGCGATGTCGGGCGAGATGTTGATGGACTACCGCCGCGGACGCGGGCAGGGAAACTGGGCGCTGAATGTGCTGGCGCCGGGAGCGTGGCTGCTGCTGACGGCGCTGTTCAATGTGTTTCCTCTGCCGCGGGCGCGCGGGTTCCGGCGCAGCTTTGCCCACGCGGGCGAGGCGATGGACCGGGGCTATTCGGTGCTGATCTTCCCGGAGGGATCGAGGAGCCGGGACGGGAAGATGCACGCGTTCCGGCCGGGCATTGGCCTGCTCGCGAAGGAGTCGGGGACCGCGATTCTGCCGGTCGGGCTGCGGGGGCTCTACGACAATACGGGGCGGTGGTTCCATGCGGGGCGGGTGGAGGTGAGGGTGGGAAGGCTGGTGCCGGCGGTGGACGAGGGCGCGGATGCGGCGGAGGTGACGGCGCGGCTGGAGGAAGCGGTGAGGGAGTTGGTGGAGAATGCCACCCCTCGATGAAGCCGCGATGAATGGGGGCACCCGGCGGTAAGTGCTTTAGGGGAAATTGATGGACGGGCGGGGGAGGGTCTGTTATACCGGGGAACACCTATGCATTGCCGAGTTCGGTTGAGCTGCACTCTTGTGGCCGCGATTGTTAGTGCGATCGTGTGTTTGAGTTCTGCGCGTGCGGGAGCGCAGGGGAACGTTCCGGCGACGACTCCGCCCAAGCCGAGCCCGGAGGCTGGGGCGGGATATGCGCAGGAGTCGATCCTCATTGAGCGGGCGGAGTCTATCTATACCTACGCGGCGGATGGGACGGGGCTGCTGGAGCGGGACGTGGCGGCGCGGGTGCAGTCGGATGCGGCGGTAAAGGCGCTGGGGGTGGTGTCGGTCGCGTACGCTGCGAACTCGCAGCAGGTGGAGTTTGTGTATGCGCGGGTGCGGCATCCGGATGGGACGGTGGTCGAGACGCCGGTGACGGATGCGCTGGATATGCCGGCCCCGGTGACGAGGGAGGCGCCGTTCTACAGCGACCTGAAGGAGAAGCAACTGCCGATACGAAGCCTGCGGGTGGGCGACCGGCTGGAGTGGCGGGCGCGGATTACGACGACGAAGTCCGAGGTGCCGGGGCAGTTCTGGGGCGCCGAGAGCTTTGTGGACGACAGCGTGGCGCTGGCCGAGGCGGTGGAACTGCGCGTGCCGGCGGGCGTTGCGGTGAATGTGTGGAGTCCGGCGATTAAGGCGACGGAGTCGGATGTGCCTGCGAGCGGGGCGGCTCCGGCGCTGCATGTCTGGCGGTGGACAGCCGCGCAACTGAAGCCGATGGCGGGGAAAGAAGCGGAGGCGGAAGCCGAGGCGAAGAAGAAGCTGGTGTGGACCCCCGAGCAGGAGACGGACGCAGAGCAGGGCAAGCTGCCGGCGATTGCGTGGACGACCTTCAAGAGCTGGCAGGAGGTGGGTGCGTGGTATGCGGGGCTGGAGGCAGACCGCACCACCCCGGGGCCCGAAGTGAAGGCGAAGGTGGCCGAGCTGACGGCCGGAAAAACGACCGATGAAGACAAGGTGAAGGCGCTGTATGCGTACGTGGCGACGCAGGTGCGGTATATCGGGGTGGCGTTCGGGATCGGGCGGTATCAACCGCATACCGCGGCGGAGATCCTGAGCAACCAGTACGGCGATTGCAAGGACAAGCACACGCTGCTGGCGGCGATGCTGGCGGCAGCGGGGATAAAGGCCGACGCGGTGCTGATTGGCGCGGGAGTGCGGTTCAACGAAGCGGTGCCTTCGCCGGCGGCGTTCAACCATTTGATTACCCATGCGACGGTTGCGGGCGCTGCCGGGCAACCTGCGCAGGAGGTTTGGCTGGATTCGACCGCGGAGATTGCGCCGTACCGGATGCTGGTACCGACGACTCGGGACAAGCGGGCGCTGGTGGTCCCGAACGCGGGGGCTGCCTATATTGCGCGAACGCCGGCGGACCCGCCGTTTGCGAGCTTCCAAACAATGGACGCGACCGGCGAGATAGACAAGACCGGGACATCGCACTCGCGGCTGACGTTTGTGGTGCGAGGGGATACGGAGCTGGCGCTACGGGAGGCGTTCCGCCAAACTGCGCCGGCGCAGTATGAGGAGCTGGCGCAGCAGATCGTCCACAGCATCGGGTACGCGGGGACGACCAGCAACTCGGACGTGATGCGGCCCGACGATATGAGCGGGCCATTCAAACTGAGCTTCGACTACGTGCGCGAGAAGGCGGGCAACTGGAACAACTACCAGATTCTTCCGCAGGTAGCCCCGGTGAGCCTGGTGCGATTCGGCGATGACGATCCGCTGGTGCGGAACCTGGACCTGGGCTCGCCGCGGGTGGAGACGTCGCATGCGGCGATGAAGATTCCGGAGGGTTGGACGGCGGTGCTGCCGGAGGCGGCGCACTACCAATGCGCGTATGCGACGTACGACGAAACGTATCGGTTTGAAAAGGGAACGGTGTATACGGAACGGCGCATCGAGATATTGAAGGCGACGGTCCCGAGCGGCGATTTAAAGACGTACAAGAAATGGGCCGACGACGCGGACCTGGGCAATGAGTTCTTCGTGCAGTTGGTAAGGCACGACAAAGACGCGGGAACCAGCGCGGCGACCGGTCCTGCGGCCGCTGGGAGTGCGGCGGCGGCGGGCGAAGGGGCGAGTGCGACGCCCAGCGCGCAGGCGCAGAAGTTGATTGAGCAGGCATATGAAGATGTGGGAAAGATGGATCTGTACAACGCAAAGGACCTGCTGGACAAGGCGCAGAAGTTGAGCCCGGACCATGAGTACTACTGGAACACGACGGGCTACATGCACTATCGGAACGGCGAAATGACCGATGCGCTAACGGACTATAAGAAGGAACTGGCGCTGCACCCGGCGGCGTACCAGCGGATGTGTCCGGTGATTATCGGGCTCGAGGTTGTGCTGGGCCAGCGCAAGGAAGCGATCGACACGCTGCGCGGATGGACGAAGGCCGATCCGGTGGACCCGGCGCCGGTTACGCAACTGTTGAACATGCTGCTGGAAGACGGGGACGCGAAGACCGCGGTGGCGGAGGGCGAGGCCGCGTTTGCACGGCTGCCGGCCGAGGGCAAGAACGACGAGGCGCGCATTGCGCTGGGCCAGGCGTATCTGAAGGCGGGCGACAAAGCGAAGGGGCAAGCCGCGCTGGAGACGGTGCTGAAGAATGCGGAGGACGCAGAAACTCTGAACGACGCCGCGTACGATCTGGCAGACGCGTCGCTGGACCTGACGCTGGCGGAGACGTCGACGCGGGCGGCGCTGGACAAGTTGGCGGCGGAGAGCAACTCCTGGACGCTGGATGAGGACCCGCGGGTGCTGCTGGGCAAGACCCAGATGATCGTGGCGACGTGGGACACGCTGGGGTGGATCTACTTCCGCGAAGGCAAACTGGACTTGGCGCTGAGCTATATCGAGGCGGGATGGATGGGCAGCCCGGGGCTGGAGAGCGGCAAGCACGTGGGCGAGGTGCTGACCGCGCGCGGCGACAAGGCCGGTGCGCTTAACGCGTACGAACTGGCGATTGCAACGGTTCCGGGTTACAACGCGCTGGGCGTACACACGGAGCCGAGCGAACAACAGAAGCAGGTGCAGGCGCTGGCGGACGCGCTGCCACGCAGCGGAACAAAGCCGCGCACGCCGATGGGGGCAGCCGAGAAACTGCAGGAGCTGCGCAAGGTCCCGCTGGGACCGTCGAATGGGCGCTCGGGCTATGCGGAGTACAGCATTCTGTTGCGAAATGGCAAGGCGGTAAAAGCCGAACCTACGGGCGAGAAGACGATCGCGGGCGCAAACGAAATGCTGGCAAAGGCAAACTTCTCCGGCTTCTTCCCGGCCGGAGCGCAGATGTCGCTGGTGAAGATGGGGTTCGTGAATTGCCACCAGTCGGTGTGCGAGCTGATGCTGCAGCGGTAGGGCGGGCGCTACTTGCCGATGCAGAAGGTGGAAAAGATGAGGCTGAGGACGTCGTCGGTGGTGGTGGCGCCGGTGAGGGCGTCGAGGGCGCGCAGGGCGGCGTAAAGGTCGAGCAGCAGCATCTCGTGGGGGATGCGGTTGGCGACGGCGGCGCGGGCGGAGTCGAGCGCGCGGAGGGATTCGGTGACCGCCTGGTGCTGACGCAGGTTGGTGAGGAACGCCGCCTCGCGGGGGGCGGCGCTGGGGCCGGCGACGGCGGCGACGATGGCGGTGCGCAACTCCTGAATGCCCATGCCAGTCAGCGCTGAGGTCTCGATCGGGTTCAAGGTTCGAGGTTCGAAGTTCGAAGTGGAGTCCGAGATCCGATGCCTGTGTAACTTATCCTGTTGCATATTCGCGAGGAGCGTGGATATTTGTGACCGATCCGGTAGTAGATCGATTTTGTTGAGCGCGAGCAGGAGAATGGAGGGAGCGGATTCCGCGTGGCGGGCGAGGATGGCGGCGTCTTCCGGCGGGAGCGCGTTTGCGGCGGCGATGGCGGGGGCGTCGAGGACCAGCAGGACGACATCGGCGTCGGCCATGGCCTGGCGGGACTTGGCGATGCCGAGGCGTTCGGCCTCGTCTTGGGAATCGCGCAGCCCGGCAGTGTCGATCAGGTGGACGGGGATGCCGTCGATTGCCACGGTTTCAGTTACAAGATCGCGAGTGGTGCCGGGGGACGCGGTGACGATGGCGCGGTCGCGCTCCACCAGGCGGTTGAACAGCGACGATTTGCCGGCGTTGGGGCGGCCGACGATGGCCAGGCGGAAGCCGTCGCGGACCACCCGGCCATAGGCGAAGGTGCGCTCAAGGGCGGCGAGCGGCGCGCGAGTGGCGGCGATGCGCGCGTCGATCCCGGCGGCGGGAAGGACGTCGATGTCGTCCTCGGCGAAGTCGATGCCGGCTTCGAGCGTCGCAATCAAGGCAACCAGCGCAGCCTTGACCGGCGCGACGGAGTGCGCGAGCGAGCCCGAGAGCTGCCGGGCGGCGAGGCGGGCCTGCTCCAGCGTGGAGGAGGCGATGAGGTCGGCAACGGCCTCGGCCTGGGTGAGGTCGATGCGGCCGGCAAGGAAGGCGCGCTGGGTGAACTCGCCCGGCTCGGCCAGGCGCGCCCCACCGTCGCAGCACCGGCGGACGATGTGTTCGAGCAGCACGGGCGCGCCGTGGGCGGCGATTTCAACGACGTCTTCGGAGGTGTAGGAGTGGGGCGCGGCGAAGAACGTGGCGACGACTTCGTCCAGAACCAGGTCCGAGGTTCGGGGTTCGAGGTTCGAGGTGGGGTCCGAGGGCGTAGGGTCGAGCAGTTGGCCGAAGCGGGCCTGCCCGGAGGCAAGCGGATGGCGGAGGCGGAGAAGCGGGGTCGCGATCTCGACCGCGCGCGGGCCGGAGAGGCGGACGATGCCGATGCCGCCGCGGCCCGGTGGAGTGGAGATGGCGACGATAGTGTCGGGGTCGAGCATGGCACTCTTCAGGATAATCGCGCCGAAGCAAGCAGGTCGCGCCGGGGTGTAGATGAGCGCCGCGCGGGTCGGAATAACACGAAAGCGGTATGCGGAGAGCGAACGTGGGATTGGTGAATTAGGTACCTCGGGAGGATAGTCGGAGTGTGCCCGGTTGCACCCTGGCGAGCAGGCTGGGAGGGCGGGCATGGACCCACACGTCCAAGAAATGCTTTGTCCCCGCTTTACCGACTCGGTGGCCCCCCAGGCCGTCGAGGTCACAACAAAGGAGAAGTCGCTATGGAACTTTGCTTGATCTATGCGTTTGTTGTAGTCGCGGGTGCCCCTCTCATCGGCATCTGGCGGGGACATGTGTGGGCGAAAGCCAATGGATTGGTTCTGCGGACGGTGGCCACGCCAGAGCAGAGCCAGACCGCATAGATCGCAGTCGCAATGTGAAGAGAAGCGGGTGCGCTGAGGAGGCGGACCCGTTTCTCTTTGCCGTTTTTAATATAGTGTTGTCAGTCGCAGGCCGTGAGTTGGCGGCCGCAAAGGCAACGGCAAACGCCGGGAATCTGGCCTCGGCCAGAATGACGGGCCTGCAGGCGGGTGGGCGCGGTATTCTGTAAGGCGTGAGTAACGATCAGATTCAAGTCCAGTTGCCCGATGGGTCCCGGCGCGAGGTTGCGCGTGGGACGAGTCCCTTTCAAATTGCGATGGATATTTCGCCGCGGCTGGCTGCCGTGGTGGTGGTGGCGCGGGTTAAGCCGCTGGCCAGCGAGTCAGCGGGCGGCGCACACGCGGCGGCCGACGAGACCTCCGAGGGAGCGATGTATGGGGCCGATGCAGGGGGCGAGCGGCTGGTCGACCTGGCGGCGCCGCTGAATGAAGATGTCGAGCTGACGCTGCTGAAGGAGCAGGATGAGGCCGCGCTGAAGGTGCTGCGCCACTCGACCGCGCACGTGATGGCGACGGCGATCCTCGAGCTGTTTCCCGACACCAAGCTGGGCCACGGGCCGGCGACCGAAAATGGATTCTTCTACGACGTGTATCGCGAGACGCCGTTTACCGAGGCCGACCTGGTGGCCATCGAAGCCCGCATGGCCGAGGTGGTGTCGCGCGATGAGAAGTTTGTGCGCGTGGAAGAGCCTCGCGACGCAGGACTGAAGGAGTACGCAGAGCACGGCGACTTTATGAAGGTGTACTTCATCGAGAAATTCACCCAGCCGGGCGACGCCATCTCGCTCTACAAGAACGGCGGCTTCACCGATTTCTGCCGCGGTCCGCACATTCCGTCCACGGGCCGGGTGAAGGCGTTCAAGCTGACGGCGATTGCGGGCGCGTACTGGCTGGGCGACGAGAAGAACCAGCAGTTGCAGCGCATCTACGGGACGGCGTTCTTTTCGACCAAGGATCTGGACGCGCACTTCAAGCGGCTGGAGGAGATCAAGGCGCGCGACCATCGCGTGCTGGGCAAGCAGCTCGACCTGTTTTCCATCCAGGAGGTCGCGGGCGCGGGGCTCATCTTCTGGCACCCCAAGGGCGGCCTGGTGCGCAAGACCATGGAAGACTGGATGCGCGAAGAATGCCTCCGCCGCGGCTACGATATGGTGTTTACCCCGCACATCATGCGCCGCGAGCTGTGGAAGATCAGCGGCCATGAAGGCTACTACGCGGAGAACATGTATCCGCCGATGGAGCTGGACGACGCCGAGTACCGGCTGAAGCCGATGAACTGTCCCGGCCACATCCTTATCTACAAGTCCAGCCCGCGCAGCTACCGCGACCTGCCGCAGCGCTATGCGGAGTTGGGTAACGTGTATCGTTACGAGCGCTCGGGCACCATGCACGGGCTGCTGCGCGTGCGCGGCTTTACCCAGGACGACGCGCACATCTTCTGCACGCCGGAGCAGATTGAGGACGAGGTGGTCGCGTGCATCGACTTCGCCGGCTCGGTGCTGGAGACCTTCGGCTTCAAGGAGTTCAAGGTGGAGCTTTCCACCTGGGACCCGGCCAAGCCGAAGGACTATTCGGGCGACGCGGCGCACTGGAACCAGGCGATCGAGTCGCTGAAACATGCGCTCAGCCGGCGCCAGATTCCGTATCGCGTCATCCCGGGCGAGGCTGCGTTCTACGGGCCCAAGATCGACATCAAGCTGGTCGACGTGCTGGGCCGCATGTGGCAACTCTCCACCGTGCAGTTCGACTTCAACCTGCCGGAGCGCTTCGAGCTCGAGTACAAGGGCGAGGACGGCGAGCTGCACCGGCCGGTCATGGTCCATCGGGCGCTGTTCGGATCGGTCGAGCGCTTCTTCGGCGTGCTCATCGAGCACTACGCCGGCGCATTCCCGCTGTGGCTGGCGCCGGTGCAGGTAGGGCTGGTGCCGATCTCCAGCGAGAAGCACATGGCCTACGCCGAAAGCGTGAAGAAGACGCTCGAAACCGCCGGGCTGCGCGTGGAGCTGGACGCGCGCAACGAAAAGATGAACGCGAAGATCCGCGACTTCGGCCTGCAGAAGGTCCCGTTCATTTTGATCCTCGGCGACAAAGAGGCCGCCACCAACACCGTCAGCGTCCGCACCCGCGGCAAAGGCGACCAGGGCAGCTCGCCGCTGGAGGACTTCGTCGCCCGCGCGAAAGCGCTGGTTGCGGCGCACGCGATGGAGTTGTAGCGAAGCATTGCAACACCGCAAGCCAGCGCCGATCGAAATACCGGGGACGCGTATGATGTTGCTCTGAATCTGAAAGGCCCCATCATGTTGCGCCGAACGTACTGCACTTCCCCACTCCTCGCCGTTGCACTCATCCTTGTTCTTACGCCGTCTGCGTTGACGCAAAACTCCGCCTCAACCTCCGCTCGGGCATGACAGGTTTGGGGGATGGCGGCGCCGGTCCTGCCCAGCTACCGTGTGGGAGACGGAAGTCAGGGAAGGACTGGTGAACACCATGGCGAAGCGTACGGCGTGCGTGGCGCGGGCGGTCTTGCTGATCGGCGTGGCATGGCTGGCGGGCGCGGGGAGCGGTTGGGCGCAGGCCGGTGTGGAGGCGGGAGCCGTGGGCGCGGCTGCAAGCTCGGCCGCCGCAGCGACGGGCAACGCCACCGGGCAGGCCCTGGGTTCCGCATTGGGGCAGACGGGCGCGAAGCTGGACGCGACAGCTCCGGCTGCAAACCCGCCCAAACAGAGTTCCGACGGCGCAGCCAAAGCCGCGGCGGACCCCACCCGTAACGATAAATCCGTCACGAATGGGGCACCCGCAGCGGGGGTTGGCGATCTGATGCCGGCCTTCACGCCGAATCCCATGAGCGACGACGCTGTGGAGGGTCCGGCGCCGCAGATCCATTTCGCGTCGGCCTCGTTCCAGCGGTGCAACGGAGGTGTGGCTTCGAGCAAGGTGGACCTGCCGCTGGATGGCGACTCCATTGCTTACCACTGCCAGCCGGTGTTCGGGATTATCTACTTTGCCTACGCGGGCGCGACGCCGTTCGAGCTCACGCTGGGCGGCTATCCGGAGTGGGTGGAGACGGAGCTGTACAACTTCGAGGCGCGGGTGGCGCCGGAAGACGTTGCCGCGTGGCAGAAGATGGGGCTGAACGCACGGCGGGCGGCGGTGCGCGGCCTGCTGGCCGATGCGCTGAAGCTGAAGATCAAGGTGAACGCGACGCCGAGGCCGGTATACACGCTACAGGCGGCGACTGCCGGGGTAAAGCTGAAGGCGTACACCGAGAGCGAACAGGAGCGGCTGCCCAACGGCCTGGTGCTGAGCGGACGCGACATGAGCTGGGTGGGACGGGTTGCGTACCTCCAGGACGCGTCGATGGGCAACCTGGCGGAGCTGCTGAGCGCGCACCTGGACCGCGAGGTGCTGGACCAGACCGGGCTGACCGGAGGCTACAACCTCGCGCTGTCGCTGCCGTATGGCACGGGCACCAGCGCAAACGCGGACCTGGGGGAAAACATCCCGTCGGTTGCCGAGGAGCTGTCCAAGCTGGGGCTCCGGCTGGAGTCGGGCAAGGCCGACGCGGACGGGCTGGTGGTTGTGCATATCGAGCGGCCGGTGGAGGAATAGGAGCGTGCGGTCGAAAACGACCGATCGCCGTCGCCGTGCTTGAACTTCAGCTTATGCCTGCGTAGACAGCCAGGGCATCCTGATTGGGGACAGTCAGGATCGAGCCGTTCACTTCCACGAGGTTCCGCTGCTTGAAGTCGGTCAAGGTACGGGTGACGGTTTCGCGGGAGGCGCCAATGCACTCGCCGATCTCGCCGTGGCTGAGGAGAAATCGAATCTCCGTGCCGCCTCCGGTCTCGCGGCCTTCCGTGCACCACCCCAGCAGCAACTGGGCCAGCCTGGCGGTTGCGGACGACGTGAGCCCGACGATCCGCAACCTCTCACAGGTGCGAGTGTGCTGCCGGCTCAGTTCGCGAGTCACGTTCTGGCACGCGGTGGGGTGACGCATGAGGAAGTCGAGAAAGTCCTGCCGCTTAAGCACCGCGAGGCTGCACAGGCGCCGCGCTTCGGCTTCAATCCTGTAGGGGGTGCCGGAGATGGCGGAAGCAAGGCCAAGGATCTCTCCGGGGCCGGCGATCCCGAGAATGAACCGCTTGCCGGCGTAGGAAGAAATCCGGAGATTGACCTCCCCTTCATAGACCAGCATGACGCTGATGGGCTCCTGGTCCTCTTTGATCAGGAAGGTCGCGGGCGGGCAGCAGAGATGGCCGGCAAGCGATTCAAAATCGTCCATCGCCTTGGCCGACAGGCCCTTGAAGAATTCTCCCGCCCTGCGGGGGCGCCGGGCATCTTCCCACTTGATGACCGTCGCGGTACGGAAGAGCGAACTTGGATGCAAGGCGCTATTCATTGGTTTGGGCCCCCCTGGCAGCCAATCGGGCCCTCGAAGCCGGTCTGAAGGGATAGTCAGGCCCGATCCTGGCGACTCCGGCACGTCTCTTCCGGTGCTCTTTAAGGAAGTCCAGGAAGCCGGCAACCTGATGCTTCAGGTCGGCCAAAGCTTCCTCCTGGGTGCTTCCGTGGCCCAGAATGTTGCTCTGACCGAGGATCCGGCTGGCCCACCATCCGTCTATGTGTTGCTCGAACCTTGCCTCTTGTTTTGCAGACTTCTCCCGTTTCGTCGTTCGGGTCGGGAAGAGTGAACCGGCGTGCGCAGAGTTATTCATTCGAGGTTCTCCTTTCGGGGACTCAATATCTCAGCAATCTACCCGGGAGATTGGTCTCGCCGCAGGCTGTCCTGCCTGGGCGGCCAGCAGTTTTCCAATGCATTGCAGCAGCGGGTTGGGCTCGCTTCTTGCGGTAGCGTCCGCGAAGTCGGCACAATCGCTGGAAGAGTCCGTGACATAGACCACGGGCACACGGGAACCCAACGCACGAATCAGGAAGGCCAATCTCTCCCGGTCGGCGGGCCGGACGGAATCGCCTATAAGGACGAGATCGAAATCGCCGTAGCGAATGTGATCGATGGCATCCCGCATCGATTCCGCCGGGGTTACGTGGTATCTGGCGGATTGCCAGGCCCGGCTTTGGCTTCCGGACAGCGGCAGGTCCACGCCCACCGAGAGGATGACGGCAACCGGCAGGAACGTGGTTGCGGCCGAAGCTCCGGCAAATGGCCCGGGTCGAATCGGTCCGGCGTCCCGGACCGATTCCGGCGTAGCGCTAGACTTGAGGGCAGACTTGCTGCTCTGCATTGCATGCACCTCGTCAGACAGGATAGGGGCCCTACGTCGTGCACGGAATCTACGCTCTGTTCTCCAGACTGTCGGTCGTTTGTCGTACCATAATGAAAGAATTGTGTAACCTGCCCGCCTCAGTCGCGCGGCCGACCGATCCACACCCTGAATCGCGTATTATCCAATTACCGTCTCACCGCGATCGTGTCGTATCATCGATTTACCATCTTCTGACGCAACTCAGGCCGCCCCATCCGGCGGTGCTGATCTAGATTCTTTGCGCATTCCGTGTTGACTTCGGCCCGCGCTACGCAAAGGAGTTGCAATGGAACGTATTGCGTCAACGGATTACAGGAACATGCTTCTCGCCTCGCTGCCTGCCTCCGACATCGCGCGGCTGGCGCCGCACCTTTCCTTGGTCGACTTGCCGCGGAACCAGACCCTCCAGGAGCCTGGCAAACCGGTCGAAACGGTCTACTTTCTGGAAGATGGCATTTGTTCGATCGTGACCACACTGGCGGACGGAGTGATGGTTGAGGCGGGCATTATAGGACGCGACGGATTTGTCGGTTTGCCTGCGGTGCTGCACACCGGCCAGTCGCCGAACCGATGCTTCATGCAGATACCGGGTTACGGGTTTCGCGTGAGAGGGACTGTCCTGGCCGAGCAGTCCGAGGCGTCCGCCACGCTGCGGTTGCGGCTGATGCAGAGCACGCAAGGGCTGCTGGCGCAAACCGCCCAGACCGCCGCGTGCAATCGGGTCCACGATCTGCACCAGCGCCTGGCCAGGTGGCTGTCGATGTGCCGCGACCGCGTCCAGGTGGATTGCGTGGCGATCACCCAGGAGTTGCTGGCCACGATGCTGGGTACGCGCCGCAGCAGTGTTACGGTCGCAGCCAGAAAACTGCAGCAGGCAGGACTGATTACCTATACGCGTGGGCACGTCACCGTCGAGGACCGCGCCGCTCTCCGGCACGCCGCATGCGAGTGCTACCAGGTTGTCCACGATGAATATATCCGCCTGGGTCTGCTGTAACTCAGCAGGCTTGACTTACGACAGATGTCGTACTAGGGTGGTTGGCAAGTGGTATTTGCCCTTGGCGGTGCAGGCGGTGTAGGATTTCGATGTAGTACGCTACATAGGTACGGAGCAGGTTGTGAGTAGCCGGTTAGCGCGCAGATTGGGCGATGGGCGAACGGAGCACGTACGCGGGACCGGGAGCGTCATAAAATAAACCGCAGAGCGGGTAGCAAAAATAAACCGCGGAGCACGGCGAGCGAACGGCACCGCTCGTACGTCCTTAAGCTGAGAAACTCTTCTTCCCTTGAAACTCCTGGAACCGCCTGGCCAGTGTTTGCGTATTTCCGGATAGCAAAACGACAGAGAGAACCGGAAAAGAGGCATAAGGCTGCGCCCGCCCCGGCGCTCGAGGCCCAGTTCGTGGGATGCTGCCGGTTCCCAGGCGACGCGATTGGCGCAAGCGATCTAGGGCAGGCTGGACCCCGAACGGTTTCCCGGAGGGCAATGCCGGGATGCCTCCGGAACGAGAAAGGTACTTGACATAGAGAACTCTATAATGCAGAGTATGTCGAGTGGCAACAACGGAGGATCAATGCGGTTGCAGCGTCGAGTGAGGGGCTTCCTGCTTGGTTGCGCGATGGCGTGGCTGAGTGTTATCGGCGCGCAGGCGTCTCCGTACCACGGGCAGGTGACGTTCAATGGGCTGCCGCTGCCGGGTTCGGTGGTGACGGTAACGGCCACGCAGGGCGATAAAAAGGTGGTGGCGGTAAGCGACGACCAGGGGCTGTTCGGCTTTGCCGACCTGGCGGACGGGGCGTGGTCGCTGGACATCGAGATGACGGGGTTTGCGCCGCTGAAGACGCAGATTACGGTGGCCCCGGGCATGCCGGTGGCGACGTTCGAGATGAAGCTGCTGACGCTGGATGAGATGCGGTCGGCGGCCAAGCCGGTGAAGGTGGATGCGACGGCGCCAGCGGTGGCGAGCGTGGCGCCGGCGTCAACCCAGGTCTCAGAAACGAGACCTGGGGCACCCGCTCCTGGGGCCGCCCCGGCGAAGGGCGCCGCAGGTGCGAAGACGACCACGCAGGCGAGCGCCGCGGGGCCTGCGGCTCCGGAGCCGGCGGCCGCGGAGCCGGCCCAGGAAGCGACTTCGGCGCAGGCGAACGATGGGTTGCTGATCAATGGAAGCGTGAACAATGCGGCGACCAGCCAGTTCTCGCTGAACCAGGCGTTTGGCAACAACCGCGGTGGCGGGCGGTGGAAGTATAACGGCGGGCTGAGCCTGGTGCTGGTGAATTCGGCGTTGAACGCGAAGCCGTTTTCGCTGAATGGGGAGGATTCGTCGAAGCCGCCGTACACCAACATTGTGGCGGGAGCGACGTTTGGCGGGCCGCTGGAGATTCCGCACCTGATCCCGCTGGCCAAGGCGCCGTTTTTCTTTGTGAACTACCAGCGGACGGAGACCAGGACGGATACCATCAACCCGGTGCGGGTGCCGACACAGGCGCAGCAGTTGGGCGATCTGACGGGAGTGGGCACGGTCTACGATCCGAACACAGGCCTTCCCTATACGAACGCGGGAAACTGCCTGCCGGCGCTGTACGCGGTGGACGCGTCGCCGGCGGCATGCATTCCCACGAGCGAAATGAGTTCGGTCGCGCAGGCGCTGCTGAAGTACTATCCGCTGCCGAATAATCTGACGGGAACCTCGCTGTACAACTACCAAGTGCCGTTGGCGAACGACACGCATACCGACGTGTACTCGTTGAACATGCAGAAGCAGGCTGGCAACAAGAATCGGGTGTATGGCAACACCTATATCGCGGATTCGCGGTATAGCACCCCCAGCATCTTCGGATTCCTGGATAAGGGCGACACGTTGAGCGTGGGCATGAATGCGAACTGGTGGCACCGGTTCACGCAGCGATTGTCGATGACGGTGACATACAACTTCAGCCGGTCGCGGAGCAACTACATCTCGAACTTTGCGAACAAGACGAACGTGGAAGGGAACGCGAACATTGCAGGGTTCGATCCTGACCCGAACTACTGGGGACCGCCGGGGCTGGAATTTGCGTCGAGCCAGATTGCGGGGCTCGGGGATGCAACGAACTCCAAGACGACGCCAGAAACGAATTCAGTTTCGGTGCCGATCCAGTGGAACCGGTTCCGGCACAACATGACGTTCGGCGGCGACTTCCGCAGGCAGGAGTACAACTACCTGACGGAGGCAAACCCGCGGGGATCGCTGACGTTTACCGGTGCGGCGACCGCGAACAGTGCGACGCCGGGCAGCGGATTCGACTTTGCGGACTTTCTGCTGGGGCTGCCGGATACCAGCGCGATTGCGTACGGAAATGCGGACAAGTATCTGCGCCAGTCGGTGTACGACCTGTATGCGAACGACGACTTTCGGGTGAACCCGGAACTGAGCATCCTTGCGGGCGTGCGCTGGGAGTATGGCGCTCCGGTGACGGAGTTGAAGAACCGGCTGGTGAACCTGGACGTGGCGCCGAACTTTACCGCGGAGGCGCCCGTGGTGGCGACCAGTCCGAAGGGGCCGGAGAGCGGGCAGAGCTATCCGACGTCGCTGATCCATCCCGACTATAGTTTCCCGGAGCCGAAGATCGGCATTGCGTGGCGGCCGATCTCGGGATCGTCGCTGCTGGTGCGGTCGGGCTACGGAATTTACAACGACACCAGCGTGTACCGGGCCACGGCGCTGGCGATGGCGCAGCAGGCACCGCTCTCGACCAGTTTGACCGTGCCGAACAGCGCGGCTTGCCGGTTCACGATTGCGGCTCCGTTCCAGCAACTGCCATGCGCGACGACCACGCCGGATTCATTTGCAGTGGACCCGAACTTCAAGGTGGGCTATGCGCAGCAGTGGTATTTGAGCGTGCAGCGCGATCTGCCGTTCTCGCTGCAGATGGTGGCGACGTACACCGGGACCAAAGGGACGCGCGGGGTGCAGGAGATTCTGCCGAACTCGTATGCGCCGGGGTTGACGGCGAGCCCATACGGATCGGCTCCGGCGGGCTACTACTGGCGCGATTCGGATGGGGACTCGACGCGCGAGGCTGGATCGATTCAACTGCGGCGGAGGCTGCGCAACGGGTTTACGGCGAACCTGAACTACACGTATGCGAAGGCGCTGGACGACGACTACTCGCTGGGCGGGCAGGGACCGGTGCCGACCTCGGGCGGGAGCCCGCAGGTAGCGCAGGACTGGACCCATCCGGCGGGGCAGCGCGGGCTGTCGACGTTCGACCAGCGCAATGTGCTGGCGGCGAGTTTGCAATACACGACCGGCATGGGGCTGGGCGGAGGGACGCTGCTGAGCGGTTGGAAAGGGCTGATCTACAAAGAGTGGACCGTGTCGCTGACCATCAACGAGGCGAGCGGCACGCCGGAGACGCCGATGGCGCCGCTGGTGGTTCCGGGGACGGCCTTCTCGAATATCATTCGCGCGAATTATGTGGGCGGAGCGATCCACGGGAACTATTCCAACGGCGTGTTTCTGAATCCCGCGGCGTTTGCGGTGCCGACATCAGGGTTCGGCACAGCGCGGCGGGACTCGATTACGGGGCCGAGCCAGTTCGGGCTGAACGCGTCGATGAACCGGGCATGGCGCATCAACAACCGGTACAACGTGACGGCGCAGATCGATGCCAACAATGTGCTGAACCACGTGGCGTATTCCAGCTGGAATACAACCGTGGGGTCGTCATTGTACGGCGAGGCGGCCGGCGCGGGTGGAATGCGCAGTGTGACGATTACGCTGCGGGGAAGGTTTTAGAAGCAGCCAGTAGCCGTTAGCTAGTAGCTAAAGGCTACGAGCTACTAGCTAATTGCTACGAGCTGGTCTTGAGGGGTTGAGCGATGAGGTTCGAGATGCCAGGTTCGAGATGCCGGGTTCGAGGTTCGAGGAGGCCCACGGCGAAAGCCCTGGGCTGCCTGCTATTGCTGGCGGGGACGGCCGGGGCGCAACTGACCGGGGCGAACAAGCAGCCGGCCGCCGGCGGCGATGTGGTGACGCTGCACGAGACGGTGCGTCTGGTGGTGGAAACGGTGACGGTGAAGGACAAGGCGGGCAAAACCGTGACCGGGCTGACCGCCAAGGACTTCACCGTCACGGAAGACGGCGTGCCGCAAAAGATCAGCTACTGCGAGTTTCAGAGCCTGCCGGAGGTCCCCGATACGCCCGTCGTGGACCTGACCACGCACCAGGCGGAAGAAAACATCAAGATCTACAACAAGCTGGCGCACGAGCAGATCGCGGGCGAGTCGCCCGGACAGATCATGTACCGGGACAAGCGGCTGCTGGCGCTCTATTTCGACATGACGGCGATGCCCAACCCGGCCGACCAGATGCGCGCGCTGGAGGCGGCGCAGAAGTTCGTGCGGACGCAGATGACCTCGTCCGATCTGGTGTCGCTGATGCGCTACGCCGGCAACGGCGTGGAGGTGCTGCAGGACTTTACCAACGACCGCACCCGCCTGCTGAGCATTCTGGAGACGATGGTGGTGGGCGAGGGCCAGGGCAACGACGAGACCACCAGCGACGATAGCGCGTCCGATACCGGCGCGGCGTTTGGGCAGGACGACAGCGAGTTCAACATCTTTACCACCGACCGGCAACTGGCCGCACTGCAAACCGCGGCGGAGATGCTGGGGCGGCTGAACGAGAAGAAAGAGCTGATCCTGTTTGCCTCCGGGCTCAATTTGAACGGACTGGACAACCAGGCGCAGATGCACGCCACCGAAGATGCGGCCATCCGCGCGGGCGTTTCGTTCTGGGCAGTGGACGCGCGCGGGCTGGTGGCGATGGCGCCGATGGGCGACGCGACGCGGGGGTCGCCGGGCAGCGCGGCGATGTATACCGGCGGCTCGTCGGGCGCGTTTACGTCGAACTTTCAGAGGTCGCAGGACACGCTGTATGCGATCGCGGGCGATACCGGCGGCAAGGCGTTTCTGGATTCGAACGACCTGAGCCAGGGCATCGTGCAGGCGCAGAAGGCGGTGTCGGATTACTACATCATCGGGTACTACACGCAGAATACCGCGCTGAATGGCAAGTTCCGCAAGGTGAAGGTGACGCTGGGCAATAACGCGGAGGCCAAGCTGGACTACCAGCAGGGATACTTCGCAGGCAAGGAGTGGGGCAAGTTCAACAATGCGGACAAGGAGCGGCAGTTGGAAGACGCGCTGATGCAGGGCGATCCGTGGACCAACCTGACCGTGGCCGTGGAGCTGAACTACTTTCAGTTGGACCGGGCCGAGTACTACCTGCCGATCATGGTGAAGATCCCGGGCAGCGAACTGGTGCTGGCGAAGAAACGCGGCGCGCAGCAGGCGCTGATCGACTTTGTCACCGAGATCAAGGACGTCTACGGCGGGACCACGGTGACGAACCTGCGCGACTTCGCCAACCCCAAGCTGAGCGACCAGACCGCGGAGCAACTGGCGAAGAGCCCGCTCGAGTACTCGACCGGTTACACCTTGCTGCCCGGCAAATACACGGTGAAGGTGCTGGCGCGGGACGACGCGACGGGAAATATCGGCACGTTCGAGACCTCGTTCGTGATCCCGAACCTGATGAAGGAGACCAAGCGCGTGCCCATCAGCAGCGTGGTGCTGTCGGGCGAACGCAAGCAGATGAGCGAGGCGATCTACAACGCGACCAAAGGCAAGGAGGCAGCCAAGGACGCCGCCGCCGACCCCCTGGTGCAGAACGGGGCGAAGCTGATTCCGAGCGTGACGCGCGTGTTCAACAAGGGCCGCAACCTCTACGTGTACCTGCAGGCGTATGAGGGCGACGCTCCGGCCGCACCCGCCGCCGCTGCTCCAACCGCGCCTGCTGCGGCGCCGGCCGGATCGGCTCCAGCCGCGCCGCCAGCTCCGACGGTAAAGCCGCTGATCGCGTTCGTCAGCTTCTTCAGGGGCGGGACCAAGGTGTTCGAGACCCAGCCGCAGGAGGTGACTCCGCTGCCGAACACACGGCTGCAGATAACGCCGATGAACTTCACCATCGACATGAGCGCCCTGGCTCCGGGCAAGTACGACTGCCAGGTGACAGTGCTCGACCCCAGCGGAGGAAAAGGCGCGTTCTGGCAGGCGCCGATCCTGCTGGTGCAGTAGGCGTTCGCACGCCTCTTCCGCCTCGCGTGCTCCTCCCGTTGGTCGGCACTGGCGCTTGTCGCGGCCAGCGGGAGACTCCGTGCCAATCTGTCACGAAGGGAACGTTCCATGCGCAGTGGATTCGTCCCGGTGGGGTAAGATTCTCGCGTGAACCTGCATAGAGTTTTTCCGTTTGCCCTCGCTCCTTTTCTCTGTCTCGGCCTCGCCTACCCGTCGTCTTCGCAGGGAACGCCGATGGATGCCAACGTTCCTCGCGCGGTCTCGGCACAACCCGTGCCCGACGGCAAACCGCATGTGTTTCGCGCGGAGGGTGGGCAGTTCACGCTGGATGGCATGCCGTTCCGCGTGATCTCCGGCGAGATGCACTATCCGCGCATCCCGCGCGAGTACTGGCGGGCGCGGCTGAAGATGGCGCGGGCCATGGGGCTGAACGCGATTACGACCTACGTCTTCTGGAACGAGCATGAACCGTCGCCGGGCGTGTACGACTTCAGCGGCAACAACGATGTGGCCGAGTTCATTCGCGAGGCGCAGCAGGAAGGCTTGTGGGTGGTCCTGCGGCCGGGGCCGTACGTGTGCGCGGAGTGGGAGTTCGGCGGCTACCCGGCGTGGCTGCTGAAGGACCCGACCACCGTCGTGCGTTCCAGCGACCCGAAGTTCATGGGGCCGGCGGCGCACTGGATCAAGCGGCTGGGAATGGAACTGGCGCCGCTGCAAATTGGCAACGGCGGGCCGATCGTGCTGGTGCAGGTGGAGAACGAGTACGGCTCGTTCGGCAACGACCACGCCTATATGGAGGCGAACAAGCAGGCGCTGCTGGACGCGGGGTTCACCAAGGCGCAGTTGTATACGGCGGACGGGCCGGGCGCGGTTGTCAACGGGTCGCTGCCGGAGCTGCCGGTGGGGATCAACTTCGACGGGAACCGTCCGGGCGAGGCGGAGGGTGCGTTCCTGGCGCTGAAGCAGGTGCGTCCGGATGGGGTGATGTTCAACTCGGAGTTCTGGGCGGGCTGGTTCGATCGATGGGGCGGCAAGCACGCGCACACCAGCACCGAGACGCAGGCGGCCAACCTGCGCTGGATCCTCGACCAGGGCTACTCGGTTTCGATCTACATGTTTCACGGCGGGACGGACTTCGGGTGGATGAACGGCGCGAACTCCTCGGACAGCAAAAAGGAATATGAGCCGGACGTGACCAGCTACGACTACGACGCGGCGCTGGACGAGAGCGGCCGGCCGACGGCGAAGTTCTACGCATTTCGCGACGCGATTGCGAAGGCCACGGGAGCCCCGCCGCCAGTGCCGGAGGTTGCCGCGCCGATGCGGGTGGCGCCGTTCAAGCTGGCGGAGGCGGTTTCGCTGTGGGACACGCTGCCGGCGCCGATCGAAAGCGGCACGCCGCTGACGATGGAGGACGTGGGCCAGGCGTATGGATACATCCTTTACCGCACGCAGGCGCTGACCGCGGGAGCAACCGCCAAGCTGGCGATGGACACGCCGCACGACTACGCGCAGGTCTACTACAACGGGACGCTGGCGGGCACCGTGGACCGGCGGCTGGGCGAGACGTCGGTGTCGGCTGCGGTGCCCGGGGCCCCGCATACGGCGGCGGTGCTGCACCTGGACATCCTGGTGGAGAACACGGGACGCATCAACTACTCCAAGCAACTGCGGGGCGAGCGCAAGGGGCTGGGGCAGTTTGTCTCGGTGAACGGCGAACCGGTGCCGGGGTGGGAGATCTATCCGCTGCCGATGGCGCACCCGGAGGCATTGAAGTTCACCGGCGCGGCGTGCTCGGGGGCGTGCTTCTATCGCGGGACGTTCGAGGTGGAGCACCCGGCGGATACGTTTCTCGACACCAGCCACCTGGGCAAAGGACAGATGTGGGTGAATGGCCGCGCGCTGGGGCGGTTCTGGAGCATCGGCCCGCAGAAGACGCTGTATCTGCCGGGGCCGTGGCTGAAGCAGGGAAAGAATGAGGTGGTGGTGTTCGATGCGGAGGGCAAGCCGGGAGCGACAGTGGAGGGGCTGGCGAAGCCGGAACTGGGGCAGTGAGGCGAGTGGTTCGTGGCGAGTGGTTAGAGGTGGAATGCGCGGGCATTGATGATTGGTGGCGATTTGTGAATATGTAATGCATACGGTTACGTGATGTCTCAGATTGGCACATGAATGGTTACATGTAGTCGACGCCGTACTGGACGGGGATCTGGGTGAAGGCGATGCGCGTGGGGGCGGAGTCGCGGGCGGGGAGCATGCCGGCGAAGTGCAGGGTGGTGTGGCCGTATTTCAGGTTCAGTTTGTCCATGGTGGCGGCGAGTTCGGCGCGGTGGGCGGGATCTTCGAAGAGCGAGGCTTGCAGTTCGGACTCGGGGATCAGCGCGTGCATGGTGATGCCGACGAAGAACGGCCGCGCGAACTCCGGGCCTGCGGGGCGCTTGGACCAGGAGGCGCGCAGAATTTCCAGCAGGCTTAGCGTGTCCTGGCAGGGGGCGAAGCGCGCCTCCATGCCCCAGCCGGAGTGGCGGATCCCGCTGAAGTGCCTCTTGGCTTTGGCGATGCTGGCCGCCTGGTCGCGGGTGAGCTGGTAGCGGATGGTGACGTGCATGGCGGCGGCGTGGAAGTGCTCCATGCGCAGGCGCATCGCGGCTTTGTGCAGCAGCTTGTGGGCGACGGCCCAGGCGCCTTCGGGGGTGCGGTGTTCGGGCGCCATGACATGGGAGTGGCCGAGGGATTTCTGGATGCCGGAGTCGACGGGGGCTCCGTCGTCGCCGGTTTCGGCGCCGCGCAGCCAATGGTAGAGGCGGTCGCCCCAGACGGAGTCCCACAAGGCGTGCATGCTGGGGCGGTCGAGCGCGAGCAACTGCTCCATGGTGGCGATGCCCTTGGCGTTGAGGCGGACTTCCGTCCGCGCGCCGACGCCGGGCAGATCGCGCAGGGACAAATGTGCGATGGAGCGGGGGAGCTGGCTGGGCAGCAAACCAATCAGCCCGTCGGGCTTCTGCATGTCCGAGGCGATCTTGGCGAGGTAGCGGTTGGGGGCCATGCCGATGGAGCAGCGCAGGGTTTCGCCGACGTCCGAGCGGATGGCCTGCTTGATCTGGAGGGCGATGGCGCGGGCGCGCGGCGGTTCGCATTCGCGGCCCATGAGCTGGCAGACCATCTCGTCGATGGAGGGGGTGTGGGCGACGGGGCAGCAGCGGTCGACGGCTTGCGAGATCTTCTGGGAGTATTCGGCGTAGACGGCGTGGTCGCCTTCGATGAGGACGATCTCGGGGCAGATGCGCTTGGCTTCGCCGACCTGGGTCCCGGTCTTGATGCCGAGGGCCTTGGCTTCGTAGCTGGCGGCGATGCAGCAGGTGGTGTCGGCGTGGGTGGGGACGACGGCGAGGGGGCGGTTGCGGAATTCGGGATGGAGCTGCTGCTCGACCGATGCAAAGAAGCTGTTGAGGTCGATGTGGAGGAAGGCGAAGCGGTCGGATTGGGCGTCGTGGCTCATTGGCTTACCGGTACCCACCCCCCCCTTGTATATACACCCGATTCGTTCCAGCCAAAGGAGATATCGTTCTGTATATACGACCTAGTATATATTCCGTCCTGCCGGTTCACCCTGCCGGCACGACGTTCGATCCTCTATTTGCTGCTGTCTTAATTATAGTCCCGGTGTCAAGGTTTGGCTGTGGATTTCTTCGCTTTCTGTTTGCTTCAATGCCGGGCCCGCCGGGCGGACGCGAGCCGCGATAAGTGCTTGTCGCGCTCGATGGCCCACCCGGCGCGTCGCCGACCTGCATGAGCAGATCGGACTGCTCCGTCGTCTGTTCAAGGCCGTCCGTTCAACGAGCCGTCCGTTCAACAAGCGCAGGGTTCGGCGGGTGTGGGCAACGGCGCCCCCTCCAGCGGGTAGAGTTGCGGGGCGCAGCACGCCTTGGCCAGCCTGGCTATGTCTGCCTGCATCAACTTATCGCCACGAAGCACGGAGAGGGTTTCGCTCAAGATCCGGGCTGCGCCGGCGTGCTTCGGCGCGGCGATTTTGTAATGCATCCATTTTCCTTCCCGGCGAGCGACGACCACGCCCGCGCGGCGCAGATAGGCAAGATGCCGCGAAATCTTGGGCTGGCTCTGCCCCAGGACCTCCACGAAATAACAGACGCACACTTCCTTGCCGTCCATCAGGTTCAACAGCCTGAGCCGGGTGCGGTCGGCGAGGGCGGCAAACAGGAGAGGCAGGCCGGAGTTTTTCGGGGCGGGATTCACGCTCTTATTATATATGCATTGACAGATACGTTGGCGCCGCAAGTGAAGGGCAAGTTCTTCGGCGTCTTCGTCCGGGCCAGCAAACCCGGTGCTGTCTGCTGCCAGGCCGGCTGCTGCGCGGCCGCTGCCGCACGGGCACAGGAATAAGACCGGCGGGTGAGCGATCGCGTAGTCCTTACCGTGCCGGCGGCGATTGCTTCCGGGCGGCGCCGACGGAGCGATGCGGGCGCAGGAGGCAAGGCGAATGACATCAATGGATTGCCGGTTGGCGCGCGACGTGCAGTATTTATTGCGTACTTGGGCCATCTTCAAAAAAACAACGCGTGTGCAATGGACAGTTGCATCCAGGTCTGCTGCGCACGCGAGTTTTTCGTTTGCGGTATATGACTGGCGTCTGGCGCTGGCCCCCGATTGGCAATGAACCCCGCCGCGGAGGGCCTGACGAGCGGCGCGCGGCTGCTCCCCCAGGGAATAGAGGAGCCAAGCGAGGTGAGAGATGAAACCGAACGAGATGGAGACCCGTGCGAGCGAGGATCCTGAATCAACCCGCGCTGGAGCGCGGACCGAGACAGACGAAGGGGCGCTCTATTGGGGCGTCTTGTGCCGGAGATGCCGGGAGCTGGTAGCGTTCGACACGCGTCCGTATCTGTCGTTCGGGCCAGGCGCGGCGAGCATGAAGCCGGGAGCCATTCGTTGCAGCCAGGGACACAACCATATCTACTTTCCGCAGGATTTCGGATTCCGCGCGTCGGCTGTGCCAATTGCCGATGCGGCGATGCGACACAACCGGGAGCTGTATGGGGCGGTCAACTCGCTGGGCAGGCGCTCGTCGCACGACTGCGCGGTGGAGGCGGTTGCGCCGGCGGCCAAGCCCGAGGACGGCGAACCCGAGGACGAACCGGAGAACGGCAAGGCGCACGCGCGCGGTCACGATCCGCGGCGAGAGGCCGCGCAGACGGCGGCGAAGGATCGCTGGACGAACTGGGCGGAAAGAAAAAAGGCCTGATGGGAGATTCCGAAGTGCGTGAAAGCGGCCGGGAAAGCCGCTCTTGGGGCAGATTCGGTGCGCGGGGGGCGAACTGTTTGTATGCTGGTTAGCTGTGATGATTGTGCGCCGTGCGGTGCTGGCTCTGGGGTTGGTGTTGGCGGGATGCGCGGGCGCGCGGGCGCAGCGGCTGCCGGGTGGGGTCCGGCCGGAACATTATTCGCTGATGATTGTGCCGGACCTGGCGAAGGCGCGCTTTGCCGGGAGCGAGCGGATTGAGGTGGTGCTCGCCGCGCCGGCGACGGCGATTACCCTGAATGCGGCGGAGATTGAGTTTGGGGCGGTGAAGGCGTGGAGCAGGGGTCAGGGGGCAGTCACCCCAGCGAGCCAATACCGCTCGCCGGGGACCCCGACAGGGAACAGGGAACAGGAAGGGCAACAGCAGATTCCCTTCGGGAATGACAAACAAGGGGGCAGCGGCGTCGCCGGAGACAACGATGTGCAGACGGCGGCGGTGGCGCTGGATGCGGCGAAGGAGCAGGCGACGCTGACCTTTGCGCGGGAGCTGCCGGCGGGGCGGGCGGTGCTGGAGATCTCTTTCACGGGCATTTTGAACGACAAGCTGCGCGGATTCTATCTTTCCAAGTCGAAGACGCGCAGCTATGGGGTGACGCAGTTTGAGGCGACCGATGCGCGGCGGGCGTTTCCGTGTTTCGATGAGCCCGCGCTGAAGGCGACGTTCGACGTGGCGCTGGTGGTGGATGCGGGCGACACGGCGATTTCGAACACCAAGTTGGTGCGGGACCGGCCGGGGCCGATGGCGGGCAAGCATACGCTGGAGTTTGCGACGACGCCGAAGATGTCGACCTACCTGGTGGCGTGGGTGGTGGGGGACTTCGAGTGTTCGGAGGGGAAAGCGGACGGGGTGCCGATCCGGGCGTGCGCGACGCCGGACAAGGTGAGGCTGACGCAGTTCGCGGTGCAGGCGGCGAAGTGGGACCTGAAGTATTACGACAAGTACTTCGGGATCAAATACCCGATCGCGAAGCTGGACCTGGTGGCGATCCCGGACTTCGACGCGGGCGCGATGGAGAACTTCGGGTGCATCACGTTCCGCGAGACGGAGATGCTGGTGGACGCGAAGAACGGGGCGCTGCCGGCGAAGAAGATGGTGGCGACCACGGTGGCGCACGAGATGGCGCACCAGTGGTTCGGCGACCTGGTGACGCCGGAGTGGTGGGACAATCTGTGGCTGAACGAGGGCTTTGCGACCTGGATGGAGACGAAGGCGGCGGCGAAGTGGCAGCCGAAGTGGCGCTTCGACCAGGACGCGGCGGCCGACCTGAACCGCACGCTGGATGCCGATTCCGGCAGGACCACGCGGCCGATCAGGGAGCGGGCGGAGACGCCGGCGGAGATCGACGCGCTGTTCGACGACATTGCGTACGGCAAGGCGGGCGCGGTGGTGGCGATGGTGGAGAACTGGGTGGGCGAAGAGGTGTTTCGCAAAGGCGTGCAGGCGTACCTGTCGGCGCACCTGTATGGGAATGCGACGGCGGAAGACTTCTGGGACGCGCAGACGCGGGTGAGCGGGCTGCCCGTGGACAAGGTGATGCAGAGCTTCGTGGACCAGCCGGGAGTGCCGCTTATAGAGGTGGGGGCGGCGGGGCCGAGCGGAGCGTATGCTAGCGCGGTGCGGTTTTTGTTGTCTCCGCCAGCGAAATTGCCTGACTGTACCCTGCCTTTGGAGAAGGATTCGCGTTGTTTGTATCCCCTGTACTCGGAGAATGCGTATCCCTCGTGGATAATTCCCGTGTGCCTTAAGGGGAACTCCTGCCAGCTGCTTGCGGAGGCGACCGATGGCACGGAGCTGACTCCTCCGAAGGCGGGCTTTCTGTATGCGGATGCGGGGGACAAGGGGTATTACCGGACGGCGTATACGGCGGAGGAGTGGAAGGCGATTGAGGCGAATGCGGAGACAGCGCTGACGCCGGCGGAACGGATTGGGCTGCTGGGCGATGAGTGGGCGCTGATGCGGGCCGGGGACAGGACGGTGGGCGATTTTCTCGACCTGGTGCTGGCGGTGAAGCAGGACCCGAATGCGGCGGTGGTGGACAGCTCGCTGGGCCGGGTGGGGCGGATCGAGGCGTGGATTGCGACGGACGCAGAGCGCGAGCGGCTGAATGCGGTGGTGCGGCGGGAGTTCGGGCCGGTGTACGCCGCGCTGGGCGGGCCGCAGAAGCAGGAGAAAGACGACCACGCCGACCTGCGCGAGACCCTGTTCGAAGACCTGGGCAATGCGCAGGACCCCGAGGTGCTGGCGGCGGCGGAGAGCATGGCCAAGCAGCTCTTCGGCGGGCAGAAGGTGGCCGACCCGGAGCTGGCGGACGCGGCGGTGGCGCTGGCCACGGCGAAGGGCGACAAGGAGATGTACGAGAAGATGCTGCGCGTGGGCAAGAGCGCGACCGATCCGGACGTCAAGGAGGCGGCGGAGCGGGCGCTGACGCGGTTCGAGGCGCCGGAGCTGGTGGTGCGGACGCTGCTGTATGCGGTGTCGGACGAGGTGCGCAACCAGGACAGTTGGGCGCTGATTGCGCTGCTGCTGGAGAGGCGGGCGACGCAGGACCTGGCGTGGGAGTTCGTGCAGCAGCATTGGGAGGCGATCGGGCGGAAGGCGACGGAGGACTCGGGCGCGCGGATTGTGGAGGCGACGGGAGCGTTCTGCACGGCGGAACGGCGCGACGAGGTGGCGAGCTTTTTTGCGGCACATCCGGTGGAGGGGGCGGAAAGGACGCTGGCGAAGTCGGGCGAGAATATCGAGGACTGCATCCATGTGCGCGCGGAGCAGGAGCCGGAGTTGCGGGCGTGGCTGGCGGCGCATGGGGACCGGTAGCGCTTGAGGGCTCTCAAGGGGCGGTTTTCCTCGATTTCTTCGCGGCGGGCTTGCGGGACTTGGCGCGAGGCGGGGCGGCGGGGGCGATGGTGGCGAGTTTGACGGCGGACTTGGCGCTGGATTTTGCGGTGGGTTTTGCGGCGGACTTGGGGTTTGGCTTTGCGCCGGGCTGGCCGCGGCGGGAGTGGACCAAAGTTTGCCAGTCGCGCTCGGTCTGTTCGGCGTAGGCGGAGGCGAAGCGGGTGATGGCTTCGTCGAAGCGGGCGGAGGCGCCGAGGTAGCCGGCGATGGCGCAGGGGTCGCCGGCGCGGGCGTGGCCGCGGGCGAGGGTTTCGCCGCAGACGGTGGCGTATTCGAGCAGGGCGGCGGACTTGAGCTGGTCGAGCTCGACCGAGCCTTTGTGGTCGTTGAGCTGGCGGACGAGGTAGTCGCGGCCCTGGATGGTGGTCCAGCCGAGGAAGGGGTCGGACTGGAACTGCATGGCGCGCTGGCCGTCGACGACGCGGCGGCCCTGGTGGCGGGGCTCGAGCTGCTGGCCGAGATAGGGCGCATAGGCGGAGGCGGGCTCCTCCTTGATCTGGAGGAAGAGCGGGTCGCGGGGGCCGTTGCCCTGCATGTAGATGCAGTAGTCGCGCAGGCCGACGGAGCCGGTGCCGACGACCTTGAAGGCGATGTCGAGCGGCGTGTACTGGGCGAGGAAGTGCTGGCGCGCGGGCTCGAGGGTTTCGGCGTAGGTGGCGAGCGAGTCGAGCACGTGGCGCGCGGTGGGACCGTGGACGCGGGTGAGGTCGGGCGGGGCGGACTTGAAAATGCGGGATTTGGGGTCGCGCGCGAGGGGCGGCAGCTCGGAGGTGGCGGCGGTGCGGTCGCGCGCGTCGGCGGCGGGGAGGGTGAGGGCTTCGAGATTGTGCAGCGGGGTGGCGCGCTCGGCGAGGGTGAGAATCTGCGAGATGGGCTGGACGGCCTGTAGGCGGTGGACTTGAAAGCGCGCCAGCTCGATGACGGACATGCGCGCGAAGATGTGCATCTGGGTGCGGTAGCTGGCGAGGCAGGCGGCGGCGGCGTCGCGGCAACTGCCGTGCCTGGCTCCCGCCTCGCTGCCGGCGAGGATGAGGCTGGTGGCGAGGCGCTTGACGTCCCACTCGAAGGGGCCGCGGATGGTCTCGTCGAAGTCGTTGATGTCGAAGACGAGGCGGCCGTCGGGCGCGGCGAAGGCGCCGAGGTTGCGGACGTGGGCGTCGCCGCAGAGCTGGGTGACGATGCCGGTGTTGGGGCCGAGCGAGAGGTCGCTGGCCATGACCGGGACGGCGCCGCGGAAGAAGCCGAAGGGCGAGGCGGCCATGCGGTCGTACTTGATGGGGATGAGCTCGGGGACGCGACCGCGCATGGACGCGGCGAGGAGGGTGAGGGGGTCGGCGGTGCGGAGCCTGGGCTGCCAGCCGGCGTGGCCGGCGCGGCGCATGTGCTTGCGCTGCTGCTGGCCGAAGGCGATACGTTGGCGTGGGGTGAGAGGAGTGGTCATGGGGTCAGCGAGCGGCGGTTGGCCGGAGGGTACATACTCCCCCTGGGCGTGAATTGGCAAGCGACTGTAAAGAAACGAGTTGCAGATGAGTGTCCACGAATTACCACACCTTTATTATTGAAACGATTGAGGTTGCGGGTGAGTGTATACGATTTGCCACACTCGGTCGTGCGAAAGTCTGTCCGCGATGGCCGTGCGTCTCCTGTTTTCTAACTATCACCTTAACTATAGGATAGCAGGTTGACCATAACTCATCTGCCATCCGATTTGTTCTCTATTTGTCTTGTTTTGTGGGAGATACGGAATTCCTGGGCTTGACACGGGGTTTTGCTGGGTTTTTCCGGGGGTTGGAGGGGAGTATGCGCTGAACGCTACCCAGCGGGTACTCATTATTTCTCTGTCGTTATTGGATCGAGCAACTGACGCCCGTCCCTGCAAGGTCGAAATGACGTGAAGCAAGCGAATCGGAAATCGAGTGCCCGGCGTCGCTCTTCGGACGTCGCGCGGTCGTCCATATCAACGTGCGTATAAAAAACTAAGCCATCGCTTCTAACCGTCGCTCAATCCGTATCGCCACACCTCGTGGTGACTTTCCCGCATTACGGCGGCGTGCGCGGGCAACTGCACGCCGTCGACGGTCTGGCAGGTTTTGGAGCGTTTTTGCGGGGAGGCGGAAATGGAATAGGATGGGAGCGGATTTCCCTGGAGCGTGCGATGCGGTTAGAGCGGAACCGGAGTTACAGTAGCCCGGCGAAGGCAGGTGCAATGCGGTTTCCTTTGAGAGAAAACCGCGCGAGATTGGTTCGCCGTGCACACATCCGCTCCGGTTCCGCCGCAGCCCTGGCTGTAGCGTTGTGTGGCGGGTTGATGCTGGCGGGATGCGGCGGTTCGTCGAGCGGGTCGAGCGGGCCGGCGCCGGTGCTGCCGCCGACGTCGAATCCGGGCGGGCCGTACACGGGGACGGCGGGGACGCCGGTGAACTTCAGCGGCGCGGGATCGAAGGACCCGCAGAACCAGTCGCTGACGTATGGGTGGAACTTTGGCGACGGCTGCGTCGTGCCGCCCAACCCATACTGCACGACGGGCGTGACCGCGTCCCACACCTATGCCCAGGTGGCGGGCCAGGCGTCGACGACTTATACAGTGACGCTGACGGTGCAGGACACCAGCGGGTACAGCGGGCAGAACGGCACGACGGCGACGATCCAGAATGTGGCGCCGTTGGCGGACGCGACGCTGACGGGCACGGTGGCGACGGGATCGACGGGGATTAGCGGCGCGCATGTGTACCTGTATGCGGCGAGCGCGGCGGGATATGCGAGCCCATCGATTTCGCTGCTGAGTTATAACGAGACGGGGACGGAGGACACGTCCAACAACGCGTACGTGGTGACGAACGCGCTGGGCGGCTTCTCGCTGACAGGCGACTACGCATGCACCAGCGGGCAGCAGCTTTATATCTACGCGCTGGGCGGAACGGCGGGGACGCAGGCGGTCCCGAGCGCGGGTCTGATGGCGGCGATCGGGAGCTGTCCGGCGACGGGTACCGCGGTGGTGACGCAGGTGAATGAGGTTTCGACGATAGCGGCGGCGTACGCGATGGCGGGGTACGCGGTGGACGCGCTGCATGTGGCCAGTTCGGGGACCGCGCTGGCGCAGGTGGGGATTGCGAACGCGTTTGCGAATGCGGCGAACCTGGTGAAGCTGTCGACGGGCGTGGCGCTGACGACGACCCCGGCGGGAAACGGGGCGGCGCCGCAGGCGGAGATCGACTCCCTTGCGAACAGCCTGTCGGTCTGCGTGAATCCTACGAACTATGTGGCGAGCAACTGCAGTTCTTTGCTGGCAGACGCGCTCGAGTATGGGACCGCGGGGAACGCGCCGACGGACACGGCGACGGCGGCGATCAATATCGCGCACAACCCAGGGTCGGCCCTGATCTCCGACATCTACAACCTGGCGAACGCGGCGCCGTATACGCCGGCGCTGGGCCGGCAGCCGAACGACTTCACGGTGGCGATCGCGTACACGGGCGGCGGATTGAATGCGCCGCAGGGGATCGCTATCGATGCGGCGGGGAACGCGTGGATTGCGAATGCGAAGGGCGCGGTGACCAAGCTGACCAGCCTGGGCGCGGTGGCGAGCGGCGCGCCCTACACGGGCGGCGGAATCGGCGATCCGGTGGCGATTGCGATCGACGGCGCCGGCAATGCGTGGGTGGCCAATGAATCGAGCAACACGGTAACCGAGCTGTCGAGCGCGGGCACGGCTTCGGCGGGGTCGCCCTACTCGACCGGCGGGTTGAAGCAACCGGACGGGATTGCGGTGGACGGGGCCGGCAACGTGTGGGCAGCGAACTTTGGCGCGAATTCCCTGACCGAGTTTTCCAGCGCGGGTGCGGTGCTTTCGGGAGCCGGCTACGGCGGCGGCGGACTGAGCGAGCCGTTTGCAATCGCGCTGGACGGGTCGGGCAGCGCGTGGGTGACGAACCTGGCGGGCAACAGCGTGAGCAAGCTGTCGAGCGCGGGGACGGCCGTATCCGGGGCGAACGGATACGCCAGCGGGACCGCGGTCGCGCCGGAGGGGATCGCGATGGATGGGTCGGGAAATGCGTGGGTCGCGAACACGAGCAAGGGCACGGTGACGGAGATTCTGGCGACGGGCGCCGTGGGGTTCGGGTACAACGGCGGCGGGATCGCGGCGCCGGTGGCGGTGGCGCTGGACGGGTTAAGCAACGTGTGGGTGACGGACAAGAGCGCCAACACAGTGGTGGAACTTTCGAGCGGAGGGTCGCCGCTGTCTGGATTGTCCGGGTACACCAGCGGGGTGCTGACTGGATCGCCAAACGGGATCGCCATCGATGGCTCGGGCGACGCGTGGGTCACCAACTATGGCGGCAACAGCGTGCTGGAGCTGATTGGCGTGGCGACTCCGGTGGTGACGCCGATCGCGGCGGGGCTTCCCAGCACGCCGTCGGCGAACGGGAGCAGCAAGCTGGGGACGAGGCCCTAAGGGCGGAGGAATGCAGAGGCCGACTACGGAATCTGCAACCGGCGCTGCCAACTTGGCAGGATGAATCAAAATGCGGGGATTCTTCGCTCCGCTCAGAATGACAAGCGGAAGAATAGTGCCACGCTGCTTTTTATTTGCGGTGGCGGCGTGAGGGTGCGGCGGGGGTGGTTTCGCGCCAGGTTTGTGCGCCGCCCCAGGTGCGGGTCGCGGTGAGATCGACGTGGATGGGGACGTCGTCTTCGGCTGGGGCGTAATCAGGCGCGGGGCTGGACAGGGCTGCGGAGACCCTCGCGGTTACTGGCTCTCTGCCAGCCGACGGAGGGACGGGAGCGTTGCGCAGGCAATCGAGAAGGCCTTCGCCGAACTGCGGGACGGCGTTGCCGAGTTCGAGGAGCTTTGAGTAGACGACGGTTCCGGTGAGGTGGAGGGTGTAGCCGGTATCGTCGATGTGGCCTTCGAGGGTGGCGGGCTGCTTGCCGCCGAGGGAAAGGGAGAAAGGAAGCAGGTCGAAGCTGTCGAGTGCGGGAGAGGCGGGCGCGGGGTGGTGGGAGCGCGGGGATGGGGCCGCGGATGGAGGCGTGGAGCGAAGCAGGACGTCGCTGAGAGGGATGGACCGGCGATTGGTGCGATCGATCTGAATGGAGCCCATGGAGAACTCAAGCTCGCCGGTCCAGGTTGAGGGGAGGGTTGAGGGGAGGGTGGAGGGCGCGGCAGGCCGGGGTGCGCGCGAGCCGGCGCGAGAGACGGGCTGGGCCGCGGGGCCGAAGGCGAGCGACCCGGCCAGGGTCCCGGTGCCGCTGGGAGCGTGCGGAGTGGCGACGTGGAGCCAGTCGAAGAAGGTGACGGCGGGCAGCGCGGGGATGGTGAGGTTGACGGTTGCGGTGCGGGGATGGCGCACGTCGGGCAGATCGGCGGTGAGGATGAGCAGAGTGCGTCCGGAGGAGTCGGCTGGGGGCCAGTGGCACTCGATGGCGGCGAAGGACTGGAAGCTGTTGCGGGCGGTGGCGCTGCAGGCGGCGTCGAGGGAGAGCATGCGGTCGGGGACGAAGTCGGCGCGGCGGGCCTTGACGAGCTTGATGGCGGCGGCGATGGCGTTCTCGCCGACGGTGCCGCGGACGCTGAAGTCGATGGAGAAGTCGCCGCGGAGGCCGGAGTCGTTGGCGAAGGCGAGGCTGCTGAGGCCGCCGAGCTGGACGTCGCGCCAGTCGCCGTGGAGATCGATGGGGATTTCGGGGAGCGAGTTGGCGCTGACGCCGGCGCTGCCCAGGGTGCCTTCGACGCGGACGATGCCGGTGTCTCCGGGAGCGGTATCGGTGCGGGTGGGGTGGGCTTCGAGCTGAACGTGCCACTGGTGCGGCCCGGGCAGCGATAGGGCGAAGTCGGCGTCGGTGAGGGAGAAGGGGGTCTTCTCCGGGCCGAGCTTGAGGTTGAGGCGGGCGCCCGAGGCTTCGATGTAGGGGAAGCGGCGGGCGGGGCCGGCGAAGCGCTGGGCGGTGGGCGCGGCCTGGATGTGGGAGGCCTGGAGGAGAATGCCCTCGATGTTCCAGTGGCCGTTGGGCGCGCGAACCAGGTTGACGCTGGGATCGGTGAGGGAGATTTTGGAGAACTCGGCGTGCTGCCAGAGCGAGCTGACGCGGAGAGTGACGCGGACTTCGTCGGCGCGGAGGATGGGCTCGGCGCCGAAGGCGGGATCTTCGTCGACGACGAAGTTTTCGAGGGTGAAGCCGGGCAGCGGGAGCAGGGTGAGGGAGAGCCTGTCGAAGTGGACGGGGCGGCCGACGGAGGCGCCGATGTTGCGCGCGATGCGCTGGTGGAAGCGGCTTACGTTGAGCAGCGGCGGGATGAAGGTGAGCAGCAGGATGAAGACGAGCACGCAGAAGAGGACGATGAGGCCGCGGGTACCGCGCGGGCGCGCGGAGGGGGCGTCCGACATAGTGTCGAGATCAGCCTCGTCGTTTTGGTGGGCCGGTTGCATGGGATGGGGAAGCAAACTTTTGCGGACGGATTATTCTAGCGTGTTCCGGGAAGTTGCCAGTGTAGCGCGCCGCAATTAGAGCGGTTTCACAATTTATGTGGCCTTGGCAAAGGTAGTGCAAAGCGGTTTTCCTGATAAGAAACAGGTCTTTGGTTAAGCTGCCAAGGGTGTGATTTGGACGGTGTAGCCGAGGTTTCT
>Ga0181520_10001031_pt1 | contig 58653 bp, 37 predicted proteins | sample PEATcosm2014_Bin_29_FD_132451 | JGI IMG/M metagenome (GOLD analysis project Ga0181520, IMG submission 132451) | Peatland microbial communities from MTU Mesocosm Facility, Houghton, MI, USA - PEATcosm2014_Bin02_30_metaG | ecosystem: Environmental > Terrestrial > Soil > Wetlands > Peat | place... | reverse complement strand
TGGCTGTGGGGCTGGGGTCTGCGCTACGCCGGCCTGTTCCCCAACGACATCACCTATACGGTGGGCAAGAGCGACTACCACAAAGACTGGTTCTTCCAGGAGGTGCCGCACTCGACCACCACCGCATGGCTGAACCCGGCGGCGAAAGACCCCTACAATCAGCGCTTCGGCTGGGTGAATATTCCGCCGACCAAAGCCGATCCGTGGCCACAGTGGGGCCAGGGCCGGGCCACCACATGGACCGTCAAATTCACCATGCCGAAGGCATCAAAAGGCACCGCAGTCCTGCGCGTATCGCTGGCCGGGGCGGATGGCGGCGGCAACCGGGCATTGGGTGGAGGCGGCAATCCGGTGTTCGGCGGCGGCAATCCGACTGCCGGCGGCGGCGGACCGCGCCCCGGAGGGGGCTCGGCGTATGTTGGCTCGGACGCGCAGGGCGGACTGAGCATCGGCGTCAACGGACAGGAGGTCGGCACCCTTCATCCGGTGGCGACCAATGCGCTGCGTTACAACACCAATAAGGGCGTGTGGTACCAGTACATCCAGAAGTTCGACGCGGCCTTGTTGAAGCCGGGCGAGAACGAGATGACCTTCACGGTGCCGGCGGGAGACGTGACCACGGGCGTCGTGTGGGATTACCTGCGGCTGGAGTTGAACGATGGCAGCAAGGCCTACCCGGATGCGCCGGACAATCCACGGCCGGACTATCCGACGCTGCCTTAAGATGAATCGACTTGTCGCGGGTTAACCCGGGGCACGAACAGACGCTCGATCTCCGAGGCCGAGTGAGTGTCTGCGTTGGAACTCACTTGTAAATGTCGGCCTCGACGAGGCTGAGAACGGCGCTGCTGTTGCGCGTGACGGCGGCTGGATCGATGTTGCCGGTGACCTCCGACGTCGAGGCGGGCGGCGTGAAGTCGATGGCCGGACCGGTGAGAGCAATGCGCAAGTGGCTCCCGGCGATGGGATGCGCTACGCCCTGCTGCAGCGGAATAGTGACGTAGCCCAGGCTGGTCGGCGTGGTGCCCTCGTACACGGTGGCGCCGTCCAGGGTAATGCGCAGCGGGTAGCGGCGGGTGCGGAAGGCGGTCAGCTTGACGTCGATCTGGGTGGGAGCGGAAGGCTGCGCGAAGGTGTACTCGACCCACGCGTTCGCGAGCTTTCCATCGCTGGACCAGGTTGTGGCTTCGTTGTCATCGTGACTGAGCATCGCTTTGTCTGCATTGCTGCCGGCCGTGATCCCGGCGATCTTGATCGATGTGCGAGTGGGATGGACGGAAGGGCCTGCGGGAGTGGGGCCGCGATCGAGATAGGAAACGAGCGCTGCGGCCGGAATGTATGTGGAGAGTCCGCGCGATACGGGCACCGGCTGGGAATGAAGCGTGATGCTTGCCGAAGGAAGGCCGGGCGAACTGGCCTTGAGCGTAATTGTGCCCGGCGTTGTTCCGGTCAGCGGCTGGCTGCGAACAATGACACGGTTGATGCCATTCTCAGCCGGCAGGGTGGTAGCGAGGATGTAATTGCTGAACGTCGCGGGGTTGACTCCGGCGGGAGGCTGGGCGATGCCGCCGCGCCACTCGGCGGGGCCGGTGAGGGCGAAGGTGATCATGGGGTTCGCGGTTGGGCAGCGCTGCCCTGCCGCATCCACAATTTCGACGTCGACCAGAGCAAGGTCGGAGCCATCGGCATGAAGACCACCGGGCCCGATGTGCGGCGTCAGGCGAATGGCGGCCGGCGCGCCCGCGGTGTGGAGTTGCGCAGTTGCGACCGGCTTACCTGCGGCGTCGTAGGCGATGGCCTCGAGCGTACCGGGCACGTAGGCGATGTTGGGAAAGGTGAAAAGGAAGTCGTTGGATTGGCCCGCTGGGATGGTCGGCTCGCGACGGACGCCGTCGACATCCTTTGAGCCCACGGGCTGGGCGAGTGACAGGTTGAAGTTGCCAGGCGCAGCCTTGATGCTGCCGAGAACCTTTCCGTTCAGCTTGAGGTCGACTCGGGCAGCCAGGGCTGCAACAACATAGACAGGCTTGACGGTTCCCGCCGCGTAGTTCCAGTGGCCGAGAATATGGATGGCCGGTTTCTCGGGATCGACCCAGCCGTTCCACATCACCTGATGCACGTAGAAGCCATCCTTGGGCAGGCGCATGGGATCGACTTCGCCGGAGCGGCGGTAGTTATTGTCGCCGCGGAAGTGGGTGTTGGAGTCGGCCCAGATGATGTTGACGCCGCCAGCGCTGACGCGGTCGCCGGTACCCGGACGCGCGCGATAGTAGTCGTCCCAGGTGACGATGTCCTCCAGCGCTGCGGAGTCCTGGTTGCGGTTGTAGAGCGGCGAATCCTGATGCCAGGGCGGGGAATCGCCGTCCCAGAAGGCGCGCGCGCCCTCGTCGCGGTTGTACTCGTGGGCCCACAGCGGTTTGGTCGCAGACTTGTCGACATACAGCATCTCGCCGCCGTACTCGGCTACCTTGGAGGCAAGCATCTCGCGCGCGCCGATGGCGCGGCCGCCGTGGGGATCGAACTCGTCGCGCACCGCTTTCATGTCGGCCATGTGCGCGTCGGTAATGGTGTGGTTGCCGCTCTCGTAGAAAAGAATGCTGGGGTTGTTGCGGTTGTAGATGATGGAGTCGCGCATCACCTCGACACGCTGCTGCCACTGCCGGCTCTGGGAGTCGCCCTCGGCGTCGCCCGCGGGCATGGACTGGATCAAGCCAACCCGGTCGGCGGAGTCGGTGTCCTGGCGCGATGGAGTGACGTGCATCCAGCGAACGACGTTGCCGCCGCTCTGGACCATCAGGTGATTGGAGAAGTCGCTGACCCAGGGCGGCAGATCGATGCCCAGAGCAGGCCACTCGTTGGTGGTGCGCTGACCGTAGCCATGCACATCGAGCACGCGGCCGTTGAGCGTGACCAGGCCATGGTCGAAGGAGGTTTCGCGGAAGCCCGTACGGGTGGTGACGGAGTCGATGGGATGGCCGGCGATGGAGAGCGTGGTGACCACGTCGTAGAGATAGCCGTAGCCCCAGCTCCAGAAATGGAGGTTCTTCACGGGCGAAGACGCAACCAGCGTGCGCGTCTCAGCCGGAGCCAGCGTGGCGCCGGGGCCGGACATGGTGCCGACGACCGCGTGCGTCTGCGCGTCCTTGATCTGGACGCTGTATGAGATGGTTTGCGCCGTGGCTCCGTCATTGCGAACCTGGCTCTCGGCAGTAATCGTCGCAGCGTTGCGGGGGAGATCGAAGTGCGATGCCCAGATGTAGGTCCCCGTGGTGCCAAGCAGCGAATAGATGGGCAGCGTCTGATGGGTGGGCGCCATCACGTGCAGCCAGACGTTCTTGTTGATGCCGCCATAGTTGGCGTAAAAGTTCGTGTCGTTCCAATGGAACGGAGTCCCGCTGGCAACCTCTTTGTACTTCCAGTCGTTATCGGTGCGAACGGCGATCACGTTTTCGCCCGGCGCGGGGACGACTGCATCGGTAATGTCGAAGCCGAATGCGGTGATACCGTCCTCGTGGCGGCCGAGGAACTTGCCGTTCAAATAGACTTCGCCCGCCATGCGGATTCCTTCGAACTCGAGAAAGATGCGCTGGCCTTTGGAGTTCGCGGGCACGCTGAAGTGTTTGCGATACCAGGCAATGCCGGTGGGGAGATCGTGGATGCTGACCTTGAAGGCGGAGTCTTCGTTCCACGCGTAAGGAAGCGTCACATGCTTCCATGCGGAGTCGTCGAACGAGGGAGCCTGCGCATTGGCAGGGTCTCCGGTGACGACCAGCCAACCAGGATTGAAGTTGTAGCGGGCGCGGACCGACGATGTTTGAGCTTCAGCGGCGAGCGGAGCCGCAGCCAGCAGACCGGCAGAAAGGAGAACGAGAAAAAGCTGCGCGAGACGTTTCATGGAGACCTGCCCATCCTGGGCCGAGGAGACGCTGTTGTTTGCATCTGGCGGCGCGTTCAGCTCAGTCCTCAGCCGGATTAGTGTAGCGCAGCAGCTTGACTCGCTTCGAAGGCTCGCACCGGCTGGGGGTCTGCTAATGGTTGCAGATTGAAGAATACACATGGGAAAGCTCATGAGCGGGAAGGAGGCCGCTGCGGAACCTGCATCCTCCGGCCCGGTTTAAACCGGCGACGGGGAGGCTCCGCTGAAGACGGTGCTGCCAACAGTTGAAGACTGAAAGATGCTGTGCCAGTGGTTTAATAGGATCAGGCTCTCCTGAAACCGGGAGAATGCCGCAGCCGACATGCCACGAGATCCATTGCCAGGAGGCACTCCTTCTATTGCGAGGGCGCTGCCGCAAGGGAATTGAAGGTTCGGTCGAAAGGTAGATTGCCGTCCGGATCTCCATCGATTCCCTCTAACCCGAAGATTCTTTTGTGCCGGTTACAACTTTTCATGTATTGACCATCCGCCTGGATCCGCCGATTCTGTTTTCTGAGAGACGCTCTCACCCCAACCGGATCTAACTTCGAACGATTTCCTGGCCAGTGACTATCTCTCGTGGGGGGTACGGTAATGCTGCTTCATCGGCAATATGGTGTGGTCGTGGTGGGCGGTGGCCCTGCCGGTCTTGCGGTACTTCTGGCTGCGCACAAAGGTGGCAGGCTGAATGAATTGCTGGAACGAGGCCTGCTGATTCTGGAACAGGGCGGCCAACTCGGCAAAGGCCAGATTGGCGACTATTCGATCAACTCCGACAGCACCGGGAACACCTTCGTTGCTCCCTTGCGAGCCAGCAACGATTCGAGATTGCAGCAGATACTGGAGACCCCGATCGCGCGGCGGATAGTGGCTGCCGGAATCAATGCAGTTCCCTTGCGCGATGCCGGCGAGTTGCTGGCGCTGGTCGGGAAGGCGCTCAAGGTCATGGTCGAGAGCTATCCCAGGAGCGGGGTACTCACCGGCTGCACCGCCGAATCCGCGCAGCTCCAGCCCGACGGCTGCTGGCAGGTTCGAGCCACGGATGTGGCGCGCGGGTCGATCGCAGTGCAGGCGCAACACTTGATTCTAGCCACCGGAGGAGCCCAGCCCAAGGCGCGACTGAATCAGGAACTTGTGGCCGGCCAGCCAGTGGTGGAGCGGTGGGGAGATCGGCTGATGCAGTCCGCGGAGGTGATCGGGCTGGGCGGACTGGCTGAAGTGACCGCGCGACTGAAGGGGGTTGCGAATCCCAGGGTCGCCATCCTCGGCGGCTCAACCAGTGCCATGTCGGTAGCCCACGCGTTGCTTCATCGTCTTCCGGGCGTGCGATTCGGCGAGGCCGGCATTACTCTGCTGCACCGCCGCCCGTTGCGCGTGTACTACTTCACTCCCGAAGAGGCGCTGGCGGACGGCTATACCGAATTTGGCCCCGAAGATATTTGCCCAATTACTAACCGGGTCTATCGCCTGGCCGGTTTGCGTCTCGACTCGCGGGACCTGCTGATGCAGCTTCGCGGTATCGGAGGCCGTCCGCCGGAGCCGCGGATGCGGTTGCATCAGATTGGCGAGCAAGACCCGGAGGCCGTCCGGATCATCGACTCGGCGCATCTGGTGGTGGCTGCATTTGGTTATCGACCCAATGCGCTGCGCCTCTTGAACGAGCAAGGCTCGGAGATCCGGCTGTTTGCGGAGACCGCTCCCGAGGCACGACTGGTGGATGAGGGCTGCCGTGTCCTGGACGACCGGGGCAACCCGATTACGGGTCTGTTTGGAATTGGTCTGGCCGCGGGATTCGTTCCTCACGGCAAGCTGGGTGGCGAACCGAGTTTCAGAGGCCAGGCCAACGGCCTCTGGTTGTGGCAAAACGACGTCGGCCTGATCATCGTCCATGCCGTCCTGCCACCCGCATCCGCGGCAACCCAAGCCGACGCGGCAACTGCACGCACCTCCACTGGCGGCCATCTCGACCATCAAGAGGTCGCCGCCCCACTGAGAATTGGAGCCTAACCATTTCAATACCTCTTACAAGACCGAGCCCCGCTAAGCTCAGCGAAGCCATCTCGGGCCTCCGCGACATAGAAAACCGGGCCATCTTCAGCAACTTTGGTCCGGTCAGCGCCGAGTTTGAACGCAACGTGACCGCGCAGATGTTTTCCGGTATCGGCGAGTGCCTGACCGTCTGCAATGCGACCACAGGATTGATGATTGCGATTCGCCAGGCGATTGAAAGCCGTCCGGCGTCGCGGCGCCGCTTTGCGCTGATGCCCTCATTCACGTTCGCCGCGGCAGCCCAGGCGGCGAAGTGGAACCGGCTGACTCCGCTGTTCTGCGATATCGACGAGTCGGACTGGTCCGCGGACAAGGCCTCGGAGCAGCGTTTGTTGGAGAAGTACCACGATCAGATTGCGGTGGTGATGCCTTACGCCACGTTTGGTTCCTCCATCGACCTCGAATGGTACGAGGAGATCCGGCGCACGTATGGCATTCCGGTGATTGTCGACGCAGCCGCTTCGCTGGGGACCCTTGCCGAGGATGGGCGAGGCTTCGGCACCGGCTTCTCCGGCGCGGTCATCTTCTCCATGCATGTGACCAAGTCCTTTTCGACGGCCGAGGGTGGACTGATCTATAGTGCCGATCCGTCATTGATCCAGACCCTGCGCAGCATGAGCAACTTCGGATTCGGCGAGTCGCGCAGCGCCACGCGGATGGGGCTGAACGGCAAGATGAGCGAAGTGTCTGCGCTGCTTGCCAACCTCCGGCTGGAGGACTTTGACGCGGTGATGGAGCGGCGTTCGCATCTGGTCGAACTCTACCGCCATGCCCTGCCGGAGTTGCGCTTCCAGCGGGTCCGGACTCATCGCCAGGCGCACCAGTTCACCTCGACCCTGCTGCCCCGGGAAGCAGCCGCTCACCGCGCTGAGATTCAGGCTGAAATGCGACGGCGTGGCGTGGACTCCGCCCATTACTTCTCTCCGCATGTCGCCGAGCAGGAGTATTTTCGCAGGTCCGCAGAGCTCGCCTCCCTGCCGGTAACGAACGACGTGGCGGCCCGGGCGTTGACTTTGCCGCTGTATGACACGATGACGGAAGAGGAAGTGCAGGAGGTCGCCTGCGCCGTCAAGGCGGCGCTTGCGCTTACGCTCTAACCCAGGCGATATCGATGAGTACGGCGCCCATCTCCAGGCGGCCGCGCTTGCAGACGAAGCGCACCATGAAGATGTCGATGGGTGGGCGACCGCGGCCATAACTCCCCTGGCGGAGCTGCGCTGACGATGAGACGCGAGCCTGGCATCGTCAAATACACAGGTGGGAGCATAGAATGAGGCCTCGATCAGACGTCTTGCCCCAAAGGAAAACAGGAAGACGCGAAGATCCAGGTGCATGACAAAGTTCTGCCAATGACCGCATTGAGCTTCCCGGTTGCGACGGGGATGACTGATTGCGATAAGGGAGATCGCTCGCTCTTGCTGCGTAGTGTCGGCGCTCGGTCCACCGCGAGGAGGTATACGTTGAAGCGAAATGTTTTTCTTCAAGCTCTGCTTGGCCTGGGTGCCGTTTGTGCCTGTTGCTTCGGAAGTCTTCCGGCCGCCGGTGCACAAACTTCCGCAGCCGATGGAGAAACCATCGTGCTGGTGCGGCATGGGGAGAAGCCGCCGGGTGGACTTGGCCAGCTGACCTGCAGGGGGCTCAATCGGGCGTTGGCGCTGCCCTCCGTGCTGATTGGGCGATTTGGCAAGCCGGATTTCATCTACGCCCCCAATCCGAGCGTGCAGGTGGACGACGGCAATCCTCAGCCGACGTATTCCTATGTACGGCCGCTCGCAACCATTGAGCCGACCGCAATCCGGCTGGGGATGCCGGTGAATACCCAGATCGGATTCCTCGATATCGCCCGGCTCCAGCAGGAGTTGCTGCAGCCCGCCCATGCCCACTCACTGATCTTTGTGGCCTGGGAACACATCAAGCTCTACGAGTTCGCCAGGCAGATGCTCGAGTCCTACGGAACCGCTCCAGAGAAGTTGCCGGAATGGCTGAACAGCGATTATGAAACGATCTACGTCTTCCACATTACCCGATCGGGCCAGGACGGCGCTCCGCACGCTGCGCTGGAGATCCAGAAGGAGAACCTGGAGAAGACCTTGACTGACACCTGCCCCGGTGCACCGTAAACGCGGGCGAAGCAGCCGGCATCAGGCGACCTGAATAAGAACGGCGCTGAGTGCGGGCACATAGCAGGAGAGTTGCGAGCTGTTGACGGAAAGATTGTAGGGGGTTGACGGGGAGAAGTTTCCGCTGGCGTCGACTGCGCCGCCCTGGATGGTGATGCCATCGGTTGCCGTAAGGCTGGGGCCAGCGCTGTCGCTCGAGAGCTGGGTCATCGCCATCACGGTTGCGGTCTTCGCGACCTGGGGAAGGAGCACGGAAAGGTCGAGATTCTGGGTCGCGTCCTTGTTGACGATGACCAGGTTGAGGCCGCCGGTGGCCGTCTTGACCGCATAGGCAGTCGCGTTGATCTGGCCGGCAGCGAGCTGGGTCTGGTAGAGGGTGCCCTGACCAGCGAGAGTGAAGAGCAGCATGCCGTAGTACTCAGGCCTGGCTCCCACGACCGAACCGGAGTTGTCTGCGATCGGAGTATAGCCATCGGCATTGCCGCCGCCGTGGAGATTGGCTCCAACCGCGCCTCCCTGGGCACAGTTGAAGAGGAAGTCAATCACCCACAGGGCCGACGCGTAGGAGTCGCTGACCCCCGGCGCGCCTCCGTTGAAATACGAGTTGCACTCGCCGATGCGGTAAGGAACGCCGATTGATTTCGCTCCGTTGCTAAGAAGACCGAGGCAGTTGGTGAGGTTCGAGTCCGGGGCGATCAGGTTCGCAGCGGTCGCCGAGGACGACTGGCCGTTGCCGCGGTAGTAGTGCTGGGTGAGTTGCGAAATGTTGCTGCTGGTAACCGCCTGCCCAAAGGGCACGGTCCAGGCAGAGACGTTGCTTCCGGAGGCCGGCCCGGTAATGGCTACGCCCGGGGTCTCGGCGAGGATGGCGACGCGGAACTGGTTCCAGAGCGACTCAAACTGCGCGAGCGACCAGTTGCCGGCGAAGTAGCTTCCGGTCGCGCCGTAGCCGTCACACTCGTTGCCGATCTCGACGCCGATGAGCGAAGAGCCGAGTTGCTGCGCAACATAGGCAACCTCCGCGGCGGCCAGGGCCGGGGTGGTCGCACCGGTTGCGGCCCCGCCCAGGTTGACGGCATAGATGCACTGCCAGCCCGACTGCTTGAGGAAGGCCGCAAGCGCAGCAACATCGGAGGGAGCAATCTGGCCCGGCGTTTGTCCCTTGCCATTGGGAGTCCACACATTCTCGTCGACGGAGTTGCCGCCAATGCGAAGGACGCTGGGGCCAAGGCGCTTGAAAAGGCCGATTAGTTCCGCGTTGGAGGCGGTGAACAGCGGCTCGTAGAGAGCCGACTTTTCATAAGACAGGCCGGCGAAGCCCGCGCCGATGGTGCCGGCAGCCGTGGCGGAGACGGTGAGGGATGCCTGCGTGAGCGGGCCGTCCGGGGTCGGTTGCGGGTTGGTGAGGGCCTGCGGACCGGCAATCGTGGCGTTGGCAGCGGACGCCGAGGAGGTTGCGAGCGCCGCACCGCATCCGGTGAAGAGGGCTGAAGCCGAAAAAGCGGCGATACCCTGGAGCATCTGGCGGCGAGTAAAAGCGATGGGACGTTGGGGAGGAGTATGCACTGGGACCTGGCCTGCGCGATAAATTCGCTAGGTCCATTGGAACGTGAAAACAGGGCGGAACTCGGTACTCTTTGGTACCCGATAACCCCATTATGTTGTAACCACTTAGGGTAACGGGAGACGGTAATCAGAGGGGCGGTTACCCCCTCGCAAACCTGCTCCTGAAGAGGCCTTGAGCGGCGCGGACGGACCATTGGACCACTCTTGTAATCGGCCAATTCCGAAGCTGACCTGAGGGTGTCCGCCGCAGATGATTCGCTCGATGAAGTCCATGTATTTTCAATGCGTTGGGAGAGATCTGCGCAGCCGAAAGAGTCCCCGCTCCCTCTTTAGTGGTACGCCACGGCACCTATATGGTACTGACAGGTACCGGAGCTTCAGCTACGGTGTACCTAGCATCACCCATTGCCGTACTTGCCGCACATTACTCACTGCCCAGGATTGCGAAAATGCCCATCCACGTTGTCGCCAAAAGGCATCCGCAAGGTATTTCCAGTAGCTCAACCCTCGCTGAAGAAGAACTTGACCGCCGACCGGCAGAGGTCGCAGGCCAGACGGAGCGGCCAAAGTTGTCCTCATACGATGCAGCACTCCCGCCTCCGCCGCGGGGCTTGCGCTTTGGCACTGGCTCCCTGACGACGTCACCCTTTCTGTTTTCGTCGCGAATGGCCTGGGCGGTTCTGGACTTCAATATCGCTTTATTCCTCGCGACCCTGGCGCATCTTGCCAACCGGGCGCACAGCCCGATGCTGGCCCCGTCCGGTCACCTGCATGCGGTTCTGGCTTCCCTTCTCGGCGCTTTGCCCTTTGCTTTTCTGGTGATGGCCTGCTCCCGGCTGTCGCGCCTGCACCAGCTCAGCGAGGATCGCAGCCGAGTCTCTGAGCTGGGCTTGATCGCTCTGTCCCTCACGCTTGCGGTCTTTGCCGTGCTCGGCTTCCAGACGCTTTGGAACGTTGCGGCACAGACGCCCGCCATGATTACCGCAGAGGCGGCCGTGGCCGGCGCGGCCATGTTCCTCGGCCGAGTACTGTGGCACGGCTATCGGCGCAGCGCGAGCCGGCGCGCGGTTGCCCAGCGGAACTGCGTGATCGTCGGGGCCAATCCGGTTGGCCGCGAAGTGCGGAACTATCTCGCTGCGCTGCCTTATGCGGGGTATCGCTTCAACGGCTTCATCTCCCTGGGTGAGGCCGAGGACGATGAAACGGCAGTTGCCGCGCACGAGATTATTGGAACGATTCACGACGTCATCACGCTGGCCCGATCCAGGTTTGTCGAGGAGATCATCTTCTCGCGGCGCCCATCCACCCCCGATGTCCTGAGTCGCGTGCTGCGGCAGGCCCGATCCGTAGGGATCGACATCCGGCTTATTCCGAGCCTCTCGGAAACTCTGAATTACCGGTCCGACGTGCAATACATCGGGAACCTGCCCACCATCACCATCTTCCAGAGCCGGCACCGCAAGCTGTCGCTTCTGCTCAAGCGCACCATCGACATCGCGGGCGCATCGCTGGCAAGCGTCGCGTTGCTGCCGGTATTTGCGGCCATTGCCGTCGCCATCAAACTGCAGTCTGACGGGCCGGTGCTCTATGTGAGCGAGCGGGTCGGTTACAAGGGCAGGGTCTTTACCTGCTACAAATTCCGAACCATGGTGGCGAATGCGGACGCGCTGCAGGCGCAGATTGCCCACCTGAACGAACGCAGTGGCGTGCTCTTCAAGATATCGAAGGACCCTCGGGTAACTGCGGTCGGAGCAATTCTGCGGAAGTACTCGCTGGACGAACTGCCGCAGCTTTGGAATGTGCTGCGCGGCGACATGAGCCTGGTTGGGCCGCGCCCCTCCATCAGCTCCGAGGTAGCTCAATACAAGACAGCACATCTGCGGCGGCTCGACGTCGTCCCGGGAATCACCGGGCTGTGGCAGGTGGAGGCTCGGCAGGATCCGTCGTTTGAAAGCTACGTAAAGCTGGACAGCGAGTACGTCAACGGCTGGTCGCTTTGGCTCGATCTGAAGATACTGGCGCGCACCATAGGGGCAGTGATCGCCGGAACCGGGACCTAGCAAGCGGGTTTCGCCCGGAACCAGGAGCAGTACAGGGTATCCGTTGGAGATGATGTGATGAGCATAAGCAGAGTTTCTCTCAATTCAAATGACAGGCCGCAAGCGGCGGATCATACCCCGGCAGGCATCTCAACCGAGCCGGCGCCGCGGATCAATATCGGACCCATTGCCATCGATGTATTCTCCCAGGATGAGTTGGTCAGCGAGGTATTGCAGCACGCCCTGCATGGCAAAGTCACGCGCCAGGTGGTGACGGCAAACGCACAGTTCTACGTGCTCGCAGAGAAGTCGCGCCGCTTTCGCGAGTGCCTGCGGGAGGCCGACTATATTTGCGCGGACGGCATGCCCATCGTCTGGGCCTGCAATTTTTTCGGCGATGGGCCCGTTCCGCGCATCGCAGGCGTCGATCTGATCGAGCGGCTCTGCCAGCGAGGAGCACCCCACCGGCTCCGTGTCTTTCTGTTGGGCGGCCGGCCCGAAGCGGCCAGCGCGACCGCCGATGTGCTGAGCGAGCGCTACCCGGGCATCCAGATTGCAGGGGTCAATTGCCCGCTGTTCGGGTTCGAACGGCGCGAGCAGTCCCTGCAGAAGGTGCTGGACCATATTTCGATTACCCGGCCTCATGTGCTCTTTGTCGGCCTGGGCGCTCCCAAGCAGGAGCTGCTCATCCACAACCACATTCGTCCTCTCCATGTCCCGCTGGCGGTGGGAATCGGCGGCAGCTTTGAGATTCTCTCGGGCAAGCTGAACCGCGCGCCCATGTGGATGCAGTCGACCGGCCTGGAGTGGGCGTACCGGCTATCCCAGGAGCCGGGGCGCCTCTGGAAAAGATACCTGATCGGCAACAGCGAATTTCTCTGGCACATCGCGAAGTGGAGGCTGCAGCGCGCGTCCCTCGACTTAGGCGAACGCTTCTCAGCTTCTGCTGTCAGAGTGCCGTCGCAAGGTGGGCGACTACACCGAACGCGTTAGTCGCGTCGCCGAATCGCGCGGCTAACTGTCAGCAAATGCCCACCATAGTTGTATTCAGGAAGTTAACGTCAAACGGTACCCTGCAATGGTACGTCTAGGTACCAGATTGGTAGTCCAAATGAGAGGCTCCGGAAAACGGGCGGCCCGATCATCAGGGAGTGGCATCGTGGCAACGAGGAGACGGAACACCACGAGGTTGATTGAGATGTTTCTGCGAGGGCGTACGGCCAAACTCAGAGCGTACGTGTGGGGGGCAGCCTTACTCGCAAGCGCCTGCGGTGCGCAGTCCTGGTGCCAGGCATTGCCTACGGCCGAAGCACGCGTCAGTTCCGGGGTATATGTGAGCTTTGGCGGCATGAAAACCCATGTGGAGGACTTCACGTTCAACGCGCTGGGCGTCGATGCGGGGCTCTACTATCAACCCTACGCCTTGCTGGGCGCGGAGGTCAGAGGCGGAACCTACCCGTTGTACGCGCGCTTTGCGCAAACTCCCGTGACTGCGGGAATTCGCGTGGGCCCGCGCGAGGTGCGCTTTGGCCGTCCCCAGGTGTTCGGGTTCATCGGCGGCGGAATGTCGAAGGCGCAGGACGCTGGGCCCCATTATGTCGCGACTCCCGCAAAGTGGTCGCCCTGCTGGCAGGCCAGCGAAGGGATGGACGTCCCGCTGGGTCGTTTCCGGTGGCAAACCTACGAAGCCACCTGGACCCAGACCTATACGTCGTTCAGGAGCCTGGGAAGTCTTTCGCTGAGCACCGGTCTGGTCTACACCTTCCGCTAGCGAAAGAGCCGCGGGCTGGCGCGTTGCAGCCTGATTGAAGAAAACGAAGAACAACCAAGTCAGGATGTCCCCTTGAGTACCGTGATTGAAGCGCAATCCAGAGCACTCACGCCAAGCAGCAGGCGCGAGCTCACCCTCGACGATCTGTGGAGCTTGTGCCGCCGCCGCCGTGCAATCATCCTCGGTACGGTCTTCGCGATCTTCACCTTCGCCGCGCTGGTATGCACCTTCAGCGAGCGGCGCTATGTCGCCACCGGACAGCTCCAGGTCCAGAAAGAATCGATGGATGGGCTGGGCCTCTCGACCATGATGGGCGATGCTGCAGGCGCAACCGATGCCCTGGATGCAAATATCACGATTCAGACGGAAGCGACGATCCTCGAGTCGGATACTTTGGCGTTACGAGTCATCAAGGACCTGAACCTGGAATCGACGCCGGACTTTCAGCCCCACTTCAAGGCGGTAGGGTGGGTCCTGGGGCTCATCTCGCCCGCAGGTGTGAAGGATCCTGCCGGGGCATCGATCGACGACTCCCCTGCTCGACGCTCCCATGCCTTGCTGGTCTTCTCCCGCAATGTCACCGTTAAGCCGATCTCCGGGACCCGCCTGATTCAGGTCACCTATGTCAACCCGGACCCGAGGGTCGCCGCGGCCGTCGTCAATCACTTGATTCAGGCGCTGACTGACTTCAGTTTTCAAACCCGCTATAACGCGACCTCGCAAGCATCCGACTGGCTCGGCAGTCAGTTGTCTGACCTGCGGAAGCAGAGTGAAGACCTGCAGGCCAAGGTTGTGCAACTGCAGCGCGACTCGGGAGTCTTCACCCTGGGCGGAGGCACGGAAGCCGATGGCAAGCCGCAGGCCGGAACCGGCATCTACAGCAGCGTTCTCGACCGGCTGCAGCAGGCAACCGCATCGCTGACCCAGGCGCAGTCGAACCGGATTCTGAAACAAGCAATCTACCAGGCAGCAAAGTCCGGCGACGCCGAGCTGATCTCCGGGCTGGCCGGCAACTCGAGCACGGCGGGAGTGTCCGCCGGCATGGCCAACTCCTTGTCGCTGATTCAGAATCTCCGCCTGCAACAGGCAACTCTGCAGGGAGAGCTGGACGAACTCTCCGCCAAGTTCGGCCCGGCCTATCCAAAGCTGGGAGAGATTCGTGGAAACCTGGCCGCTCTGAACAAAGCGATTGAGGACGAAGTAGGGCGCGTGGCGGAGCGGGCCAAGAGCGATTATGAGGTCTCACAGAAGGTGGAGGATGGCGCGCGCGGGATCTTCACCCAGGAAAAACAGAATGCGGACCGTTTGAACGACAAGGCAATTGAGTACATGATTGTCCGCCAGGAAGCCGAACAAAGCCGCGGATTGTATGAAACGCTCCTAGGTCACCTGAAAGAGGCGGGCGTTCTCGAGGGCCTGCGCTCGTCCAATATCAGCGTCGTTGATCCGGCGCGAGTCCCTGCCAAGCCGGCCAAGCCGAATGTTCCGCTGTATCTGGCTCTGTCGCTTGTCGGCGGCCTGTTCCTTGGCTGCGTCGCCGCGATCGTGATCGACCTGCGCGACAACAAGATTCACGATCTTCGCGAACTGGAATTCGAATTGGGCAATACTCCCCTCGGCATTCTTCCCATGTTCGCTCTCAAGCGAGGCCGGCTGGCTTCGAGCGCGTCGATTCGCAGGATCGCCCTCGACGAACCGAATTCTCCATATGTTGAGGCACTGCGCGGGCTGCGCACTTCGCTTCTGCTGTCCCGCGGAGGAGCGCCCCCGCAGGCAATTCTGGTGACGAGTTCGATTGCGTCGGAAGGAAAGACGACTCTCAGCTTCAATCTGGCCGTTCTGCTGGCGCAACACGGCAAGAAAGTTCTGCTGGTCGATGCCGATCTGCGCCGGCCGATGCTGCACAGGATTCTGCAAACTACCTGCGAGGTTGGTTTGAGTTCATTGCTGGCTGGCCACACCGATGCGGAATCTGCCTCCGCCTTCCTCCGGATCAACGAGGTCCCGACCCTTCGCGTGCTGTGCTCCGGACCGATTCCCCCCTACCCGTCAGAGCTGCTTGGCTCCGATACGATGCGCCGTTCGCTGGAGACCTGGCGCAAGGAATTCGACTTCATCGTCTTCGACGGCGCCCCCGTCCTCCCGGTCACTGATTCCGTCGTCCTGAGCGAACTTGTGGATGCAAGCCTGCTGGTGGCGCGCTTTGGGCTGACCGAGCGGCAATCCCTGGAACGCAGTTACCTTCTGCTCCAGAGCTCCGGCCACCGGGACCACAGGATCAACATTGTGATGAATGCCGTCGGGCGCACGGGAGATTCCTACTACGCCTACTACGGCTATGCGGACTCTGCCTATCACCAGACCGCTGAAGGGAGTGCAGCATGAAGCACCGCGTGATGTGTTTTGGCTTTCTCCATCTATCCCTCGGCCTGCTGCTGGCCGGCGCTGCGCTGGCCGCAACCCCGGAGAGCCTGCTCATCGGCCCGGGAGACCTGCTGCATGTTCAAGTGGCCGATACCCCGGAGATGGATCAGCATCCGCGCGTGACCGATGCCGGCGAGGTCCCCATTGAGGGTGTCGGCAACGTCAAGGTCTCCGGCCTGACGCCGGCGACCGCGGCCATTGTCATCCACGACCGGCTCATTGCCGCGCACTACATGATGCATCCCGAGGTAATGGTGTCGGTGGAACAATATGCGACCCAGAGTGTTTCCGTGCTGGGAGAGATCAAGGCGCCCGGCGCTTATCCGATCGGAACCCCGCGCTCGATTCTGGACGTGCTCGCACTGGCCGGCGGCCTCGATGCCGCTGCGGACCGCAACATCCTGATCGAGCGTCGTGGCAATCCCGCGGACCTGGTGCACTATAACTTCTCCAACGACGCGGGCCAGGCCATCTCCGGGCAGGTCGTGGTCAATCCCGGCGATGTGGTCATTGTTCCCAAGGCAGGCATCGTTTACGTTCTGGGCGATGTCAACCATCCCGGCGGTTATGTGATGGCGAACAACGAGTCGAAGATGACCATGCTGCAGGCGCTCGCGCTGGCCGGCGGCCTGACCAAGACCGCCAAGCAGGGACATGCGCGGCTCATCCGCAACGTGAACGGTTCCTATTCCGACCGGGTACTGTCTGTCGGCGATCTGCAGGAAGGCAAGGTCCCGGACATTGCCATGCAGCCGGGCGACGTGTTGTATGTGCCCTTCAGCTATGGAAGGAACATTGCCGTGCTCGGAGCCGGCAGCATCGCGGCGGCCGCGACCTCGGCCGCAGTCTACGCACTTCCCTGAAGCGCATGCATTGGTTGCCCGAGCGGCAACGCGGAGATGGAGCAATGATGAAGCCCGCAGCGGATCCGATCGTCAGTGTCGTGATACCAACTCGCAATCGTCCCCGCCTGGTGGCGCGCGCCGTCAACAGCGCGCTCGCCCAATCACTGAGCGAGATTGAGGTCGTCGTCGTGGTCGATGGGGAGGATGCCGAGACGGTTCAGGTGCTGGCCGCTATCCGGGATTACCGCGTGAAGATCATTTCCCTTGCGGTTTCGGCCGGTGGATCGGAGGCAAGGAACGTTGGCATCCGCGAGAGCCGGGGCGAGTTCATCGCTCTGCTCGACGACGACGATGTGTGGTTCCCTGAGAAGCTGGCCAAGCAATTGGAAGCAGCCCGCCGGATTGAGCCGTGGGTGCCGGTTGTGACCTGCCGGCTGATTGCCCGCCGCCCGGGCGGCGAAGAGATCTGGCCGGCACGCCCCATGCGGGTTCATGAAGCGATGAGCGAGTACCTCCTCTGCCGGGACCAATCGTTTCACCAGGGCGAGGGTTTCATTCAGAGCTCCACGCTCTTCGTGCCCCGCAGCCTTATGCTGGAGGTTCCCTTTGCGCCGGGACTTCCCCGCCATCAGGACTGGGATTGGCTGATCCGCGCCGCGGCCCATCCGGGAGTCGAATTCACCTGGGTGTGGGAGCCACTGGTGATCTACCACATCGACGCCTATCGGAAGTCGGTCAGCGCCGGTCAAGCTCTCGAACCCTCGCTCCATTGGGTCAACGGCAACCATCTCGTCACTCCGAAGGCGCGGGCGTATTTCTATGCAACCCAGATCGCGGTCCGCTGCCGTACGCCCGCCGTTCTATGGTCCATCGTGCGCAAGACAATCCGCTTCCCGCGCGCGTTCCTGATCGCGATGGGTCTTGCCTTTGTGCCGCGAATGCTGGTCGATCGGCTGCGTCCGGGGAGGGCCCTGAGGTATGCATAAGGTCTCCCTGATCGTCGCCACCCTGGGAGAACGCCCCGACGATCTCCGCTGCTTATTGTGCTCGCTGGTCCCGCAAGTGGAGTTCATCAGCGAAGTCATCGTGGTCGATCAGCATCCCGACGAAGGTCGAGTGCCCGGGTTGTTGAACGAGTTTCGTGGCACCCTTCCCATCCGACACACCCGCAGCGAGCGCGGTCTGTCGCGCGCCCGCAATCACGGACTGCCGCTGGCCACCGGCTCGCTGGTGGCCTTCCCCGACGATGATTGCGTCTATCCGGGTGGCCTGCTGGAGTGGGTCGTCAATTGGTTTGAGTCCAACGTGGAGTACGACATTCTCGCGGCCGGCGTGAAGGATGCGGCCGGGGTTGCGAGTGGTAACCGCTGGCCACAGAACGCCTGCGACATCCGGCCCATCAACGCGTTTCGCACCACCTTCTCGTCCTCGCTGTTCCTGTGGACGAACCTTGCCAAGACCGCGCGCTTCGACCCGCAGCTCGGCGTCGGGTCGGGCACGCCCTACGGAAGCGGCGAAGAGACCGACTACGTGCTCCGGCTCCTGCGCACGCGTGCGCGGGGACGCTTCGACCGGACCCGGTACATCATTCATCCTCGCCGCGACATGCTGAGCGGGAGCGGCTCAGTGGCACGGGCCGAATCGTATGGCTTTGGCATGGGACACCTGCTGCGCAGACACTCGCTGTGCGCCCTCTGGGTGAGCTTCCTGCTATACAACTCCGGCCGCGCGGTGGGTGCGCTTGCCCGCGGGAACAACCTCGGCACGGAACTGTGCGTGGCACAGACCAAAGGCCTGTGGCGCGGTTTTCTTGCTCCCTTCACGGCGCCTGTGGGTGAAACGGGGATTCCCGCTGCGACACTGGAACCGCCGAGCCTTAGCTCACACCCGATTCAAGAACTCGCGCAGGCTCAGTCCGGCGGCACGTTGAGCGCATGACGACCGCGAGCCCCATTGCGAGCATGAACTGGCAGGACGCGCACAGCGTGCCTCGCGAGCGGCCGTGCCAGGGCGCGATCTGGACGGAGGTCTATGCCTGGGCTGCCCTCCTGCCGATGCTCTTTATCACCGTCAGCGGCCGCATTCAGACTGACCCCGGCCCCGTGGCTTTCCGCTTCACGGCGATGGAAGAGGATTCCCTGGAGCGCCGCCTCGCTCGCCTTGGCTGCTCCTTCCTGATCCTGTTCCTGATCTCAACGCGGCTCCGCGAAATCCTGGCTGCCTGCAAGCGAACCAGGTTGTTACTCTTCATTCCCGCACTCGCATTTGTCTCCGTTATTTGGTCGCAGAATCCGAGTCACACGCTGATCGATGCGGCGAACCTTGCGCTGACGACTCTCTTCGCCATCTATCTCTATCTGCGCTATCCGGGTGAGCGGCTGGTCTCCTTTCTGGCCTTCTCTGCATGTGCCGCTCTGCTGCTCAGCATCTTCGTCGTCGTCATCTTTCCCAGCGTAGGCATCGACGCCTTCCAGCAGGACGCGTGGCGCGGCATCTTCGGCCAGCGCAACAACTGCGCCGCGGTCTGCTGCTTATTCCTGGTGCTGGGACTTCACTTTCGGCCTCACGCTTTGTTCGAACAGTGCATGCGAGGTTCGATTCTCTTCCTGTCCGCAGTCTTCATCGTGATGAGCGGCTCCAGGACCGGCTGGATTCTCGCCGCTCTCGCGGTGCTTCTCACCTGCGGCCTGCGTCTGACCATGCGGCTGCGTTCGCTCGACCGCCTCGCCTTTCTGATGGCGCTGGTGGTGCCAACCGCGCTTCTGGTATTCGCGCTCGCCACCAACCTGAACCAGGTTCTGGCCCTGCTGGACAAAGATCCGACGATGACGCAGCGCACCGTCATCTGGGCGGAAGTGCTTCCGTCCATCGCCAAGCATCCGCTGCAGGGGTATGGCTATTCGGCCTTCTGGAACGGGTTGAGTGGCGAATCGACGCAGGCCGTGCTGACCACCGGCTGGATGGAGGGCCAGGCGCAGGACGGCTATCTGGACGTCCTGCTGCAGCTTGGGTTGATCGGGCTGATCCCGCTTGCCTGGACATTCGTCCGCGGGTTTACCCAGGCGGCCGGCGCGGTTGAGCGAAGGACCCCCGACACGATGGTGTGGCTGGCTATCGTCATGCTGCCCTTGATCCTGGTTGAGAACATCGGCGAATCCTCACTCCTGCTGCCCTTGGGCATTCCCTGGTTCTACACGCTGCTCGCTCTGCTCGCTCTCAACTTCGCGAAGCGGCCCGCGGAGGCTCTCTAGTGCCGCGCGTCTCCATCCTGATTCCGGCCTACAACTCCCAGGACACCATTCTGCGGGCACTTGACTCGGCGCAAGCGCAGACACTCGCGGACATCGAGATTCTGGTTATCGACGATGCCTCCAACGATCGCACCGTCGAACTCGTGCTCGCCCGCGCAAGCGACGATTCGCGCATTCACCTTCATCGCCGAGCCACCAACGGCGGCCCCGCCGCGGCCCGCAACATCGGCATCGCCTGCGCTACCGGAGAATGGCTCGCTCTGCTCGATGCCGACGACACCATGGCCGTCGACCGGCTGGAGCGCCTGCTCGCGAGCGCGGAAGAGCAGGACGTGCTGGTCGCCGACAACCTGGCTTTGTACGATCTTCACGCCGGCACCACGGTCAAACATGGCGTCGATCCGCAGCTGCTGGGCACCGGCCTTCGCGTGGACTGCGAAGGCTTCGTCTCCCGCTGCAGGACCAACCAGCCGGACGCTGTCGACTTCGGCCTGCTCAAGCCACTCATTCGTGCGTCACACATCCGCAAGCACGGCATCTGCTACGACGCCGCTATGCGCTACGGTGAGGACTTTCGCTTCTATCTCGACACGCTGCTGGCCGGCGGCAGCCTGCTGGTGCTGCCGGACGCCTATTACCGCTATACGGAGCGCACCGGCTCGATCTCCGGAAAGCATTCCGGCGTCAGCAAGACCCACGCGCGCCATGATCAGCTGGAAGCCCAGACCCGGGCTCTCGCGGATGACCCGCGCTACGGGAGGGTGGCCAGCCAGCTCCTCCAGCGGGCCGACGCGATCCGGAGGCTGGCCAAGATCGGGGTCTTCGGCCAGCGCTCCCGCCTGCACAAGCTGGCGATGCTTCCGGTCACGCTCAGCGACCGCGACATGCGCAGCTACCTCAACGCGCGACTGCGGGCGCGCGCCGGCAACCTCCATCTCTCCCGCTGGTCGAAGAGCACCCTGATCAAAGACGCGTCGAATTTGTGCCTCGGCCAGGGGATTAAGCTCGTTCTCCAGGCCATCTACTTTCTCTTCATCGCGCGATCGCTCGGACCTTCTCAATACGGCGCGTTCGTTGCAGTTACCGCAATGACCAGCATCATCTCGCCGTATGTGGGCCTCGGTTGCGGCAGCCTTTTCCTGAAAAACGTCCGATCGGGCAAGAGAACGGCACGACTGTGCTGGGGCAATGGACTGCTGGCGACGCTGGTCACGGGTCTGGTGACCGCACTCCTGCTCTGCGTGCTCTCGCATCTCTGGTTGCCGGGCTTCCCGATGGCCCTGGTCTGCGCGATCTGTCTTTCGGATCTGATTCTGATGCGCGTCATCGATCTGGCATCGTTCGGCTTTGCCGCCTCAGCCCGCATGAGCAAGACCGCGGTCCAGAACACAACCATGAGCTTCCTCCGCGTCATCGGGATCGTGGTTCTGGCGGCGTGCTACCGTCAGGTCACCATCCAGCAGTGGACCTGGGTCTATCTCGCCACCGGCGTCATCGGCGCGGCCTTCGCCCTGCAGCAGGGCAGCGCGCTGTGGGGAGTGCCCCGCATCTCCCTCGCCGCACTTTGGGAAGACGTGCGCGAAGGATGCTTCTTTTCCATCAGCACGTCGGCGCAAACCATTTACAACGACATCGACAAGACCATGCTGGCGCGCCTCTCCACCTTCTCGGCCACCGGGGTCTATGCCGCGGCGTACCGCATCATCGACACCAGCTTGACGCCCGTGCGTTCGCTGGTGTCGGCGGCCTACCCGCAGTTCTTTCGCGTAGGCGCCGACGGCATCGACGCGACCTATGGTTACGCGAAGAGACTGATTCGCAAGGCGCTGGCATTTGGCGTAGTCGACTTCCTTGGGCTGATGCTCATCGCACCGCTCCTGCCGCACATTCTCGGCGCCAAGTATGCAGCCGTCGGCCCGGCAATCCGCTTGCTGGCGCTGATTCCGGTCATGCGTTGCGTTCACTGGTTCCTCGCCGATGCGCTTTCGGGGGCCAATGCCCAGGGAATACGGACCGCGGTTCAAGTTGGCGTCGCGCTGCTCAATATCGGCCTGAATCTGCTGATCCTTCCCCGCTGGTCGTGGGTCGGAGCCGCCTGGACCAGCCTCGCCTCCGACGCCGCCCTGATGGTGGCTGTTTACGCCGTCGTGCAGTGGAAGATTGCAGCCAACGCTATTAAAGATCGGGGACTTGTGCATGCGCTTGACTAGGAGACACGCAATCCAGACTGGAGCTCTCGCGCTCCTCGGCGCCGCTGTTTCCGCGGACCTGCCCTGGCAGGCGTGGTGCGAGCTATCCCGGCAAGGTCTCGCCGCACTGGGCGCCGCGCGCGGAATGAAGGTCGGCATTCAATGCGGCACGGGACGATTCGCCCAGCCTGTGCTCGGCCCTTTCCTGCAGGCCAACTTCAACCTGGTGACCGCACCGCTGAAGTGGACGAGCCTTCGCCCGGCCGCCGATCGCTTCGACTTCACCGAGGCCGACCGGCAGTTTGCCGACGCAAAATCGTATGGGTTCGCCATTCACGGCCATAACCTCTGCTGGAATACTTCTAACCCCGCATGGTTCGATACCGTGCTCAACCGGCAAAATGCGCGCGACTATCTCGCCGGCCATATTGCAACGGTCGCGGGGCGCTATCGGGGCAAGGTCGATTCCTGGGACGTAGTCAACGAGCCGATCGCGACGTGGAACAAGCGCCCCGACGGTCTGCGGACCGGCCCCTGGCTCGACTTCATCGGCCCCGAGTATCTCGATCTCGCGTTTCACACGGCTGCAGCCGCGGACCCATCTTCGCTGCGCACGCTCAACCTGAACGGCTGCGAGGATCAGACTTCGGCCGGCGAGGCCACGCGCGCGGCTTCCGTCGCTCTGGTGAAATCTTTGCTCAAGCGCGGAGTCCCGCTGCAGGCGGTCGCGCTCGAGGCCCACATCGACGCGCCCTGGCATGCAAACGACGCGGCCTACATCAACTTCATCCGCGCGCTTCACGATTGCGGAGTCGAAGTTTATGTCTCGGAGCTGGACGTCAACGACACCGCGATTCGCGGAACCGAGGCCCAGGTCAAGGCAGCGGTCGCGCAAACCTACCGCGACTATCTGATTGACGCGCTCTCCGCCATTCCGCTGAAGCGCCTCATCTTCTGGTCGATGTCCGATCGCTTCGACTGGTACGGGGAACTCGCCGCCACCCAGCCGCGTTGGCGGCGACCCGATGGTCAGCCTCACCATCTCGGTTTGACCGACGAGAACTTCGCACCCAATCCGGCGTACTATTCCGTCGCCGCAGTGCTTGCAAATCGCACCGGAACCCCCGGCGCTGAAAAGAAGTCCCAATCCATCTATCATCCGGAAGGCACATCCCATGCGAACCGCACTCATCTTTCGTGAAAGGCTGCTTGCGCCCAGCGAGACCTTCATCGTCGAGCAGGCGAGAGCCTTGCGGCGGTACCATCCCGTTCTTGTGGGTCTGCGCCGAACCGAGCCCAGCCTCGATCATCCTCTGCTGGAGATTCTGCTCAGCGACGGTGCGGGAATCATGGACAAAATCTCCGCCAATCTCTATCGAAAGATTCCGGTCGGGCTGGAATTCTACCGCTTGCTCCGGGCGGTGAACCCTTCGGTCATTCACGCCCACTTTGCAACCGACGCGATCCAGGCGCTGCCCATCGCCAGCAAGCTCGACCTGCCGTTGATTGTTTCCCTCCACGGATATGACGTGACATCCAGCGACGACGCCCTGCGGAAAAGCTTTTCCGGCAGACACTTCCTGGAGAATCGGAACAAACTCTTCGGCCAAGCATCGGTGTTCCTCTGCGTCTCCGGGTTCATTCGCGATGCCGCTGTGCGGGCAGGGTTCCCGGAGGACAAGCTGCGCGTTCACTATACCGGCGTCGACTGCACGCGCTTTCAACCAACCGATGGAGGGCGCGACGCGAAGCTGATCCTTTTCGTCGGGAGACTGGTCGAAAAGAAAGGCTGCGAATACCTGCTTCGCGCCATGGAGATCGTCCAGCGACAGGATCCCGACGCGCACGTCGAGATCATCGGCGACGGGCCGCTGCGATCGGAGTTGGAAGTCCTGGCTGCCCGGCTTGCTTTGCGAGTTCGTTTCCGCGGCGTGCAGCCCAGCGCCGAGGTGCTGCGCAGCATGGCCCGCGCGCGTATCCTGTGCAACCCAAGCGTGACCGCGGCCAGTGGCGACAGAGAAGGTTTTGGCATGGTCTTCGCAGAGGCCCAGGCAATCGGTACGCCGGTCGTCAGCTTCGCCCACGCCGCCATTCCGGAGGCCGTAAAGCACGGCGATTCCGGCCTGCTGGCCCCGGAAGGAGCAATCCACCCGCTTGCCGACAACCTGCTGACCTTGCTCAAAAACGACAACTTCTGGGTTTCGATGAGCAGGAATGCCGCAAGATTTGTGCGGGATCAATTCGACATCGCCAAGCAGACCAGCAGTCTCGAAGCCGTCTATGGCGAATGCCTCGAGCGGAGACAAGAACAGCGGCAGCGAAGCGGGGCCTGCCGCCGCCGGGATGCGGCTGAAACCTCCGGTCTGCCCAAGCGGATCGATTCACCCGGCGTCGTCTCCCGATAATCCGCTATGCCGGCGCGGTTCTACGCAAAGCCTGGGTACGCCTGAAGAAAGCACTCCACGGCGCACTTGGCGTGAGCCTGGACAGATCCCGAGTTCCAGATATCGCGCATGCCGACCGACGCGGTCATCTGAGGAAGATGCGTAGTCAAGGCCACATAATGCTTCGCCGCCTGAATGGTGTCGTGGTAACGGCGTTCGGATTGGCCGGTGCCCGAGAGCCGCAGCGAAAGCACCTGGGAGATTAACTCGGTCCGGCGCGTATACCAGCCCTGGAAATAGATCGCCCCGATCTTGGGCTGGTCAAAACTCTCTGAAGCGATAAGGCGACACAGGAACCCGGTCGCGGGCGAAAGGATCTCGTTGATCAGGGCGAGTCCAATGATCTCAAGCCTCTCCTCGAAGTGCTTGGACCCTTCGGTCAGCGAGATCACATTGGTAAGGTTCTCGTCGTCGGCCTCGAGCACCATGTTAAGGACCGCAATCAGGATGGCGTGCTTGTTCGGGAATGCGGCATAGATATCCCGCTTCGATACGGAAGCACGCCGCGCAATCTCGCTGGTTGTCGCGTCCCGAAACGACGACTCGGAGAAAGCCTCCAACGCGGCAGTGACGATCCGGGTAAGGCGCTCGTCGGTGGGCTGCCCTGCGGGTGCGAATGCGCCATGCTTCTGTTTGATGATTGCAACCTTTGTTCAACACCACATCTGCGTGACGTTAGAACATGCTCGGGAAGGGTTCTTACGCTCGACTGGGTTGGAAAAAATTTGTTTCTGACTTGCCCACGATTCTAACGGACGCTGCGAACCACGGTCGAGAGAAATCCGACCACTGGAGGTTGACAGCACCCCGGAGGAGATGCGTTTGCGTCTCTGCCCCGGGGAGAAGATGTTACGGTAACCACGAGCAATGTGACAGCGATCACACCTGAATGCCGGCGTACAACTTTCGTAGGACTTTTCTCGTTTTGGGTCATTTTTTCTTGGACGAACTGCCCTGTGCATGCTGCAAGGATTTGAGTATCAATGCCTTATCCAATCTTTCGAGGTCCCGTTCTGGCGCCGGATGCGGTCCAGACCGGGAAATTGGGGACGGTAAGCTATTTCTGGGAGAAATCTAATCTCCCGGGAAACGCAGGTAGAGCGGTGAGCGTGTCTTTCCTCGTAGTGGGCGATTCGTCGGAGTCAAGTGCTTCCTGGCTGGCCAGTGCCGGTCTGTCCGGAACCGCATGTTCCAGCGGCGACCGGGCGTTGGAGCTGCTCGGACAGCGGCGTTTTCAAGCCGTTTTCTGCAATCTGCGGACATCCGGAATGGATGGCATGGAGTTGTTGAGCCGGATCCGCTCTGGCTTCCCGGAGGTTGCCGTTGTGATGGTCACCGAACCCCAGGACCTTCGCTATGGGATTCTGGCCATGATGTCCGGAGCCTCGGACTTCATCCAGCTGCCGCTTCAGCCCAGTGGCGTGACGGCGAGCCTGGCAAGAGCGCTAAAGCGGAAGTGTTTTGAACATGCCTTTCTGAAGCATGGCCATACGCCGGACCGATGCGCGGTTGCTTCCGAACCGGCTGTGCGGTCCAGTTCACTGGCGACTGCATAACCCTGCTTGTCTTCCACCTAAACCGTCGCAGTCTTAGCAGCCTCCGTCCGCGGGCCATCCCCATCGCACCACGACCCGCGCAATTCCGCGCCAACGTCGCAACCATATCCAATTCCGCAACCATCGCTTTGTTGAGGACGAGCGAAGCTACGTTCGTCTGATGGAAGCAAGCTGCCGCACACCGCTCGCTCCAGCGTGATCCTTGCAGGTGCGGGGTACATTGGCCGCCCAAAATTGACTACATCGGACCATGTTTGCGCAGAAGTAGCGTCAGAGCGCTCGAATTCGTAGTCGCCATAGTCGATGGTGAGCGTAGCTGTGCCGCCAAACCGGGTGTGCGATTCGCTCACGTTCCGTTGCGGCAACCAGAAATCCCCAACCTTCGCGTAGACGTGGTGAATCTCGGTGCTCCGAATCCAGAAGGACGGGTTCTCCGCCGGCTGAGCCTCGATCCTGACAACCGCGTAGTCCTTCGCATCCACCCAGATCCGGCCACGGTAAAGAAGCTTCTGATTCGTCTTCGGCTCGACCTGGAGGATGAAGAGTTGCCGGCCATCTTCATTCGCGTTTCCAATCAAGGCGAAGCTGTAGTTCTCTGGTGTCAGTCCCGTAGCATTTCTGTGCTCGTATGCTTCTTCCTCGCTCTTGAGCAGTTTTTTCAGGACATGATCGAGGAGCACATGGGAACCGGATTGCGCGGTGATTTGAAACGTTCTGGATGCGGAACCATGATCCAGCACCTCGACCTCCATATCAGCTTCCATGCTGCGGCCGAGACCATGAAACTGGAGGTGGTAATGGCGCCTCGACGTACAATCCGGCAGCCGGTCCGCTCGATCCTTGTTACTCTCCACCATCCGCTGCACAATCGAGCTGGTCTCCGTGCGCCCTTCAACTGGTGAAGTGGCCGCTCGGTCATTCGCGCTCGAAGCAATCGCGCCGGCCAGGAGAATTGCGCAGCCCAACGCAATCGGCATCCCTATGCGCCCTCGACGTTGCAAGGCCCAAGGCCTGCTGCGCCCATCAATCACCGGCAAGCGCGAATTCATAGCTATCCTGCTCCTTGGCTCGCAGGGCATTCTCAAACCTCGCGAGCTCGCTTTCGATGTCCATCTCCTTGCGCTTGCGCTCGATAATGTCGTCGCGGTAGCGGCGGAGGAAATAGTCGATCGTCTCCACGCGAATACGGATCGAACCCGAAGGCTTATTCTCATCCAGATCCTTGAACGAGAAGTATGGCGTCCCGCTCCGCTCGATGATGCCTTCGATCACGCCATAGATCGGCGCATCGTGGCCACACTTGAAACTTGATACCTCGAGCGCTACCAGATTCGGGTGACGCGCGGTAAACTTCGCCGCCCACACCTTGTGGTTGGTGCTGGTGGAATAGCGATTCTTCCAGACATCGCTGATGTCGAGCGGATGGGTGATGATTCCGGCGCGCACCTCGTCGCCGAACAAGCGCTCCAGCATATCTTCGTCAAGCGGCAGCGTGCTCTGCGAGAACACCGGATAGCCCAGCTTCTGGAACTCCTCCATGATCTCGTGGTTCAGCCCTGGGTCGTGATGATAAACGCGCCCCAGCATCACGATGCCGATCCGGTCTTCACGCTCCAGCTGGTCGAGCGTCTCGCGCGCCTGGCGGCGCATCTCGTTCTCGCAATCGGCGAGCGCCAGGAAGCCGGCCTCAATCGCACGATCATTCTCGTCGCGCGACAGTCCCAGCATCGGCGCCCATGCCCTGAACATCTGCTCGGCACAGATCTTCTGGTCCTGCAGATTCAAAATCGGATCAAGGTAGGCGATGCCGTTCTCCGCGAATAGATCGCTCTCTTTCGTGAAGGCTGCCTTCACCGCATTCGGCGTGGCGGTCACCGTGGGGCAGGCGTTGGAGCCGGTGAGATTCACCAGCGGCGTGTGCAGCACGTCGTACATCGGGAACCAGATGGCATGGAGCGGTTTCTTGCTGTGCTTTACCGCCAGCAGATTGTAGACGTGCGCGATGCCGATCTTCGACGGATAACAGGGATCGACCGCACCGCGGCTGGCTCCGGCGCGATAAAGGTCCGGCGTGGTGTAGTCGGAGTAGACAATGTTCTCGGACTGTATGCCGAGGCTGGCGAAGTAAGCGTTGAAGAGCGGCGCATAGGTGTAGGTGTTAAGCAGTCGCGGAATGCCGATGCGGAAGTCCTTGCGGCGTTCCATGAGCGCAGCGCGCTCCTTGACGGCTTTCGAGACGAACAGCCCCCTGGCGCTCGGAGCCGCATCGGCGATCAGACTGACTTCGCGATGACGGAAGACCTCGCGCGCGGCGATGTCGACAAAATTCGGGTTCGCAGCTTTGATCTTGTCGATGTCGGCCTTAATGTCCTTCATGTCGCTCAGGTCTTCGACCGCGCCCTTCTCGCAGGTGGCGATGATCAGGCGCTGTTCTCCCACGCGCAACGGGACCTTGGTCTTGCGGGGCTGAAATTCGCCGGTCGGCTTAAGCAGTTCCACCTGCTTCTTCGCTCCGGGCGCTGCCAGAATCTGGATCAGCGGCTCAACTTTGGCGCGGAGAGATGTGCTGGAACTGGAGCCGCAGCCACAGCCTCCGCCGGCGTGATCGTGGGAATGGCTTGAGCTGCACGAGGAACCCTGTGAGGCCGTCGCGAGATTTGCTTCAACCTGCTCGAGACTAGGAAGGTTGGCGACCACAGCGGCGACCTCTGCCTCAGTGGCGGCACGATCCTCGGTAGGAAGCGGCGCAGCCAACTCCGGGGAGGCTGCGCCGGTGACGTCCACGTCGATGAAGGTGCGCAGGCAGTTATTCTTGCAGAAGTAGCAGCGCGTGCCTTCATTGCGCGTCGTGCGATAGCGGATTGCACGCACCGCATCGAGGCCGATGAAGGTTGTCACCTTGCCGCGCCGCCACAGACGCAAAGCCTCCTGGGCCGCGCCGATCGCGCCGGATTCGCCGCAGTGCTCGTGAACGATGATCTCCGGCTCCTTGCCGTTGGCGCGGAAGCTGGAGCGAATGAAGTCAACCTCGGCTTTGACGACGGCGAGATTGTTCTGCGTGCCGCCCTGCAATACGAAGCGTGTGCCCAGCGATGCGAGGTTGGGGATGCTGGCGACGTAGAGGAAGACATTCTTGGGCAGCACGTCGGCGAGCCCGGCGAGAATCTCCTCGGACCGCCAGCCCTGGCGCTGGAAGTTAACGATGTCCGACTGCATGAAGACAGCGCAGCCGTAGCCAAACGAGGGCATGGACGTCGCGGAGAAGGCGATGTCGGCGAACTCTTCCACCTTCATCCCGAAGCCCTCAGCGGTGGATTGCAGGAAATATCCGTTGCCTGCCGAGCATTGCGTGTTCAGTTTGAAGTCTTTCACTCGGCCGTCTTTGAGCACGATCAGTTTGATGTCCTGTCCGCCGACGTCGATGATGACATGCGGGTCCTCATAGAACTTCAGCGCCGACTCCGTGTGCGCGACGGTTTCCACCAGCGCGACGTCGGCCTTGAGCACGTCTCTCAGAATGTCCTTGGCGTATCCCGTGGTGCCAACGCCGAGGACTTCAAGCGTTGCCCCGCGGCTCTCGACTTGATTGCGCAGGTTCTCGAACATCTCGATGGTGTCCTCGATCGGATTGCCATTCGAGAGCTGATAGGCCTTGCAGAGGATCTCGCCGCCCTTGTCGAGCAATACCGCCTTCGTCGATGTGGAGCCCCCATCGACGCCGACAAATCCGGAGATCAGCTCTCCCGTTGCGAACTCCGTCGGAATGAACTTCTTGCGCCGGTACGCTGAGCGGAACTCTTCGAGTTCGACGTTGTCTGTAACCAGCCCTTTGCCGCCGGATACGGCTTTCTCTTCCGCGCGACCGTAGTCGATGTACCAGGCCAGCTTTTCCGCGCCGAGATAGCGGCCAACCTCCGGCTCCTCATCCTTACCGAACTCGACCGCGCCGAGCGCGGCGAAGTATTGCGCGTTCTGCGGAACCTTGATCAGTTCCTCCGGCGTTGTCCCTTCGGGGATCTCAACCTTGCGCTCCTTCCACATGCGCGGAATGTTGGCCTGCCAGGCCTCGCGCATGCCGCGAATAAAAGAATTGGGGCCGCCGAGCAGCAGAACGTGCGGGCGCAGCGTATTGCCGCGGGTGAGAACGCTGAGGTTCTGCAGCACGATGGCCTCAAAAAGCGACGCCATCAGTTCGCTGGAGGGCGTTCCGGTCTTTTGCAGGCCATTGATGTCGGTTTCGGCAAAGACGCCGCATTTCCCAGCGACCTTGTGCAGCTTGATTCCGTGGTAGCCCTGGTTGGCCAACTCGGATGCAGGGATCTTCAGCTTGGCGTTGATCTTGTCGATGACCGCGCCCGTGCCGCCAGCACACTTGTCGTTCATCGAAGGGATTTTCTTCTTGCGGCCGGTCTCCTCATCGTCCTTGAAGACGATGATCTTCGCGTCCTGGCCGCCCAGCTCGATGACCGAGTACACCTCGGGATGCAGCTTCTCGACGGCCAGCGCGACGGCGTGTACCTCCTGTACGAACTTGGCGCCGATCATCTCCGCGATGGTTCCACCGCCGGAGCCGGTGATGAAGATCCTTGTATTCTCGACCGAAATCCCGGTGTCAGTTTCCATGCGGCGCAGAAACTCGAGCACCTTTTCCGGCTGGCGGGTCTCGTGCCGCTGATAGTCCTGCCAGAGCGTCGCATCCGTTGCCGCATCCACGACAACGGCCTTCACTGTCGTCGAGCCCACATCGAGCCCTACCAGAAGCTGCTGCATCAGCTTATCTCCTCAGTCCGGTCAATACCGGACTCTGTTTCGACGACCGGAGCGGGAGTAGACGGGCCAGTATCGCTGCTGAGCAAGAACCTGGCGGCAGTGCGACCTGAACACGCTGAGGAGCGCAACATCAAACGCCGTCGCGAAGAACAGATTCACCACCGACAGGCAACCGTCCGCTATGGATCGCACGAGAATGCGCATCACGCCGCCTGCTGGGTTGCCATCGCCACGCGCATACGGCGGAGATACGCCCGATCCTTATTCATCAGATCGTTCACATGGAAGGCAAACTGCGCGGCGGTTCCGGCGATCCCCTCGCGATGCGGAACTTTGTAGAGCCCCCGCTTGAGCTGAGGATGCTCCGCAACGTAGGCGCGAAGATCGTCGAGCGATTTGCCGGTCTTCTCGAGCACTCCGTCGAATTCGGCACGCGCCTTTGCCTTGGCCTCGGCCAGCGCCATCTGAACTCGGCTGTGCGCGTTGACTTCGCCTTCGCCGGAAGTCTCGATGGGCAGGAAGATCATGTCTTTGAACTTGCTGACCACGCGCGATTGCACTCCATCGGACTGCGTGGAGGGCATGCAGCCGAAGGGCTTCAACGCCAGCACCATGTGGCAGAGATGATTCACCGTGTAGAAGATGTTCTTGCCGACTTCCATGTGGCCTTCGCCGCCGCGTGCCAGCTGGTGGTAGAACGGATGCGCAAGGCGAGATAGTTCCGACTGTGGAACGAGATGATGAGCGGTGTCGCCCATGTGGTGGATCGTGCGGTGATAGAAGTAAGTCCACATGCTGCTCCCGACGCTCAGGCCCGCGGTCTTCTTGAATAGCGAGAAGCCATTTACCGTGCGCTTCTTCAACTCGAACCACTTGGGATCTCGATACGGAGCCTGCGCCTGCGCGCGCGCCCTGGCACCCTCCTTGGCAACGAACATCATGTAGTCAATCCAGGTGGCGATTGGTTCCACCAGCACCTGCGCGCCCTCCTTTTCCAGGAACGCGAACATATTGAAGTTACCGTCGCCCTCGGTGGTCTGGGCCCAGAACTCGCCGGTAATCTTGATGACCGGCTTGACCCGCAGGCGGTCGACCTCGATGGCGTCGATGCTGTCGCGGCACGCATGCAGCGCGTCGACGTACTCCTTGCCGTAAAGGTTGTGCGCGATCTTTCCCAGCGTGCAGCCGATGCCCTCGATCTTCTTGTGCTTCTCGATATAAGGCCGCGCCCATGTCGGCGTAGCGTCCATGATGTGCCAGCGCTTGCGGTCGCGCAGCGTATCGGTCAGCGTGGTGACTGCCTCGCGGATCACGCGGTCGGTCTCGCCCTTCGTCACTTCAAACGGACGAACCTGGTAGACCAGTTCGTTGATCACGTCCCCGAGATTCAGCGCATTGAGCATCCCCATCCCGAAGTCGACGGAGAATTTCAACCCCGGCTCGCCGCTGGCGGCCTTGATGCCGTCCGTCTGTTGGAACAGGAGCACGCGAAAACCCTCGAACCCGGCATTCTGCAGCGCGAATCGATATTCCGCCTCGTACATTCCGAAACGGCACGGCCCACAGGAGCCTGCGGTAAAGAAGACGTAGTTGTCGATGATCTGCTGGCGCGGCATGCCTTGCTGCTCAAGTCCCTGCAGATAACGCACCAGATTGCCGACCGTGAAGTAGGTGGGATTGCACTGCCCGTTGTTCCCGTATTCCTTGCCCGCCTGAAAATCGGCTACCACCGGAGTCGGGATGTTTTCGCAGTGGTAGCCGCTGCCGTGAAAGACAGCCTTGATCATCTCTTCATGCTTCCACGTGAGACCGCCGAAGAGGATGGTGACGCGATCGCGCTCCGCGGCCGTGAACGTGCGCTCCACGGGCTTCTTGAACTCGCGCATGCGGGCCAGTCCCGCTTCAGCTCTCAGCCGTGCTCGCTCGGCGTCGATGCGGGCCTGGATCTCCATCTCAAAATCTGTCTGCACCACTTCATGAATGGCCGTCGGCATACGTTCGTTCCTCCTCTGGGTGAGATCTGGGTGGGATCAGTTACCGGGTGTACAAGCGAGGGAACCGCGATGTCTTACATTTGCCCTTTCATTCCCTGGAATCCATGTGCAAGCTGCTTGAAGAAATACTTGATGACGCGCTGGTCGTTGTAGCACCAGCCCAGGATGTGGTTAAGAGTGGAGAAGCAATGGGTCTGGCAGCTCTCCTTCTGATGGTCGAGCTGCTGGGTGTCGAACTTGTGGCTGCCCACCACGCCCCAGTCGTAGTTGGCCGTGTACATGGGGAAACACGGCGCCAGCGTTCCATCCACGCGGATGATCATCGAGTTCTGGCCGGCGCGGCAATTCCAGGGGAAGTGCTTGCCCTTCATGAATTCCACCATCTGCCAGAGCCGCGTGTTGGAGTTGACCATCTTGTAGCCGCTGTCCTGCTTCTCAGTCAGCCACTGGATCGTCTCCTCCACCGCGGGCCAGTCGTTGGGCGTGATGTAGGTGACGTTCTCGTCCTTGTGCTTGAAGTGATCGTCCTGTGCCAGCAGGGGTGACTCGTTGATGTGGTAGTCGGTGGCGATGCCGCAATCGCGGGCAATCTCAGTAAGCTGGCGCACATCCTCCAGGTTGTTGCGGCAGATGTTGATGTTCAGAAACACCGAATAGCCGTATCCGTATTGCTTGCGGATCAGATAGTCAAACTGCTTGCGGATCGGAGCGAGCGCCTTGGGCAGCCCCTGCTTGATGTCCACGGCGTCGACAGCGATATTGAACGTGGACATGCCCGCGTCCGCGAGCTGGTCAATGACGTCCGTGCGCAACAGGCGGGCATTGGTGGGCAGGTAGATCCAGAAGTCTTTCTTTGCCGCGTAATAGGTGATGCGATGGATCAGGTCCGGCCGGAGCAACGGCTCGCCCCCCATGAACGCAAGCACCCGGCAGCCGGTTCCGTGCAGCCAATCGACAGAGCGCTTCGCCGTATCCTCCGTCATTCCCTTCACTTTGTTGTCGAAGGCCCAACAGTAGTGGCAATCGAGATTGCACTTGAACTCCGTAAACAGATACGCGATCAGCGGATGGAAATCGCCGGCAGTCACGCGCGAGCGGATATACGGAAACAGCCAGCCTTGCATCGTGTGATAGATCTGGTCCGCCTTCCATCGCCGTTTCTCGGGTGGCCTCCAGCCGTCGTTTTCGTCGATCGGGCCCATCAGTTCCGGGCGCTGCGGAAAAACCGGATCGGGAAACCGTTGCGCTGTGCCAATCGGCTGGAACTCGACCGGTCCGCTGGAAGGCTTGGTCAGCAGTTGATGAAGCTGGACGTCGAGGCGAAAGGTCGATCGCTGTTCTTCTTGCTGCTGCAACATAGGCAGGATCTCCGTAAAGAGTCGGGATTTTCCATAGCGCAGACCTTCCCCCACGCCTGGAACGGCAGCCGCCGCCGACGTACAAATTCGGTTTTATTGTGAGGGCGTCACCTGCGATCGGGCACCCTCGCGATCGTCACACGTGAACGTTCTTTCATCGACGTACACAAGCGGTGGCATTCCCAACCGCGCAAGGCATCCGATCACTCTTTGGCACGAACCAAACACCCCGGCTTCATTGGGGCACTCCAGTCTTGCATGCAGAAGTTGCCCGGAAACTCCGCCAACCAACTGAAACGTACGCAACAGAGCGGAAATCAACGCAACGCGAACAATTGAGAGAATCTTGCCAATCAGGATGCTGTGCCGAAAGTACCGGTTGCACCGGCTTGTGACAGATAGATGCAATCTGCTCTCGCAGGTTTCGCAGTTTGTCGAAAAAAAATTTGCACGCCGCCGGGATCTTGAGCGATTGACGGAAGGGTTCTCGATCCAAGTCAAAACATCTGGGGTGGATCTGTCCGATCATTATTTAGCTGGTGAAACCTTCACGCCGATTTGCGCCGATTGCCACGGCGCACACGACATTCTGGCCGCCGATTTCCAAACATTACTCAATCCACTCTCTTTAGCTGTCGTCGATGGACCACACGGGCCCCGCAAGCGTTCCCTGTGACGCCCGAAAGCCGATTCTATTCGACGGTCAGCTCCCCATGCTGTGGGTTGTCATCAGGAGGCGACCTGCAGCTTTTGACCTGCATCGATTACACGTGCTGGCGCGTCGTCGCGTCCGCGATCCTCGAAAAGTCCGATTTCGGCTCCGAACCCTCGATGGTCACGGGGGGACGGTGCGCGACCGGCATCTGTTGCCGCATTATGGAGCAGGCGCTCTCGGTCCTCAGCGGGCCGGAGCGGGAGTCTGACCGCTCAGCAGCTTACCGTACTCGGCCTTGGCTTCCCGGTAGACCGGAATATCCGGATCGGCATCCTTCCATAACGCAAGAAACTGTTGGTAAGAATCCCTTGCGGAATTGTTGTCCCCCTCCAGTACCTGAGCGCGCGCCAGTTGCAGATGCCATAGCGAGTTCAGAACGGTATACCCTCTGGATACCAGCACCGGGTGACCGGCTAGCTTCTGAAACTCCGCCGCCGCGGACCGGCCGTCGCCCAATTTAAGATAGGCGAGGCCGCGATAATAAGCGGGAAAGAGTCCGCAGAAATCCCCGCGGAAATAGGAGTAGTCGTACGGGCGGAGCGGCTCAAGAGTCTGAATCGCACCCGCGGCATCGCCGCGCTCCAGTTGAATGGCGGCATGAACAACGCCTTCTTCATAGAGCCGCTGCGAACCCTTCGGTGGCAGGTTCCCAACCTCGAGGGCCAGATACTTCTCGGCAAGCTGCGGTGCTGCTCCGCTCCGCGCCAGCGTCAGAGAGAGACGAAGGTCCTCATCCGTAGTGAGGCCCATCTTAGGCAGCGCAGCGGCAGTTGCCAGCTCATGCCGTGCGGCAGGCAGGTCCCCCACCTCGATGTAAAGCCCGGCTCGGTAGAGATGATCGTCGAACGCTGGGCGATCGCTTTGAGCCTTTGGCGTTGGGGCATCAAGATTCCTGCTCAGCTCGATTCCGCGGCGGAAATGGCCGCGAGCGTATTCCCAATCCGCCTCGACGATCTCCAGTATTTCCAAGAAATCCGGGTTTGTCTTCGCGTAGGCCTGCTCTTCCTTGATCTCCGTGTCGATCCCCTGCGCTTCGGCCACCACCAATCCCATGTGGTGCATAGCCAGGTCATCCACATGCAGTCTCTCGGCCTCATGCAGCGCCGCAAGCACCTCGTCGTACCTTTCCGCAAGACCAAGTTGCCATACCAGTTCGCGATAAGGTAGCTCCGCCGGCCACAGCCGGACTGCCTCCCGGGCATGAACAATCGCTTCATCGAATCGCCCGAGTCGAATCAAAATATTCGCGAAATTGACCCGCGCGCGAACATCGGTGGGGAACTCGTCGATCCACTGCTGGAAAACTGGAACCGTAGGCGCAAATTGTCCAAGAGCGTATTCACTATAAAGTGTTTCCACGAGATAACGATCGCGCGTCGCAAGCCGGTCGCGAAGCTGGTACGCCTTGGTTTCCGCTGTCCGCGCCTCTTCGTAGCGGTCAAAATTCGAATACGCGGATCCAATGCCGGCATAGGCCAGCGCAAACTTCGGATCGGCGTCAATGGCGAGCTGATACTCGGAAGTCGCCGAAAACTGGTTTGCCATATGACGGTGGTAAGCCTCGGCCAGATGATGCAGCGCCTCCGGCGATTTACTGGCGGCGATCTCCAACGGCTTGCTGTAGCGCGCAACTGAGCTTCGCGGCTCTCCAGCCCGGCCGCGCAATTCCTCCGCGGCGACTCCCAATTCGTGGATCAGGTTGTCCCGTGAGGCGCTGCCTCGCACCTGGGCGAAGGGTTTTCCACTTCCGCAATCAAGCGCATCCAACGAGAAGCGGTACGCATTCCCCTGGTCCTCAATGGAGCTGCGAATCACCGCTTTGCTATTGGTCCTGGAGCAAACCTGGCGGGCGATCTCCGAAGTGATTTTGGCTGTCGGGTCCTGGTGCAACTCCGCCATCACCGCACGCACCTTGTCCGGCGTGAGCACATCGAAGTACGGCGTTTGTGTCAAAGCGACGTCCAGGGCCGTATCGATCGCATCGCCCAGGATCGGGTCGGCCGTGTGGTTGGTTACGTCGGCCACCACCACGGTATCGTGCAGCGATAACTGCTTCGCTGCGCGGAGATGCCAGTAGTAGAGAAGCCCGGCTGCTGCGGCCATCGCAAGGCATGCCGCCAAGGTCGTGCGCACAATGCGGGCGGGCGAGAGCTTCGTTGGCACGAACACTCCCTCCAGCGTCAGTCGCATCTCCTCGGCCGATTGAAAGCGGTCCTCGGGATTCTTCTGCAACGCCCGGTGGATGATATTGACCAGTCCCGCAGGCACGGCCCGGCCAGCCTTGACGATGGGAGCCGGGACTTGCGTCTGTATGGCATCGTGAACAGCCGCGATCGACTCACCTTGAAACGCGCGCTGCCCGCTTGTCATTTCATACAGAACCAGGCCGAAGGAGAAGAGGTCGGATCGTCCATCGAGTTTTTCCCGCCGAATCTGCTCCGGTGACATGTAGCCTGCCGTGCCAATCGCAAGGCCCGTTGTGGTCAGGCTCGCGTCGGTTTCGCGCGGCGTGCGCGCCGTTCCTCCAATCGGCACCGGCACCTCTCCGGCCGGCCCCAGCCACTCCTCATCCATCAGCTTTGCCAGTCCAAAGTCGAGAATCTTCGGCACCTGCTCCAGGGTAAGAAAGATATTCGCCGGCTTGATGTCGCGATGAATCACTCCCTTGGCATGCGCCGCCTGCAGCCCGCTGCAGATCCGCGCGGCGATCCGCACGGTCTCTTCCACGGCGAAGGGCTCTCCAGCGTTCGCAGCCATGCGGTCACGCAGCGTCGCCCCCTCCAGCAGCTCCATGGCGATAAAGGGCTTCCCCTCGAATTCATCGATCGTATAGATGGTGCAGATGTTGGGGTGGTTCAGTGCCGAAGCGGTCTGCGCCTCCCGCTCGAACCGCTTCAGCGCCGCAGGATCGCCCGAGAGCTCCTCCGGCAGAAACTTGAGTGCCACCCGGCGGCCGAGTTTCAGATCCTCGGCCCTGTAGACCAACCCCATGCCGCCTCCTCCAATGAGCTCGAGGACGCGAAAATGGGAGATCTTCCTGCCTATAAGTCCCGTATTCCAAGTCTGCAGCAGCGAGCCATTCTCGACGGGGGCGTTTTCCGGTGCGTCTTTCGGCACCTCCTCACGGGAGTCTACCCACTCGACGGGAACCATGAGCCGGTAGCCTCGGCGGGAAATTGTCTCGATGTATCTGGGTTCGGCCGCGGAATCCCCAAACGCTCGGCGCAGTATCCCAATCGCTACATTAATACTGTGGTCAAAATCGACGATCGTATCGTTCGGCCAAAGCTGGCGCCTTATCTCTTCGCGGGACGCTATTTCGCCACCGCAGTCGATCAGTATCCGTAGTACCTGAAAGGGCTGCTCCCGAAGGAGTACCTTCCGGCCACCGCGTGCGCCTTCCAGCGGGCATAGTTCCCCCGTCTTCAAATTGAGCTCGAATGCCCCGAGCTTTAGACGAGTTGGCCCTTCGACCTTCATTGAGTTGGGGGCTATCTCTCCGACGGTCTTCCATGGTTTGGGCAGCTCTGCAAGTCCGGGACACGAATTATTCTACCGGGCGCCAGCACAAGACAGGTCAAATCACTCAATTCAGATGATTTACTCCGAATGATCTTTAATTGACTCTCACTGAATTTACTCCGGAACCATGCCGCATCACATTGGGAAGGAATTCGGCTGAGTTATTTGGTCGGTCATGGCTCTCTCGCTGGTGGGTTCACCCAGTACTCCAATCGGGAAGCCGGGAAAGTCCCCAGGTCAATCTCGTTCAGGCCCACAGCATTGTTCGTCGAACAGATCTCAATTCAATCGAGAGAGGTGATACCCCATGCCATGGCCCATGCAACCTTCTGTCCCTGGAAAACGGATCGATGCGAATGACCGTTTCTGTGCAGTCTCGATCCCGAACGCTTATTGCGGAAAACGAACTGCTCAAGTCCCATGTCTGGTTGGCGACAGCCGATACCCAGCCTCGTCGAAGGGGCTTCCGCTTCAGCATGCGCAGATCCGCATCCTGAGCATTGAAAGCCACCCGGTTTTTCGGGAGGGGCTGAGCGCCATCATCGGCGCCCAGCGAGACATGCTTCTGGTCGGCCAAGCGGCGCATGCCGCCGACGCCGTGTCCCAGTTCCGGAAGCACCGCCCTGACGTCACCCTGATGGACCTTTGTCTTCCGGGAGCCACCGGGACGGACACCGTCAAAGCGATTTGCGACGAGTTTCAAGGCGCCCGCATCGTCATTCTTACGGACTTGGACTGCGATGGCCACATCCAGCGAGCCTTGCGGGCTGGAGCATCCGCTTACATCCTCAAGCGCATGCCGAAGGAGGATATGCTGAGCGCGATCCGATCAGTCTATGACCGGGGGCGCTGCATCCCGCCCGAGGTGGCAGCGCGCATCGCTGAGCACATGGGAGAAGAATCCCTCACAACTCGAGAGCTCGACGTCCTTCGATTGATTCGAGATGGCAATCGAAATAAACAGATTGCGGACAAACTGTGCATCGCTGAAGCGACCGTCAACTTTCACATCAAGAACCTGGTTGGGAAACTTCAGGCCAACGACCGCACCCACGCTTTAAGCATCGCCTTTCGAAGAGGCCTCCTGGAGTTCTGACCATTCCCCTGCTCCCGCGAGATTGGCGGCCAAGCCACGGACGAGTGCTGCTGCTGACGTTGGCTGCGGGAATCTCGCGCCACGGCCCTCAGAGCGGTCGTGGACTGGGATTCTGCCCGCTGTTCAGAGGACTCTCCAACTTGAACCGTTCATTGCGATCTCGATCGGGAGATTAAGCCCCCACAATTGAAGGCAAGAACCCCGGCACTATACCGGCCAAATTGCGGCAGAAACCCACGCTGAAGGGAATCTTCACCTCATTGATCTGCCGCTGTTGACTCGTCCGTACAACCACGACTCCTGGTAGGCCAGCCAAACCAAGCCCGCCCAACTCCGATTCGGATTGGACAACCAACCTCTCAACAGCGGATCATCAGAAGTCGGACCTGAGATCACTCGGCCCTGACCCCCAGTCCTAAGGATTTTAGTCATGTTGATTGAGCGCTACTCCCGCCGCCGCTTCAACTCCCTGCTCGCCTCGGCTCCTCTCTGGCCGCTGGCTGCGAAGGCCTATGCCGCGTCCACGCGCGAGCTCCTGATTACCAAGTCCGGCGCGGTTGCCGACGACTCCACCGTCAACACCAAGGCGATCCAGGCTGCCATCGATCAGCTTGCCGCTAAGGGCGGAGGCACCCTGGTCGTCCCCAAGGGGGTCTTCGTCTCCGGCGCTCTCTTCTTTAAGCCCAAGGTCAACCTGCGTCTTACCGAAGGCGCCGTCCTGAAGTGTTCCACCGATCTATCGAACTTCCCTGCGCAGCGCACCCGCATCGAAGGCCACTTCATGGACAACTTCACCCCCGCCTTCATCAACGCGAAGAACTGCGACGGATTCCAGCTGACGGGCGATGGCACCCTCGACGGCGCCGGCATGCCCATCTGGGAGCTCTTCTTCAAGAACCGAGCCGCAAACAGAAGCTTCACCAACACCGGCATGCCCCGCGCCCGGCTCGCGCTTATCGAAGGCTCGAAAGACGTCAAGATCGAAGACATTACCTTCAAGGACTCGCAGTTCTGGAATTGCCATCTCTACAACAACGACAGCGTTCTGGTGCATAACGTCCACTTCCAGGTGCCCGACGATTACCGGCAGGCGCCCAGCACCGACGGCATCGACATCGACAGCTCCCGCAATGTCACCGTCGATAGCTGCGTCTTCTCGGTCACCGACGACTGTATCGCCTGCAAAGGTTCCAAGGGGCCTCACGCCATGGAGGACAAGGACAGCCCGGCCGTCGAGCACATCCGCGTTCGCAACTGCACTTTCAAGCGCGGTGGCGGCGTTCTGACCTGCGGCAGCGAGGCCACCATCGTCCGCGACGTCATCGCGGAAGACTGCAAGATCACTGGTGGCGTTCGAGTCGCAACCCTGAAGCTGCGCCCCGACACCCCCCAGCATTACGAGGACATCACCTTCCGCAATATCACCTCCGAAGGCCCGTCGGGCGGCATCATCAACATGGCGCCGTGGACGCAGTATTTCGATCTCCAGGGCGCGGAGCCGCCCAAATCCGTCGTCAAGAACATCAACTTCATCGGCATCAAGGGTACGTACACCTCCTTCGGCAGCATCCGGCCCAACCCCGGCCAGACCGACATCAGCGACGTCCTCTTCAAGGATTTCGACGTCACCATCAAGAACGACAGGCCCAACAGCGACAAGCTCAACACGACCGGCGTCACCGACCTCAAGTTCGAAAACGTCATCGTCAACGGAAAGCCCTATTCCGTCTAAGTCCATCCGACACTGGCGTTGCGGACCTGTTCTCGCCAGTTGAAGGGTAGAACCTGCCGAAAAGCCGACTTTGCGGACCGTTCGCTCGTCAGCAGGCGACGTCCGATGGCTTGGTCGCGCGCCGCTCGAACCCCGATCACTGCTGGTGTGACGCCAGCGGGTTCACCGGTTGACTCACCTTGCGCGACCGCGTCGTCCACTTGACTGCTCCGCAAATGACCGCCGACGGTCATGTAATGGCTGACTGCGGCGATCCTGTTCACGTCAAAGTTGCCGTCGAACTCAAGAATCTCTCCGGCGATCGCACGGTCCGGCTGGAGCGCGGCAAACTGCTGGTAGGGATTGGAGGTTTCAGGCCCCTAGAACGATCCTGCCGTTTCTTCTGTACTGACGAATATGGGCCCCTGGATCTGTTCCGGAACCGCCCGTTGCTGTCCGGTGTCAAGAATCATCGAGAAGTAGGTCGGCGGCCGTTGGCACGGAATACCGAAGTTCGCTGGATTGGGCGGCGACGAATAAGCCAACCGGCAGTCTGCAATATGCCTCTTCGTCAGCTCGGCATCCAGCGCCTTCAACCCGCCAGCCCAGCCCACATTCGAGTCCGACAGCACACGTACCGGCAAGCGCTCCCGGCTCTCGGCGACACCAATTTCCCGAGAACGGGGTTCGCGGTCAAGACGGTCCTCAGCGGCCCCATTCCAGGACACTTTACTGAATGCGCGACTTTTCAGGCGGAACGGACCAACCGCATCTTTCGTTGCGGGTGCGGCCCTGAGAGGCTGAGGTTTAGTGCCGTGACATGTTGCGGCGCGTCTTGAGCCGCGACCGTACCGCGGAGAACAGCGCACCCGCCGATCCCACCAGCGCCAGAACGACTGTGGGGTTCTCCGGCGAATCCGTGCATCCCGTCTGCGCATACAGCGGAGCAGCCACCAGCAGCACGAGCGCACACCCGAGAAGCAGAAGACCAGACTTTTTCATGAAATTCCTCCCTCGCCAACTCGAACTGTCGCCTGGACCCCGCTCCTGCGGATCACGGCCGTGTTCCCAGCGTATTGTTCTTTACGCCGATCGACAGCGGCGTCACCACCGGTGCCCCAGCGCCGATCACTTCCTGATACGAGGCGGAGCAAGAAGTACCGTACAGAAAACTGTAGGAGCAAGCCACGTAGTTGGTCCAAACATCTCCCGATGCATCCACGGCGATGCTCTTGACGTTGTTGCTGGCTGTGAATCCAGTGCTTCCGGAGAGAATCGTCCCCGAACTGGATATCTCGGAGATGGAGGATGGGCCAGCGATCCACGCGTTGCCCGCCCCGTCGATGGCAACGCCCAACAGACCGGTCATGCTGCTGTTGGAGTAGCCAGCGGCCGGGGAGATCAGGGCCCCGGTACTGGAGATCTCAACCACGCTGCTGCTGTTCGAAACCCAGACATTGCCACTGTGGTCGATGGCAAGGCCGGTCGGCGTGCTTAGAGTCGCTGCCGTGTAGTTGGTTGGGGTGCCTGTGGACGAAAGTTTGACGATCGCGCCGCTGCTGAGGTCTGCGACCCAGGCATTACCGGAGGTGTCGATGGCCACCGGTCCGGGCTGCGAGATATCGCTGCCGGTGAATGTGCCGGACAGCGTGCCGGAACTCGACACCTTGACCACGTTGCCGCCCGAAGTATTGCCAATCCACGCGTTGCCGGACGCATCCATCGCGATTGAGGTCGGACTGTTCAGGCCGAGCCCGGTATAGCCGCCGGACTGTGAGATTGTACCCGCACTGTTAAACTCGCCGAGAGCGCTGGAGCTGATCGCCCACGCGTTGCCGTTCCCATCGATTGCGATGTTCCCCGCGCCGGAAAAGCCGGAATAGCCGCCTAAGCCCAATTCAGAATCAGCGACGGTGTAGTCGTAACCCTGGGGATTGATCTCATCGACTACATTGTTCGCAGACCATACATCTCCGGAGGCGTCGATTGCCAGCGGACCGGCGGTCTGAGTCGTAAAGCCCGCAAGGACTGCGTTTTCGTAAAGAATTGAGATGGTGAAGTCGTTCGGCTGCACTGTCAACGCCGGGGCGAACTGCGCATATGCGCTCGACAAACCATACAACGTACTGACCGCCGCCACCGGGTTATGCGCGATATTGATCGCCGCCGTCGCCGTATCCTTTGGCAGGGTCCCCGTGGTTCCGCCACTCTCCGCATTCGCAAACAGCGTCGTGCACGCCGAAACCGTTCCGTTTGAATTCACGCACGCTGCCAGAATATTCCCCAGCGTATTGATCTCAGTCTGCGGAACCGAGCCTGGCCCGCCATAATACCCCACTCCCGGAGGGGGATATGGGTTCGCCACACCGGATGTTTGCAGGATCTCCGCATTGATGAAGGCATTCGCAATCCCCAGATTTGCTGCCGGCGTCCCCGAACTCGACACATGCAGCGCGTCCGTCGCGAACCCCGCAAACGCATACGCCGCTGCTACGGTCGAAACCTCATTGATGACGACGTAAAGTCCCGAGGAAAAGATATGGTTCCCGCCTATCGACCCCGGACAGGTGCCCAGCGCCGCCATCAACCCCGCAGCCGGGTTCGTCCCCGTCCCCAGGCCCGGATTGCCGCCCAGCGAGTACAGATACACCTGTTGTCCGCCAACGCAGGTGTAGTCGCCCGTGATGCTGAAGTTGCCGTTGGGGTCCGTGGTCACGTAGTAATCGCCGTAGGTCGGGTCGCCTACGGTGCTGTCCAGCGTCGTCTGCCCCGACACAGACTTCAACAGCGATAGGGACGCGTTCCCGTACCCGCTGGCATTGGGCGTGAAGACGCCGGCGTTGGCCGCGAGCAGAAACACATGGGCGCCCGTAATCGGGTTCTGTCCACCGTGTACAACCCCGGTAATTGCCGGCCCCGCCTCAGGTGTAGGCGCGGCGGTTGTGCTCAAGGTGCAGCCGGTCAGGGCCAGGGAAAGGGAACCGGCAAAGCAAAGGAACACAACTTTGGGAAAGGGGCGCATACAGGCTCCAAAAAAGACTGGTAAGCGAACTTAAGAAAGAAATGGGGAAGCGACGCTCGTCGCAACCCCCCAAAGTGTTTGCTTCGGTAACTTCAGTGAGTTGGATGAGCTTGTCGCCCTAAGTCCTGCCCTGTCAAGCGGTAAGCCGCTCTGTGTCGTGATTTGCCGCCATTGGGTCCCCAAATGCCGGATTCGCAGTCTGGCGAGTCTGCGAGCGATGAACCGGCCGAGGCGCCGGCCCGTTCTAATGCGCCAGTGGCGGAAGGCCCACGGAAGCAGCAAGCTGGGCGAAGCGCCGATCCCGCCGCAGGGGGGAAAGAGTGGGATCCACAATGATTCCCATCATGGTCGGATCGCGCCGCTCTGCCAACTGGCCCAGGTCGGCGAAGGCGGTGTCGTAGTGGCCGAGAGCCGTTTCCGCCTCCGCCATCAGGAAGGTCCGGTCCGAAGCTCCCGGATGCAATCGCTCTTCGGCAGCCAGGATCGCCACCCACATCGCGCTTTCCCCGCCGGACTGGTACCCGGATTCAGCGGCCGAGGAAACCTGTAACATCTCGTCGCTGTGGCGCAACTCCGCGGTCCGGCGCATCTCCTCCAGAAAGCGCGTCCAGTCCTGTGGTTCGACCCTGCTCAGCGTGGACAGGATAGCGTGCGGCGAACTCACCCCGGGAGTTTCGCGCAGCAGATCCTGCAGCATCTCGACCGCGTCACCTCGGTGACCGCTCAAACCCAGGGCTAGCGCCCGCGTGCTCAGAACTGCCGCCGAGGTTGGCTCCAGACGCTGAGCCAGGTCCAGTTGCTCAATCGCCTCTTCGTATTTTCCTTCATGCGTCAGCATCGAGCCAAACCAGTGGTGCGCCAGGACCGAAGTTGGATCGAGCGCGAGCGCAGTCCGGAACTCGCGTTCGGCGCTGACCGCGTCCCATGACCAGAAGAAGTCGATAAAGCCGAGCGAACTATGCGCGTCGGACAACTTGGGGTCGAGCGCGACTGCATGCTCGGCCGCGGCCCGTGCCTTGGGATAAGCCTCCGCATCGGGCATCGCCGCGTACTCGCGCAGCAGGTCATACGTAATGGACTGGGCGGCATACGCCGGAGCGTAATCCGGGTCCTTTGCGATTACATCGGAGAAGTCATCGAGCGCGCGCTGAAGCGATTCCGGGGAGCGTTGCTCATACGCGTAAATGCCCTGCAGATAGAGGTCATTCACGCCGGCAATCCGCGAACCATAGGCGATTGCGGACATCCGTTCGCCGGCATCCGAACTGTACCTTGAAACCTCCACGGCGGGGTTCGCGCGGCTCCGGACCACCGGCGAGGCAAGCACACAAAGCAGGCTCACAGCCACCGCAATGGTGATCCGCGCGATCAGCGGCCGGCGGCCCAACGTCAGCCAGGCCTGCGCCGCACCGGCGGAGGCAGCACGGACTTCCGGCGTCGCTGGAGTCGGTCGCACGTCTTCCAGCAGCGGTGGGAACTCGGTCGACGGGATGCCGCTAGGGCGCTCAATCTCCGGCGGACTGAAAGTCGTTGCGGGGGAGGAATCCACTGCTCGGCCATTCGCCGTCAGATGCGTTGCTTCCGGCTTGCTGGTCTCGAGCCACTCGTCCAGTTCTGTGACCAGGGCATAGACTGTGGCGCGGCCGGCCCCAGGCACTCGCCGCACTGGAAGCCCGCGCAGCTTCTCCCAGCGCTCCACGGTCCGCGTATCGCGCCCGACGTACCTGCCAATCTCCTTCCAGCCGTTTAAGATGTCCTTTCTGACCTGGCTCACGGGCACCCCATCCAACAAACTGCGATGACAAATTGTACGAGAATAACGCCCTACGTCTGGTAAATCTTCTCAACCCGTGCTGCTTCTGCTGCCGAACCTGCCGAAATCCGGAGTTTGCCGTAAGTGAGCCGGCGCGATCTCATTGGTTGGCAAATTGCCATGGCGCGCACCGAGGACCGATGAGTGCAATCTGTCGGCTTCTGGGAAGTGACCCCTCCCGAATCGCTGTTCGAGCGACCTTCCGCATCGCCAACCAAGGGGTGGCGACGTTAAGGCGGACCATCACGGTCTACCCCCAAGACCCGCAAGCGACGGCCGATGCGTGCAAGAGGAAGAACGCACATTCCGGATGGGAAAAAGGGTTGAGCTTAGGCCCGGAAGGCCGCTGGCAGAGCAGTTGAATTTATCGCGGAAAACTTCGAAATCGCTCGAGCGGCTGAGATAACCGGCGCATTTCCCCGCCCAACCCACCGCTATATAGAGTTACCCGGAAAACGCCGCGCCGGAGAAGACTGCGTGGCGGAAGAGGAGGGATTCGAACCCCCGATACCCTTTCGGGTACGCCAGTTTTCAAGACTGGAGCCATCAACCACTCGGCCACTCTTCCGTAGCTCGATGATAAATCACCGGCCAGACGCGCCGGGATACCACCCTCGTGCAGGCCGCGCGGCACGGTTCGGCCTCGGCCCCGGCTATCAGCCGTCTTACAAACAATCGGAGTGTCAGCGTGGCTCGATAAGAACCAGCCATCGCCCAGCCGCGTGGGTGTCGCAAAAGCTATCCCTGACACCGGTTCTATAATCGTCTCACCGACGGAGGGTTGTCTCGGATGGAGACCAGCGCAAGCCGCAGGAAGATCGTCATCATCGTCCTCGGCTCCATCCTGCTCGCCCTGCTGGCCGGCTTCACCGCGCTGAGCGCCTTCAAACTCAACTTCCTCACTCCCGCCACCACCAGCCAGATCGTCGTCTTCTCCGGGCTTTCGGTCCTCGTTTTTCTGCTCTTCGTCGCGGTCCTGGTCATGCTGGTGCGCAACGTGCTCAAGCTCTACGCCGACCAGCGCTCGAGCGTGATGGGCACGCGCCTGCGCACGCGCATGCTGTGGGGAGCCGTGCTGGTCTCGCTCATCCCCATCGTCTTCATGTTCCTGTTCAGCTACGACCTGATGAACCGCTCGGTCGACCGCTGGTTCTCGCAGAATCCCAACGAGATCCGCGACGACTCCACCCGGCTCGCGCTGGAACTGGCTCAGTACACCTCCAACAACGCCCGCGTCGAAGCCGAGTCCATTGCCGCATCCTTGCCCGCGCTGGACACGGCTGCGCCGGATAGCGAAGCCATCGATCGTGTACTGCACCAGCACGAGATTACGTTGCAGAGCGGCTTTGCCGTCGTCTACCGCGAAAACCGCCCCATCGCCGCCTTCAAGATGCCGCGGCGCACCGGCGCGCCGGCCCAGGTAAAACCCTGGCTCCCGGAGCAGACGACGACCGATGAAGACGGCGATACCGCGCCGGCCGGCCACCAGCCCGGAGACGACCGCGTGGTCGACCAGTCCATCGATGCTGCCATCCTGGCCGCGGCGCAGCGCAACGACCTGCCCATCTTCTCGCTGGGCGACAGTGACTATACTCTCGGCACCGCGGCGATCAAGCAGGGGGGCACCGTCGTGGTCGGGCTGCCCATGCCCTACGGCCTCTCCGCCACGCGCACCCGCTTCCAGAACGCGGTCGATGCGTACCGCAACGCGTATTTGCAGCGCCGCCAGGTGCGCACGCTGTACACCCTGTTGCTGTTGATGATGACCAGCCTCGCCCTGTTCGCCTGCAGCTGGCTCGCCTTGCATCTCTCCAAGCAGGTGACCAAGCCGGTGGAGGCGCTGGCCGACGCCATGGAGGCGATCGCCGCAGGCGACTATGCGCGCCGCGTGGGCGAGAGTGCCACCGCAGAGCTGGGCGAGCTGGTGCGCAGTTTCAACCATATGGCCGCCGACCTGGAGGGCAGCCGCCACGCCGCCGAGAGCTCCAACCTGCAACTCTCCGCCGCCAACGCTACGCTGGAAGCCCGCCGCCGCGAGCTCGAAACCATGCTCCAGACCATCCCCAACGGCGTGGCCACGCTCGACCCGCGCGGCTCAATCGTGCTCGCCAACCGCGCGCTGACCGAGATGCTCGACCCCGGCGGCCGGGCTCCCTTCATCGGCAACTCCATCGAGAGGATCTTCCCCCCCGAAGCGCTCGAGTCCATCGACCACCTGCTGCGCCGCAGCCATCGCATGGGCTCCGCATCGGGCGAGATGGAGATGACCGTGCCCGGCAGTGGCGCGCGCGCCGGAGGCACCATGTACCTGCTGGTCACGGTTGCGCTGCTGGAGACCGGCTCAGGCGCCGGCCGCGTCCATCACGGCTACGTGCTGGTGCTGGAGAATGCCACCGAGCTGCTGCGCGCGCAGAAGCAGTCCGCGTGGAAGGAGGTGGCTCGCCGCGTCGCCCACGAGATCAAGAACCCGCTCACGCCGATCTCCTTGTCCGCCGAACAGATTCACCGCCATGTCGACCGCCTCGGCCTGGCGCTGGCCGATGCGCACATCGATTCCCCCTCCATCGCCGTCATCCGCCGCTCCAGCGAAGTCATCACTGCCTCGGTGGAGAGTATGCGGTCGCTGGTCGATCAGTTTGCCGCGCTGGCCCAGTTCCCCACTGCGCAGCCGCATCCCGCCGCGCTGAATCCCATCGTCGAAAACTCGCTCGCCCTGTTCGCCGGACGTTTGCAGAACATCCGCCTGGTCACGAATCTCGCGCCCGAACTTCCCCTCGTGCTGGCCGACCCCGAGGCCATGAAGCGTGCGCTCGGCAACCTGATCGACAACGCCGCCGAGGCGATGCACGCGAGCCTGCTGCGCGAACTGCGCGTCTCCACCGCGCTGCTGCCCTCCGGCATGGTCGAACTCACCGTCTCCGACACCGGCTCCGGCCTGACCGACGAGATGCGCGAACGCCTCTTTCTGCCCTACTTCTCCACCAAACAGCGCGGCACCGGGCTCGGCCTGGCCATTGCCGCCAAGATCATCCAGGAACACCACGGCACCATCCGCGCCGAGAAAAACCACCCCGCCGGAGCAAAATTTATCGTCGAACTCCCCACCGCCCCCACCCCCGACCTGGAACCAACCGCGGACAACACCGCCGCCTCGAACCTAGTACCCAGCGCTTAGTCCTCCGCCCTTATGAATCACGTCCTGATCGTCGACGACGAAGCTGAAATCCGCGACTCGCTGGAGAGCATCCTCAGCGAGGAGGGCTACGTCGTCACCACCGCGGCCACCGCGCACGAAGCGCTTACCCTGCTCGCCGACGCCATCTACGACGTGGTCCTGCTCGACGTCTGGCTGCCCGACCGCGACGGCCTCGATGCGCTCGGCGACATCCGCCAGATGGACACCGCGCACCTGCCGGAGGTCATCATCATCAGCGGCCATGGCACGATCGAAGCGGCAGTGCGCGCCACCAAGCTGGGCGCCTACGACTTCCTGGAAAAGCCGCTCTCGCTCGACCGCACCCTGCTGGTGCTGCGCAACGCCATCAACGCGCGCCAGCTGCGCGAGGACAACCAGGAGTTCGTTCGCCAGCTCAGCTTCCGCGCCTCCGTCACCGGCAACTCGGTCCCGATGAAGGCGCTGCGCCAGCAGATCAAGCTGATGGCTCCCACCAACGGCCGCGTCCTAATCTATGGTGAGTCCGGCACCGGCAAGGAACTCATCGGCCGCGCGATGCACGCGGAGAGTCTGCGCAAAGACCGCGTCTTCGTCGAGCTGAACTGCGCCGCCATCCCGGAAGACCACATCGAGACCGAGCTGTTCGGCTACCGCCGCGGAGCCATCTCCGGAGCGCCCGCCGGCACGCCTGCCGAAAAGCGCGGGACCTTCGAGCGCGCGGATGGTGGCACCCTCTTCCTCGACGAGGTCGGCGACATGAGCCTGAAGACCCAGGCCAAGGTGCTGCGCGCGCTCGACGAGCAGCGCTTCCTCCCGGTCGGCGCGACCCACCCCATCCACGTCGACGTGCGCGTGATCGCCGCCACCAACAAGGACCTGGAAGAGGAGATCGCGCGCGGCAACTTCCGCGAAGACCTCTTCTACCGCCTCAACGTGATCCCCTTTTACGTCCCGGCGCTGCGCGACCGCAAGGAAGACATCCCGCTGCTGGTGAAGGAATTCCTGCAGGAGTTCGGCCAGCAGTACGGGCGGCCGCATGTGGAGATGCACCCCGACGCCCTCGACGCCCTCGACCGCTACCACTGGCCCGGCAACGTCCGCGAGCTGCGCAATCTGGTCGAGCGCGTACTCATCCTCAATCCCAAGACGCAGCGCATCGAACGCAAGCACCTGCCCGCGCTGGTCGCCCGGGACGCCTCCAGATCCGCGGCCGCACGCGGCGAGGAGTTTTCCACCCTGCTCGAAGCCCGTGAGGCCTACGAGCGCGACTTCATCCTGAAGAAGCTGGACGAGTGCCACGGCAATGTCTCCCGCACCGCCGAAGCCCTCGGCCTCGAACGCTCCCACCTCTACCGCAAGATGCGCGCCCTCGGCATCTCCATCAAGGAGTAGCTGCCGGAGCCCGGCCCGTCCGCGGCCTAACCCCAGCGCTGCCATAGCGTCACACCGGCAAGGGGACCCTGGGCGCGTCACCTGTGATAGCAGTCACCGCAAGGCCTCATCGCCGCGGCGTGTACTCGTCTGCATGAGATTTGCGGGGAAATTCGGCACGTTGAGCATCATCGCGACCCTGCTCTGTTTCACCAGCGCCGCGGCTGCCCAGCACAAGCCCAAGGACGCCGAGTGCCTGGCCTGCCACGCCGACGCCGTCCCCTCCGCCGACGGCACCCACACCGACTCCGCCGTCGATGCCGGCAGGATGAAGGCTTCGATCCACGGCGCGAGCGGCCTGGCCTGCGTCGATTGCCACAAGGACGTCAAAACCGCGCCGCACGCGCAGACGCCCGCGAAGATCACCTGCGCCCAATGCCACGCCGACGCGCAATCGGCGTACGCGCACAGCTACCACGCCACTGCGCGCAAGCCGGACGGCTCCGTCCCCGCAACCTGCACCGACTGCCACGGCGACGCGCACACCATCCTGCCCGCGACCGACCCCAAGTCAGCCATCTACCACTCCAACACCCCCACAACCTGCGGCGCCTGCCACGGCCAGAAGTTCCTGATGGAGTCGACCGGCAACAGCAATCAGCCGTTCGTCAGCTACCAGCAGAGCGTGCATGGCCGCGCCGTCGAGAACGGCTCGCAGCAGGCCGCCGTCTGCACCGACTGCCACGGCGCGCACGACATTCTGCCCGCCAACGACGCGGCCTCGCGCATCAACAAGTTCAACGTCCCGGCGACTTGCGGCAAGTGCCACGCCGGCGTGCAGGCGGTATTTACCCAGAGCATTCACGGCCAGGCCATCGCGCACGGCAACTCGCTGGCCCCGGTGTGCACCGATTGCCACGGCATCCACACCATCAAGGCGCCTTCGGATCCCAACTCCACCGTCGCCAGCCAGAACCTTTCGCGCGATACCTGCGCCGGCTGCCATCAGGGCGTGCGCCTGACCCAGGAGTTCGGAGTCATCGGCAACCGCGTCTCCACCTACAACGACAGCTACCACGGCCTGGCCTCGCAGGGCGGTTCGGTGGTGGTCGCCAACTGCTCCAGTTGCCACGGCGTGCACAATATTCTGCCGTCGAGCGATCCGCGCTCCACCATCAATCCTGCCAACCTCGACGTCACCTGCGGCCAGTGCCACAAGGGCGTGACCCAGAAGTTCACGCTGAACAAGGTCCACGTGGATACCGACGGCGGCCAGGCTCAGGACAGCGGCACCCGCGCCGTCCGCTATGTGCGCTGGTTCTACGTTCCGCTCATCCTGCTGGTCATCGGCGGAATGTTGCTGCACAACGTTATCTTGTGGCGCGCCAAGCTGCTCGCTCGCCGCCGCGCGCAGGCGCACACCGTCCTGCGCATGACGCCCAACCAGCGGGCTCAGCACCTCATCCTGCTCACCAGCTTCTTCGTGCTGGTGGTCACCGGCTTTGCGCTCAAGTATCCGGACTCGTGGTTCGCCGCCTTGCTGGGCCTGGGCGAGCATTGGCGCAGCATTATCCATCGCATCGCCGGCGTCGCCCTCATCGCCGACGGTGTCTACCATGTCTTCTACATCGCGCTCACCGCCGATGGCCGCCGCCTGATCTGCGACCTCTTCCCCACCTGGAAGGACGTGACCGACGCGCTCGGCACCATGCTCTACTACACGGGCTTCTGCAAAGAGAAGCCGAAGTTCGGCCGCTTCAACTACGCGGAGAAGGCCGAATACTGGGCGCTGGTGTGGGGCACCGCGCTGATGGCCGTCACCGGCGTCATGCTGTGGGCCAAGGTTCCGGTCGGCAACGCCCTCGCCCGCTGGTGGATCGACGCAGCCACCGCGGTCCACTTTTACGAAGCCATCCTGGCCACGCTCGCGATTCTCGTCTGGCACTTCTACCAGGTCTTCTTCGATCCCGATGTTTATCCCATGAACTGGGCCTGGCGCGACGGCACCATGCCCGCCGAACACTACCGCGAAGAGCACGAACTGGACACGGAGACGCTCGCCGAGTCCGAACCGAACGACATTGTGGCCAAACCGGAAGGCGTGCCGCCACAAGACTAGGAACCGAGCAACAAAGCTTCACCCATCCAACGAAAGAGGACCACCGATGAAACTCCGCACTGCAACCGCAATCGTCGCATCCATCACCATGCTGGCCGGCATTCCTGCCCTCGCGCAGGATGGCGCCACGCTGTTCAAGACCAAGTGCGCCATGTGCCACGGCGACCAAGGACAAGGCAAGCCGCCCATGGCTCCCAAGATCGCCGGCTCGGCCAAGGTCGTTGACGTGCTGACCAAGGGCGGCGAGCCCAAGGCCCCGCACATCAAGCCAATGAGCACCGTCACCGCCGACCAGGCAGCCGCGCTGGCCGCCTTCGTCAAGACGCTCAAATAACGCTGCGCACGACTGCAGCACCCGGGGGACGGAGAACATCCCGTCCCACCTTTGCCATCCCGGATTATTGGGCCGCAGGTTTGTGCTTCGGAGCGGCAGGCGGTACCGGCGGGACGAGCGTGATCTTCGGCGGCGCTGGAAGAACCAGCGGCAGCGGCGCCACATCGCCCTTGTGGACGGAGATGTCGCCGTTGGTGGTGGTGATGTGCACCAGCGGACCGCCCGCGCCGACCGAGCCGCTCAGGGTCTTGTCGCTGTCGCTGCTGTGAGTCGCCAGATCGAAATCGGTGTCGATGCTTCCGTTGCGGGTGTCCGCCTGCACGGAGAAGCTGCCATGCTCCGGCAGCGTGACTTGGATTGCGCCGTTGCGGTCTTCCAGCGTAATGTTGCCCAGCGTCGGCGCGGCGGTCAGGTCGATGGTCCCATTGGTATCGGTTACCCAGATGTTGCCGGCGGCGCGGTCCAGCGTGACGTTGCCATTGTGCGTGGTGACGACCACCGGGCCCAGGGCCTGGTCGGCGGAGATCTCGGCGTCATGCTCGATCTCGGCCTGGCCGTCCAGGCGCGCCAGCTGGAAGTCGGCGCGGCCGGTGTGAAAACGGATCGCGCCGTTGATATGCTCGAGATGCGTGGTACCGAAGACGTCGCCGGAGACGGTCACCGGCCCGATGATGTCGGAGAGGGTGACATCCTGCGCGCGGCCTTCGATATTGATGCCGCCGTCGATGGCGTGCGCAGTGATCGAGGAGCCTCCTCCGTTGATGTGCACCGTGGCCGCGCCGGAGATGCCGGAGAGATCGATGTCGCCGTGGTTGGCCGTGGTGGCAACCGGGGCCTTGATGGAAGCGATGTGGATGTCGCCGCGATTCGCGGTGACGGTGGTCGCGGCCGAGGCCGGCACGCTGATGACCAGGTCGCCGCGCGCGCCGTCGAGGGTCGGCAGCTTGATCGTGACCGCGTTGCCTTCGGTGGTCACGTCCGGGCTGAACTGCTGCGCCCGGGTGTCCGCGTCGGAATCCGTGCGCGAGTAGATTTGCTTGTGCAACGCGATGTGGATGCGGTTGTCGTCGCTGGTGCCGTTCACCGTGACGTCGCCGCGCGGATTGACGACGGCCAGGGACGAGCCGGCCGGGAAGGCGGCATCGACGCTCTGGTCGGACTCATGCTTGTCGCCGAAGAGTTCGTCCAGCGAGTCCTGGTCGAGCACGAAGCCAGGCAGGAAGAACGTGTCCGGGCCGCTGTGCGGACGCAGGCCATGATTGGCGAACACGCCGGCCATCACCAGAAACACCAGCAGCACAAACACGCCGCCGCCGATTGACCGCCGGTAGGCCGGCCGCTCGGGATCGCTCAGCAGATATTGGTCGAGCGCCCACTCCAGCAGCACGATGACGCCGGCGCCCACCAGCAACAGCGGCCACCAGTGTCCGAACCAGCCCCAGAAGCGGTCGTGATCGATCCTGCCAGTCTGGATCAGCAGGAAGAGGACGCCGATGGAGATCAGCACGATCGGCCCCAGCACCGAGCCGCGGCGCATCGATCGCATCTGGTAGCGGAACTGGTCGCGCTGGGCTCGCCAGGCGGCGCGCTGCGCGCGGGCCTGTTCGCGGAAGAACCGCCGCTGCTCGCGGGGATCGTATCCCGGCGGTGGTCCTGGAGGAGGATAGCTGCCCATGACTTACCGTCCTTCCTGTTCGTGTTCGCCAGGATCGGCGTGCGGGTCAGCCGGTACCAGGCTGGTGGTGGTGACCGGAGCCGCAGGTGGCGCGGCAGGGCCGGCCGGAGGCGCGTAGCCAAAACCGTAGCCGGGGTAGAGCGTGCGCCGGAACAGCATGATGACGCCCGCGGCAATGACGTAAAGCGGCCAACTGCGCTCCCAGGAAAGAATGTGAAGGCTGGCCAGCAGCCAGATGAAGCCGGTCAGGATCACCCAGAACGAGCTGCTGAGCGCCCGGCCCAAACGCCAGCGATACATGGGCGTGCCGTCATTCTCCAAGCCCAGGCCGGTGGCCGTCATCCTGCGAACGAACAGCCATACGCCGACGCCGATCAGCAGGACCGGTCCGAACAGGCGGCCATGGAAGACGTCAAACACATGCGTGTTCCCGATGAGAAAGATCAGGCCGAGCGCAATCAGCCAGATGGCTGCGGAAGGAAAGCGCCGCGCGCAGGGTGCGCCGGAGTCGGGAAAAGGAGGCACTGGCGGAATGGGCGGGACCGGGGGAACCGGGGGCATCCCGTATGGCGGCGCGGCCGTGCCATAGGTCTGCGAGCCGTCCGCTGCCTGGTGGAAGTACGCGCCGGGGGCGGAGTAGGTCTGCGAACCGTCGGGCGCCTGATGAAAGAACGCGGCCGCTCCCGGGGCCGGCGGCGGGCTGTCCGGGGCCGAACCGAAGTCCGGCGGAGTTCCGCCGGCGTCGGGAGTTGGCGGAACCGGCGGCGCAGCGTTGGGCCACGACCTGCCGAAGCCAAGCCGCTCGGAGACCTCGTTCAGACCGAACGGATTGGGCAGCGGCGTACCGTCGCGGCGGGCCTTCGCCGTGTGGTACGCCTCGACCGCCATGTAGATGACCCAGCCGAAGGCGAACAGATGGAAGATGTCCAGGTCGTGCGCCAGCGACACCAGCACAGCGAACACGATGAGATGGACGAAACCCTTGGCGTACTGCTCGTTGTACATCGCGCCCACGCCGGGGATAAAGCCAAGCAAGGCAGCCAGCGCGGGGTTGGGTTGGCCCGGCTGCGACGGCGGTCCGGCGGGTGGATAGCCGGCTCGTCCGGGGTGGGGGTAGCCGGGGTAGGGAAAACCGGCCGGCGGAGCCGTACCGGCCACGCGCGCAGCCAGGCAGGGTTCACAGAAGACGGAGGTTCCCACGTTGCGAACGCATTCGGTGCAGAGCGGCTTGCCGCAGTTCTGGCAGAAGGCAGCGCGCTCCCGGTCAGGATGATTGGCGCAGTTCATACCAGCTTCCTTTCTGCGCGTGCGGATACGGTGCTGCCCGGATCAGAACCCACGCTGCCCGCCACCAGGCGGCGGCTCGGCTTGAAGTCCTCGCGCAGACTGGTGCCGGGATTGGGCGCGGGCCGTTTTCGGGCGGGCGGATTGCTGCCGGGATTGGGCGCGGCGTTTTGCCGGGCCGGGCCGGACTGCCCCGCCGGCGAGGGGTTGCCGGGCTGGTCTGGGTTGGCGGGCCCGCTCTGGCCGGTGGGCTGGTCGGACGGCTGGGCGGCGGCGCTGTCCTGCGCGGTCTGCAAGTCGTGCACGCGCGACTCCAGTTCGTAGACCACGCGCAGGCCTTCGTAGTACTGCACCACGTGCGCGTTGGCCGAGTAGAAGTCGCGCTTCAGGCTGCTCGGCGCAAGGTCGCTCGGGCGCAGCGAGAGGGGATGGATGCCCATGAGATTCATCGTCAGCGTAAGCGAAAAGAACGCCATGGCCGCCGTCATAGCCAGCCGCGGCTGCATCATGATCTGGCCAAACGCACTGGCCCGGAACGCCGCGGCCGCGCGCCGCGGGAACGGCAGCACCTTGCCGTAGGCTGCTGCGGGAATCGCATGGCCCGGAACCAGGGCGGCGACCCCGAAATGTCCGGCAGCCGGCGCGGGGAGTGCAGCAGGGTGCACTCCGCCCAGCACGGCCGGTCCGCTGGTCTCAGCCAGGATGCGTTCCAGCAAGGCTGCGGGAGGTTCGGGCGCGGGGTTGCGCAGCATCTCCAGAAACGCTGCGCCGCGGCGCGCATCGGCCAGCAACCGGCTGCACGGCCCGCAGGCGGCCATGTGCTGATCGAAAAGTTCCTGGTCGGCGGCCGAGAGGGTGCCGTCCAGCGCGTCGGCCAGCATGGCCTCGCATTGCGCGCAATGGGCGCTGTCGCCGGACTGCTCGCCTCCGGTCTTGTCCCCGAACTGCAATCCCTTCGGGCTGCCGAATTGTTTGCTGTCTGCCACCTAGACCACCTGCCCTTCTATACGTTGCAGAAGCCTTGCAAGTTCCCCGCGGCCCCGGCTGATGCGGCTCTTCACGGTGCCCTCGGGGATGCGCAGCACCTGCGCGATCTCCTTGTAATCCATGTCTTCCAGGTCGCGGAAGACGACCGCCTCGCGCAGTTCCGGCGAGAGCTGCGCCAGTGCCTGCTGGATGCGCACCTTCAGCTCCAGCCCGGCCGCGTGCGTCTCCGGCGACGGCCGCGGATCGTTGAGCTCGGCCAACCGGTCCCCCAGCTTAGTCCCGTCATCGTCGCTGGTAAAGCTGGCGTCCAGCGAGTCGGTGGCGCGGTCCAGGCGGGTGCGGCGGAAGTGATCGACCAGCAGGTTGCGCGCCAGCGTGGTGATCCAGGTCTGAAAGCTGCCTTTGTGGGTGTCGAAGCTGGCGAGATTGCGATAGAGCTTGAGGAAGACGTCCTGGGTCAGGTCCTCGGCGTCCGCGGCCGAGCCGGTGAAGCGGTAGCAGATGGCGTAGATGCGCCGGTGCTGCGAGACCAGCAGCTGTTGCCAGGCCTGCTGATCGCCCGCCCTGCACTGGCGGACCAGCTTGCCAAGTGCCTCCTGCGCGGCTTCCTGTTCGGGCGTGCGCTGCAAAGTTGCCTCATGCCTGGGCCGTTCGATGCTCCGCGCAGGCGCGTGCGGAGCGGTGTGGGCCGGTGGCAAAAGTGTACCGCGTTGCGGAGCCGGATCTCCGGCCGATTGGAAAACTGCGTCCCGCCCGGCCTCGCGAATCGCCGCGCCGCGTTTCGGCCGCGGGGTGCGGGGCATGATCCCCGCCGCCGGTATCGCCATGTGCAGAACGCCCATGCGGGCCTATACGCAGGGGCGTTCGCATTGGTTCCAGAGGGTAGTTGTCAGTTTTCCGTTGGCGTCTTCTCCGCGCTGACCACGACCAGCTGCTGCACAACGGCCTTTCTCGGCTCCAGTTTGAGGCCGAGCTTCTCGACCGAGGCGTAGACGGTCGATCCCGCGCCTCCAGGGTCGGAAGCGTCCCCCGCCCCGCCGCCCGGACCGCCGGCGTTACCGGCATTCAGTCCTTGCGACCGGGCCGCCGCCATCAGATCGGCGAGCGACAGGGTGAGCGATACCTCGTAATGTCCGGTCAGCCCCGACTCATCGACCACGGGCTTTGAAGCCGGTCCGCCGATCTGCATAATCTGCGACAGCATGTCCACAAACCCGGACATCGAAACGCCCGTTCCATCGATTTGAATCGCCTGGGTAGCGATATCGATCTTCTGGCTATAGGTGCCGCGGATACCCATGTTCACCACGGCAGTCATGCCCTTCTTGGGGTCCATGTTTTGGGTAACGCGTGCGGGACCGTCGGGCAGGTCCAGCTTCCGTTCCCCGGGCTTCAGCTCAGCGTTTTCATCAATTGGTTCGGGCGCGGGCGAATCCTTCAGCTTCGGGCCTCCCTTGGCCACCACCAGCGCCAGCACCGGCCGATCCTGCGATTCGATGTGGGCCTGCAGCTTGAACCGATCCTCCAGCAGGGCCTT